>Ga0070711_100001655_pt1 | contig 12326 bp, 14 predicted proteins | sample LARL53metaG_FD_65452 | JGI IMG/M metagenome (GOLD analysis project Ga0070711, IMG submission 65452) | Corn, switchgrass and miscanthus rhizosphere microbial communities from Kellogg Biological Station, Michigan, USA - LAR L5-3 metaG | ecosystem: Host-associated > Plants > Roots > Rhizosphere ... | reverse complement strand
TATGCTGTTTCAGCCTATGCATGAATATCTTACATCATATAATAAGAATCGACCATATGGCGAATGTATGGAATGTAATAAAAGAACGCCACATATTTGTCTTAAATGCAATTATTGTTACTCATGTCATCCGAAGATGGAGAGATTTGAAAAAGAAGAGCAAGCGAAGAACTTAATCAAATATCAGAATAATAATAGTCAAGACAGAGCGCGACAGCAACACTATCCAGTAACTTTTGTGACCTATACAATATCAAAAGCGAGAAAAACAGCATATGGACAGGACTATCCCTTCTTTTCGAATAGCTACTGTAATAGAACAAGATGAACAGAAATCATTTCGGATCTCATTAGATAGATCCACACATAAACCTCAAGAGGTTGACGAAATTAACGAAAGAGCAATGACGGAATTTCCGCTATTTTTTCGGGTTGGAATTATCTAACCGTTCTTAAAGGTCGATTGACAGGAGTATTCTATCCTGACACATACACATCCAGAAGACTTCGATATATTCTCAATTCTTTAACATTGCAATTCAGAAAAGAACCTCATGAATCTTAAAATAATCAAAACATAGCTTAGGATTAAGATTGAACCTTAAACAATGGTGTGAGTTAGATGAGTGTATCTATATTGGAGAGACGGATGAGCAATATAAGCAGCATGCTGGCCTTGATTACAGTGAAAAATTAATAGAACAGCTAGCAGAAATCAAACTATCAAATTCAAAGATCTTTATTGACTTTTTTTCGGAACCAAGAGCTCTACTTCTTGGGGCAATAGAAGATATAGCCTATTCTAAAAATAAGAAGCTCGAATTAGAATTACATAACACAAGAAATACAAAAATCGTCTCCTCGGAGCACAAATTTAAAGACTCTTTTGTCAACTGGAGCACTTGGCGGCAATTCAATAGTCTTGAAAAAAATCAAACACACAGGAAAAAGGTATTTGACGAATTTATTGCAAAAACTAAATACATCTCACCTATTGTTGAAAGCAGATTCTCCTCAATAAAAGTAGTTTACCAAGAATATCAAAATGTTAAAAATGTTAGTGACACCGATAAGACCACTCCGCTTTCTGGTTACTTGGAAAATGAAAAGGTACCGTACACTCACCTAGTCGAGCTTATAAAATCTATGGGGGATAGAGCCAAAAAACCATTCAGAGATGCAGTGACAGATATCGGTAAAAAAATACTTGGCAGAGAACCAGAGTATTATGACGATTTTTATTTTTTCAGAAATAAAGTGTATTCCAACCTAGATTCCACTTTTTCATCGATAGATCCTATTATTGAAGTGAGAAAGATATTGACATTTATGCAATTCGATCTAACTAAAATCGTATTCGATATCGAAAGCAGAGCAAATAAATATCCATCACCTATCTGCTTCTTTGTACAGATACCAAACGATATTCGTATCCTCTATAAGAAGGAAAGCCCATATTTTGATCTTCAAGGATGTTTCCACGAGTTTGGTCATGGGATGCATGCAAGTTCGATAGATCAAAATAACGAATATTGGGATAAATACAGAATTCCGATGGGCGTAGCAGAGATATTTTCTATCTATTTTGAAAGATTGACAAAAAATGCCAACTACATACGATCATTGTTGCCTTCAAATAAAGGAAATATCGATGATATAATCAACGAAATAACATCGAGAAATAGGTTTATGGAATTATTTTTTGTTACATTCTACACGGCAAATTCGTTAATGAAGTTAGAATACTGGAACAAAAACTTATCAGTAGATGAGGCATGCAATGTATATTCTAAGCTGATTAAAGAGTATGTTGGATTCGAGATACCAGGGGAATATTGGTTGTTGCATCACATTCTTCCGGAAGCAATAATGTATGTCCCCAGCTATTTACTCGCATCAATAAGGGCAGCTGAATTAGACATGTACATGCAAAATCGATTTGGAGATAAATGGTGGACAGAAGAAGATTCAGGCAAAAACCTTAGTGAAATAATGAAGCCAGGCGCAAAAATTGATTTATCAATATTCTCAAGACTTGATAGCTCAACTTTTATGAAAGAGATCACATAAAATGGAAGTGAAATTACGTAACGACATAACACTTCCTAGAAGGTGCTCTTAGCTAGTCATGGTCAGGTAAGTGAGAGAGGTGGCAAGGTCCTATTTCAGCCTTATGGGAGGATAATGCAATATACGTCCATGAGTGTTCTGTTGCTTTACTCCGGGAGTCTGGGTGTGCGAATTATGACCTGACAAAAGTCAAAATACTTAGTTTACGTGAGACTTTTATCATCATCGATATGGCTCATTTATATTAGGACGAGAATCACTTACATTACAAATGAGTTACGGTAGAAATAGCGACTATGGTGGCGGGGGTAATAGAAGCTTTAACAGGGGTTCCCCTGATATGAAACCAGTCGAAACAGGTAAGGAGTATGAAGTAGACGTTACAGAAATCAGTAGACAAGGGGACGGGATTGCCAGGGTGCAAGGATTTGTTGTATTTGTCAAGAATGCAAAAGTTGGACAGAAAGTTAAGGTCAGGGTTACTCAAGTAGGAAGTAGATTTGGTATAGCTACGGTTATTTAATCGTCTGCGTTTCGTTGATACCCTTCTCGTAGTTGTGATTGCTAGGTTTAGCAAACAATTTTTTATTTCTAGCTATTTCTGACACGATCGTAGCTTCATACTACTGACCTAATAGCTCAGGGGCCAGGAAGGGTTGTTTTTGACTATTGGATGTATGGTCTTTATATAACACGTTCTCGACTAAGTCTCTAGTGCAACAAAATCCAAAGTTTGCTACACTTAGCACAGGATTCATAGTAGCCATATTGATACTCAGTATGTTAATGACAGCTATAAAATTTTCTACTGCACTAGCTACCACTCTGCCAGATAATCAAAGTATTAGTACTGGGGGAAACAATATTACGATGCGAGGAGGGGATATGACTTTAGTAGGAAATATGATGCCTAGAAACAATATCACTATGCCAGGAGGTAATATGACATTCGGAGCATCTCTTCAGAACGCTAAGATGCATTTGATGGAAGGGATAATGGATCTAAAAATTGGTGATACAAAAGGGGCGACGATGGAACTGAACTTGACAAGTCAAGATATAAAGATGCATGAACAAGAACTAAAGACCATGTTGATGGGGGTAAAAAGCATGGTAATGAAAATGAAAGGTAACTTGACGTCTACTACTCCTACTCCATAATTTCCAAGAAATCAGCCTCAAGTTTAATTCAAAATTAGGCTAGCACAAAAATAATTTGTGAGACCTTCCAATGATGAAATTTGGGCGTATAAATTTTTATACTGCTCCCTCTGGATAAAATAATGGTCGACAATTTATAACAGACTTTTTATTGCTATATCATCAAGATTAGGACTTATCCACCATAAGAAAGCAGAACCAAATAATCTGTTACAGCAAGAAACAGCAAGAAACCTGATGTTTCCACAGAAGCATTGCAGTTTCAACAGTAGTTTCTAAAAGATAAATGGTCTTCAAGTAATACAAAATTAATTAATTTTACCTGGTAGCCTACACAGTAATCAAGAAAAAAACTTAAATCTTTCTGGTCAAAGCCATGTGTGTGATCGAAAAATCAGGCACGAATTCTACCATTTTGTTCGTTGAAGGACTCGCTGCAGGGGCTGTTGCTATTGCGATATCGCTGATCATACGATCATATGCTGGAGGGCCTTTTATCCCTGAACTTGCATCCCAAACTTTATTCGCGCTTACCCCAGGACAATTTGAATCACAAGCAGTAGGGACGTTTGGTCCTCTCGCTAAATACTCTGCGTTTACTGGAGCCATTATTATCAATTTTACATTGTATGGTCTGTTTGCGATATTTATTGACAAGCTACGAAAAAGGCTCCCTTGGAAGGGCTTCGTAGGAAAAGCGGTACTGTCTTCATTAGTAGCATATATTGTCTTACTCATCGCCGCCATCTCACTCATTACCGTAACGGAAGTTCGGACTCACACTCAATCCGTTTCTACTATTTATCTATTCATATCCCTAATCGCGCCTCAGATCGCCTTTGGGTTTACTTTATCATCCTTCTCCGAAAGGATAAGTCGACCATCAAAAAAACCTGCTATGGAAAAACCGTCTGATGCAACAACAAATATAGATTATAAGAAAAGAGCTCTACTTCGAGCAGCTGTATCTTCGGTAGTTGCTTTACCGATTCTATATTTGGGATTGAATCGTTTGTTTCTAAAATCAGAGGTACAAATCCCTTCATCCGCTTCTCCATCACTGTTACCTCCACAATCAAGGTCCAAACCATCGGGTTTTGAAGATCCCAGACTGGTACCGCTTCTTGATTCGGAAGTGACACCCACATATCTTTTCTACAGAATAGACATAAACCCTATAGTACCTGAAGTTGATGCTACTTCTTGGACCCTTACTGTGAAAGGTCTAGTCAACAACCCCTTAACAATCACTTATGAACAAATAAAGGCCATGCCCTCACTGGAAGAGTATGCTACGTTACAATGCGTAAGCAATAAAATAGGAGGTGATTTGATTAGCACCGCGTTATGGAAGGGAGTGCGTCTTAGAGACGTGCTTGCTAGGGCACAGCCCAAGCCGGGAGCAAAATACATAGCATTCAGGTGTTATGATGGTTATGATGTTGGGATACCTTTGGGGAGAGGACTTTTAGACGGTACCATTTTGGCTTATGACATGAATTTAGCTCCTCTGACTTCCGAACATGGGTATCCTGTTAGAGCAATTGTCCCAGGTCTGTACGGAATGATGATCCAAAGTGGATAACCGAGATAGAGCTTGTTGATAATGTTTATGAAGGTTATTGGGCTAGGAATGGTTGGACTAATATATCTACAGAAGATACTCACTCGTTCATACTTATTCCTGGACAGGCACCCGCAAGGGATAGGTTTGGAAATTTAGAGTCAGAGAATATAGATATCGTACCTGGCCAAAAGGTGCCGCTGGCAGGAATAGCCTTTGCAGGAGATCGTGGAATATCGAAGGTTGAGGTGAGCACAGACGGTGGTGTCACTTGGAAGTCAGCCAGCATAAAGGATCCGCTCTCAAAATATACGTGGGTCCTATGGACCGCGGGATTCACCCCAGCTGGAGCCCAAGGCAACTACAAACTCGTTGTTAGAGCAACTGACAAAAGTGGAAAAGTTCAAACAGCTGAGATAAGACCACCCTTTCCTGACGGCGCAACAGGATATCATATGATCAATGTATAGAATCACCCCAGCGGACTATACAAGCGAAACTTTGACATTCTAAGATTCAAAGGTCGGCTTTTATACAGAGTAACCACTAAACATTGCGGCCTAAAATTAGGCCACTTGTATCTGTATTGAGTAACTTTCTCGTAGGGCTAACGTGATTGAGTTTAAAAATCATCAGCAACTTGAATAATATCTACTCATAACTTTCTCATTGCTTTAAAAGGTACCCCAAATAGATTCTCCACTCTTCTAAGCCCTACTTGAGCCACCTTGAGAATACTCTCAACCTCACATTCCAAGATTAAGCCTTATTGGAAGGTTAGTGTACGTGTACCGAATTTGCCATTTCCTGCTGAGAGCTCGTTCGTTATCACCGTATACCGAGGGCGTCTCTCAGATCTATTTCATGATCCTGCTCCTGAGCGATAATATCCCTTAACGCTTCAGAAAGAGCAAATTCCCCAGCGCGTTCAGCCTGACGGATCCTCTCCCTGTAGCTCTTGATAGTTTCTTGTTCAGCTCTCAGGTCAATCTCAAGCATCCGCCTTGAATCATCGGAATATTCGGCCTCTTTGCCTTTCACCGTCGGGTCTCCACCAAGATAGTCGATCTGCCTAGCGACCTCCAGGGCATGTTCAAGTTCCTGTGATGCATGCTGCTTCAACTGTTCTGCGATATCCCCATACTCGGCGCCTTTCAGTGTGGAACTGAAGACAACATATTGGATAATAGCTTTGTACTCCCTAGCCAAATCTTCGTTCAATCCTTTGATAATCTCTCCTTTGCTAGACGATGAGGCCCCTTCAGCGTCAGCAGCTTCAGAATTCGATCCTTTTGACACAGATCTACCTCTGTCCATCTTTGACTTAAATGTTATCAATTCTGCCTTACTAAGATTTACCATTCTACTACTTTTGGGCACGCATGTAATAGTTTGTTCAAATGGATTAGCTCACGACCTTTTTACAGAATTATAATTAGTCGTCGAAGCATTAAAACAACTTTTTCGATATCACCTATCAATTGAAGCGGATAATATTGAAACCTAAGCTACCTGTTTTATTATCTTAACCAAACGAGTCGAGCTAATCCAATTAGCATGGCAGCAAGACGAATTCAGGCAAGTACGTAATATACGCCAAAATATAATATGAATGATAAGTGTACAAGGAGGGCCAACTCACGGAGTACCTGCAGGATATTAGAATGAGGGTACTCAGAATAGCTATCTTCGCAGGGTTAGTTACGGTTCTTTGTATGACTTTCAGTATCAGTATCTTCGATTTCAACGGTTACAAAATTCCACTACCATATCCAAGCCCCTTGAATAACCTGGCAACTCAGATAATCCACTCTATGCAGGAGAATCTGCTCCCCCAAAAACGTTAGACTTATTCAAGTTACACCGCAAGGAGCGTTCCTTACTCAGATATATGTCGCAGGCTTGATAGGAATAATCTTGGCCGTTCCAATTGCGATTAGGGAGTTGGCAGCGTTCGTAGGGCCGGGGCTTTATCAGAATGAGAAGTCAATTATGAAAAAAATTGCGACACCTGCCATCGGCCTCTTTGCAATAGGCTGTGTATTCTCATACTTTGTCGTTATACCTTACACACTCGGTTTTTTGTACAAATATGGAGAATCAATTGGCGTTAGTACGTTCTTCAACGTAACAGAATTTATTCCATTTGTGATGCAACTCCTAATCGCTTTTGGATTTTCATATCAGTTCCCTCTAATAATGTGGGCTATCACATTACTGAATATAGTTGAGCCCAAGTTTTGGAGAAATAACTTCAGATATATAATAATCATTCTCGTTATCTTGGGTGCCATTATAGCCCCAGATGGTGGTGGAATAACGATGTGGTTTGTTGCCGGACCAATGATTCTCCTTTATCTGATTGGGATGTTGTTTATAGGGTGGAAGATAAAGAGAGAAACCTAAGAACCTGAGGTTGAAAATGCTTTAAACGTTTAAGGATACACATCAATTATTCTTCCTATCCTTTTTGAACATTAATGATATTTCATATATATTAGGGGAAAGTGAGACTCGGCAGGCTACTGTCAAATAGATATTTGAAGGCCAGTTTCTAGAAACTGCCTATAGGCAGACGCAAAAACCTATAATAACATAGCTTGTGTAACAGACAAGTCAGCACAAGTGAATTAGCTTTGTGGGTTCAAGCCCTATTGATTAGATTTCCTAGTAAAAAATTGAATATAGTATAAACATAACACCTGCATTCCACCTTGTATTAAATGCAATGCTATTGCAGCAAATAAAAAATTGGATGTTTAGGCTTTTGGTAGTTACTGTAGTGCTATTGTTCTTTTTCCAAGATTTACATTACATCGATGGACAAACATTGTTATTCAGGCCACCGCCGCAATAATGACCAAACATTCCTCTTCCACCTGGTTGTGCATTTGCAAATGGGAGTTGGATAGTTGAAAGTACTTTTCCGTTTCCTGCATCTACTATCACTCTATGGATATTGTTGCTAGTATCCACCACATGAGCCGAGTAAACTAAGAACCCATTTACTACTCCAAGATGAGCAGAAATTACATGGGAATTTGGACCTACTGCTTTTTCGGCACTTGTCGCAGCTGCACTCAAACTGACGTTAGCTTTAGATTGAATTGTTTGCGATAGTTTTGGAAATACCTGTACTTATCCTGTCAAGTTTTTTCAAGGGAGCAGCACCGGCAGCATGGTCGACAATCGTTCCTACTGTAGGACTGACTACTATGTCAGTCTTTACCTGAACATTACTTTCATGCCCTTTTTGATCTACTGTACCGAACCATTTCTGAAACTCTTCCATTGCTTTTTGCTTTAATGCCAACAATATCAGGACCAACTGAATATATAACAATATCCGGCAATCCAAGAAACAATGAGACAGATAAAGTGTAAAAAATGTGGACACCGAACAGCAGCAATTAACTAACCTGTGCTATTCAAATTTGTCGGTTAACATTCATTCATAACTTAGGACACCCAACGGTGTACCGTGGTTTGGTGGTCGGTCTATAATTCCCAAAACTCTTCAAAGGACTGGCCTTAAGATTTCTCGATAACCGATTAGATAATACCTTCAATTTCTAAATTTTGTAGGAGACATAAGTAGTTCATGGATATGATAAACTCACATGGCTTGAAGCTCATTCTGGTCTTTCACATTCTTATCTCAGTACTACTACTGCCTCCACTATACGAGCAAACACAAGTTCATTGAATACAAATACGACTTACATACGACCTAATGAAAATCAGAGACAACCAGGATAACGAATTGACATCTAAATGATTTTCGTGGCGGCAATAATTTCTTTTCCACTTTGCAAACCTGATTATTGACTTTGTTATTCATTTGATACTCGTTTCCGTGTGCATGGTCTAACGTTATGAAATCAAATGTTATTTGGGGAGTCATATTTATAGGTTGGAATATGATTGTATAAACCCAACATTTGAGTTCAACGTCAGCACCAACAATAGATAATGAAAAGCTTCAGCAGTTCATCGGAAAGGTGTTATCCGATTTCGGAGGAGCTGCAAGCCTTATTTTAGCATACATTGGAGACAAACTTGGATTATACAAAGCTATGTATGATTTTGGAAAGCCGATTACGTCACAAGAGCTTGCTAATCTTACTGGAACTTCTGAACGCTACGTAAGAGAGTGGCTTGCAAATCAGGGCGCAGGCGGATATCTAACTTATGATGCATCAACTCAGAAATATACACTTCCACTCGAACACGCACAAGCATTGGTTAATGAAAATAGTCCTGCATATGTTGCAGGTGGTTTTCAAATTATGATGTCCCTTCATAGGGATGAGGCAAAAATCTTAGAAGTATTCAAGACAGGCAAGGGTATCGGATGGGGAGATCATGATAAAGACCTGTACCAAGGAACAGAAAGATTCTTCAAACCTGCATATACTGCTAATCTGGTAAACTCATGGATTCCATCTCTAGATAATGGTAAAATGGAGAAGGGACTGAAGAAAGGTGGTCTGAAGGTTGCTGATATTGGATGTGGTCATGGAATCTCCACTATACTTATGGCAAAGGCTTATTCTAATTCAAAGTTTTACGGATTCGATAATCATCCAGCTTCTATAGAATATGCAAGAAACAAGGCAAGAGAAGAAGGTTTAGGTGAAGATAGGATAAAGTTTGAGGTTGCATCATCTACAAATTTTCTGCCTGCTGAAGGCGGAGGCACATATGACTTGATTGCATTCTTTGATTGTTTACACGATATGGAAGATCCACAAGGAGCAGCAACACATGCATTAGAAACACTCAAGAAACCTGATGGAACTGTGATGATAGTAGAACCATTTGCAAATGATAAGCTGGAAGATAACCTGAATCCTGTGGGTCGTTTGTTTTATGCCGCATCAACCATGGTCTGTGTACCTGCATCGTTGAGCCAAAATGGGCCTGCATTAGGTGCACAGGCAGGGGAACCAGGTATATCAAAAGTAGTAAAGGCTGGTGGGTTTAAGCGCTTTAGACGTGCAACTCAGACACCGTTCAACATTGTATATGAGGCAAAGCCATAGATCGGAAATCGTAAAGGTTTGCTGTAAGATACCAGATGCTTCTGATATCTGACTCAATAGCTTTCTATATGGCTCAACTAGCTCTTTCTCATCGTTTTCGCACTTAGCTAGCTGTTGTCCTAGTCTTAAAACAGTAATTTACGAAGAATCTAAGATCCAACTCTTTTCATTTTTAAACTACATTTAGGACAGGCAAGTTGATTGTGTTGTGCTCCACAATTCATGCAATAATATTTCAACTTGTCACTGCCGACACCAGAACCAAAAATTCCTCCCACTCTTCCTGTACTCATTCTTTTCAACATTTCCCACCCTCTCTTGTTGCATCCTTAAGTGTGTGTATTGCTTCTCGTGTCGCAATCGCTGTTTCTTCTACAACACCGGCAGTGTCCTTGATAATTCCACGTTCATTTAGATTTTTTATAGTATCATTAATTTCATTTGCAGTATCACGTATAGCTTTGGTTGCTTGTCCTATCTCTTCCATTGCACCGATGTGACGTAGTGTTCGAATTAATTCTCTTATACTCGAAGATGCTTCAACAATATCCTTAGCAACATCTTTTATGGTTTCCGTAGTTTGCTCTGTAGCCTCAGATGTAGATGAAGATGGAGTTTTTTAGTATGATCTTGTATTCTTACTGAATTATCATCATCAGATGAGGAAGATGGTGAGGACATTTTTTTATCAGGATTCTACACAAAACGGATATCAATTTTAATCTTTGTACCGTGATACAGAATATCTTTTTGGTGGTCTAATCTTTTCCCTACTATTATTCTACGCTTTGATAGTGGCAGTTATTCTTTTAGCTCTCAGTGTCGCTGTCAGTGGTCATCCCAAATCCTTGTGTAAGTTGAATTCACGGCCGGCGGCCCCGTTCCAAATCAAGTGTGATAGAAAGAAGCATTTCCTTATAGAGACCAAAACTGTTTATACAAACTACTTTGCCGAACCTAAAGGTGCTTTATGTTAGCTGAAGATGTATTTTCACTGTTTAATGCAGTTGTAATATCTTTGATCCTACTCCCTTTTGGAATCTCTACTATTACATTAATTTCTTCGGGCGGCTTTATCCCTGGTTTTAACGAATCTATAGGAGGCAACAATTCTCGTTAGATTAAGTCAATATTTTATTATTTATGTCAGAAACGCAATCTGGTTAAGGAAATTATGTCTAGAATCTGATAAACTTCTTTTGCAAAATTGAATAAAATCCTCATATTTTTTATTTCTTTCCGAGATTTCATCTTGAAGAATCTGCGAAACCTCGTTCGGGTGTCTGACTCTTTTTAGATATGCAATAGTGATGTCACTATCATGTATAGATCCTAACGTATCTTGAATATCTTCTAACTCTGTAATCACTTTGTGTATTTCCTTACTATCAATAGTATCATTGTTCTGATGTGGAACTAGTTCCAATAAATAACGCAACTTTTTACAATCTTTTCTCATTTCATGTAATTCTTCTATTTTACTGGCATTTGTGAGTACTACTGGAAGATCTACTTCTATTCTTTCACGTAATCTACATACTACATTATTAAATCTCATCTCTATCTTTTTTGACAGTATGTCATTTTCCCTAATACGTGGTATAGGGAGGTCTCTTAATGACAAAGCTATTTTTCTTGCAGTAGCAAGTTTCATTTTTCTTCTTTTTTTCAATGATCCTGTAAGCTTGGTATAAATTGGCCCTGAGGAGTATTTTCGTAACTTTTCACAAATTATGTCATAATCTCTAATCTGGCTGTTTATTTTGAAAAGTCGTTTACTTGTTTTTACGTATTTGCAAATCCTATTTTTCCTTTGCAGCTTCTTTGGTAATGCGCTAAATGAGGCATCTAATCTCCTGATAGCGGTTCTTATGTCATGAATATTATTTTCGTTTGAATCTTGAATATAGTCATTAACTCTATTATCTACTCTCTTAATATTTTCTTCCATTCTCGTTATAAATTGCTTAGAAGGCAACGATAACGTCATATTAATCAGTACATGTGACATATGAGGTGTATATGTGTTTGAATTATTGAAAGCCTTGTTGGATTATATCTTGTCATTTTACGTGGTGTATATCTACAGCAAGGCCTAATGCTAGAGATATGCCACAACAGCGTGGAATTAACTATTTTGACGTAAAATCAGTTCAAGAATCTTCTGCCAAAGTAGAAAAATTCGGAGGTAAAGTTATAACCCCAAAAAAGTCTGTGTCAGGTATGGGTCACTTTGCTGCATGCACAGATACTGGGAATAATGGCTTTGGTATTTTTGAAACGGATCAGACTGTTAAATAAAGAAATGGCTTGTTATTGCATCTAACCTGAGTATTATTTTGGATTTTATCAGCACTTACTAATGAGCCGTCATAATTGCAATATTAGGAGATTTCTTGCCTCTTTGTATGGTATGTCACCAATCTATTTCCTCCACTTTGTAAAGTGATATTGATTGCAAATCACTGAACCATAAACCAGCTATA
>Ga0070711_100001648_pt1 | contig 12347 bp, 8 predicted proteins | sample LARL53metaG_FD_65452 | JGI IMG/M metagenome (GOLD analysis project Ga0070711, IMG submission 65452) | Corn, switchgrass and miscanthus rhizosphere microbial communities from Kellogg Biological Station, Michigan, USA - LAR L5-3 metaG | ecosystem: Host-associated > Plants > Roots > Rhizosphere ... | reverse complement strand
ACTGAGCTGGCCGTTGTCGGTGAATGGCGCAGAGCCGTCGGCCGCGGGCTGGGTGGCCGCGCCTGGGCAACGGCGCAGCTGGCCGGTCTGCAGCGCTTCCAGGCCCTGCTGAGCGCTTGCCGGCGTGAGGTTGTTGTTCGAGCCGAGCTTGAACGACGGCGCCACCGGGCTGATCCGCGCGTAGTGGCCGTTGGCGTCATAGTAGGCGGTCGTCTGCCCGAAGTCGCGCAGAGCGCCCTCGAGGTCGGGCGTATACGGACCGAAGAAGGCGGTCATCGGCACCGATTCGCGCAGCGCCTTCACCCCGTTCGGCGAGGCCGTCGTCAGTGTCCGCGCAAGTTCCGGCAAGACCAGGAACGCATCGGTGAGGTCATTGTTCGCCCCCGGTCGCGAGACCGCCTGGCTGAAGTTGCTCACCGCCGGCGTGGCCGTGGTGACAAGCGGGCGCAGCTTTTCGAACAAGCTCGTGAGCTGCTTCGTGGTCGGCCTCTGTGCATTTATGAGCTGGGTGAGAGCGGTGAGCGTGGGTGGAAGGCTGGCGAATGTCTTGTTGCCGTTATTCAGCGTCACCGGCAGCTGCCGCAGCGCCTGCGCGAAGCTGCTCTGTTGCGAGCCGATCGCCTGGAAGGTCTGATTGCCGTGTTCGACCAAGCCGGTCAGCGATTCCTTGCGCGCCGCGATCGTCGTCAGCGCCTTCGCTGATTCCACGAGGAAGCTCGTGAACGTCGCCTGGTCACGCAAGAGCTCGGAGAAGAAATGGTCGGTCGCGGCGAACGACGGAGCGAAGTATTCGGTCGCCTTGCCCAAGTCGCGACCAGCTCCGGCGTACTGTTCGGCCGATCCCTGGATGACCTCCCGCAACCCTTGGCGTGTCTTCGGGTTCAGCGTGTTGAACAGCTGATCGAGATCGACGACTTCGCGTGTATCGCTCGCCGGCAACGTCGTGCCCGCGGACAGTGCGGGCCGGTTGTTGGGACCGGGCGTCAGCGCGACGTAGCGATTGGCCACCCCTGTCAACGACGGCACCCTGATTTGAGCGACCGTGCCTTGGTGCAGCGGTGTCAGCGAGGAGTCGACGTGAATCGTGACGCGAGCTTTGAAGTCAGGCGTGAGCGCGATGTCCTTGACGCTCCCCACCGGCACGCCGCCGACCTGCACCTGGTCGCCTCTGACCAGCTGTCCCGCTTCTTTCAATTCCAGGTGGTAATCGGTGCCGCCCCCGCCGGCGAGCACGAGATAGGCGGCGATCAGCACCACGATCGCCAGCGCGCCCACGGCGAGCAGGCGCCCAACCCCAGGCGTCATTGAGCGTGCGCGTCCGACGGGCCGGGACCCGTCCTCACGCGGAGGAGGCGGCGAGGCGGCTGGACTGGGGGGGCTAGCCGTGGCCACCGGCTTCCTTTCCGCCGAGCGGAGATCGACCAGCGCTCGAGCTACCCGCTCCAGGGGTTGCGGGCACCACGGCGCTTCCTGCCGATTCGCCGCCCGCGGCAGCGCCCGGCTTGTCGGGAATCGCCGCGGTCGAGGGCCTGCCGGCGACCGTGGGGTCGGGAATCTCACCCAGCCGCGCGATCAGCTTGATCCACCCGTTCGGCGTCAGCGCGGAGTCGAACACGCCGGCCGCGTGCGCGCCACCGTTTAGCCGGCCTGCGACCTGAAGCGAGCTGAAAACGACATAGATGTAGTTGCGTGCGCTTGGCTTTGCGATCGTTATTGCCGCGCCCGGATAGCTCACCTGGCTGACGATCTTTCGCGGCCTGTTCGCGCCTTGCAGCGTCAGGAGCTTGCGGATGGCGCTGTCGGCGACCGAGCCCGGACCCTGATGACCGGCGATCGGAGTGCCGTTGACCGCCGTGATCTTCAGCGCGACGCTGTCAGCGCTCGCGGACGCGTTGCCTTCCACGGCAGGTGCGGCGCCGGCGCATTTCAATCCTGACACGGTCGGCTTCAACCCGGACACCGACAGAACCTCGAGCGCCGCCAGCACACGCTTGTCGACTCGTCCCGTCTGAATATCCTGGCGCTCGCAAGCGCGCATGTGGATGCTCGAGTCGCGCGCCACCTGCTGCTCGAGCTGCCCCTTGGACTCCAACAGCACCTGCCCGACCGTCGGTGAGGTCGCAAGAAACGGGTTCTCCCCCTTCGCCCTGAAGATCGAGGTGTTCTCCAGCGCCACCCAGCCATCGAGCACCGGCTTGGGGTCGATCAGCGGCGCGCCAACCCCGGCTGGTTTGATCTGGAAGATCATGTGCGGCTGGCCCGCTTCGGCCCCCGCAGCCGAGCTTGTTCCAGGTTCGCCCGCTCCGGCAACACTCGCACCGTCCGCTTGCGTGCCGACATGACCAAGCACCGTCCCCGCGATCACCTGCACGCCTACGCGCAGCCGACGCAGATAGACGTCGTTTGGTCCCGATCTGAACACTCGCGCCGTCGGAGGCACGGACTGCCGCGGCGCGACCGGCGTCGCGGGCCCAGGCGGCGGGGGGAGAGTCGGGGATGTCTGCGCCGGTTCGAGGCCCGCGGCTGCTCCCAGCGCGAGGCCCGACACGGTCGCCTCTTCGGACAGCGGCGAGCGCGACTGCGCTCCTGCAGTCGCGGGGCCGGTGGGCGCAGGTTCAACAGCGCCACCGGGATGAGCAATCCGCGCGCTCACGATTGTGTGCTCGTGGGGCTCGAGCACGGGATACAGCGTGGCCACGCTGCCGAGCTGCGCGTACACATACGTGTTGCCGTAGGCGTCGCGTAGCGAAACATACCGTCCGAGCGAGGGTGAGTCGCTTCCGATCTGCACGATTTCGCCGTCCTGCACGGCGATAACCGGGGCTTCGGCCTGCGAGTAGATGGTCGTGGCGACGAGCGTCTTTACCGGGCTCGATCCGTGTGCGGGGATCGTCGAGAAGCCATCACTGAAGTGCGAGGGCGCGTGCACGGGGAAGCGTGCCTCGGTCAGGCCGGTGACCGCCCCCAGCAGGTCCGGCGGCGTGCCCCCAAGGAGCTGCGCCCGCAGCATCACCGACTCGACGTACGCCTGCGAGTGGTTGTAGGAGTACACCGCCGTCCTGACGTTCGTATCCCCTCCGGCGGCTCGCAGGTATCTGGCGGCGGCGAAGACCGCGTCGGCCGGGTTGTATGGATCCTTGAAGCCGTCGCCGTTGGCGTCGACTCCATACTGAGCCCACGACGAGGGCAGGAACTGCATCCATCCCTCGGCGCCCGCGCTGGAGACGCTCAGATCTCGCCCGTAGTCGGTCTCGACCTCATTGATCGCGGCGAGCACCTGCCAGGGAATCCCATACGCGGTGCCCGCCGCCTGGTAGATCGGCAGCAGGAACGGCGGAATCCGGAAACTTTCGATGAAGAAGTCGGACACACCCGCGATCGGCCCTCCGAGCGCGAGCGGCAGGGCTGGGGTGAGGGTCGACGGAGACGGTGCACGGTGCTTCGCGCGCGCCCCAGAGCTCGATGTGCCTCCCCCAGTCGGTGAACGTCCACCGGTGCCTGCCGTGCCGGTGCCGTGCATCTTGGCATGTGCACCGCCCTTGCCGGCCACTGTGGAGTCGCTGGGCGTCACGCTCTGGGTGTGCTGGGCTTCCACCTGGGGGGCTGCAGTGCTCGCTTCGGGGGTCGTCGCAGCGGGGGGCTCCGCCGGTTCTGAGGTCGGCGGGGTCGGAGTCGCGGTCCCTGCACCCGACGGGGTTGCTTCAGCCGGCGCCGGTTGCACGGCCGGGGTGGTAGGGCTTGGTTCGCTCGCGCTCGCCTGGGACGCAAACGCCAGCGCGAGCGTCGCGATCGCGGGCGCCAGCACGAGCGCGAGCGCGGCCAGCAGCCATGACGCGGGCGCACCTGGCGCGGTCGGCTTGACCTGCAGCGGCTGGATCGGAGGGGACATAACGGTCATCTCAGTTGCCGAGCAGGTAGTTGAGGAGCATTCCACTCGCATCGGAGCTTTCAGGCGAGGGTGTGTAGTACGTCGTGCCCGAGCTCGATCCGCCGACCGGCTGGGAGCTCGCGGCGCCTTCGCCCGTGCTCCCGAACGCGCCGGCGCTGGTAGTCGAGCCCGGGTATTGCGCGATCGCCTGCGCCGGCGTCGCCCCCTTGAGCACTGCGAGCGTACGCTTCATCACAAGGCTCGTCGAGCTGGCGCTCGCATTGCTGCTTGCGGCATTGGCGGTCGTGGCGCTGCCGGACGTGCTGAACAGCTTGCCGGGACACCCCCCCGCCGGAGCGATCGCATAGGTCAGGCAGGTCGCAGCGACGACCCCTTCCGTGCGCAGAAAGTGGCCGAGCGCGTCGTAGCCGTTTGTCGAGCTCGCGCCGAGAAAGATGAAGTCCATCAGGCGCTCCAGCCCGCCTGTGTCACGCAGGCTGGTGAACAGTTCGGAGAGGCTGCCACTGAATGGCTTGGCCACTTTACCCAGGGTCTTTGCGCGAGCCAGCAACGGCTGCAGCGCCACGAGCGCAGGCCCGGAGACCTTGGCGGTCTTGCCGAGGCTCTGGAAGAACGCAGTGGAGCTATGCGCAAACGGCGCGAGCTGCGTGAAGATCTGATTGATCCCCGGCGCCGCCACTTTGAGATCGGTGAATGTGGGCGTGGTCTGTTCGGCGAAACGCCCGAACCGTTCCATCGCCGGCCCCAGCTGTTCCAGGAACGGCGGGAACCCCGCGAGGTTGCGAGCGAGCGCGCCGCGCTGGTTGGCCGATGCCCTGGAGACCGTGTCGCTCTGGGCGATGAAGTTCGAGATCTTGTCCTTGACCGCCGGGATCGGCGCCAGTGCGCGGTCGGAGTCGACGGCCAGTTTGGCGAGCAGCTTGTTCTGGCGCGCGAGGATGCCCAGGACCTTGTTCAGTTCACGCAGCGCCGGATTCGCGCGACGCACGACAGCTTGCAGATCGCTCCCGCGTCCCGCCAGACCGGCGCCGAGTTCGTTGATGATGATCGTGAACCGCTGGCGCTCGGGCAGCCTGTTGAGGTCGCCCAGCAGATCGACGTCGACTGGGCTCGAGGTGTTCTGCACCGGCAGCAGGTATTGCCCCGCTCCTTCCCGACCACCGGGGATCTTGCGCAGAGGCGGTGGCAGCGGCGTCCCGGCAGCACGCGGCTGGGTGGGCAGACAGTTGACGAACTTCTCGCCGATCAGCGCCTCGGGTTCGATCGTACAGCTGGCGTCCGCACGGAAGTCCTGGAAGCCGGCGGTTTCGATTTTCAGCTCGATCGCCGCCTTCTGTGTCGGCGTGGGGGTGACCGATCCCACAACTCCGACCTTCACGCCCTCGATCTTCACGTTCTCGCCGGGGATGATGTTGGCGGCATCGTCGAAGATCGCCCGCACGGTGTACCCGCCGCTCGAGCCTCCAGCCGAGGTGAGGGCACCGCAGCCGGAGGCTGTGGTCAGCACGACCGCTACCAGTGCGGCCATGCAGAGGGCGCCCGCGATGGCGACCGTCCCTCTCCTCCACCCACTGGTCTGATTCAACCGATCTTTCCTTGCCATTCAACAGAGCGATCAGGGGCGGCCCCGCTCACCTAGCCGGAGCCGCCCCTCTAGCTTTCTCTCGACGGGTCGAGCCCGCCGCTGTCAATCTCCGATTACTTCTTTGGACACGGCGCCTTGTAGCTGACGGACACGGTTTCGCCGCTGGCGAATTTCAGTTCCGACTTGATCGGGAAGCCGCCCTTCGGGCACTTCTTCGGCAGCGTGCCGTAGGAGATCGTCTTCTTGCCCTTCTTGTACGCCGCGCCGACCTTGAGGTTGATCGATTCGGTCGACACGGCCGGGGCGCCGGGGACCGATTCGACCAGCTTCACGTCGCTGATGAACTCCTCGCCGTAGGGAGGGCTCGCGGAGATGTAGTGACCAGTGGCGACAAGCAGCTGAGCCGAGATCGGCGAGGCAGCGTTGGCGTAGAACTGCAAGCCGCCGCCGGGGGCGAAGAAGGCCTGGACCGTCGCGTTCTCTTTGACGAGTTCCCCGCCGATCGGGTCAACGACGCCGGCGCTGCCGATCGGGCTCGCCTGCGACTTCTTCGGGCAGCCGCTTGGGCCAATGTTTTCAAGCGTTTCCGGCTTGCACGTGACGAACCCCTGCGGATGCAATTTCGTGCCGGCCGGCAGGAAGAAGTTGACGCCCGTCAGCTGGGAGGGCACGCCGCCGATCGCTTCGGTCCCTTTGATCGTATATTTGACTTCCACGGCCGCTCCGTGGCCAAGGATGTTCCCCGTGCCCGGAAAGCCCGGGATCGGTACGGCCTTAGCTACTAGCGTGACGGTCGGCGCGGCCGACGCGACGCTCGATAGGCCCAGGACGGCAAGGCCAAGCAAGGCCAGACAGGTGGATGCTCTGCGCATCAGGCTCTCTCCTCTATTTGATGGACAGGTCCGCCTCGATCCGGGTAGCTCCGGAGCCATGCCGGTCCGGCGATATCGAGATCTCCGACGACCCACGCCGGAGAACAGTGGCGATTTCCACTGGGAACATTAGCCATCGCACACGACGGCTGCAAGGCCGAGGGAGCAGAGGGCACGCGCCGGCACCCGCCGTTATTCCATTTATAAGGATTCTAAGCCTCGGGCTGAAGCTTAGGCCTGGTCTCAATGGGTCATGCCGACAGCTCCAGCTCGCCGCCGTCGAACCGCACGTCCACCGGCTCCAGCACCACTTCCCGGGGCCCCTCCTCCACGGCTCCCGCGATGCAGGCTTGCAGGCCCAATCCCTCGGCAAGCTCGACGATCGCCGCGCCCGCGCCGGCCGCGCAGTACAGGGCATAGCCAGCGCCCATGTTGAAAGTCGAGTACGCCGCCTTCGCCTCCAGCCCAGCCTCCGCGGCGAGAAAACTCAACACCTCCGGTGTTTCCAGCAGCTTCCAGATGCGGTATCTCAGCGGCTTCGGCCTGCGCATCAGCTTGAGCAGACCATGGCCCGTTATATGGCTCATATACGTCAGCGGCAGCCTTTGCCGGAGCAGCTCCCGCACCAGCCGCACGTACATCGTCGAGGGCTCGAGCAGCGCCTCCCCCAGCGTCGTCCCGCTCGGCAGCGCGGTCGCATAGCGATCCTTCAGCCTGCCCGCGACCAGGCGGGCCAGCGACGCCCCGTTGGCGTGCAGCCCGCTGGAGGCCACCAGCACGATCTCATCGCCCGGCCCCAGCGCCTCGCCGAGGATCGGCTCGTGCCCCTCGGGCACGACGCCGACGGCCGCTCCCGCCAGCTCGATCTCGCGCTCGTCCACCAGTCCCGGCAGCGATGGCGACTCTCCGCCCCCCCACGCGCAGCCGGCATCCTCGCACGCGCGATGCCAGCCCTCCACCAGCGCCCGCGCGCGCGCTTGCTGTCGATACCACTCCGACGCGCCCGTGGCGAAGTACGCGTTGACGACCAGCGGCAGCGCGCCCACGCAGCACAGGTCGTTGACGATCGCCGCCACCGCGTCGTAGGCCACGTCGCCAAAGCGGTCGATGCCCTGCTCCTCGAGCACCTGCCTGGCGACGATCGACTTCGTACCCAGTCCCTCCACCACGAACGCCAGCGTGCGACCGTCCAGCTCGAACGCGAACGCGGGCTCGCCCCTGGAGGCGTCGATCGCGCGGGCGCCGTGCGCCGCCAGCAGCGGCGAGGTCGACAGCGCCTTGGCCATCGCCAGCCGCTTGCCCGCGTCGAGCGTCTCGTAATCCACGCCCGCGTCGCGGTAGCTGGCTCCTTCGTGCGTCATCGGCGATGATCCTAAGCCCATTGCCACCAGGGAGGAGACTCGATGGACTTCCAGCCGAGCGAGCGTTGCACCGAGTTCAAGGAGCGCCTGAGCGCGTTCATGGACGAGCACGTCTACCCGTCCGAGGCCGTGTACGAGCGCCAGCTGCGCGAGTCCGGCGATCCCCACCACCAGCCGGCCGTGATGGAGGAGCTCAAGGCGCTCGCGCGCGAGCGCGGCCTGTGGAACATGTTCCTGCCCGATCCGACGCACGGCGCGGGCCTGTCGAACAGCGACTATGCGCCGCTGGCGGAGATCCTCGGGCGCTCGCACATCGCCTCGGAGGCGTGCAACTGCTCGGCGCCGGACACCGGCAACATGGAGGTCCTGCATCAGTTCGCCACGCCTGAGCAGTCCGACCGCTGGCTGACGCCGCTGCTGGAGGGCGAGATCCGCTCGTCGTTCGCGATGACCGAGCCCGAGGTCGCATCCTCCGACGCGACCAACATCGCGCTGCGGATCGAGCGCGACGGCGAGGAGTACGTGCTGAACGGGCGCAAGTGGTGGATCTCGGGCGCCCTGCACCCCCACTGCCGGATCATGATCGTGATGGGCAAGACCGCCCCGGACGGCCCGCGCCACCGCCAGCAGAGCCAGATCCTCGTGCCATTGGACACACCCGGCGTCACCGTCCTGCGCGGCCTGCCGGTGTTCGGCTACCAGGACCAGGAGGGCCACGCGGAAATCCTCTTCGAGGACGTGCGCGTGCCGGCGTCGAACCTGATCGCGGGCGAGGGCGACGGGTTCATGATCGCCCAGGCGCGTCTCGGCCCCGGGCGCATCCATCACTGCATGCGCTCGATCGGCGCCGCCGAGCGGGCGCTCGAGTCCCTCTGCCGGCGTGCCGTCTCGCGCGTCACCTTCGGCCAGCCGGTAGCCGCGCGCGCCAACGTCCAGGACTGGATCGCGGAGTCGCGCATCGAGATCGAGATGGCGCGCCTGTTGACCCTCAAGGCGGCCTGGCTGATGGACACCGTCGGCAACCGCCACGCCCGCACCGAGATCGCGGCGATCAAGGTCGCAGCGCCGAACGTGGCGCTGAAGGTGATCGATCGCGCGATCCAGGTGCACGGCGGCGGCGGGGTCAGCGACGACTTCACGCTCGCCTGGGCCTACGCCCACCTGCGCACCCTGCGGCTGGCGGACGGCCCCGACGAGGTGCACAAGCTCTCGATCGCCCGCCGCGAGCTCGCGCCGTACATGCCGCGCGAGGGGGGATCCTGACGCGCGCGCGGCACAGAGCGGGTTGGAGTGGGGCCGAGTCCGCGCGCGCGGCATAGCCGGCGGATGGTGACCGCGGCCCTACGCGTGCGCTGAAGCAAGCGATCGCATAAGCGGGCAGGGTACGTCGGGGTCTGACGGGGCGGCGTCAGCGCGCGCCGACGACAGCCACCATCGTCTCGACCACATGCGGGTCGAACTGGCTGCCCGCGTTCTTGACGAGCTCGGCGATGGCAGCCGAGCTCGACATCGCTCGGCGATAGGAGCGGGTCGTGGTCATCGCGTTGAACGCATCACAGCAGGCGATGATCCGTGACTCCAGCGGGATCTCCTCGCCGCGCAGACCGTCCGGGTAGCCCCCGCCGTCCCAACGCTCATGATGGGAGCGCACGATCTGGCCGACCTCGCGCATGAAGCCGCCGACGCGTTCGAGCATCCTCTGGCCCTCGAGCGTGTGCGTCTTGATGATCTCCCACTCGCGCTCATCCAGCTTGCCGGGCTTGTTGACGATCTCCTTCGGCACGGCGATCTTGCCGACGTCGTGCAGCAGCGCACCGAACTCGACGTTACGCTGCCTGTCCGCGTCCAACCCCAGCTCGCGGGCGACGTCGAGCGCCAGGCGCACGACGTCCTTGCAGTGCTCGCCCGTATATGTGTCATCGGCCTCGACGACGTCACCCAACACCAACGCCGTGCCGCGATAGGCGTCGTTCAGCTCGACCAGTTGTTCGAGGCGGGCGCGCCGCTCTTTCGAGAACCATCTCAGCACACCGAACAGAGGCGCGATCAGCAGCACCGCCCACGCATGGGTCATCGCCGCAAACGCGACCACCAGGCCGAGCGGCGCCAGCGCCAGGTCGATGAGGTACACCTGACGCACCTCGTCGGCCAGCTCCTTGACGGCGATCCCTCCCCGAAGCCGTTCCCGCGCGGCATTCGCCGCGAAGTCGCAACCGAACTGAGCCGCCAGCGCGAGCACCAGCACCGTCGGGCGTGTATCAGGGCTGTGATCGTGCGCGAGCGCCAGTACGACGGCCGGCCCCCACGCGAACCAGCTGTTCCCTGGAACGGTCAGCACCCTGCTCGCCGGAATCCGGCCGGCAAGGATCGCCGGCGCCATCCCCAGCGCCAGTGCCAGTGCCACCAGCAGGGGGACCAGCGCAACCGGCAACGCAAACAGCATTGGCACGAACACCGCCTGCGTCGGCACGGTGAACCCGGCGCCGATGTCGAACCGCACATGCCCCACCGCCGCCACGCCGAGCACATACAGCGCCGCCGTCGACAGCATGAGACCGGCGCCGGTGCCCGCGAGCACAACCAGCACAACCGACGCGACGAGAAAGCACCCACCGACCAACAGCTCCGCGTACAGCTCCGCCGGCGCCATCCGCTGCCGGCGACCGGCGATCGACACTCTTACCCGCTCGGATTCGCTGAATGCGTGGGTGGACATTGTCTGTGTGTCCATCGTCACGAACGTGTCTTGATTGGAGTAGGTACTGCAATTATCCTTTCTTTCGAACGCAAATCCCCCCAATTGGAACATTGGCGTCCATCGCGGGCACAAGCCTCCAACAAGTGTCCATACCCCCTTCAGCCTGCGCCGCTTTTCCTGCATGCTGCTGTCGAATCGATACACACCAAGAGCTGAAAAAGGCAAACCCGTCGCGAGGCGGGGACGCAAAGCCAGGGGTCTCGAACACGAGATAGCTCGGCCGCCAGCAGACGCACGGAGGCTCTTGTGTTCTCATATCATCTCTCCTCTCCCCTCACCCTGACTCGGCGGTGGCTCTCGCGCCGACCAGTCCTGTCGATCGTGCTGGCATCCGCCAGCGCCAGCCTCGCCCTCACCACCTTCTCCGCAGCACCAGCCGGAGCCGCGCTCGTCAGTACCGGTGCATGCAGCAACGCGGCGCTGACTCAGCCATTCGCAAGGTGGGGCGACTCGAACACCTATGAGCTCGCCCCCGGCGGTGGCTTCGAGGGCACGCTCTCCGGCTGGACCCTGGGGGGCGCTGCCGCTCAAGTCGCGGGCAGCGAGCCCTATGGCGTCACCGGCTCCGTCGGCTCCTCCTCGCTGGCCCTCTCCGCGGGTGCCTCGGCGCAGTCACCGTTCGTGTGTGTAAACGCGAGCTATCCCACGTTCCGCTTTTTCGCCCGCAACGGCAGTCCGCTATCGACGGTGCTCGTGCAGGTCGTCTACAAGACCGTACTCGGCTCCGTCGCACTGCCCCTCGGAACCGTCGCTCTGAGCGATCAATGGCAGCCTACGCCGCCAATGCTCACAGGCTCGATCGTCGGTGGCCTGCTCTCCGGCGGGACAGCCCAGGCGGCGCTTCGTTTCACCGCGCTTACCGGCGCCTCGCGGATTGACGACGTCTTCGTCGACCCGCGCATGCGCTAGATCCAAGCCGGGCGCCCGGGGGGCACGGATGGGGCGCTTCGGGGACAGGCGGGGGCCGGCGCGAATCGCCGGCCCCCAGCCGCTACTCCCCAGCCAGCTCCAGCAGTCGCGTCACCGTGTTCCAATTGCGTCCCGTCGCAACGACCGCGAGTCGCTTCTCCCAGAAGGCGTTGCTCAACTTCGTCGCGCGCACGCCCTCCGGATACCACACGTAGATCTCCCGCTCGCCGACAGAGAACGCGTCGGGCTCGAAATCGGCCGGCGCCAGCTCGCTCACCGCCTCCTCATCCGGCGCCTGCGAAAGGAACGTCACGAGCAGTCGCGCGTGATCGCTGGCAATGTCCAGCAGCGGGTTATCCGCAACCACCCTCTCCAATTCCTCGCGCGTGCGCACCAGCACCCTCGCAGTGAGCCCGACCTCCTCGGCGAGCGCGCCTTCGATCTCCTGAGCCACACGCTCCGGCGGCCTCCCAACCGCTGTGAACACCGCGTTGCCGCTCTGTAGGTGCGTCTGCACCCCTCCGTAGCCGAGCCCTTCCAGCAGCTCACGCAGGCGCGCCATCGCAATCTTATTCCGGCCGCCTACATTCACCGCGCGCAGAAACGCCACATACTTACCGTCGGCCGGCCGCTCGGCTTTCCTTGGAGGCACCTCCGCACCGTAGCGGAGCGAGCTCTGCCGAGCGACTTTGCCACCAGCGCAAGCGGCGCCACAAGCTTGACATGGTGTGGCGTGCTCGGCGAGCACGCATGACAACGATCACGGCCACGCTCGTCCACACCGGGGCGAGCGCAAGCGCGGTCTCCTCAACCGGGACTCCAGCGATGTGCGCTGGCGGCACGATCACGAGGACCTACTGATAGGCAAGCGCGATCACACGGTCGCAGACGAAGACGCCCTCGGCCGCCTCGGGATCGGAACGCCGCGCGGCGTGCACGGTCACGGTCAGCTTGTCAGGGTTGTCCAAGCCGT
>Ga0070711_100001646_pt1 | contig 12354 bp, 11 predicted proteins | sample LARL53metaG_FD_65452 | JGI IMG/M metagenome (GOLD analysis project Ga0070711, IMG submission 65452) | Corn, switchgrass and miscanthus rhizosphere microbial communities from Kellogg Biological Station, Michigan, USA - LAR L5-3 metaG | ecosystem: Host-associated > Plants > Roots > Rhizosphere ... | reverse complement strand
CGTTATTTCGCCGCGAGCGCCTTTTCAATCGCCGAAGTCACTTCCGGCGCGTCCGGCGTCACTTTGGGTTCGAACCGCGCCACGATCTGGCCGTCGCGACCCACCAGGAACTTCGTGAAGTTCCACTGAATGTCGCCGCCGGTCGAAGGATTCGCCGACTTGTCCGTCAAATATTGATACAACGGTGTCTTATCGTCGCCCTTCACCGAAACTTTCGCCATCATCGGAAACGTAACGTTGTATTTCGACGAGCAGAACGTCTTGATTTCCGCGTTGGTTCCCGGTTCCTGAGCTCCGAAATTATTGGCCGGAATTCCGACGATCACGAAACCCTTGTCCTTGAATTTTTCATAAGTGGATTCGAGCGCGGTGTATTGCGGCGTGAACCCGCAGCGGCTCGCGACGTTCACCAACATCACGACTTTGCCTTTGTACGACGACAGCGGCGTCGGTTGCCCATCGATTGAATTCAACGTAAAGTCGTAAACCGACTTGTCCCCCGCCATTAAAGCCGCGGCGCAGAACAGCAGGCTGAACACCAGTGGTGCAATCATCTTCCTCATCTTTCCTCCCAGTCAATTTGCTCCGATGAATCTTCGGGCGGCGACTAAATCGGAGCTGGACCCCTGCGCGCCCGCAAGTACCATTCGCCGGGACGCCGCTGCGTGGCCACCATTCTACGCTATCCGGCAGCGCACGCCCATTGAGCCTTCTCGAATGCTGGTATAGACTGCGCCGCGCACCACAAACGCATCGAGTCGCCAACATTGGACGCCCGGCAGGCGCGCGGGAAGCAGTTTCGCGCGAACGAGCATCCAAGTAGGCGTTGCGCGGCGCCTTTCGCGGCGTGTCGCTGTGGCGCGGTAGTTCGAAACGCCAGCCAAGTCGAGGGAGGCCGGATGCTCTTTGCATCGGGAGTCGCAGTTACGCACCGCACGCTGGCGCCCGTCGACCTTGTCATCATCGGGATCTATTTCATCGTCGTCTTCGGCATCGGCTTTTATTTTTCGCGTAGAGAGCGCACCTCCGAAGACTACTTTCTCGCCGGCCGCAATATCGGATGGTTCGCGATCGGCGCATCGCTTTTCGTTTCGAACATCTCCACCGAACATTTCATCGGCCTCGCAGGTTCCGGTGCCACTTCGGGCCTTGCCGCCGGAAATTTCGAGTGGGAAGCGTCGGTCATCTTGTTGCTGCTCGGCTGGGTCTTCGTTCCTTTTTATCTACGCTCCAACGTTTTTACCATGCCGGAGTTTCTCGAGCGCCGCTTCAATCGCAATTGCGCCACGTATCTGGCGGCGATTTCGATCATCGCGTACATCTTCACCAAAATTTCCGTGCACTTGTACGCGGCCGCTATCGTGCTCGAACGCGTCGTCGGCTGGAATCAATGGACGGCCGCGATCATCCTGGTCGTCGCCACCGGCATTTACACGATTGCCGGCGGCCTCGCCGCCGTCATCTACACCGACATGGTGCAGACGCTGATCTTGCTTGCGGGCGCGATCGCTCTCACCTTCATCGGTTTGGATAAAGTCGGCGGCTTTAGCGCATTGCGCGCCGCGGTTCCCGCCAGTTACTTCCACATGGTAAAGCCGATCACCGATCCCGATTTTCCATGGACTGGCATTTTCTTCGGCGCACCGATTCTCGGCATCTGGTATTGGTGTACCGATCAGGTCATCGTGCAGCGCGTCCTCTCCGCAAAAGACGAAGGCCACGCCAAGGCCGGCACGATCTTCGCGGGCTTTCTGAAAATCCTGCCGGTTTTCCTCCTGGTGATTCCGGGCATCATTGCCTTCGCGCTGTACCCGCAGCTGTTCAATATTCAAAACGGCTCGGTCGCGAACGGCGACATCGCGTTCCCCACCGCCGTCGTCAATCTGTTGCCGACGGGTTTCGTCGGATTGATGGTCGCCGCTCTGTTGGCGGCGCTGATGGGCGCAATGAGTTCCGTATTCAATTCCGCTTCGACGATGGTCACGCTCGACTTCTACAAAAAGTTCCGGCCAGCCGCGACGGAAAAACAGCTCGTCACCTTCGGCCGCATCGCTACCGGCGGCATGGTATTGCTTGGCCTGCTCTGGGTGCCGTTCATCCACGTGCTCAGCGCGCAGCTCTGGGTTTACTTGCAGAGCGTGCAGGCGTACATCAGTCCCCCCATCGCGGTCTGCTTTATTTTCGGAATCCTGTGGCCGCGCCTGAATGGACACGGCGCAATCTCCTGCCTGCTCGTCGGCTTCGTGCTGGGCGCAGGACGTTTCATCCTCGAAGTGCTCGACAAATCCGCCCACTACCAGTCAGGCACGATCCGCCGCCTCATCGACATGAATTTCCTCCATTACAGCCTAGTGATGTTCGTCGCCTGCGCCCTCGTTCTGATTGCTGTCAGCATCGTCACGCCCGCGCCGGAACGCAGCCAGCTCGCGGGCCTAACCTTCGCCACCGTCGACGACAAAATCGACACAATCGACGTGAAGACCGCGCACCTTGAAAGGGAAACGCGCACCGAGCATCGCGTAAACTTGGCATTGACCTACGTCCTGCTGGCAACAGTCCTGGCGTTGTGGATTTATTTCCGATGATGGATTTTGTGATTTAGAGATGAACGCTCTCATTCAAAGTTTGAAGCCCCATGTCTCGCAGACCGAAGCTCTGCGAAGATTCTCTGTCTTTGGGTTGGGTTCGATTTACCGCCGTCTTCGCGCGGGCCCAATTCAGCGCATTGCCGAAGTCTACGTCCCTTTCCACCTCTATCGCGTCGAGTACGATCTCGGCCGCGAACATCAATCGCGACTATTCGCCATCGATGCCGTGAACGGTTCCCTCGACCTTTTCGAGTTCCCGTCGATTCCCGCTCACGTTGACCTTCAGAAAATCGTAACCAGAAATTCTCTACCCATCAGCCTCAGCGAGGAACAGGCACAGGAACTATTGAGAGAGAAAGTTCTGCGCGTGATTTTCCAGCAAGGCTTCTTCAAACTCCGCAAGACAAACCTCACCTGCTCGCGCGAATCGCTCGCTCTGTATTTTCCTTATTGGCTGGCTTTTTACGGCGACAAGTTCGTGCACTGCCGCGTCCTCGACGCAACCCGCCGCCGCATCGAGGGCGCAAAAGCCTCAGCCCTGTTCAAGGCATGGCTCGCCGCCTGATATAAGCGGCTGTTCGAGGCTCTAATTCAGAGCGAAAATCGCAATTGACTCCGCTGGGACGCTTACCACAATTTCCTTCCCATTGACGGTCGCAAGCCTATCGCCAAACAATTTCTCGGTCGCAACGGCTCCTGATGCCGGCGTTTCGCTCACCACAACCCGCAGTTCGCGTTCGCTCTTCGACCGGTTGAACGCCACTAACACCTTCTCGTCATTCGACTCACGAAGAAAAACAAACGCCGACTCGTCCGAGAACAAATTCCACGATCGTCCTTCGGTCAGCGCCGGATGTTCCCGGCGCACACGCAGCAAATTTCGAACGAACGAAAATAGTTCCTGCTGTTGCGACGTGCGGCCATTCTCAGAGAACGCGTTACGCGCATCTTCGCGCCAGCCGCCCGGGAAATCATGACGGTTGTCCGGATCTGCCCCGCCCGTCATTCCGATTTCGTCGCCATAGTAAAACTGCGGAATGCCGCGCAGCGTCAGGTTCAGCCCAAACGCCAATTTCGATTCCGCTACCGGAATAGAGCCCGCATTCGTTCCCGCAAGTCGAGGCACATCATGATTTCCGAAAAACGTGACCAGCGTATCGGGTCGCGTATACAGAGAGTCGTGCCGCAATACATCTGCCAGCTTTGCAGCAGGCGCCTTCCCCGACAGAACATCGCGCAGCGCAAAATACATCGGATAGTCAAACACGGTCGCCACTCCCGAATCGACACCATCGAACCGCTTCTGTCCGCCTACAAAAAACGATGTCACCTCGGGATCGGGATGAAAGACTTCGCCGATCGTGGTCAAGCGCGGATAAATCCGCTTCAAAGTCGAATGCCAGCGCGACCAGAAAATTCGCGGCACATACGGAAACGTATCGATCCGGTATCCGTCGAGCCCCGAAGATTCCGCCCACCAGATCGCGTTCTGCTGCAAATACTGAGCGACGACCGGATTCTCAGTATTTAAATCCGGCAGCACACCGAAAAACCAGCCGTCGGTCAGATTCCGCCACAAACTCGGCGGCGCGTGCGGATCGGTCAGCGCTTCGAGCGGATCGTGCCCAGCGGCTTGCTCTTTCGTCTCGCCGTAAAATTCCGCGACTGGCGACATCGACGAACCCGCAGGCGTAGCGGAAGTCCAATGGTGCGCCACAGTTCCGTGAAACCAGTCGGACATCGGCGGATTCGCGGCCCACGGATGACGCGGGCCGACATGATTCGGCACGATGTCGAACAAAACCTTCATCTTCTGAACGTGGGCGGCCGAGACAAGTTCTTGGTAGTCGCGCAGCGTGCCCAAATGTGGATCGATCGCGTACAAATCGACGGCGCCGTAGCCGTGATAGTCCTCGGTCGCGCCGTTTTTCACCACGGGCGTGAGCCACAACGTCGTGACGCCGAGGTCTTTTAGATAATCGAGATGTTCACGGATACCGCGCAGATCGCCGCCGTGATACGCGCGCGGCTTTGCGCGGTCGTGAGAACCCGGCGCACTTGCCGGTTCGTCATTGGTCGGATCGCCGTTCGCAAAACGATCCGGCATGATCAGATACACGACGTCGTCGGGCGTGATTCCCTGAAATCGATGGATCGTTTCCGTGCGTGCGGAAACGGGCAGCTCGAACGAGCCGATTCCGCCGTCGGAATTCGTGATGCGGCAGACGATCGTTCCGGATTTCATGTCGGCGCCAAATTTCAGCCACACAAACAGGTAAGCGCCGCCCGCCGTTGATTGCGTCCGCTCGACGAGCACGCTGGAGAGGTTGCACTCGACTTTGTTGGCATCGAGCCCCCGCCCGGAAACCAGAACCATGACGTCCTGCGTGAGGCCAAGCCACCAGTTCGGCGGCTCTACTTTGGTTACGACGAGAGACTTATCGGGAGGCGAAGAGTTCTGCGCGGCTTGGGCAGGAGCCAAAGTCGCACCGAGAAGGCCGGCAAGAACAACGGACGTTAGGAGAAGCGATTTTCCACGAAACAATTCCACCACCGATCAACTAGCTCCGGGTGTGACGAATTTGAGCCGGCCAAAAACCTCCGGGACGTGAAAACTCGGCTGCGGCGTCCTCGTCGGCTGCCATGACGAATAGAACCTCGGTTCGGTTGCGCCTTCGCACCGGAAAAAATTCAGCCGCCACATCACAGACGGATCGAATTTCGCGGTCAGGCTCTTCATGGGGAGGGCCAGCACGGCACGCCATGTTTTCGACGCTTCATTCACCGTGAAGCGGCGCTTGAGCCCACTCGTCAAATCGCGTTTCCCGTGGGCGCCGCCGTCAAGATTGATCGCCAGATCGATCCAATATCCGTTGGGCGCGACTTCAAACTCGCTGTATTTGCGCGGCTGCGACGGATCGCTCTGCAAGAACACTTCGCAAACGTCGCGTTCCCACAATTTATCGCGCCAGCCTCGCGAATCTGCGTCGTCGTAAACGGTGATGGCTTTGTACTTCGCGCGAAATTCCACGAAGAGCGTTTCCGGAGTCCAGATCAGGCGCACTTGCGTCTCGCGCGCGGGGTCCGCGTTCTGGCCCTGCCAGTCGGTGTCGAATTGCACGCCGGGCACGGTTTCCCAAGCCGCGTCGGGCGGAAAACCTTCAGCATCCATCGAGCCGGTCCAGCGTATGGCTGTCACGGTATCGGTTTTCGGCGGCATGCCTGCATCCCCACCCATCATCGGAAAATCTCCCAGTCGCAAATATATCGCCAAGACATCGCGCACCGATCTTGCCACGAATCTTCGTTCCAGGGCCAAATCGATGATTCCATAGCCTCAGCGACTCTTTGCACACGCTCGCTCGAGCCGCGCGAAAAGCCGCCGAATCCGCGTGCTAGCATCGATTTCGGCCCAAACTCTACCGTCGGCTGGCGTCTGTGCTGCATCGCCGGCAACCTGCGGTAATCCCGGAGGCCCTATGGTCCAACGCGCCAGCACCACCAGCACGGCTGTCTTCACCGCAAGCGCGCAAGTCTCGCGCCGCGATCCCTCGCAATTTGAATACCTAAAAATGCGTCTCGAGAAAAACGTCGCGCGTCTCACCCTGAGCCGCCCCGAACACAATCTCCTGAACGAAGCGATGCTGCGCGAGATCAGCGACGGAATTTTGTATGCCGGCGAGACGGAAGGCGCGAAGCTCATCTTGCTCGACTCGGCTTGCAAAGTTTTCTCCGGCGGCATCGACATCGGCGAATACACATCGCAGCGCGTGTTTCAGATGCTCGACGCATTTCACGGTGCGTTTGCCGCAATGCTCGAGGTCGGTAAGCCAGTCGTCTGCGTCGTCAATGGACCAGCGATCGGCGGTGGCGCGGAGCTGGCGCTCTTTGGCGATCTCGTTGTCGCGACTCCGAAAGCGCGGTTCGCTCAGCCTGAAATCACCATCGGAGTCTTCCCGCCACTGGCTTCCACGATTCTGCCTTACTTGGTTGGGCCAAAAGTGGCGCTCGAAATCGTGCTTACCGGCGAACCGATCACCGCCGAGCGTGCACTGGAACTCGGCCTTGTGAACCGGCTGGTGCCGGAAGCGCAGCTCGAAAAAACGGTGGAAGATCTCATTGCGCGCATAGCAAATCACTCCGGGCCTGTTCTCAGCATGGCAAAAAAAGCGATTCTGGGCGGCATGGGGCTCTCGCTGCGCGATGGGCTTGCGCAATCGATGGATATTTTCCTGAATCAGCTTTATAAGCTAGAAGATTCGCAGGAAGGGCTGCGGGCGCTGGTCGAAAAACGCAAGCCGAACTGGAAAAATCGCTGATGCACGCGGGCAGCGGCTTTGTAAACCGTTTGTCGCTCGCGTTGACACTCCAAGCAGCCGAACCATACACTCGTATTTCTTTCTGCCGTTGGCAGAAACGCGCCGCCAGTTTCCAGTCGCACCGTTCATGCTTTTTGAATGAACGCAGCCTCGCATCAGGTGACACTTGTGCAGCGAAGCTTTGCCTCCGCCCAGAATCTGCGCGCAGTTGTGCATGCCGTCGCTGTCCTGCTGCTGCTCGCGCCTGCTGCATTTCTTGCGAACGCTCAGGAAACAGCGGCACCCCCAACACCATCAACTTCATCTTCGCAATCCGGCGCAAATTCCCAAACGGCAGCATCGACCGCCGTTCCGATGCGTGACGTCACCGACGAAGCCGGGCGCACGATCCGCATTCCGCAGACGTTGCACCGCGTGATTTCGCTGGCTCCAAGCATCACTGAAACCCTCTACGCGCTCGGCCAGCAAGACCAGCTCGTGGCCGATACGGATTATTGCGACTACCCGCCCGAAGCGAAGCTGAAACCCAAGGTGGGCGGCGCGATCACGCCGAGCATTGAAGCGATCGCCGCGCTACATCCAGACGTCGTCTTCGTGACGAAAGGTTTTAACCGCCTGGACACCGTTGACTCGCTCGCCTCGCTGGGAATTCCTTCGTACGCTGTCGATCCGCAATCGGTCGAGGGGATCATCACGACCGCGCAGCATATCGCTGAGCTATTGGGTGCGCCGGAAGCGGGTTCGGCACTGGCCGAAGATCTGCATCACCGTCTTGCGGCAACGAAAGAACGCGTTGCGCCGTTTCCGCCGCGCCGCGTCCTATTTATCGTGTGGACGCAACCCGTGATCTCGATCGGCAAAGACACGTTCATTGCCGATGCGCTGCAATACTCGGGCGCGACTTCGATCGTTGAGGCGTCGCAATCTTGGCCGCAGATCAGCCTCGAAGAAGTGGTGCGCATCCAGCCTGACTTTCTGGTGTTCGCGACGTCGCATACGGAATCGACGCCGATCAATATCGACGCGCTTGCGGAATCGCCGGGCTGGCGCATTCTCGACGCGGTGCGCAATCGACGCTACGCGATCACGACGGAAGCGATCGAACGAACGTCGCCGCGCATCGTTTCGGCGATCACGGATCTCGCACGCCAATTCCACCCCGAGGCGTTTGGAAAGTCGGACGAAACCAGGGACGCGAAACCAGCCGGAAACAAGACCGACAAACACTCCCTCGCAATAGAGACGGACCAGGACGGGGGGAACCCGCCAATACCTACCGAAGACGCGCCGCCTCCTGCAGAAGTGAAGCCGGCGCGGGCGCAACTCGATTACATCGGCGTCGCGGAGTGTGTATGCGCCCGCTAACGTTTACTCGGCTTCTGCTGCACTGTTTTTACCTCGCGGTGATTTTATTTTTTGTGATGGTCCTGGCGTTGAAACTAGGCGCTGTTCCGGTTTCGCTATACGGGTTGGCGGCCGATCTATTGCAGGTTCTGTTTCATCGCACGAGCGCGCTGTCGAGCAATTACGACATGATCGTAATCGACATTCGCTTGCCGCGAATTTTACTGGGGATCATCGTGGGCGCATCGCTCGCGGTCGCAGGCACCGCATTTCAGGCACTGCTGCGGAATCCGCTGGCTGATCCGTACGTGCTCGGGGCTTCGAGCGGCGCATCGTTGGGCGCGATTCTGACGCTGATCGCGCAGCCGTATCTGGCGCTGCCGCTGGCGATTTCGATACTGATCACACCGGTGGGCGCGTTTGTCGGCGCGGCGGCGACTATTGCCGCGGTTTATTTTCTGGGCCGGCGCGAAGGGCAGCTCGACAGCAGTACGCTGCTGCTTTCGGGAATCGTTTCGGGATCGTTTCTTTCGGCGATCATCATGTTTTTGATTTCTACGTTGGCGGGACGGGGCGATCTGCATGGCATGTTGTTCTGGCTGATGGGTGATCTATCGGGATCGCTGCAGCCCTCGCTGCGATGGGTATTGGGCGCCGGATTTCTCATCGCGAGCGGCGTGATCTATGCGACGTCTTCGGATCTCAACCTGATGCTCAATGGCGAGAAGGAAGCGATGCACTTGGGCGTCGACGTTCCGCGAGTGCGATTTGTGGTTTATATCGCGGCGTCGATTCTCACCGGCCTGGCGGTTTCGGTGAGCGGCGCGATTGGCTACGTCGGACTGCTGGTGCCGCATGTGATGCGCCTGATTTTTGGCTCGGATCATCGCGTGCTGATTCCGACGGCGGCGTTTGGCGGTGCGATCGCGGTCGTGCTTGCGGATACGCTTGCACGGACCGTCGTGGCTCCGAGCGAACTTCCGGTCGGCGCGATGACCGCGCTTGCTGGCGCGCCACTTTTTATCTACCTACTGCGGCGTAAATTCGCGTGAGGCGTCGGTAAATCGCGATGCCCGGCTCAACTACATTTGGCACATCTGGCGCTTCCGGCAGCGGTTCACGCTCGAACGAAGTTCGGCTTAGCGTCGAACAGGTCAGCTACGCGTATTCGGTGAATCCGTCGCAGGCGCCGCTGTTTACGCTGGAAGCCAGCAGCTTTCATGCGCGGCCCGGCGAGATTGTGGCGATTCTCGGGCCGAATGCGAGCGGGAAATCGACGTTGCTGAAATTGATTGCGGGCACGCAGCCGCCGCTTTCGGGGCGCGTTTTGCTCAACGGATTCGTAACGCATTCGCTGACGCCGAAAGTGCGCGCGCAACGGATTGCGATGGTGCAGCAGGAGAGTCCGCTGCTATTTCCGACACGCGCTTGGGAATTTGTGCTGCAAGGGCGGCACGCATACGGGCGGTCACTGCGATTCGAGTCGCAAGACGATGTGACAATCGCGCGCAACGCGCTGGCGCAGACCAACGCAACGCACCTTGCGGACCGCTGGATGGATCAGATTTCGGGCGGCGAGAAGCAGCGCGTAATATTGGCGCGAGCGCTGGCGCAGCAGCCTTTGCTGTTGTTGCTCGATGAGCCGACGCTGCATCTCGACATTGGTTCGCAGGTTGGGCTACTGGACACGTTGCGACGGTTGGCGAGCGAGAACCGGTACACCGTGGTGATCGTGACGCACGAGCTGAACCTGGCAGCGGAGTACGCGGATCAGGTCGTGTTGTTGCAGAAGGGCAAGAGTTTGCGTGTTGGACCGCCAGCGGCGGTGTATCAGCGCGAACTGCTCGAGCAAGTGTTTCAGACGCCGCTGGCGATCGAGACCAGCGCGTCAGGCCGGCCGCGCGTTACGATTCTTCCTACAACCTAGCTGAAGCATTTCCCTTTCGATACCTACCCAACTTTTCGTGTTTTCCCAATTTGCAGTTTTTCGGCCAACCGCAGCATACCCCCTTCCATTTTCCGCTGCCTGCAAGTTCCTCGATTGATTGGAGTTATGGGTTATGGTTTGTCGAACTTGGGTGGAGGTTACGCAATTCGTATGTGAATTTGCCCACCATGAATAGGGCATCGGAGCAGGTTAACGACGATGGATGGCAGAGAGCGGTTTGTCTTTGTATAACCGGTGTTCGTGTGAATCGCGGAATGGCCTCGGGGAGGTGTGAATGGCGGAATTTTGCGCTCAAATGAATTTGTGTGGTCGCCGATTAATCGGAGGAGGCGGCGGTTAGGGTTTCGGCGGCGTGGCCTTTTACTCTTACGGCGTCCCAGATTTGTTCGATTTTGCCGTCTTTGCCAACTAGAAATGTGCTGCGGACAATTCCTTTGAAGCTGCGACCCATGAATTTCTTCATGCGCCACACGCCGTAGGATTCGATCATCTTGTGGTCGGGATCGCTGAGAAGCGGGAAGTTTAATTTTTTGTTGGCTTTAAATTTGGCCAGGGCTTTTTCGGGGTCGGCACTGACACCCAGGATGACTACGCCGGCCTTTTGGAATTTGGGGCGGAGGTCGCGGAAGTCGCAGGCTTCGATGGTGCAGCCGGGGGTGTTGGCTTTTGGGTAGAAGTAGAGGACCACTTGTTTGCCTTTGAAGTCGGAGAGGGAGACGGGCTTGCCTTCGTCGGAGTTCAGGGTGAAGTCGGGGGCTTTGTCGCCAACGTTCAGCATCTCAGTTCGACTCCGTTAAGAGTTTGCGCACGATGTCGTTGACCGCTTGAGGATTGGCTTGGCCTTTGGTGGCGCGCATTACCTGGCCTACGAAAAATTTGAAGACGCCTTCGTTGCCGCCGCGGAACTTGGCTACGTTATCGGGATTTTTGGCAATGACATCGCGCGCGGCAGCTTCGATGGGGGCGGTGTCGCTGATTTGGCCGAGGCCTTCGGCGGCTACGATTTCGCTGGCGGAGCGGCCGGAATCGAACATGGTCAGGAAAACTTTCTTGCCGATGGAGCCGCTGATCTGGCCGGACTCGACTAGTTTCAGGAGCTCGGCCAGAGCGGGGGGCGTGACGGGGCTGTCTTCGATTTCCTTGCCGCTGTCATTTAGGCGGCGGAGTAATTCGGTCTGCATCCAGTTGGCGGCGCTTTTTCCGCTAGCGCCGGCTTTGGTCATTGCTTCGAAATAGTCGGCGCGCGATTGCGTGGTGGTGAGCACCTCCGCGTCGTAGGGAGTGATGCCGAATGCGGAGATGAATCGAGCGCGCTTGGCTTCGGGGAGTTCAGGAATCGAGCGGCGAATTTCTTCGCGCCACGCGGAGCTGACGTGGACCGGGAGCAGATCTGGCTCAGGGAAATAGCGATAGTCGTGCGCTTTCTCTTTGGAGCGCATTGAGACGGTGTGGCCTTCGTGCTGATTCCAGAGGCGCGTCTCTTGCGGGATGCGGCCGCCACTCTCGAGCACGTCGATGTGGCGCTCGATTTCGTATTCGAGCGCTTTTTGCAGGAAGCGGAAGGAGTTCAGGTTTTTGACTTCGACCTTCGTGCCGAATTGAGCGGCGCCACGCAGGCGGACGCTGACGTTGGCATCGCAGCGGAGCGAGCCTTCTTCCATGTTGCAGTCGCTGACGCCGGTGTAAAGGAGAATCTGGCGGAGAGTGGTGAGGTAAGCGTAGGCCTCCTCGGGCGTCCGCATGTCGGGCTCGGAGACGATTTCGGCGAGTGGGGAGCCGCACCGGTTGTAGTCGATGTAGGCCTTGGTGGCGGACTGCGAGAAGCCTTCGTGGAGGTTTTTGGCGGCGTCTTCTTCGACGTGGAGGCGCGTGATGCCGATGCGTTTTTTTGCGCCGGCGATTTCGATGTCGATGTGGCCACCGGTGGCGAGCGGGAGTTCGAACTGGGAGATCTGGTAGCCCTTGGGGAGGTCGGGGTAGAAATAATTTTTGCGGGCGAAGCGGGAGTGTTCGTGGACGGTGCAGTGGATGGCTAGCGAGGCGCGGGAGGCCATTTCGATTACGCGCTTGTTGAGAACCGGAAGAGTGCCCGGGAGGCCAAGGCAGACCGGGCAGGTGTTGGCGTTGGGGGCGTCGCCGAAGCGGGTGGAGCAGG
>Ga0070711_100001643_pt1 | contig 12357 bp, 10 predicted proteins | sample LARL53metaG_FD_65452 | JGI IMG/M metagenome (GOLD analysis project Ga0070711, IMG submission 65452) | Corn, switchgrass and miscanthus rhizosphere microbial communities from Kellogg Biological Station, Michigan, USA - LAR L5-3 metaG | ecosystem: Host-associated > Plants > Roots > Rhizosphere ... | reverse complement strand
GGTGACGAGAGACGTCAGCTCGGTCGCGACCGGCCCATCCATGACGGTGTCCAGCCACGCGTGCACAGCGGTTTCGAACGCGGTGTCGGGATCGTGCCACGACGTATGGGCCGCGGCCTCCCGGATGGCCTTCTCGGTGTACGCGTGCAGCCTGTCCCGCAATTCATCGGTCACCACACCGTCTACCGGCCACACGCCGAAGATGTTTTGCAGCAGGAAGAGTCCTGTCGCGGGATCCGGCGGCGGCGCCTGAAGGGCCCACTTGCCGACGAGTTCTGCCCACCGCGACGGCACCTGAGACAGCACGCCGATGCGGACGCGCACGTCTTCACCGCGTTTGGTGTCATGGGTGGTCAACGTCACCATCGTGCGCGGCCACAGCCGGGCCCTGGTCGCGGCGCGCTTGTGAAACTCCGCGACGCTCACCCCGAACCGGGCCGGCTCCCCGCCTACCTCATTCAGCGACACCAGTCTGGCGTCGCGGTAGAACAGGCAGTCCTCCATCGACTTGGCGGTGGCGGCGCCACACAGCTGCTGCAGGCGTACGGCCGCTTCGGCGCTGCGGGTCAGCGCCGAGGCGACGATCGCCAGCGGCTCCGCCAATTCCGGTAGCGCCGAGGCGGTTTCGGCCATGGCCTCCGGCAGCACCAACGACAGCGACAGGTAGTCGGACCGGTACACGTGCACGCGGCTGATCAGCTCAGCGACGGCCCTTGGCAGGTCCGGGTGATCGGCACCCGTGGCGGCGACGATGTTTCTGTGTAGTCGCGCCAGCTCGCTGCCCAGCATGCCGGTGACGGCCTCGGCCTTGAGCCGATGGGCCAGCTCCGACATATCTTCGTAGGCGGTACCGGTGGATTCGAACAACGCGGTGAGCGGGCCCGCGCCTGCGGGATCGATGAAGAGTCCGCCGATTTCGCGCAGCGCGTCATAACCGGTCGTGCCGTCGATCGGCAGCGTGGGCTCCAGCGGTTCGTCGACCGCCAGGATCTTCTCGATGGCGATCCACGCGTCCGGTCCGGCAAGCTCGCGTAGCCACGCCAGATAGCCTGCGGGATTGGACAGTCCGTCGGGATGGTCGATGCGAAGCCCGTCGACAAGCTCCTCGCCGAACCAGCGTTTGACCTCCACATGCGTGGCGTCGAATACCGCGCGGTCCTCCTGTCGCAGTCCGGCGAGCGATGTGATGGAGAAGAAGCGCCGGTAGCCGCAGATCCCGTGCCGCCACCCGATCAGCCGGTAGTGGGATCGATCGGCCGGATAGCCAGGGGGCGCCGGGTCGTCGTCGGAACCCAGCACCGGCAACACGATTCGGCCGTCGGGGTCGAGGTTCCAGTCGATGTCAAAAAACGAGGAGAACGTCGAACTTCGGCCGTGCTCGAGAACGTCGCGCCACCACCGGTTCTGTTCAGGTTTATCGACGCCGAGGTGATTGGGCACGATGTCGACGATCAGCCCCATCCCGCGGGCCCGGGCCGCAGCGGACAGCCGTTCGAGCCCCTCAGATCCGCCAAGCGCTGCTGAGACGGTGGTGGGATCGGTGACGTCGTAACCGTGGGTGGAACCCTGGGCGGCGGTCAGGATCGGCGACAAGTACAGGTGCGACACCCCGAGATCGTCCAGGTAGTCCAGCACTCCCAAGGCGTCGTCGAACGTGAAACGATCGCCGCGCATCTGTAGCCGATACGTCGACAGCACGGGGACAGCCATGTGTCAGGCGGTCTTACGCAGCACCAGGACCGACCGCGCAGGCAGTGAGATCTTCTTGCCTGCAGTGACAACCACTTCGGTCGCTCCAGTGGCGTCGGCCGTGTCCAGCGTGGCGGTCCACTCCTTGGCGTAGTCACCCTTCGGGGTTACGAAATCCTGCGGCTCGTCGTATGCGTTGAAGCAAAGCAGGAACGAATCGTCGACGACCCTTTCGCCGCGCGCGTTGGGAGTGGGGATCGCCTCGCCGTTGAGGAACACCGCGACACACTTGCCCAGCCCGGTGCCCCAATCCTCGGGAGTCATCTCCTTGCCTGCCGGGGTCAGCCATGCGATGTCGCGGACCTGCTCGCCGGTGCGGATCGGCTTGCCCTTGAAGAAGCGGCGCCGACGGAAGACGGGATGGTCCCGCCGCAGTTTGGTGACGCGGCGAGTGAACTCGAGCAGGTCGGCGTTCTTCGCGCACATCGACCAGTCCATCCAGGAAATCTCGGAGTCCTGGCAATAGACGTTGTTGTTGCCGCCCTGTGTGCGGCCGATCTCGTCACCGTGCGAGATCATCGGCGTGCCCTGGGACACCATCAGCGTGGCCATGATGTTGCGCATCTGCTTGCCACGGAGGGCGAGGATTTCCGGATCGTCGGTCGGACCCTCGACGCCGCAGTTCCACGACCGGTTGTGGCTTTCGCCGTCGCGGTTGTCCTCGCCGTTGGCTTGGTTGTGCTTCTCGTTGTACGACACCAGGTCGGCCAGCGGGAAGCCGTCGTGACAGGTGACGAAGTTGATACTCGCGCCGGGCCGCCGGCCGGTGGCCTCGTAGAGATCCGAGGACCCGGTCAGTCGCGAGGCGAACTCGCCGAGGGTCGCGGGCTCACCCCGCCAGTAATCGCGCACAGTGTCGCGATACTTCCCGTTCCATTCGGTCCACAAACCTGGGAAGTTGCCGACCTGGTAGCCGCCTTCGCCGACGTCCCACGGTTCGGCGATCAGCTTGACCTGGCTGACCACCGGGTCCTGCTGCACCAGGTCGAAGAACGCGCTCAATCGGTCGACGTCGTAGAACTCACGGGCCAGCGCGGCCGCCAGGTCGAAGCGGAAGCCGTCGACGTGCATTTCCAGCACCCAGTACCGCAGCGAGTCCATGATCAGCTGCAGGGTGTGCGGGTGTCGTGGGTTGAGGCTGTTGCCGGTGCCGGTGAAGTCCTTGTAGAACCTCAGGTCGCCATCCTGCAGCCGGTAGTAGGCCGCGTTGTCGATGCCGCGGAAATTGATGGTGGGGCCGAGGTGGTTGCCCTCTCCGGTGTGGTTGTAGACCACGTCGAGGATGACCTCGATCCCGGCCTCGTGGAACGACCGGACCATGGTCTTGAATTCGGCAACGGCACCGCCCGCATGCCGGTTCGCGGCGTACTGGTAGTGCGGGGCGAAGAAGCCGAAAGTGTTGTAGCCCCAATAGTTTCGCAGTCCGAGGTCGATCAGCCGGTGGTCGTGCAGGAACTGGTGCACCGGCATCAGCTCGATCGCGGTCACGTTGAGGGACTTGAGGTGGTCGATGATCACGGGGTGCCCAAGCCCGGCGTAGGTGCCGCGCAGTTCCTCGGGGATGCTCGGATGGGTCTGAGTCATACCCTTCACGTGGGCCTCGTAGATGATGGTCTCGTGATAAGGCGTGCGCGGCGCGCGATCCGAAGCCCACTGGAAGAACGGGTTTATCACCACGCTGGTCATGGTGTGGCCAAGCGAATCGATCTTCGGCGGCGTGCCGCCCGACGCCAGATCGTCGGCGTTCAGGTCGTAGGAGAACAACGCCTGGGTGAACTCGAAATCGCCATGGAAGGACTTGCCGTAGGGGTCCAGCAGTAGCTTGCTCGGATCGCACCGATGACCCGCGCCGGGATCCCACGGTCCGTGCACGCGGAAGCCGTAGCGCTGCCCGGGGGTGACGGTCGGGAGATAACAGTGCCACACGTAGCCGTCGACCTCGTCGAGGTTGATCCGCTCCTCGCCGCCGCCCTTGGCGATCAGGCACAGCTCCACCCGCTCGGCCACCTCGGAGAACAGCGAGAAGTTCGTCCCTGCGCCGTCGTAGGTGGCGCCGAGCGGATAGGTGTCACCAGGCCAGACGGTGGGTACCGACGCCGGTCCGGCGGGGGCCATCAGCCAACCCACCAGCCGGTGGCTGCGCCGATCTGGCGCCCGAGCTCTGCCGTCATCGTGCGCATGTACGTCGTCGAGATGTGGTGGGCGTCGCGATAAAGCAACACATTCCCCTCCACTGCGCGGCAGATGTCCTTGCGGCACACCGCGTCGCTCATGTCGAGCGGCTTCAGCAGCGGAAACTGCGCGACGAAATCCAATGTCTGGTTGTGGTCCGACAGTACGTCGGATCGCTTGATCCCGCAGGAGATCGCGTCGCCGCCGTCGGCCAGACAGTCGACAGGGAAGTAGGGCTTTCCATCGCGCACCATCCACGGGGTATCGCGCATCGCAAGGATCGGAATCTTGTTGTCCGACAACGCCTGCCAGATACCGATGTAGGTCGCAGGCATCACATCGCCGGGTTTGATGTTCCATGGCCGTGTCGAGGTCGTGAACACGAAGTCCGGGTGATCGGCGATGAGCTCTGGCATCACCCGCTGATTCCACTCGTGGCATCCCGGGTACGGGCGGTTGTCGCCCATCACCAGTGGCCGTTGTTCCGTGGTCAGCGGGCAGCCCATCTTCATGTAGGTCACGACCTTGAAGTGGTGTATCTGTCCGAGCAGATCGAGCGCGGTGATCCAGTGCTCGGCGTGGGATCCGCCTGCGAGTGCGATGGTTCTGGTCGCCGCCCTGTCGCCGAATGTGCAGTTGATCACGTTCGAGTTGTCGAAATCGCTGATGCAGCCGTCGGTGGTGGTCTCAGGCAGATCGTCCTTGGCCTCCAGCACAGTCGGGCGCATCGGCAGCTTGCGCACCTTCGCTCCATTGATCAGAGCCCTGGCACCCGGGTAGTCCACAGGTGAAAGAGTCGCCAGCTCTTTGCCGTTCGCGCGCTGGACCGTGACGTGCTCGCGCCAGGTGAACGACGTCGCCGTCAACGCCACGCCCAGCAGGGCGACGCTGGAACCCAGCACGATCGTGGGTCGCCGCAGCCGCTCCCGGAGCGGCACGGCGGGGGTCTGTTTGGGCGCTTTCGTCGCGGCGCGATACCGCAGCGGGTTCTCGACGTACCGCAGCGTCAGCCAGGCCAGCACGCCCGAGAGCAGCAGGACGACCGCGCCCTCGACGAAGTTGACGCGTGGCCGCCCGGTGTAGGACAGCCAGAAGATCAGCAGGGGCCAGTGCCAGAGGTACAGCGAGTAGGCCATCGCGCCGAGCGATACGAACGGTGCAGTGGCCAGCAGCCGGTTGGGGGCGGGCGGCCGGTCCGCGGTGCTCGGGTCCGCCTGGCGGTTGGCGGCGGAAAGGATGAACAACATGGCGGCACCGACAGGCACCAGAGCCAACGGCCCTGGAAACTCCTTCACGCCGTCGATCAGTGCGCCGCATGACAGGATCGCCGCCAGCGCGACTGCCGCGACCGTCGTGCGCAGCCACATCGGCCAGCGCACGTATGGCACCAGCGCGCCCAGCAAGGCGCCAAGAAGCAGTTCCCACGCCCTGGCGAAGCTGTTGTAGTAGGCGGTGGCCTGATCGGCGTTGTGAGCAAATATCGCGTAGACGAACGAGGCGATCGTCAGCACGCTCAGCAGCACCACGAAGAAAATCCGCATGCGGTCGCCGAGACGGCGCCGCAACAGATAGGCGAACGTGAAGATCAGCGCCAGGAAGCCGATATAGAACTGTCCCTGCACCGACATCGACCAGATGTGCTGCAGCGGACTGACCGCCTCACCGGCGCGAAGGTAGTTCGATGCGGTGTTCGCCAACTCCCAGTTCTGGAAGTAGCCGAGGCTGGCCAGGCTTTGGTCAGCAAACGTCTCCCAGCGCGTCTCCGGCTGGATCAGAATGGTGAGTATCGCTGACGCGGCCAGCACGACGACGAGCGCAGGCAACAGCCGGCGAACGAGTCGAGTCACTTCGGGGACCGGCGACAGCGAGCTGCCCGGCGTCAGCGCCGCCCGCAGCAGCCGGCCGCCGAAGAAGAAGCCGGACAGCGCCAAGAAGACGTCGACGCCACCGGAGACCCGGCCAAACCACACGTGAAACACTGCGACGAGGGCGATCGCGATGCCGCGCAGGCCGTCGAGATCATGCCGATAGAAACCCGACGCGCGCGCCCCCTTGGGCGGTTCGGTCGTGCGCCGGCTGTCACCTTGGTCGGTGACCGGCGCCGGCCGGGGAGGGGCGAGGGTCATCATGGTCGACGGCTAATCTACCGAAGATCGCCTGGTGCCTCACGCCGCAGGCGACGCGTCACAGCCCGTGAGCAAAGGATCAGGCTCGTGTTGACCCCCGCCGAGATCAGTGCGATCGACGCCGCACATGTCTGGCATCCCTACAGCACGATCGGGGCCGAAGCGCTGCCTCCGGTCGTTGCGGTCGGCGCCAAGGGTGCCTGGCTGACGCTCGTCGACGACGGGCGTCAGATCGAGGTGCTCGACGCGATGGCGTCGTGGTGGACCGCGATCCACGGCCACGGCCACCCCGTGCTGGACGCGGCGATCACCGGCCAGCTCGCGACCATGAACCACGTCATGTTCGGCGGGCTGACGCACGAACCGGCCGCCCGGCTGGCTCAGCTGCTGGTGCAGATCACGCCCGACGGCCTCGACACGGTGTTCTTCAGCGACTCCGGCTCGGTGTCTGTGGAGGTCGCGGTCAAGATGGCGCTGCAGTACTGGCGCAGTATCGGCAGTGTCGACAGGCACCGGCTGATGACGTGGCGTGGTGGCTACCACGGCGACACCTTCACCCCGATGAGCGTGTGCGATCCGGACGGCGGCATGCACTCGCTGTGGACCGACGTGCTGGCGCATCAGGAGTTCGCGCCGCAGGTGCCTGCCGAGTACGACCACGGCTACAGCATGGCGTTCGAGAAGCAGCTGTCCGAGCACGCCGACGAGCTTGCGGCCGTGATCGTCGAACCCGTGGTGCAGGGCGCGGGTGGCATGCGGTTTCACGACCCGCGGTATCTCGCCGATCTCCGTGCGATCTGCGACCGCCACGGCGTCTTGCTGATCTTCGACGAGATCGCCACCGGCTTCGGCCGCACAGGGGAGCTGTTCGCAGCTGAGCACGCTCGCGTCAGCCCCGACATCATGTGCGTTGGCAAGGCGATGACCGGTGGCTACATCACGCTGGCCGCGACGCTGTGCACCCGGGCCATCGCGGAGACCATCAGCACGCACGAGCCGGGTGCGCTGATGCACGGCCCGACGTTCATGGCCAACGCGCTGGCTTGCGCGGTCGGGGTCGCGTCGGTCGAGCTGTTGTTGGAACAGGATTGGCGCGCACAGGTTTCGGCGATCGAGGCGGGCCTGCGCGCGGGGCTGGCGCCCGCGGCGGCGCTGCCGGGCGTGGCCGACGTACGGGTGCTCGGCGCAATCGGCGTGATCGAGATGGCCAAGCTCGTCGACCTGCGCATCGCGACGCCGGCCGCGCTGGAGCGTGGCGTCTGGCTGCGCCCGTTCCGCAACCTCGTCTACGTCATGCCGCCGTACATCTGCACGCCAGGGGAGATCGAGCAGATCACCTCGGCGATGGTGGGGGTCGCCGGTACGTTAACCTGAACACCGTTCAAGACAGCAGGAGGGTGGTCGGGTGACGCGCGTCGGTCTTTCCCCGCTGGCCTGGCTCGACGACGTCGAGAAGCAGCGGCGCGCGGCCGGACTGCGTCGAACCCTGCGCACCCGGCCGCCCGTCGGCGCCGAGGTCGACCTGGCCTCCAACGACTATCTGGGCCTGTCGCAGCACCCTGAGGTGATCGGCGGCGGCGTCGAGGCGCTGCGCACCTGGGGTGCGGGCTCGACCGGTTCGCGCCTGGTCACCGGCAACACCGAACTGCACGAAGGCTTCGAAACCGCTCTCGCGGATTTCGTCGGCTCCGAGTCGGCGCTGGTGTTCTCGGCGGGCTACACCGCCAACCTCGGCGCGGTGGTGGCGCTGTCCGGGGCGGGATCGTTGTTGGTGTCCGACGCGCTCACCCATGCGTCGCTGGTGGACGCCTGCCGACTGTCGCGCGCCCGCGTCGTGGTGACGCCGCACCGTGATGTCTCCGCCGTCGAGGCGGTGTTGTCCGCGCGCGACGAGGAGCGCGCCGTCGTGGTGACCGACTCGGTGTTCTCCGCCGACGGGGTACTGGCGCCGCTGCGCGCCCTGCACGACGTGTGCCGCAGGCACGGTGCACTGCTGATCGTCGACGAAGCGCACGGCCTCGGCGTGCGGGGTAGCGGCGGCCGCGGCCTGCTGCACGAGGTCGGCCTCGCCGGTGCGCCGGACGTGGTGATGACGACGACGCTGTCCAAGGCGCTTGGCAGCCAGGGCGGTGTGGTGCTGGGACCCGCGGCGGTGCGCGCGCACCTGATCGACGCCGCGCGGCCGTTCATCTTCGACACCGGCCTCGCTCCCGCCGCCGTCGGTGCCGCGTGGGCCGCGCTGCGGGTGCTGATCGACGAGCCGTGGCGCGCGCACGCCGTGCTGGATCATGCGGCGGCACTGGCGGAGATGTGCGGCGTTTCCGAGCTCCCGGATTCGGCGGTGGTGTCGGTCATCCTCGGCGAGCCGGAGGTGGCGTTCGCCGCGGCCGTCGCGTGCCTGGATCGCGGCGTGCGGGTCGGCTGCTTCCGTCCGCCGACCGTCCCCGCCGGGACGTCGAGGTTGAGGCTGACGGCACGGGCATCGCTGTCTGACGACGAAATGGCTTTGGCCCGAGCGGTTCTCACCGAAGTGTTGTCGTTGTCGCCACGCCCGTGAGCATTCTGGTCGTCACGGGCACCGATACCGGCGTCGGCAAGACGGTGGCCACTGCGGCACTTGCGTGTAGTGCGCGGCTGGCAGGCGTCGACGTCGCGGTGTGCAAGCCCGTCCAGACCGGCAGCCCGCGCGACGACGACCTCGCCGATGTGGCGCGACTGGCCGGGGTGAACGCGCTCTATGGGACATGGCGCTATCCCGAACCGCTGGCACCCGCGGCGGCCGCGGAGCGTGCGGGGATGGGGTTGCCGACGCGTGACGAGTTGGTGGCATCGGTCGCGGCGGTCGACGCGAAGTTGACGCTCGTCGAGGGCGCGGGTGGGCTGTTGGTCGAACTGGGTGCCGGCGGGGTGACGCTGCGCGACCTCGCCCGCGACCTGGCCGCACCCGTGCTTGTCGTCGTTTCACCGGGTCTCGGTACCCTGAACCACACCGCGCTCACCTTGGAAGCGCTTGCCGCTCAGGATATTCCATGCGTGGGACTGGTGATCGGGGCGTGGCCGCGGGACCCGGGTGTTGCCGAGGTGGGCAATCGCGACGCGCTCGGCAGGCTGGCTGCGGTGCGGGCGGTGCTGCCCGCGGGTGCGGGAGCGATGAGCGCGGCCGATTTCGAGGCGATGAGTGCGGCGGCGTTCGACGCGCAGTGGGTCACGAACCTGGCCGGCTGATGGTCCACTCCGTCGAGATGGTCTTCGACCCGGATACCGAGGAAGCGGTCCGGCAGATCTGGGACGGGCTGCGCGAGGCCGGCATCCCGAGTCAGGCACCTGCGAGCCGTCCGCACGCCACGCTGACGGTCGCCGAGCGGATCGATCCCGAGGTGGACGCTTTGTTGGCCCCACTCGCGGACCGGTTTCCGTTCCCCTGCCGGATCGGCGCGCCGCTGTTGTTCGGCCGCTCCCAGCTGATCCTCACGCGGCTCGTGGTGCCGACGGCGGAGCTGCTCGACGTGCACGCCGAGGTGTATCGGCTCTGTGTGCCGCATCAGGAGCCGGGGCCGATGGCGAACTCGCTGCCGGGTCAGTGGACCTGTCACGTGACCCTGGCTCGGCGGCTGCACGGAAGTCAGCTCGGCCGCGCGTTACGAATCGCCGGTCGGCCATCGGAGATTCCGGGCCAGGTAGTGGGCCTACGGCGCTGGGACGGCAACGCCAAGCGCGAAACTGCAGTTACTGAGAGAAATGTCAAGTGAAGCACACAATAGGTGCGATCTCGCAGGATCAGCTGACGGTCGCCGCAACACTTTTCGGCACGCACATCCGCCACGCGTCGATCACCAGCTCGCGCACTTCCTCGAGGTCGATCGCGTCGAGCCGGACGTGAATCCAGTTGTATCGCATGTCCGACTTGCGAGGCAGCATGAACTTGTCGGGCTCCGCGGCCACCATCGCGGCGCGCTCCTCCTTGGGAAAGCCGACGCCCATCACCGTCTCGTCCCGCGAGAACGCGACGAACACGATGCGCCCGACCCGGAACTTGATCTGGTCGCGGATCACCACCTCGTACGACCGAGGCAGAGACGCGGTGATGCGCCGGACATCGTCGACCGTAATCACGTGGCCGACGTTAGTCGCGCCCCCCGACAACCGAGTCGCTGTGCGCGGCGATGCCGTCGACGAGAAGGCGCAGCCCGAACTCGAACCGCGCGCTGGGGTCGTCCGATAGCACCGACTGTTCGTCGGGCAGCTCGGCGCCCGCGGCGTCCCACTGCAGGCGTGACTGCTCGTCGACGGTGAAGCCGAGCACGTAGTAGACGATCGTGCGGGCCGCCAGCTCGGCGTGCGTGGGGTCGACGCCGGCGTCGGCCGCCGCACCGCTCAGTTGCGTGAGAATCCGTGCCATTGCATCCGACTGTCCTGCCGCGAAGCTCGCCGACACCAACTCGGCGCCGTCGGTGTGCGACAACAGCGCGTCGCGCAGCCTGCCGCAGGTTCCCGCCACTCGGTCGCGCCAGCCGCCGGACACGTCGCCGACCGATTCGAGGATCCGGTCGGCGACGGCGCCGAGTAGCTCCTGCTTGTTGGCGAAATGCCAGTACAGCGCGCCGGGGGAGACGTTGAGCTCGCGGGCCAGCCGTCGCATGGTCAGGTCGGCGATCCCGTAGGAGTCCAGCAGCGAGGTCGCCGCGTCGACCACGTCGCGTTTGTGGAGCTGCACACCGGTACCCTAACCTGAACGGCGTTCAAGTTTGGCAGCAGGAGGGCGACGGGTGAGCGACATTCTGGCGGAGGCTCGCGAGCAGGTACTGGAGCGCGGCGAGGGCCTGAACCAGGAGCAGACACTGCAGGTGCTGCAGCTGCCCGACGATCGGCTCGACGAACTGCTGGCGCTGGCGCATGAGGTGCGGATGGCATGGTGCGGACCCGACGTCGAGGTCGAGGGCATCATCAGCCTGAAGACAGGCGGCTGCCCTGAGGATTGCCACTTCTGTTCGCAGTCAGGGCTTTTCGCTTCGCCGGTGCGCAGCGCGTGGCTGGACGTCCCGGGCCTGGTCGAGGCCGCCAAGCAGACCGCCAAGACGGGCGCGACGGAATTCTGCATCGTCGCGGCCGTCCGCGGACCCGACGAGCGGCTGCTGGCACAGGTCGCCGCGGGCATCGAGGCGATCCGCAACGAGGTCGACATCCAGATCGCGTGCTCGCTCGGCATGCTGACCGAGGAGCAGGTCGAGCGGCTCGCGGAGATGGGCGTGCACCGCTACAACCACAACTTGGAGACCGCCCGGTCGTTCTTCACCAACGTCGTCACCACACACACCTGGGAGGAGCGCTGGGACACCCTGCAGATGGTCCGCGAGGCGGGCATGGAGGTGTGTTGCGGTGGCATCCTCGGCATGGGCGAGACCCTCGAACAGCGCGCGGAGTTCGCGGCGAACCTCGCCGAGCTGGATCCGCACGAGGTCCCGCTGAACTTCCTGAACCCGCGGCCGGGCACCCCGTTCGGCGATCTCGAGGTGATGTCTGCGTCGGAGGCGCTGAAAGCCGTCGCCGCGTTCCGCCTCGCGCTGCCACGCACGATGCTGCGCTTCGCAGGCGGCCGTGAGATCACACTGGGCGACCTCGGCGCAAAGAAGGGCATCCTCGGCGGCATCAATGCCGTCATCGTCGGCAACTACCTGACCACGCTCGGCAGGCCCGCCGAGGCCGATCTCGAACTGCTCGACGATCTGCAGATGCCGATCAAGGCGCTCAACGCCAGCCTCTAGGCGTGGTTGCCGGCAAGGCCATGGCCAAGTTCAACGTCTACACTGGCGAGCCCGCGGGCGGAGCAGTTCCGACCGCCGCGCAACTGGGCCTGGAGCCACCCCGGTTCTGCGCCGAGTGCGGCCGCCGCATGGTGGTGCAGGTGCGCCCCGACGGCTGGTCGGCGAAATGCTCCCGCCACGGTGAGCAGGACTCGAAGGACCTTGAGGACAGATAATGAATGAGGTTGCCCCGCCGCGTGTTTCGCGTCGCAGGGCCTTGGTGAGCACGGCTGCAGGCCTGACGATCGCCGGGGCGCTGATCGGGGCGTTGTGGGCGTGGCTGGCACCGCCGATCCACGGCGTCGTCGCGCTGACCAAGAGCGGCGAGCGGGTCAAGGCGTATCTGGGCAACGAGGCGGACCATTTCTTCATCGCGGCGTTTCTGGTCGTGGGCCTGGTCTCGGTGCTGTCGGTCGTCGCCGCGGTGCTGGTGTGGAAATGGCGGGCCCACCGGGGTCCCGTGATGGTGGCCGCGCTGGCGGTCGGATCCGTCGCGGCCGCGGGTGCCA
>Ga0070711_100001641_pt1 | contig 12360 bp, 14 predicted proteins | sample LARL53metaG_FD_65452 | JGI IMG/M metagenome (GOLD analysis project Ga0070711, IMG submission 65452) | Corn, switchgrass and miscanthus rhizosphere microbial communities from Kellogg Biological Station, Michigan, USA - LAR L5-3 metaG | ecosystem: Host-associated > Plants > Roots > Rhizosphere ... | reverse complement strand
TCCAACTCTGGAATTGTTCATAACGACTGTTTCACATTCCGCAGCGATTCATAGTAGGATTCTACGGTTTTATCCGCATCCTCTTCGCTGTGTGAATAGGATACAAAGCAAGTTTCTAACTGAGAGGGTGGTATAAACACTCCCCTCTTTAAGAGTTCATCAAAAAGTTTCCTAAACAAGGTCGAATTGGACTTGTTCGCGCTAACTGCATCCTTCACCTTCCCGTCTGTAAAGAAGAGTTGGAACATCGAACCGATGTTGTTTATGGTAAAATCAAGTTTCAAATCCTTTAAGGCATCCTTAATCCCATCCACAATATTGTCGCAGGTCCTCGCGACTCGTGGATATATGTCGTTCTTGGCCTCGCTTAAGGCTTGGATCGTAGCAATACTTGCTGATACACAAGCTGGATTTCCGGCATAGGTACTGGCTTGATACACCTTGCCGCTCGGGGAAAGCTGTTGCATTATTTCTCTCCTGCCGGCGATAGCGGAAATAGGAAACCCGTTGCCCATAGCTTTCGCAAAGGTCGCCAAGTCTGGTTTGATTCCAAAGAATTCACCTGCTCCGCCAAGAGCAAGTCTGAATCCGGTAACCACTTCATCAAAAATCAGAACAATATCGTTTTGTCGTGTAATCCTCCTAATTTCGTTAAGGTATTGCTTTTCGGGCAACACCAGTCCCATATTTGCAGCCACCGGTTCGACAATGACGCAACCCACATCATGTTCTAGATTAATTACCTCTTCTAGTTTTTCAGAATCATTGTAGGGGAGCACTAGCGTCTGTGAAAACGCTTCATCAATTATCCCTTCAGATATTTTTGCATCAGAGCTGGTCTTTGGTAGCACATAATCGTAGGCACCGTGATAACACCCTTCAAATTTCACAACCTTCTTTTTTTTTGTAAATGCGCGGGCTAATCTGATCGCGTTCATAGTAGCCTCCAAGCCAGTATTCATTAGTCTAATCATTTCGGCGCATTGCACAGTTTTCGAAATTAATTCTGCCAGTTGGACTTCCTCTTCAGTTGGAACACAGTACAAGCTTCCATGATCAATACGAGACTTTACTGAATCGATTATTGTTGCATGGCTATGTCCCAGGAATAGGGATCCATATCCCATGCAATAATCTATGTACGTATCGTTGTCAGCCGTGAGCATTGTGCTACCTTTCCCGGACAGGGCAAAGAAGGGGAAGGGTTCATAGTAACGTACAGGACTATTGACGCCCGACGGAAGAACCCTTTTGGCTCTATCAAATAATGATCTTGAATTATCGAGCATAATGCAATATGATGCCTTCCTATTATAGTATTATGCTCAATTTATTTAATCGTTCAACAACAATCCGGCCATTTTCTTTGCGTAATACGTGATAATCAGATCAGCACCTGCTCTCTTGATAGAGTTTAGAAATTCGGTCATTACCGAGTCCTCGTCTATCAGTCCATTACCAGAGGCTGCTTTTATCAGGGCATATTCTCCTGAAACACTGTAAGCACAAATAGGTAGATTGGTCATCTTTTTTGCCTGATAAATCAAGTCCAAATATGGGATGGCGGGCTTAATCATAATAATATCAGCACCCTCCTGAATGTCCTCTTCAATTTCATGAATTGCCTCTCTTGGATTAGTAAATGACATTTGATATGTTCCTCTGTCACCGAATTGAGGCCGAGAACAAGCTATATCCCTGAAAGGGCCATAGAGAGGAGAAGCATGCTTTGCAGAATAGGCTAAGATGGCGACGTCTTCACATCCGTTTACATCTAAGCCTTCTCGGATAGCTTTTACCTGTCCGTCCATCATGGCAGAGGGTGCAACCATATCTGCGCCGGCTTTTGCATGGCTAGTCGCTACTTTTGTTAGCGTGCGGACGCTAATGTCGTTGTCTATTATTCCTCGCGATTCAATGCCGCAATGACCGTTTGTGGTATATTGACAAAGACAAACGTCGGTTATAATCGCAATCCTATTCCCGAAGTGTTTGCGCACGGCTCTAACAGAGTCCTGAACAATTCCATCCTCCGAAAAAGCAGATCCAGCTTTTTTATTCTTGTTGAACGGAATTCCAAACACGATAATTCCTCGAATACCAAGGTCTAGGACGTTCTGTACCTCATCAATAATCTCGGAAGGAGGTATCCTTTCTATTCCGGGCATAGACTCGATCGTTTCACGCTTGGTCAGCCGTTCTTGAACGAAAATTGGCGATACCAGATCTTTGACCGAAAGATGGGTTTCCTGCAGGAGATCTCTAATAGCAGGTGTTTTTCTAAGACGCCTTAGTCTAACAATTGGATAGCCAGGACCACTCTCACATCTGCCGATCTTCATGATAGTTAAACAACCTGGCTGCAATTCTCATTACGTCTTCATTTTTATTATCTGTCCCTATTTCCTGTCTGAGTCTATTCATTGGTGTTGACATGATAGCCTCTACCATCGCATATGAGAATTGTTCCATTATTCTATATTCTTCGGGCCCTATCCTAGTTCCGAGGATAGAAATGGCCTTCTTTAATTCACGTTCCCTAATCTTATCCACATCCTTAAATATAGAAATAACAATAGGCTCTGCTTCCTTTCTTTTCAGGACCGTATCAACTAGTTTCATCTCTTCAGATATTATTCTCTCTGCCGAAACGATTTCATTTTTGCGGGTTCGAATATTTCTTTCAACTATTTCCGTTATCTTATCAAGATTAAATAATTTGACCTTCTTTATGGTTGCGACTCTTTCCTCCACGGTGCGGGGATTTGAAAGGTCAAAAAGCACTAGGCATTTATCTCTGTTGACCATCGACTTCTCAATCCTATCATAGGTGATTAAATAATATGGCGCAGTGGTCGACAGAAAAATCAAATCGAGCTCATGAAACATTTGCACCGCTGACTCAAAGGGGAGCGGATCACCACCTACAGTATCTGCAAATGATTTGGCTCTCTCAAAGGTTCTACTAGTAACCATAAACTTAGCCTCTCTTTGTTTCATCGATTTTGCAACGAGGCTTGCTCCTTCCCCAGAACCAATCAATAATACGCGTTTGTTGTTCAAACCAGTATCAAAGTATTCTTCTGCCAACTTTACGGCCATCGAACCAATGGAAACGCTACCCTTATTCACCCCAGTAAATGTTCTGACTTTGCCACCAACCTTAATAGCCCTATCAAATATGACTGAGAGATAGGAGCCAGCATACCTGTTGTTCCTAGAAAACTCAAATGCCCGTTTTACCTGCCCCAATATCTGGTCTTCACCAATCACCAATGAGTCCAAGCCTGAAGACAATTTCAAGAGGTGCAATATCACGTCCCTACCATTGCAAATTTCAATATTCTCAGAAACTTCATCATAAGATAACCCGGCTACGCTTGCCCATACTTCTAACAATCTGTGCGGGTCAGGATCTCTGCTGGCAGTGAAAACCTCAACCCGATTACAAGTCTGTAAGATAATACACTCTTTTAGTTCAGCTATTTCCATCAGTTTTCTATGTGCAAGATTCAGATCTGCGAACCTAAATCGTTCAAGAAGATGTATCGGAGCATTGCGATAGGTAATTCTTGCATTGATTACCTGTACAGGCTTTGAAAGTGTCGATGATGTTTTCATCTGTTATCCTTTCTCTCCCATTCTTGCAGTAGCTCTAATGTCGTACTTTTAGCATCTTCAGTCCTATCCTCCTTAATAAGGTTCTGGATGCGATTGTTTTCGATCAAAGAATAAAGAAACCTTTTTCTTTGTTTAACTGTTTTGAATCTCGATTTTGCAGCAGTACGAGCGAATTCCTGTAATTTAGCATTTTCGATATCGGTTTTTTTTATGATTCTCCGAAGCACTCTCTCCGCTTTAATTCTCACCTTCCGCGACATTATAGGACTCTTACCGGACGTAGATATTGCGACTTGCATAATACCCTCAATATTAATAATTGAGGTATATGAAAAGTCACTAATGGTGGGGTCATCTACAGCATATACGAATAAGTGTTTGGAACGCGCCCTTTCAACAAGCATCCGGTTTAGCAATTTATCATTAGTGGCGGCAAGGACCAGAAACAGATTATTGTAATTGTCAAGTACATTCGCATCTTTTATCCTTGTTTGTACAACTTCGATTCGTCCTTGTTCTCTCAGCTGAGACAAGTAACGATTTAGACGACTACAAATTACGGTGATTTTACAATTTTGATCCAAGAGGCCATGAACTTTTCTAGCACCCTCATTTCCCCCACCAAGAACTAGTACATGTTTGCTGCTAAGATTTAAGTCAACTATCAATCACTTGCACACACCAGACAGTGATAGGGATAAATCGCTTCATTTCTTAATTTAATTGTTGCATCTCCGTGCGTCCCTTATATAAATACCAGACTAATACTGAGGGATCAACAATCGTTCGCTTAGGCTTTAACTCAAAACTAATTAGTCGCGATATCAACTATTGGATTATTACACTTGGAAAACGGTAATCCTCTTAAAGTGCAGTTGAGTCTTGATGCTATAGAACAAATTGGCCTGGCTACCAAGACCCGTTTAGAGCAGGCGGGTTTTTCTTCAATTAAAGATCTAGTAGTTAGAGGACCCGTAGATATTTCTGAGGCCACTGGTATGGAAATTGAAAAATCCATATCTCTCTGCAATCAGGCAAGAATTAGACTAGAAGATCTTGGTATCATTGACAAAAGTTTCGTCACCGCAACTCAACTCTACAACAAAAGAAAAAGAGAAGATCGTCTTTCGACTGGATCAAGGAACCTAGATGACCTTTTTGGCGGCGGTATAGAAATAAGAGCAGTCACCGAAATCTATGGTGAGTATGGTACCGGGAAAACGCAGATCTGTCACACGTTATGCGTGATGGTTAAACAGACAAAGTCTGAAGGAGGATTAGCCGGTAAAGCACTCTATATCGATACCGAAAATACGTTCAGACCTGAACGAATAGTATCGATTGCGGTAGCGAGAAAAATGGATCCCCAGATTGCACTTGAAAACGTAATAGTTGCAAAGGCGTATAACAGTGCTCATCAAGAATTGATTATCCAAGAAAGCGGCCCAGTTATAGATGAGAATAATGTAAAATTACTTGTAGTAGATTCTGCCGTAGCGCACTACAGGGCCGAATTCCTAGGACGCGGTGCGCTCTCTGAGAGGCAGCAGAAACTTAATAAATTTATGCACACGTTGGTACGAATCGCCGAAACCTACGAAGTTGCAGTCATAGCCACCAACCAGATTCAATCCTCTCCTGATGCAATATTCGGTGATGCATTCCGCCCTACTGGCGGCCACGTTGTCGCACATACTAGCACCTACAGAGTGCACTTAAAGCGTGCCGGAAAGAACCGGATTGCGAGAATGGTTGATAGCCCATATCATCCGGAGAGGGAAGTGTTATTTACACTGTCCGAACAGGGCGTCTCAGACCCAGCATCGTCAATCAGATGATTAAATAACAGAACATAAATAAAGGCATAAAACATCAATTTAGGATGCCAAGTTCACACGGCACAAGGAGAAAATCTCGATCTGTTCTCACTAAACACAATGTCTGTAGGGGTTTATCCTATTTACTAACTGAATATAAGGTTGGTGACGAAGTCATCATCGATATAGACCCTACTGAACACTCCACCACTCCGCACAGAAGGTTCCAAGGGAAGGTGGGAGTTGTTATGGAGGTAGGCAGGAGAATTTTGAAAGTTGCAGTAATGATTGGAGATAAGAAGAAAATTTTGCAAACCAGACTTAACCATATAAAGCAGTTTAACGGAGGAACGTCGGTAAAGAGTGACTGACATTCTTAAGAAAGAAATAATAACTTTGTCTGAAGCCAAAGAAATTTTAGAACAGGTTAAGCCAGATGATATGGATCAAATACAAAGATGGACATATGATTACGTTGTAAAATTCGCGAAAACCGGGTCAGAAGTTGCACGTAAGATGGTAAAGCGACTGATAGATGAGTGTGAATTAAGAGAAGAGGAAGCAGTAGAAGTTGTAAATGTATTGCCTACTTCTATGGAAGAATTAAGGGCGTTTACCTTCGGCTGGAAAAAGCTTATTCTCACGGAAACCTTGCAAAAGATGCTAAACATACTCCAAATGCGGAATGAAAGTTAAATAAAAAGGTAATCGATAGTTAAACAGAGGAAAAAAGAAGGAAGGATCGGCATTGTCAGCGTGGCTGCGGGGATACGATAGTAGCGGCGGGACGGCTAGCGAACAGAGTTATGGAACAGCGCCACAGCAGGGCCAACGCAGGTACGAAGAATATGCATATGTTTTGGACTTCACTCAACGAGCCAAGTCGTCTACGGTGAGAGGAAGGGAGGGCATCATTATTCAGGCAATAGGAGAGGAACGTCTCACTTTACTGGAACTTCTTGGAACTCAAAATATCAGTGTCGAAGTCGCTGAGCGGGTATATATTGGCCGGGAGGGGCGCGACAAAGTGATGAGTGTGCTTGGCAGGCTTGAATATGATTCTATATCCCAATCTGCTAAAAACGAACTTCCTAGCATAATTGAAAAAATAGTGATAGCAAATCAAAAGCGTTTCATTGACTATATAAACACGGCTCAACCGATCACTCCAAGGATCCACGCTTTAGAACTGATTCCTGGTATAGGAAAGACTTACATGATGACCATAATTAGAGAGCGCGATAGAAAAAAATTTGAGAATTTTGTTGAAATTCAACAGAGAGTGGGATTACGAGATCCCGCCAAGCTAATCGCAAAAAGAATACTTGATGAAATTAGTGGTGAAGCTAGAATGAATTTGTTTGTAAGAAAATGAAAGTACCAAAGCGAAGGCTTCTCGGCCAGCACATGCTTAGAGACGGAAGAATTCTTGAAAAACTAATCGAAGTAGCCGGGATTTCTCAAAACGAAACTGTGTACGAAGCAGGTACTGGTGACGGTACTTTAACATATGAACTTTGTAAGAGAGCCAAATCCGTGGTTTCGTTCGAGATAGACCATGAACTATACAAGAAATCGAGTAGGCTCTTACCTGCATTTCCGAACCTGAAATTAATCAATGCAGATCTATTTAGATTCCCGTATTTCATGTTTGATGTTTTCATCTCAAATCTTCCTTATTCTAGAAGTAGGGATGCACTTCAATGGTTAGCGTTGCAGAAATTTACACGGGCCATACTGACAGTGCAGAGGGAATTTGCAGATAAATTGCAAGCCAGCCCTGGCGATCAAAATTATCGAGCCGTCACAGTCATAACACAGTACTGCTTCTCTATAGAGCATTTGTTTCATGTGCCAAAGGGATCATTTGCTCCCCACCCTAATGTTGAATCAACCGTTATAAGATTGGTTCCTAAAACACCCAGGATAGCAATAACGCGGGCGACGATTAAAAATGTGAATCTCCTCTTTTCATCTAGAAATAGAACATTGCCTTCAGTATTAAAAAAACACGATTGCAAAATTGATTTTGACAGTAAGGAGAGGATAGGTGAGTTACTACCTACCAGGTTAATCACTCTGGCTGAATCCATTTGACATTTATTCGACGTGGCTAATAGCTTCTTAACATCTAAAAGCCTTGATATCCCTCTACATTCCAATGAAATAATCTTCTGACACTTTTTATTTAGAAGTTATTGGAGAAGATAACTCTATTCTCGCGACCATGGTGTTAACAAAGGGAGGAAAGTCAGATGGCTTATTCACTTTTGTAAATTCACCTTTTTCTGAATAGTAAGAATAATGGATATTATAGTTTGATAGGCTTAGATTTTTTGTCTGCGGAATTCCCGATGAATTATCAACTACAGATATTGTCTTACTATCGGGAGAATAGATCTTCATAAAATCTGCCATAGTTAATCTAATGGGTCGAATGTATTCAATGTGGATCCTTGAGCCTGCTCCGTCAGTATGGATCACATGTAAACATTCTTTTCCATTAACCGTGCTATTTCCAACTCCAGCGGGTAGAAAGTCCTGTTTACCGTTAACGAAAACTTGTACTGCTGGATATAGATTAAACTGATCTGCGTTCTGCGATTTAAGACATATTTTCGTCGGAATAGGGGGTGGGGCAAAATGCGGAAGTATGACTAATGCTACGAGCAGTGAAGCACCCATAGCAATTGGAGGTATAAGGACTTCCTTTTTTCCTAGTCTTTTCGGAGGCTTTTCTTCTTTAACTTTGCGTTTAGGCATTACAAATTTACCGCATCCTAATCAAATCGTGCGAGGTATTATTAATATTCTCTCCTCAGCGTGAGATTTCATATAGAAGAACTTTATTTATTATTGTGAGCCTACAGATGGATCAAAGATGAAGTTGGTTCAGATATCAGATATCCATATTGGAAGTCTGTTCAATCAAAATGTGTTTGACATGTTAGTGCGGGAGGTCAACAACTTAAAACCTAATGCTATTATCATTACTGGCGACCTTACCGATGATGGGTTACTCTTTCAGTTCGAACGTGCTCAATCTGAAATTAAGAAGTTCGAGTGTAGTAACAAAATCGTGCTGGCCGGAAACCATGACTATCGGCACACTGGCTACCTTGTTTTTAAGAAATTCTTCCCATCAAAGCAAGTTCATGAAGTAGGAGACGAGGCGATAATAATGACACTTAGTACCGCTAGGCCGGATAGAGACGAGGGAGAAGTAGGATATAGGCAAAATAAGTGGATGAGTGAGACCTTAGCTAGATATGAGAGCAAAACGACGATAATTGCAATGCACCACCATCTAATAGGTATTCCAGACACGGGTACCGATAAAATTATCATTCTAGATGCAGGTGACACCTTAAGGGCGTGTCTTCAATCAAAAGTAAAATTGGTGCTTTGCGGTCATAAACATCGACCTTGGGTGTGGAAGCTGGGTTCGTTGGAGATTGCTTATGCTGGAACCGCCAGTTCAACGCGGTTCAGAGGATTTTTCGAGAATGCCTATAATATCATAGACCTCAACAACGGAAAATCACAAATCGACATAAAGATTGTGGGAGGCAAACGCATGCCTCTCCTAAATCTCGTAGATAAATACGAGCCATTTTTGAGGAGTCCCGAGGGGTCATGACTGGCACAAATTCTAATATAGGGTACCTATCTCGTCCTCGAGTCAGATACTATTTATTTCTCGGTGTTTCGCAAAAAATAACTAGCGAGATCGTTGTTGTCTATTCATATTGATGGTGCAAGTCGAGGTAACCCTGGGTATTCGGGGATCGGCATTGTAATTACCAAAAATAACAACAAAATCGCTGAGTATAAAGAATTCATAGGGATGAAGACTAACAACCAGGCAGAATACATTGCATTGAAAAAAGCGCTAGAAATTGCCTCGTCCATTGACGATCAAATCGCAGTTCTATCAGACAGTGAATTGGTCATAAATCAGAGAACTAACCATTACAAAATAAGAAATAAGCAGCTAAAGGTGCTATTCAGGGAAATCACAAATTTGGAGAAGAATTTCAGAACGGTAGTTTACCGACATATTCCCAGAGAAATTAATAGAGATGCTGACTTATTGGCGAATCAAGCTATAGACGAACGAATTAAATATAAAAATCGCAGTATCTAAATCGACGGCAGCGGTGAGGACTCAGAGTTGATCCGATTTTGTTTCACAAAATATGAGGAGAAGGCATTTGACCGAGCTGCCATACCTCGTCATAGTATTGTCACGTGACATAAAATCATCGCCTATTGAATCACTTCTAGAGGTTTTATCTTCTGTTGTCGCTTTGCCTTAAGAAAATAAGAGTGGAATGGCTTGCTGTATCAGTTATGATGGTGCTGCATAAGGCATCCTAATGTTACGAGAACATGAGATCAAAAATTATAGTATGCAATGTTCAATACTTATCAGAGTATATTAAATTTTTTTTGTGATGGTTATAACGTCTTCGTCGACGAGCAAATGATCCATCCCTACTTTCTGCCCACCAAATTTGGCGCTCTTACCCCATATCTGTGCGTATCTAAAGTTCCTTATCATACTGCGATGTATCTTGCTGCATACATCTCCAACATTAGATCCGTTTTGCATAATCATTGGCTCCTTAAAGTCGGTTTCTTTCCCCTTTTGACGCATGTAAATTCTAATGAAATCTAAAGATTTGTATATTTCTTCTCGTAGAGCATCGATATTCACGTCTGCATCCGCTGAAATCGGAATAAAATTGCTTCCAATTTTTGATTGCACTTCACTAACAAACCCCCGGTTTACAAGATCTATTTTGTTCAATACGGTAAGCGAAGGAATGTAGGCTCGGTTACCGCTCAATAAATCAATTAATTGATCATCTGATAATCCCTGTTCCCGTATTACCACTCGGCAATTCCGAAGACCGTACGTGAGCAAAATCTCTTGGATTAGTTTTTCAGATATCTTAATTGGGACCAGACTGTTTACTGAAAGGCCACCTGAAGATGCTTTTTCTATTTGAATATCTGGAGGTTTCTGATCGACTCTGATACCGATTTCGAAAAGCTCCTTTTTTATAATCGCCAAATGATTTGGTTGGAATACATCTAGAACGATCAGGATCAGGTCTGCGCTTCGAGCTATAGACAGTACTTTTTTGCCCAATCCTTTTCCGGCGGCTGCGCCTTCTATAATCCCGGGCATATCAAGAATCTGAATCCTTGACCCTCGATAGTGCATCATTCCCGGAACAGCCGTCAAAGTTGTGAATTGATAAGAAGCAACCCTAGATCTAGCATTTGTCAAGCGATTAAGAAGGGTAGACTTTCCAACGCTAGGCAATCCAATAAGAATAACAGTCGCATCTCCGCCCTTTCTGACGTCAAACCCTGAAGATCCTCCCCCTGTTGACAGTGTTCTCTTCTGTGTGTTTTCCTCCATTTCTCGCCTGAGACGTGCCATCTTTGCTTTTAATAGGCCAACGTGATGTTCTGTCGCTTTATTGATCTGTGTTTTGTGAATTTCATCTTCGATAGCTTTTATCTTCTCTGGGATGCCCAATGTGTAAAATTACACAGCAAATCGACTATTATCAGTTTAGGTTTACAGACGATCTGGACCACTTTTTTACCCCCTAGCAATATGTGGGTCCAGGGGCCTTTATGGAAATCATTCTTTCAATATCGATAAGAATAATCTCTGGATGAAGCGGTAGAAAACTATATCTCACCGAATTTATCGATATCGAATTATGATAAAATGCGAGATCTGCGGCAGAATTAGATTTTACACATTGAACTTTATTTTTTCAAAATCTGTTTGCAATGAATGTTATATGTGTGGATGTAGGCCTAGTAGCACGAAATAACACTATACAGAAGTATTGTCTTTCACACTTTCGCCTCGTAGTACTCGACATCACAGTTCGATCGAGTAACTAAAAACTGCAAGTTTATTGTCGTCATACTATTCTTGCTTTACACCACACTTTGTACAAAATCTCGAGTCAGGTTTTATTTTGGACCCACATTCTGTGCAGAATTTACTATTCTTAGGGACTGATTGATCTGTACTTAGCAAAGTCGACTTTGGCGCCGCTATTTTATTTTCTTTAGTGAAGTCATACAACGTCGTAACTGCCCCACTCGGTTTGAACGTCTCATTAGTATCTGGCATTAGTTCAACGAAGGATGCTTTACTTTTACTTTGTTTCTCTTCAAGATAGAGTACCAGTCGTGGCATAGCTCCTTCTTGGCCTCCAGGGAAATCGATTTGTTCCCCAAGCCACAAAGCAAATTTCTTAAGAGTCATTTCGGGGGTAGAAAAGGTAAGGGAATGAGTAGACATGTATTCTTCCGTTGCGGCCCTAGCATTGAATACTTTCATAAGCCAATTGTTGTCTTCTAGCGTTTTTAATTATTGCGAATTACCACATTTATTACAGAACTTTGCCTGGCCAGGAATAGTGGATCCGCAGACAATGCAATTCTTAACCCTTGTGGACTTCACCGGGGTGCTAAGCAGTGCCATTTTCGTGTTGGGGACGACTCCAGCACGCTTTTGAGCATCTATCGAGCCAACTTCTCCCAGGTCAGGTTCCGCCTTGGAAGGAGTGGGAATGAGGTTCTTTTTGGAGAGATTTGTTTTGATTGATGAGTTAACTTCGAATAATACTTGTATGGCAATAAAATTTAATGAAGTCATCGCAATCAGATAATCGGCCAACTTAGCTAGGAAATCCTTTTGATTCACGTTTCCCTTTTTATAATGTTGACTTGCGTCGATGAATGCTTCGTACTGCTCCTGCGTGTCGTCGGTGAGCTGCTTTAGTTTCTCTCCTACGGCTCTCAGTTTGTCCTCTTTGGGGTCAACGGACATTGCTGAAACAGTTTTTGTATGAGAGACTAATAAAAGTTTGAACTTGTATTT
>Ga0070711_100001637_pt1 | contig 12378 bp, 7 predicted proteins | sample LARL53metaG_FD_65452 | JGI IMG/M metagenome (GOLD analysis project Ga0070711, IMG submission 65452) | Corn, switchgrass and miscanthus rhizosphere microbial communities from Kellogg Biological Station, Michigan, USA - LAR L5-3 metaG | ecosystem: Host-associated > Plants > Roots > Rhizosphere ... | reverse complement strand
TCTCGGCGCGCTCGCTGCCGCGGCATTGATGCTCGCCACCGGCACCGCGCTTGGTGCCCAGACGCCGGCCTACCTCAACCAGGACCTGCCCTTCGCGGCACGGGTGCGCGACCTGGTCGGCCGGATGACGCTGGACGAAAAAGTCTCGCAGATGAAGGACGTCGCACCGGCGATCGACCGGCTGGGCATCCCGGCCTACAACTGGTGGAATGAGGCATTGCACGGCGTGGCCCGCTCCGGATTGGCAACCTCGTTTCCCCAGGCGATCGGCCTCGCCGCCACCTGGGACGACAGCCTGATATTCCGGATGGCGAGCGTCATTTCCGACGAGGCCCGCGCCAAGTACCAGGAAAACCTCCGGAACAACCGGCACGACCGCTACGGCGGCCTGACGTTCTGGTCGCCCAACATCAACCTGTTTCGTGATCCGCGATGGGGCCGCGGCCAGGAGACCTACGGCGAGGATCCATTCCTCAGCGGGCGACTGGCGGTGCAGTTCATTCGCGGCATGCAGGGCGACGACCCGAAATACCTCAAGACGATCGCCACCGTAAAGCATTTCGCGGTGCACAGCGGGCCCGAACCGCTGCGGCACACCTTCGATGCCACGCCCAGCGAACGCGACCTGCGGGAAAGTTACCTGCCGCAATTTGCCGCCGGAATCCGCCGCGGAGGCGCGTATTCGCTCATGTGCGCCTACAACCGGCTGGGCGGCAAGGCAGCCTGTGGCAGCGACCTGCTCCTCAAGGATATTCTCCGCGGCGAATGGGCGTTCCCGGGCTACGTCGTCTCCGACTGCGGCGCCATCAACGACATCTACGAGCGCCACCGCGTCGTCGCGACGGCGGCCGAGGCCGCGGCGCTGGCCGTGAAGTCCGGCACCGACCTCGAATGCGGCAGCGTCTACTCGGCGCTGGTTGACGCGGCGCACCAGGGCCTGATCACCGAAGCCGAAATCGATTCCTCCGTGAGCCGGCTGTTCATGGCCCGCATGCGCCTCGGCATGTTCGACTCAACCGCTCGAGTGCGCTGGGCACAGATCCCGTTCAACTCCCTCGATCAGCCATCGCATCGCGACCTCGCCCGCGACGTCGCGCGCGAGTCGATCGTCCTGCTCAGGAATCAGGTAGGCATTCTGCCGCTCCGGAAAGACCTGCACACGCTGGCCGTCATCGGGCCGAATGCCGACCAGCCAGGTGTCCTCCTCGGCAATTACAACGGGAGTCCTTCGGACACGATCTCGCCGTTGCGGGGAATCCGCGCAGCCGTGGCGAAACGAACCCGGGTGATCTACGCCGAGGGCACGTACCTGGCGGATGGAGTTCCCGGCCGCGACACGCTCCCGTCCGCCACGCTCGAAGCGGAGGCGCTGAAGGCGGCCCGGAGCGCCGATGCCGTCGTGCTCGTGCTCGGACTGACCAACCAGCTGGAAGGTGAAGAGATGCGGGTGCAGGTCGACGGGTTCCGTGGCGGTGACCGTACCACGCTCGACCTGCCTGCCTCGCAGGAACGGCTGCTCGAGAGCATCACCGCCCTGGGCAAGCCGACGGTCCTGGTGTTGATGAACGGCAGCGCCCTCGCGATCAACTGGGCCGCCGGGCACGTCCCGGCCATCGTGGAGGCCTGGTACCCCGGGCAGGCGGGCGGCGCGGCGATCGCCGATGTGCTGTTTGGCGAATACAATCCCGCCGGCCGGCTGCCCGTCACGTTTTACCGCAGTGTGGACGACCTGCCGCCGTTCGACAACTACAGCATGGCCGGACGGACGTATCGGTTCTTCGATGGTCCCCCGCTCTATCCGTTCGGGTACGGCCTGAGCTACACCACGTTCGCCTACGATTCCCTCCGCGTGAGTGCCGATACGCTAGCCGGCGACGGTACCGACACGGTGCGGGTCAATGTCACCAACACCGGGCGCCGTGCCGGCGACGAGGTCGTGCAGCTGTACGTGCAGCACATCGCCTCGGCTGTGCCGCGGCCGCGGCAGGACTTGCGGGGTTACCAGCGCATCACCCTGGCGCCCGGGGAGACGCGCACCGTCAGCTTTCCGCTGGCGGCCACGTCGCTCGCCTACTGGAATGTCACGACTCACGCCTGGACCGTCGAGCGCGAACCCGTTCGGCTCGAGCTCGGCGCCTCGTCGGCTGATATCAGGCTGGATCGGGTGATCACGGTGATGGGCGGCCGGTAGGAGCTGCTAGCTGCTGGCTGCTAGCTGCTAGCTGCTAGCTGCTGGCTGCTAGCTGCTGGCTGTCGGCTATGCGACGATCAAGCTAGTAGCTAGTAGCTAGTAGCTAGTAGCTAGTCGCTATCAGCTACTGCCCCGGCGGCAACCTGAAGATCGCCAGTTGCGGGTGCAGGGCGGCCGAAAACGGATTCCCCCCCGGAGTAGAGAAACGGATCGACACGGTGGAATCCGTCGCGCCGGTATCCAGCCGCCAGTACGACATCGTGCCCGGATTGATGACGAATGTCGTCGTATCGGTGGTGATGGCGAAGAGCTGGAGTGGCATGACGAGCGGAAAGGTGGCGCTGGGTCCCCCGGTCGTGAACAGGCGCGCCCAGAGCTGGCGCAGGTCGCGCGTCACGAAGCGGTCGACCGCCGGGGCCGTGGCGCGCGGCAGTCCGGGAAAACTGTCGGTGTAGAGCGCGGTGCTGAAATCGGCGAACACGGATGGAAAAGGCCGCCCGGATGCCGCTGCGATGGCGGCGAGTCCGTCGGACGGTCCCTGCTCGAGCGCCTGGAAAAATCCGCTCCCGAACCGGTCGCTCAGATACCGAACCAGCGCCCAATCCCCGCCGCGCCACGAAAAGCCGTCCTCGGAATCGTTGTGCAGCGTCAGGCTCGCGGTGTCGGGCAACAAGGCAAACTGGTAGGAGTCATACAGAAACCCGTTCGCAAATCCTTGCGACGAGTCCGGAAAGATCTGGGCGGGATTGGTCCGGCATGCCGGCGTCGGGCACTTGTCCTCGTAGTACCGCGAACCGAGCTCCTCGGCGGCAATGCTCATTCCTTCATCCAGCCAGCTCGAGAGCGGATTGCCATGGTTCACCACCACGTGCTGCGAATAGTTGATGAGGTGCTGCAATTCGTGCAGGAACGTCGCCGGAATGTCCAGTCCCACATTCGCGACTGAATGCGCGCAGCTGACTATCCCGCTCGAATCGGGCACGATCGAATAGAAGATCTCGCCGTGATTCGAGTTGACGTCGTTGGTGAAGTCCTCGGGGTCGAAAAACCCGACCACGAAGCCCTGCGTGGCGCATTGCGACGCCGGCGTGTCGGCATTCACTGCCGGCGACATCAGCATGATGACATGTCCGTTCCCGTCAACGTCCGACGGCTGGCCAAAGGCGGCAATGTCGATCCCGTACAGCGTCTGGTCGAAGAGCTGACCGAAGGCCGTCAACTGATCGGGAGTGAATCCGTCCGACGGCGCGGCCTGGTCGATGTAGAGCAGCACGTTGGTGCCGATGAACGCCAGTTGGGCGGTGACCGTCGAGAAGGTATTCGACGTGAAGTTCGACAGGACGTGAAACGTCTGGGTGCTGCCGAGCGTCGGCGGCGTCGAGAGCGCTGCGCGCCGCAGGGGAGCCGGCAGGATTGCCCCAGTCCGGGGCCGCGAAAAAATGCCCCGTTCAAAGCTGAGCTGGGCCGCCCGAGGGCGCAGCGGCGGGATGGTCCCCGAAGCACCCTGCTGGAGAGTTCCACGCGCCGCGCGCATCGCCGCGACGCGCTGGGACGACGCCGCCGCGGCCTCGAGATTCCCGGTTGCCAGCGTGTACGATACCGGCTGGTTCGCCACCTGGTTGGTCGGGAATTGCGGCACGATCAGATAGCTCGCGCCATTGCCTGCCAGCGTCACGGTCGTTCCGCCGCCGCTGCAATCCAGCACGGTGCCCTGCGCCACGCCGAGTTGCACCGTCGCGGTTGGGCTGCAGGGATTCTTGACGAAGCGCCCCGGGCCGGGTCCGGTCGTGACGGGAGCACTGCTGCAACCGCCGAGAAAGGCCACCAGAATTGCTGCGACGACGAATCGTGATTCGCCAGATGATGTCATGGTCCGGTCCGGAGTAGAACGTGAGTGGCGCCGCTGCTACGGCGTCTGCGACGTCGTTTTTTCCTTGAGCAGTGCCGCCAGCAGTACTGGCATCCGTTCGGCGTTGCCGGTGTCCCAGCCAGTCAGGATTCGCCGAACTATGCCGTTTCGATCGATGATCACCGTCTGCGGAATACCACCGACCCGGTAGCGGCCCGAGTTGGGTTCCGGCACATACGGTTCGCCGAACTTGGGCGTTGGCGGCCGGTCGGCAATCGCCACGGGAAAGTGAATGCCGTGCTCGACGACGAAGTACTCGCGGTCCGCGGCAAACTCCGCATCGGCATCCAGGTTCTTTCTTGCGCCGATGAAGCCATAGAACTCGGTGGCGAAGGCGAACTGGACGCCCTGCTTGCCGAACGTCTCGGCCATCGACGTCATCGCCGGATAGCTGTTGCGACAGGGAATGCACCAGTGAGCGGTAAACTCGATCACGGTCACCTTCCCCCGGGGAGCCAGCATCCGGGTTCCGGCCGGCGCGTTCAGCCAGTGACCTGCCTCCAACGCCATGCCCGGCTTGCCGACCAGCTCGTAGCGCTCACGCTCGGGCTTGAGGTACGCGTCGGCGTCCTTCGCCGAGATTTCCGGATGGTCGGCGATCGCCTGGTCGAGAACCCGGAAGGTTGAGTCGACGTGTCCCAGGTCGGCGTACACCTCGCCGAGATTGGCGTATGCACCGAGCAGCGTGAAGGCGCTGACCGCACCGGGGCTGCGGTCGCCCGCGGACGCCGCCTTGAGCTTCCTGCCGAGTGCGATGATCGCCAGCGAGTGCTGACGGATGCGATCGTTGACGTCGAGGTACCGGTATTCGCCGTTGAGGTTGCTGTGCGCGGAAAGCTTGTCCATGATCACTGCGTCGGACATGGCATCCAGCTGTTTCATGTACGGTTCGGCTCGCACGATGAGCAGCGTGTCGGGCTTGGTGAGCGCGTGGATCATTGCCACGAGCGCCGCTGCCCGGTCTGGTTCGCTCAGTCCAGGCTCGGCCAGGCGCCGGTTCACGGCGATCGTCGCGAGCGAATCGAGGCCGGCCTGCGAGTCGAGCGACGCGAGCGTGATCAGCTCCGCGCCGGAAGTCCGTTCGACGCTGAATCGCGCCGCGCACTCCTTGAGCTTCGCGGTTCGCGTCGCGAACAGGGCCGAATAATCGGGAGACTTGCCACCGGGCAGCCGGGCGGCGTCCTGCGCCGCCTTGGTCGCGCCGGAGTACCAGGTACCGACGTCCTGCATGCAGCCCGTTGGCGTCGCCGGCACGGCGTTCTGCGCTGCAAGCCCCATTGGCAATGCCACCAACCCGGTAAGCAGCAACGTGCGTCGCATGATACCTGCCTCCAGCCGCCGGCGCGGCATCTAGGGAGCGGTCGAACTCCGGCCCCGACTCAGGAACTGCACAAACTCGTCGGCGTGGCGCGTCATGCCCAGAAACTGCGCCCTGACGTCGCCGAGCGTATCGACAATCGCGTAGTACGGGAGTGCAACGGTGCCCAGCTTCTCCTGTTCCATACGCTGCTGGCGTTGATAGAGTTCGCCCTGTCCGTCCGTATATAACCGGACCCGGACGAAGCGACGCAATTGTTCCTTGACGTCGTTCCGCGGGAACATGTTAGCCTCCATCCACCGGCAGTTCGTGCAGGTGTACCCGGTGAAATCGACCATCAACTGCTTGTGTTCGGCCCGTGCCTGCGCCATTCCCGCCTGGTAATCATTGACCAGCCACGACAGTTCACCAGGGACCGACGCCACACCCGATGTCACTCCACCTTCGGGTGGTGGCACGAAGGATTCGAGTTCGCCGAGTCGCCGGCCACCGAGACCCCGGCCGATGTAGGCCGCGATCGCGAGCGTGCCGATGGCGGCAACAATCCTGCCCGGACCCGGACGACGGGCCTGACCGCCCCGCCACCACTCCATGCCGCCGAGCAGGTACACCGCGGCGACGAGCGCGATGCCAAGCCAGATCAAGAGTACCACGGTCCGGGTGAAGACCCCCCAACGCAACACCAGGTCGGCGTTGGAAAGAAACTTCATCGCCGTGGCCAGTTCGACGAATCCCATCATCACCTTGACTGATTGCAGCCACGATCCCGCGCGCGGCAGCCTCGCCACGGCACTTGGCATGAGTGCGAGCAGGAAAAAAGGCAGTGCAAAGACGGCGGAGAACACCAGCAGTCCACCCAGTGGCCAGAGCCAGCTCCCCCGTGCCGCCATGACCAGCAGTGTTCCGACGAACGGCGCGGTGCAGGTGAATGATGTCAGCGTGAACGTCAGGCCCATGAGCACAATGCCGGCGGTTTCGTTGCCGCCGGTGCGACGGGTCGCACGGTCGAGCCGGGTGAGCATCGACGCGGGGAGGGCGATCTGGTACGCGCCGAACAGGTTGCATGCGAACGCGATGAAAATCCCGGTGACCAGCAGGTTGATCCACGGATTGGCGGCAAACCGGTTGATTCCTCCCGCACCGACCAGCACGGCGATGGCCATGCCGAGCACGGTGAACGTCGCCATGATGCCGGCCGCGTAGATCAGCGCATTGCGGGCCGGATTCCCGCGTGCCGTCTCATTGGCCCGCGTGAAATACGACACCGTGATGGGGATCATCGGAAAGACACAGGGCGTGAGCAGCGACAAGGCGCCCATCACCGCCGCCAGCCAGAGGAATAGCGGCAGCGACTGGGTGGTTCCTCCTCCCGAAGCACCGCCGGGTGCGCCCGCGGGTGCGCGGGGAACTCGGCTCTGCGGTGGCGGTGCCGGGGGCGGCGGCGCCACCGCGAGGGCCACTGCGGCCCCGGGCGTCACCCGCAGGCGGAGTTGCAGGACGTCCGTGGTTGGTGGCAGGCAATAACGGTCGGTGCACGTCTCGTAGTAGACCTTGACGTCGAGCGTGTCGAGTCCCGCCGATCGCGCCGCCACCGGAATCACGAACGTCACCGAGTCGCTGTACGTTTCGGTGACGATCGCAAAATTGTTGTCGGGTGGCTGGACATCAGGATTGCGAGCGGTCGGCCTGCCCACGAGCACGAAGCCGCCGCCGTCTGCGACACTGATCACCGTCGCCACCGGGCCGTCCGGTGGTTCGGTCAGGGAATACAGATGCCAGCCGCCCGGAATATCCGCACGCAACAGCGCGGTGAATTTTTCACCCTGCCGCACGGATTTCCTCGGGCTCGCGAGCGACCACGTCACCGGGTGCTCCTGCGCACGGGCTCGCCCCGGCAGGACGAAGAGTCCCGCCATCAAAGCGCCGAGCGGTACCACCACGCCGGCTGCCAGCCTCGACCGTTGATTCACGATGGACGAACCATACCAACCGGCGACCTGAGGAACCAGTTCGCCACTGCGGCGGCCTGCAGGCGTGTTCCCAACAGTATGGGCGACGTCTCCAGATTGAACGTTCCGCCGCACCCCGTATGATCGGAGCTGGTATGCGTCACAATCACTTGGTGTTCACTGGCATCCTCGCCCTCGGCCTCGCTGCGTCGGCTTGTGGCCAGGGAATCGACCCCCCCACTCGCGTGGGCCGCGTCAGCGACATGCAGGGCACCGTTTCGCTGTTCACTCAGGGAGCCAGCGATTGGACGCCGGCGTCACTCAATTATCCGTTGACGACCGGTGACGCACTCTGGGCCGACACGGGCGCTCGCGCCGAAGTGCATCTCGGTTCTTCGGCGGTGCGAATTGCTCCGCTGACATCGCTGGACTTTGGCGAGGTGAGCGACACTGTAACGCAGGTCCGGGTCGACGAGGGTTCGATCGACGTGCACGTGCGGTACTTGAGCGCAGGCGAGATTTATGAAATCGACACGCCGGCCGGCGTGGTTTCGCTGCTCGACCAGGGGCACTACCGGATCGACGTGACGCCGGACGGTCGGCGGACCACATTGACGGTGCGCGATGGCAGCGCTGACCTGACCGTGGGCGACCGCGACTATCCGGTGGAGGCCGGCTCGTCGGCGACAATCATCGGGCCCGACCGCCCGCCGGTTACCAGCGCCGCGGTCGCGCAGGACGACTGGGAGCGCTGGGCCGACGGACGAGATCAACGTGAAGACGCGGTGCAGTCCACGCGATATGTCTCCCGCGACATGGTCGGCTACGAGGACCTCGACGACTACGGCTCATGGCAGACCGACGCGAACTACGGCGCGGTCTGGTTCCCACGGACAACTCCCGCAGGGTGGGCGCCATATCGCTACGGGCATTGGGAATCAGTGCCACCCTGGGGCTGGACCTGGATCGACGACGAGCCCTGGGGGTTCGCGCCGTTTCACTACGGTCGCTGGGCATCGGTTCGCGGGCGCTGGGGCTGGGTGCCGGGCGAAGCCAAGCTGCGACCGGTGTATGCGCCGGCGCTGGTGGCGTTCGTAGGAGGCGAAGGCTGGAGCGGATCGGCGTCGTTCGGAGCTGGGGGAGCCGTGGGCTGGGTGCCGCTGGCACCCGGTGAGCCGTTTGTTCCCGCCTATCGCGCCAGCACTTCGTATGTAAGCCGCCTCAACATCAACCTGGGTTCGGTGCGCATTGGCGTGAACCTTGGTCGTCCGGATATCAACCAGGTCCAGCTGGCCAATAGGACTGTCCCGGGTGCCGTAACGGCTGTGCCCCGGGATGCTTTCGAGCACTCGCGGCCGGTGGCAACTACAGCGGTGTCCGTGCGCCCCACTGACGTGGCGACCGTAAGGCCGAGTGCGGTTCCGGTCGCCAGCGGGCAGCCGGTTGCCGCGCCACCGCGCGGGCAACGACCCGATGTCGGTCGCGGCGGCGCCGTGGCGCCCCACCCGCCCGGCCGGTCGGCGACTCAAGTGACTCCGCCACCGCCGCCGGAGTTCCGTGGCCGTCCGCGTCCCAGTGGACAGGAACCGGTGCGAACGGGGGTACCACCCGCTCAGCCCCCTGCTCCACCAGCCGGCGGAACGCCCCCGCGGCCCTCCGGCCCGCCGGCCGCCCAGCCGACTCCGGCACCCGTTCCACCCGCAGCACCACCGGCCGACCGCGGCCGCGGGCGAGGCGTGCCGCGGCCATCAGGACCACCCGCGCCATTGCCAACGCCGGTAGTGGCACCACCGGCCCCGGTCTCGCCGCCACCAGCACCGCCACCGCCGCCAGCAGATCGCGGACGCGGTCGAGGGCGGCCGGTGCCGCCGCCACCGGCACCGACGCCGACGCCGGTGCAACCGGCGCCACCCCCGCCTGCTCAGCCGACACCGCCGCCGCCCGATCGCGGGCGTGGGCGCGGGCGTCCGACGGAGCCACCGCCGGCCCCGACGCCGACACCGGTGCAACCGACGCAGCCGCCACCGCCACCACCGCCCGATCGCGGGCGTGGGCGCGGTCGCCAGACGGAACCGCCACCGGCCGCACCGGGGCAGCAGCAACCTGGGCGGGGCAATCCGCCGCCCGCCGCCGGCGCAACCGACCAGCAACAGCAGCAGTGGATAGCGCAGCGCAAGCAGCTGGTCGCGCGGCAGGCGCAGGAGGATGCCGACCTGGCGGCGCGCCACCAGGCGCAACTGAAGCAGCTGCCAGCCGGAACATCACCGGCAGCGCTCCAGCAGCAACAGGCGAAGGAAAAGCAGGCGCAGGACGAACGTCACCAGCGGGAACGCGACCAGCTCGACAAGCAGGCCAGGAAACCGATCTGAGCTAGCCGCGCCGCCTCAGCGGTTGCGACCCGAACGATGGCGCAACCGCTCGGCGGTCTGGTTGAGGCGGCCCGCGAATCCGGCGACGGATTCGTTGGCCGTGCGTTCGGGCAGGACAAATTCCGGGTCGTCCGGCTCGGTGGTATGGCCGTGCGGACCTTCGTCGATCATCAAGTCACCACCCTGCGCCTCGACTGCCTGCTCGAAGCGCTCGACGGCGTCGAGCAGCTCGCCGATTTCGACGCTCGTTTCGGTGCCGGTCAGTCGCACGCCGAGCGCCTGCAGGCGCGCCGCGCCGGCCGCCTTCGCGGCATCCTCTTCCTCGGCGCGATGCGGATTGAGCAGAACATCAAGCGGTTCGTCGCTGCAGAATCTCATGAAATCGCCCATCATGACTCCGCCCCTGTCTGGTGTCAGGGAAAGGAGACGGGGCCATGCAACGGCGCAACACAGCGTTTGTAACGATCAGGGCTTTTCGCCGACTTCCCTCACCTTAATGTCGACGTCGATCTGCACCGTCACGTAGAAATTAGGGTCGACCTTGAAGTGCGAGGCCTTCGGCAACGCGATCCCGACCTTGTTCCACGCCTCGGTGGGATGGATCCAGGAATAATCCGTTCCCTGCAGCGTCACCTTGACGGGCATGTCGAAGCCCGGAACGACATTCACCCAGCGAAAGGAGAGTGAGTCTCCGTCGATCCGGTACTCCAAGGTGGGAATGCGAACCGTGGTAAGGTACTGCTCGAATACCTTGTCGAAGTTGATGCCGGACTGCTGGTTGATGTACTCCTCCACCTGGCGGCCGGTCACGGTCTGGTGCCAGAATGTCCGGTTGAGGCCTCGCAGCACGTCGCGCCACTTCTCGTCGTTGTCGACCACCTGCCGCATCATGTGCAGCATGCTGCCGCCCTTGTAGTACATGTCGCCCGAACCGTCCCGGTTCACGCCATAGGGCCCGATGATCGGCGCATCGTTGCGGATCTGCCGCCGGCTCCCGATGATGTAGCGTGCGCCGGCGTCTTTCCCGTCCTGGCACTCGGAAAAGAGTCCTTCCGCGTAGTTCGCGAAGCTTTCATGCACCCAGCTGTCGGCGACGTCCTTGGTGGTGATGTTGTTGCCGAACCATTCGTGCGCGCTCTCGTGCACGATGATGAAGTCCCATTTGTATCCCTCGCCCATGCCCGAGAAATCGACCCAGCGATCGGGCCCGCCGAGCGAGCTGGCGTAATAGCCGTTGCGGAAGTGATTCCCGTAGGCGACGGCGCTCTGATGTTCCATCCCCAGGTGCGGTGTCTCCACGAGCTTGTAGCCGTCCGCATACCAGGGGTACGGACCGAACCAATGTTCGAAGCACGCCAGCATCGGCTTGGCCTGGCGCCATTGAACCCGGGCGGTATCGAGGTGATAGGCGAGCGGCCAGAAGTCCATCGTGAGGTTGCCCGCTTCGCCCTGGTACGCGTCCGAAAAATGCGCGTAGGTGCCGGCATTGACCGCGACGTCGTAGTTGTTGATCGGTGACGCCACGAACCATTCGTACGTGGTCGTCCCGTCCGCGTTGTGCGTCGTCTGGCGCAGGCGTCCGTTGGAGACGTCCAGCATCGGATCCGGAACCGTGATCGCTATGCGCTGGGAATCCGGCTCATCGGCCTGCGTGTCCTTGGTCGGCCACCAGATCGACGCGCCGGCACCCTGGTTTGCCGTGGTGACCCAGGTATTGCCGAGCGAGTCGTGCCGCCAGATGTATCCGCCGTCCCACGGTGGCCGGCGCGCGGCGAGCGGCTTGCCGTGGTAATACACGGTGATCGTGCGCCGCGTCCCGGCGCGCTGGGGCGTCGCCAGCGCCACGAAGAACGCGTTGCCGTCGCGCCGCCAGGTGAGCGACTTGCCGTCCTGCACCATGCTGTCGGCTTCCATCGGCACCTGCAGGTCGATCTGCATCTCGCGAGCGGGCGCCATCACCCGGTAGGTGATTCCGTTCCAGCCCCGGATGCTGCTGTCGGCCGGGTTCACGCGCACGTGGAGATCGTAGAACGCGACGTCCCACCAGGCGCGCGCGGGGCCGATGCTGCCTCGGAGCGTGTCCGCATGGGTGAAGCCAGTGGTGCGCTGCGCAACCGCCGGGACGACGACGACGCAGACGAGGGCGGCGAGGAACGAAAAGCGACGCATCAGCCTGGATCCGGGTGAGAGGGCCGCAACAAGGCGACGCGTACCGCGTCGAGTACCAGGCGCAGATCATCCAGCTTGCCCAGCAGGGGCACGCCAAGCTGCTCGATGGGGCGATGCACCTCGGGATCGTGGTTCGCACCGGTGAGAAAGACGACGCGATCGCGCAAGTGCGGCGCCCGTTCGGAGAGATGGCGATAGAACTGCAGTCCGGTCATTCCGGGCATGAGGACGTCGCACACCACGGCGTCCGGCGGTTCGGTGCCGCGCAGCATGCCCAGCGCCTTGAAGGCAGATGACGCCTCGACCACGCTGTAACCGGCGCGCTCGAACGTAAGGCGCACCACGCGACGCATTGCGCCGTCATCGTCAACGAGAAGAATCAGAGCCATGCGGGGAATAGTAACCGATGGCTGCTAGCTGCTGGCTGCTGGCTGCTAGCTGCTGGCTGCTAGCTGCTGGCTGCTGGCTACTGG
>Ga0070711_100001636_pt1 | contig 12379 bp, 10 predicted proteins | sample LARL53metaG_FD_65452 | JGI IMG/M metagenome (GOLD analysis project Ga0070711, IMG submission 65452) | Corn, switchgrass and miscanthus rhizosphere microbial communities from Kellogg Biological Station, Michigan, USA - LAR L5-3 metaG | ecosystem: Host-associated > Plants > Roots > Rhizosphere ... | reverse complement strand
GGTTCAGGAAGTCCATCGAGTCAATATCGACCGCCTCGCGCAAATCAGCTGCTGGATCAATGTTTGCCAGATCGACTTCCGGCGCGATGTTGTTAAGCTCCTGCTTGACGATGCCGCCGAGCTCGGCCAGCACGATTTTGCGAATCGCGATCTCGCTCATAGCTGTTCAGGCTCCTGCAAAAGTCTGCCGATCTCGGCCAGAAACAAGGCGCCGGCGTGTCCATCGGTCACGCGATGATCGCCCGCCAGCGTCAGGGTCACTACGGAACGGGGGCCAATCGCGCCGTCGACGATCCAGGGCCGCGTGACGACCTTACCAAAGCCGACGATCGCGACCTGGGGTGGGTAGATGATACCATAGAGAGCTTCGACTCCGCGCTCGCCGAGGTTGGACACTGTGATCGTCGGATCGGACATTTCCGAACTGCGAATCCGCCCCGAGCGCGTTCGTTGCACGAGGTCGCGCATGCCGCTCATCAAGTCGTGGAGGGACAGTCGGTCTGCGTCGTGCAGAGCCGGCGCCGCCAAGCCGCCGCCGCGGATCGCAATGGCGACCCCGACATGGACCGCCTTTGACGGCTCGAATTTGTTGTCGCGGTAGAAGCCGTTGAAGGCAGGGAAGCGATAAATCGCCAGCGCGACCGCCTTCAGCGCAAGTGCGCCGATCAGCAAGCGGCTGTCGGGCGGAAGCGCCGCGTTTTTCTCGGCCAGCCAGTGCTCGCATGGCGTGACGTCGATCTGATGCTCAAGATAGTAATGCGGGATCTCTCGCTTCGACCTGGCCATTGCGGCCGCAATGGCTGTCCGCATTGCCGCGAGATCGAGCCATGCGGCGCGTTTCTTTTCGCCCAGTGGCGGGGCGGCGCTGAGATGGTGCTCGACATCGGCGTAAACGATGGCGCCGCTCGGGCCGCTTCCAGTGATCGTGGAGAGATCGATGCCGCGGTCTGCGGCGAACCGCCGTGCGGCAGGCGAAGCGGGAAGCCGTCCCGCGACAGCAGGAACAAGCGGTGGCGGCATTGGCGCGCCGATCGGCGGTGGTGGTGGGGAGGGCACAGCGATCGTGGGAGGCGCGGTTGGCACAGGTACCGGCGGTGGCACCGGCGCTGTGACGGCAGCTCTTTCTTCACCTTCGGTCCGGATCAGTGCTAGCGGCGTTCCGACCGGTACCTTGCTGTTGACGTCGACCAGGAATTTTTCGATCTGGCCAGCCTGGAAGGTCTCGATCTCGATTGCACCCTTTTGTGTCTCGACCACGGCAACGATATCGCCGCGCTTGACCCGATCTCCCGTCTTTACCAGCCATTCCACCAGCGTGCCGGCTTCCATATCGGCGCCGAGAGAGGGCATGAGGAATTCGGCCACGGCCTGCCTCACGTCCGGCCGAGCGCCGTCTTCGCGGCGGCCACGATCTTCGGCGTCTGGGGCAGTGCCGCGTTTTCGAGGTGGCGAGGGTAGGGGATCGGCACTTCCTCGCTGCACACCCGGCCGATCGGCGCATCGAGCGACCAGAAGGCCTGTTCGACGATGCGCATGCCGATCTCTGCCGCCAGGCTGCCCGAGCGCCAGCCTTCGTCGACGATGACGGCGCGCCGGGTCTTGGCCACCGAAGTCATGATCGTGGCGTCGTCGAGCGGCCGCAGACTGCGCAGATCGATCACCTCGGCCTCGATGCCGTCGGCTGCAAGCGCGGTCGCCGCCTCGATCGTCTTCCAGAGCGATCCGCCATAGGTGATGAGCGAGATATCTCGGCCCTGGCGGCGCACGGCAGCCTTCTCGATATCGACTGCACCGGCACCGGACGCGAGCTTGCCCGACATGTTGTAGAGCATGACGTTCTCGAAGATCAGCACCGGGTCGGGTTCCTGCAGGGCGGTCCACAGCATGCCGCGGGCATCTTCCAGGGTTGCCGGCGCGAGCACCTTGATGCCGGGAATATGCGCGTACCAGCCTTCGAGGCTGTGGGAATGCTGCGCCGCGAGCTGGCGGCCGGCGCCGGTGGCCATACGGATCACAAGCGGCACGCCGAACTGATTGCCCGACATGTGACGCACCGTCGCCGCGTTGTTGAGGATCTGGTCGAGCGCGAGCAGGCTGAAATTGACCGTCATCAGTTCGACGACCGGCCGCAGGCCGGCCATTGCCGCGCCGATGCCCGCGCCGGTGAAGCCCGACTCGGACAGCGGCGTATCGCGAATCCGCTCCGGCCCGAATTCGGCAAGCAGCCCGTGGCTCACCGCATAGCAGCCACCATAGCGGCCGACGTCCTCACCCATCAGAAAGACGCGTTTGTCGCGGCTGAGCGCGTCGCGAAGCGCGGCACGCACCGCCTCGCGATAGGTCATCTCCCCTGCATCGGTTCGGGCTGTCTCCTGCTGCATGAAACCTCACTGCCCGGTGGGGACCGCTCTGTCGGCATAAACGAAGCGGCACAGTTGTTCAGTCGGCTCCCATGTCCCCGCTTCGGCAAAAGCCACTGCTTCCGCGATCTCGGCATCGATCTCCGCTGTCATGCGCGACACCTCGTCCGGGTGGACCATGTGATTGGCCTCGAGCCATCCCTGGAAACGCACAATCGGCTCCCGTGGACGCCACGATTCGACTTCGGCCTTGTCGCGGTAGAGCTGCGGGTCGAACATCGAGTGCGCGCGCAGCCGATAGGTGCGGCATTCCAAGAAATACGGATTGCGGGTTTCGCGCACCGCCTGGACCGCGCGGCGCGCCGCGGCCTCGACCGCCACAACGTCCATTCCATCGACGGCTTGCGAAGTCATCCGATAGCACGCGGCCTTGCGCTGAATGTCGGTTTCGGATTCTGAAAGGGCTAGCGCAGTTCCCATGGCATAGAGATTGTTTTCGCACACGAATAGCACCGGCAACTGCCAAAGTTCCGCAAGATTCAGGCTCTCATGGAATTCGCCTTCGGCCACCGCGCCGTCTCCGAAGAAGCATGCCGTGACGAGATCATCGCCCTGCATACGGGAGGCGAGCGCAAGGCCGATCGCCAGCGGCAGGCCGCCGCCGACGATGGCGTTGCCACCATAGAAATTCGTTGACGCATTGAACAGATGCATCGAGCCGCCGCGTCCGCGGCTGCAGCCTTCCTGCTTGCCGTACATCTCGGCCATCACTGTGGTCAACGGCAGGCCACGCACCAGGGCCTGGCCGTGCTCGCGATAAGTCGCCACAATCCGGTCGCGCTTTTCCAGCGCGGCGATGACGCCGACCGCGACCGCCTCCTCGCCGTCATAGAGATGCATGAAGCCGCGAATCTTCTCCTGGGTGTACAACTCGGCGCATTTCTCCTCGAAGCGGCGGATGCGGATCATGTGCCTCAACAGACTCAGCATGTGCTCGCGCGACAAATGCGGCTTTGTGGCTGCAATCGTCATCGTTCCTCGCTTTCGAGAGTGGAGATGTCGCCCTCGGGCAGGCCGAGTTCGCGGGCCTTGAGCAGGCGCCGCATGATCTTGCCGCTGCGGGTCTTCGGTAGGTTCTGGCGAAAAGAGATGTCCTTTGGCGCAACGGCCGGTCCGAGCCGCTTTCGCGCATGGCCGAGGAGTTCCTTGCGCAGCGCGTCGCTCGGCGCAAAGCCCGGGTTGAGCGCCACATAGGCTTTGACCATCTCACCGGCCGTCGGCTCCGGGATGCCGATCACGCCTGCCTCCGCGACGGCCTTGTGCTCCATCAGCGCGCTCTCCACCTCGAATGGTCCGATCAGATGGCCGGAGCTCTTGATGACGTCATCGGCACGGCCGACGAACCAGTAATAGCCGTCGCTGTCGCGCATCGCGAGGTCGCCGGTAATATACCAGCCGCTGACGAAACACTTTTTGTAGCGCGCCTCCTCGTTCAGGTAGCCACGCATCATCGACGGCCAGCCCGGACGCAAGGCCAGTTCGCCCATCGCCATCGGTTTGGTGATTTCGCGCAGTTCACCGCCTTCCAGTCGTTCGACGATGCCGGCTTCGATGCCGGGCAGGGGCCGGCCCATCGACCCCGGCTTCACGTCCATCGACAGAAAATTCGTGATCATGATGCCGCCGGTCTCCGTCTGCCACCAGTTGTCGTGGAACGGCTTGCCGAACGCCTCCATGCCCCATACGACGGCCTCCGGATTGAGCGGTTCTCCGACGCTCGCCATTAGACGCAGCTTTGAAAGGTCGAACCGCTTGGCAAAGCCGGCGCCCGCTTTCATCAGCATGCGGATCGCGGTCGGCGCGGTGTACCAGATCGTGATCTTCTGATCCTGCAGTATCCGATACCAGCGCTCGGCATCGAACTCGGCCTGGTCGACGACCATGGTCACGCCATTGGTCAAGGGCGAAATGATTCCGTAAGAAGTCCCGGTGACCCATCCGGGGTCGGCCGTGCACCAGAATATATCGTCGGGATGGAAGTCGAGCACGAGCCTGCCGGTCACATTGTGGGCGACGACCGCCTCGTGCACATGCACCGCCCCCTTGGGCGTACCGGTCGTACCGCTGGTGAAATGCAACAGGGCCATGTCCTCGGGGAGGGTTGGCACCGTCTCGAAGGCTTCGGACGCTTCCGCAAGCGCCGCGGCAAGGTCGATGGTATCGGGCGGACGAGTGGCCGAGCATTCGGTCAGGAACACGCCTTCCAGGCTGGCGAGTTCCCTGCGCCAGGGCTCGATCTTGCGGCGATAGAAGGCTTCGGTGGTGATGAGCACCCTGGCCTCGCCGATTGTCATGCGCGCCTTGATGGGCTCGGGGCCGAACGCAGAGAACAAAGGTGAGAAGACGCTGCCATTCTTCAGCGTGCCAAGGGCCGCGATGTAGAGCTCCGGTACCCGTCCGAGCAGCGAGACGACCCGGTCGCCCTTCTTTATGCCGTGCCGAGCCAGCGTGTTGGCAAAGCGGTTCGCCTGAGCGCCAAGCGCAGCATAGGTGAAATCGCGGACGCGGTCGTCGCGGCCGATCCAGCGCAGCGCGAGCTTGTCGCCGCGGCCGGCCTTCACATGGCGGTCGATGGCCTCATGGGCGATGTTGAGACCGCCACTGGGAAGCCCGTCGAGCAAGGCTCGCGCGTCAGCCCATATAAAGCACTGGGCGCACTGATCATAATCGAGGAGGTTTGCACCGACATAGTCTTCCGGTCGCTTCCGGATTCGTTCCCATTGCCACTGCGAGGACTGGGACTCGTTCACTCCGCCGGAGCTTGCTGTGTCCATGTTGATCATGTTTTGGCTCCAACATGTCGCGGGCCACCGATGGATGCGCTCGACGCTCCCGCTGCTGCGTTGTCGCCGCTAGGATTTCGATGAAGGCGCCTGCCAACAGCATCAGGTAGAAGAATATGAAGACGAACAGCATCTTGCGCGTGCGCGGTGCGATGAGTCGGCGCGCGATCGCGGACAAGCTCTTGCCCTCGTTGCGAACCGCAATCATGATGACTGAGTAGTCGCTCGCCCAGCAGATGAAGCTGACCGCCAGGATCAGCCCGGACAGCAAAGGTGCCCATCCCCAGAGATCTGCGCGGCGATCGATCCGGCAATGGGGCCCGCGGCAGCGATGGCCCTGAAGTGCAGACCAAAGAGCACATTGCGGCTGGTCGGCAAATCGACGCCGCCCATGGACATGCGGGCCGGCGTTGCTCATCTGGCGTCTGGCTGAACGACATTTTGATCAGGCCAAATAGACGGTCAGCACGCCAAGGATGACAATCCCGAGACTGTTCATAGCCTGTCCTCCCTCGATCCCATTAAAAAATCGGCCGGTAAACACCGAGGTGTGTTGATCTGGGTCAATAATGCTTGTGCTGGAGGGAGTGCTGCCTTCATGCTTTGCGCGGGCCCGGGTCCCCGCATGTAGTGCAGTTCGGGCCAACCGGGATCTAGCTGTGAGCTTTCGGGAGGTTGTCCATTCGGCCCTGACCGGTGGCGTTTACGGCCATCTCATTTCGTGAATTTAGAGAAGGGTGCATCCGGCTTCGGCGCGACTTGGAGGAATTGATGCAGGTCAATCTGGTTGTTGGTCGGGCCGTTATGTATAATAGAAGCGCGTCTGGTTTAGTCGCTTCGGTTTGCGTGGCGAAAGTGCGCATTTAACCCATGCTAAAAAAGCCCTATTTGGCGCCCGGAGAGAAGCAGCTTCTGTTTCGCTTCTGGCAAGGCGCTGCTGGATTTTGGCGCGGTCCGTCGGCGTGGAAGGCGTGGCTTCTAGTAGTCGCGTTGATCGTGAACGTGCTGTTGCAGTTGCTGACGCAGTACGGCCTGAATTTCTGGAATCGTGACTTCTTCAACGCGATCGGACGAAAGGATCAGGCGGAGCTGCTTACCCAAGCGCTGCGGTTCGCGCCGCTGGCTAGCGCGAGCCTTGCGCTCACGGTCTTATCCGTCTGGACGCGCATGACCATCCAGCGCAGTTGGCGCGAGTGGCTGAGCAACCATCTCTATGATTACTGGCTGCACAACGATCGGTACATTCGGCTCCGTTTCGTGGCTGGCGACTATGACTCGCCAGAGTATCGCATCGCCGAGGATGCCAGGTTAGCCACCGATCTGCCGATCGATCTCGTGGTTGGGCTTTTGCAGTCGGTGCTCACCATCGTAACGTTTATCAGCGTTCTCTGGTTGGTCGGGGACGGCCTGACCATCGCTTTTGATGGCGTCGTCTTCACCATTCCCGGCTACCTCGTCATCGCGGTGATCGCCTATTCGGCCCTGCTTGTCGTCGGGATCGTTTTCACAGCTGGTCACCTGACGCGGGTCATCGAGGAAAACAAGCGCACGGAAGCGGAGCTGCGGGCGATTGGAACGCATCTTCGCGAGAGCGGCGAAGGTAAGACCCTGCCAGATACGGGGAAGGATGGACGCCATGTCGTCGGTGCAGCGTTGAAAGCCGTGATCGCCATCTGGCGAATCTACATGTGGCAACTCATTCGGATGACCCTCGTGACGTATACAAGCCTCCTGGTTACCCCCGTTATCGGACTGTTGCTGTGCCTTCCGAAATATCTCGCGGGTGTGATGACGCTCGGTGAGGTGGTCCAGGCATCGGCGGCGTTCGTCATCGTGCAGACCGCGTTCAACTGGTTCACCGACAATTATGCCAAGCTTGCGGAATGGGCTTCCTCCGCCAACCGGGTCGCCTCGCTCTTGCTCGCGCTCGACCAGATCGACTCGTCCAAACCATGAGCAGGTCAGTCCTAACGCGCCGTACCGCCGCCGGAGGCGCGCCGCGCCCGACAGCGGCTCATGTGTCCGAAACGGGGCAGCCGCGGCGTGCCTAAATCCGCGAAGCTCGCATGCTTCGCCGCTCCGGCGGACATAGCCGCCTTCGCGCATCACGGGATAGACCAGGAAATCCCAACCCGCATCGAGAACTCTTGTCGGGCTGGTCAGGCCATGCTTGAAAGAGCTCCGATACGTATTTTTTGCGATGGTCTCCGAGATCCGCGCACCGAACAGCAGGCTGGCGAGGAACCAGCGGAAATACATGGGATCGCTGCGTTCCGCCAAATCGATGCCGAGCTCTTCGGAATAGAGCAGGCTGCGCTCCAGCGCGCGCCGCGCGGCTTCCCGCGATTGCGCTCCCGCGCGCCGCGGATGGCCTGGTTGCAACTGGGCGAGCGGGTGGCTGGACATTCAAGGCCTATGCGTCGAGAGGAGGGCCTGTATCACTCCGGGCGGTGCCACCAATTCTGACCGGCATGCGCCGGGAGCCCCAGGTGCCGGGCGAGTCAGCAAAGACACCGGCGCAATCGATGCCGCAATTCTTGCATCTAGCGTTTTCGGTCAGATGCCAGGCCGAGATCTCGTATCCGTCACGACCGATGAGGCGCGTGCCGCAGCTATGACAGTAGGTAGCCTGCCCGGTCGGATCGTGGACATTTCCCGTGTAGGCGTAGCGTACGCCATTCTTCATGGCGATGGCCCGGGCACGCGACAATGTCGCTCTCGGTGTCGGCGGAATGTCCTGCATGCGCCAATCCGGATGAAATGCCGTGAAGTGCCACGGCACGTCGGGACCGAGCTTCTGCACGACCCATTGCGTCATCGCTTCCAGCTCGGCTTCGGAATCGTTGAGGCCAGGAATGAGCAGCGTCGTGATCTCAAGCCACACGGACGTCTCGCGCTTTACATAGACGAGGGTCTCCAGCACCGGCTGCAGGTGCGCGTAACAGACCTTGTGATAGAAGTCCTCGGTAAAGCCTTTCAGGTCGATATTAGCCGCATCCATGTGGCGATAGAATTCGGCGCGCGGCTCGGGACAGACATAGCCGGCGGTAACCGCGATGCTCTTGATCCCGCGCGCATGGCCGGCGGCTGCCGTGTCGATGGCGTATTCGTGGAAAATGACCGGGTCGTTGTAGGTGTAGGCGACGCTCGCGCATCCGAGGCGCTCGGCCGCGCGCGCTATGTCCTCAGGCTCGGCACGCTCCGCGAGCACGTCATATTCGCGCGCCTTGCTGATGTCCCAGTTCTGGCAGAACTTGCATCCCAGATTGCAGCCGCTGGTTCCAAACGACAGAACCGGCGTGCCTGGCAGGAAATGGTTGAGGGCCTTTTTCTCCACCGGATCGACGCAGAACCCGCTGGAACGTCCGTAGGTGGTCAGCGCGATGCGGTCGCCATGTCGGGCACGCACGAAGCAGAAAGCGCGCTGGCCATCATGCAATTTGCACAAGCGAGGGCAGAGGTCGCACTGAATGCGGCCATCATCCAGCTGATGCCAATATCGGGCGGGATGGGGAGCGAGCGACCTTGCCATGCCAAAAAAACTGCGCTTCTCCAAATAGCGCACGTTGATCCTGATCAAGACGCAGGACGGCGCGGGTGGACGGAGATGGCGCCAAGTTGGCCTGATTGCTGTATCTGAAGGCGATGAGACTGACATTTCTTGGAACGCGCGGCGAGACGGCGATCCGATCACGCCGACATCAACGCCACAGCGCGTTGCTGGTGGAGCAGGACGGTGCCCGCGTCATGATCGACTGCGGGGCGGACTGGCTGCATCGTCTGCGCGCCATCGCGCCGACGGCCGTCGTTCTGACGCATGCGCACGACGATCACGCCGCTGGCCTTGTCAAGGGTGCTCCTTGTCCGGTCTATGCGACTGCGGCGACGTGGAAGGTGCTTCGCCGTCTGCCAATCCGCGACCGGCGTATCATCCCGTTGCGGAGAGCGGTGCGGATTGGCGGTATCCGATTCTTTGCAATTCCGGTTAGCCATTCGGTGCGAGCGCCTGCGGTGGGCTACCGCATATCGGCACAGCGACGGTGTTTCTTCTATCTGCCGGATGTTGCCGCCCTGCCAAATCCCGCCAAAGCCCTACGTCGGGTCGAGCTATATATCGGCGACGGCGCGACAGTACGACGGTCGATGGTGCGAGATAAGGGCCGCACGTTGATCGGGCACGCTCCGATTATCCGCCAGCTCGACTGGTGCGCGAAGGCGCACGTTCGACGCGCTGTTTTCACGCATTGCGGCTCGCCAATCGTTCGCACCAGCGCTGACAAAATGGGTGCCTTGATCCGACAGCTAGGTCGAGAGCACGGCATCGATACCCGGATTGCCCACGACGGTGATCGCCTGTCCCTTCGGTCTCCTGACGGCACCTAGAAGGATTTCCCGCGAAACTCGCTTATGCTTGAAACCCACCGGCCCGCGGCGCTCAAGTGCCGAGATCAGCCTCATAGACGCCCTTCAACAGATGATCGTGCAGATCCGGATCCTCGATCAGGGCTCCGGCTACGGCGGCCTCACCAAGCGACTGCGCTTCCTGTAGGCCGCGATGCCACTTCTTGGCGGCGAGATGTCCTTGTCCGATCCGCATCAATACGTACAGCTCTGAGCGAGCGGCTTCAGTGAGCGCCAACGCATCGCGTAATGCGGTCAGCTGGCTATTCTGCTCCGAAAGCGGATCAAAGCCAAGCTCGGCGCCGGGATTGCGCTCGCCCCGTGTAGGCGTCGCCTCTTTTGGGTTCAGGTTCCTGTCAGGCCCATGGCCGAGCATGGTATCGCGCTCCGCTCGCGCTGCCGTCGCGAGAAGAGCGATAAACCTGGCCTGGTCCACGTTCAGATCATTCAGCATGACGGACCTCCTGCTTTAGGGAGGCAGAACTCAAGGAAAACTCAGCACAGCTGGCTGATGTCGCCTTGCGGCAGATCAACACGCGCCTTGGTCATTTGGTGCTGGAACCGTCGTGCGGCATCCAGGCCTTTGACGTGTGGAACCAAATGCCGGAGCAGGACCAGAGCGGCACGACGAAGCCTTTTCCGTCGAAAAGATCGTTCTGACAAGGATCGCATCGAGCACTTATGCACGTATGGCCTGTTGAAGCCGGTCGGCAGTTCTTGTGCCCTTCCGCGGTTCGGCCGACTGTGACCGGCCAGTCATCATGCCTGCATGCGGTTCACAACGGCCGAGGGCGGGCTTCCCTGCGGCCCGGTTGATCGCGTTTCGGCATACCGGATCAGATCGTCGAGCCCTGTGAGCAGTGCATCGACGTCGGCATCCACGGTATAGGGCGCGACGCTGGCGCGGGCAGCGCCGTCAACATCCAACGCCTGGAACAGCGGCTGTGCGCAATGATAGCCGCCGCGCAAGGCCACCCCGTGGCTGTCGAGCTGAACGCAAATCTCCTCGGCCGAGAAGCCTTGCACCGTGAACGAGACGACTCCGCCGCGATCATGCGTGTCAACCGGGCCGAGAACGCGCACGCCCCTGATCGCCGCCAAGCCGTCGAGCAAGCGCCGGGTCAGTCGCAGCTCGTGGTCCTGGATGGCTCGCCAATCGAGCCCTTGCATGAAATCGAGGGCAGCGCCAAGTCCCACCGCGGCCGCGATCGGCGGGGTTCCTGCCTCGAAACGCCGCGGTGGCGGCCGAAAACTGCTATCCGTCAGGGTGACCCGGTCGATCATCTGGCCCCCGGTCATGAACGGGGGCATGGCGGCGAGCAGTTCACGCCGACCCCAGAGAATGCCGATTCCGGTCGGCCCGTACGTCTTGTGCCCGGAAAACGCGTAGAAATCGATCCCGAGCCGGCGCATATCGAGCGGCCCATGAGGCGCGCGCTGCGCTCCATCGAGCATGACCTTTGCGCCCACCGTGCGCGCCGCGCCTGCGATCCTCGCGACATCTGTCACGGCGCCGGTCACGTTCGAGCAATGGGTAAGCGCGATCAGGCGACATCGGTTGGTCAGCTCGCGGTCCAATGCGTCGAGGTCGAGACGTCCCTCGCCGGTCATCGGAAGGAACCGCAACACGACGTCACGCCGTGCGGCGAGCTGCTGCCAGGGCACGAGGTTGCTGTGGTGCTCGAGAACGGATAACAGAATCTCGTCGCCCGGTTTCAGCCGCTCACCGAAGGAAAAGGCAAGCAGATTGATTGCGGACGTCGTGCCGTAAGTGAAGACGATTTCATCGACAGAATAGGCGTTGAGAAAGCGGGCAGCGCGTTTGCGCGCCTCTTCATATGCCGCAGTAGCGGCACGCCCGAGCCGATGAACACCTTCGTGGACATTGGCGCGTGCCTCAAGCTCGAACCGGCGCATCGCACCGAGCACCACCTCCGGCATCTGCGCGGTCGCGGCATTGTCGAGATAATGCAGGTGAGGGTCCGCGAGGCTTGGAAACTCACGTTTCATCGACGCCGCATCGAAGAGCTGGCCTGACCCGCGCTCCTTCATTTTCAAACCACCTTCAACTGCGGCGCCCAGATCTGGTTTTCGCGAGGTGCGATCGCAATCATGTCGGCGCATGGTGGCAGGGCGCCTGTTTGACACTTTGAGCAGGATCAATCCTTTATCGCCTGCGTTATGTTGTTTTTCTATCCTGAGAAGCGATATGAAGCAGGTGCTGCCATGCGCGGGATGATACAAAAATGGATGGTCCCAAAAGACAACGAAACAATTTGGGACGTCGCGCTCGACGCCACCATGGCGTTGCTCGGCGCGGCCGCACTAACACAGCTCATTCAACTGATCCTCTCTACGCCCTAGAGACCGGGCAGGTTGGGATTTGGTTCATCGAACGGGAGACGGACCATGGGCATTGCAATCACGCTCGCACAGTATCTTGCCGAACGCGGCGTCAAGTATGATGTGGTGGGGCATCCGCATACGGCGACGGCTTCGGAGAGCGCCAGGACGAGCCACATACCGCTCGATCGGCTTGCGAAGGCGGTGGTGCTCAAGGGAGGCAACGGCTTCGCGGTTGCGGTCTTGCCGGCCGCCAGCCACATCCAGTTCAGTCAGCTCCGTGAGCAGCTTGGCGCTGACGTGGATATGGCCAGCGAAGAGCAGATTGAAGAGCTCTTTCACGATTCTGAGCCGGGCGCGGTGCCCGCGCTTGGAGCCGCATATGGGCTGAAGGTCATTGTCGATGACAGCCTGGCGAGCGAGCCGGAAATC
>Ga0070711_100001629_pt1 | contig 12399 bp, 9 predicted proteins | sample LARL53metaG_FD_65452 | JGI IMG/M metagenome (GOLD analysis project Ga0070711, IMG submission 65452) | Corn, switchgrass and miscanthus rhizosphere microbial communities from Kellogg Biological Station, Michigan, USA - LAR L5-3 metaG | ecosystem: Host-associated > Plants > Roots > Rhizosphere ... | reverse complement strand
TCTTGGAAAATGCGGACCTTGATCGGCGAACCTTGAGTCAACAAGGCATGCAGCCTGCCGTAATGAATGATGGTGGAATCGGTCGCAAGAATCGCAGACTTGATTGGCGGCCGGCCTTGATAGCTGAGGCGGCGATAGAGAGAAACCTGAATGACGTATTTGAAGTTCAGCTCCACTTCGTCGTGACCTAGCGTATCGGAGAACCGGTTGAAAGGGTCTTTTAACTTGGCCTCGAGTTCTCCGATTACTTTAATGATTTTGTTAACCGCCGCCTCGTTCAACAAGCCGCGCGGCCGATACACGAGCAGATGAATGTCTTCGTGAAACTGGACATCAGGAGGAAGTTTCATCACAATATTTTCTAGTTTTCGTTAGGCAGAGTGGTTGAGCTATATCATTTTGGCGGCGTGTATGGGTCTGGCGTGCCGGGTGCAATTGGCGGATGCTTCTTCAGACTTTGCTCGAACTCGACCACGACCTTCATCGCTGGGCCGGCTATCCACGAGCTTCGTAGCCCTGTCTGTGGATATTCCTCTTTTGGATCGGTGATGAGATCGAAAGCCTTTGGGCTGCCAAGCTTCGTGGGCGGCGTCCACCAGTCGCGTTGCTCGTCGTAGAAGACGACTTTCCAATTCTTCCATTTGACCGCTTCCAGGCGATCCGCCACGAAGACTGGAAAACCTTCGCGATTAGATTTGTCCGACTTACCGAGCAGGAAATCGGTCTGGTCCACTCCATCGATTGCGCGATCCTGCGGCAGAGATGCGCCGGCGATCTTGGCGAAGGTTGTGAAGGTATCGACCTCGTGGACGATCTCGTTGCTCACCCGGCCTGCCGGAATCTTGCCAGGCCACCGGATGATAAAAGGTGTCCGCAACGAGCCTTCCATGTGCGTGAAGTAATAACCACGCCACGGGCCGGATGATCCCTGCCACGGCCAGGTTGCTTCGGGGCCGTTGTCGCTCGTGAAGACGACAATCGTATTGTCGCGGACGCGCAGTTCATCGATCGCGTCCAGGATCTCGCCGACATGCGCGTCCATTTCCGCGAGTGCGTCGGGGAAGTCCCCGTATCCGGTCGTACCCGCGAACTTCTTGTTCGGCAACGTCGGGAAGTGCACGAGCGTGAATGGAACATAGACGTAGAACGGTTTTCCCGATTGCGCACTGCGCTTCATGAAGTCGATGGTTCGCCGAGTGATCTCGGTATCGATCAGCCGACGTTGCTCCAGGTCATAGACCTGCAACTCGCGGCTCTTCTCGCCCTTCTTGCCTTCCATGATGTGCTCGAAAGCGACGCCCGCCGCTTTCGCTGCGGGTTCCGATGGCGCAAAGACCTCGTCGGTAGTGCGCGGAATGCCGTACCACTCGTCGAAGCCTTGCGCGTTGGGCAGGCGTGACTGATCGCTACCGAGGTGCCACTTACCAAAATGCGCTGTGCTGTAACCGGCGCTGGAGAGCAGCTCGGCGATCGTTACTTCCCATTGCGTCAATCCCTCGATCCCTCCGCCGATCGGCACCGAGTGGGTGCCGGAACGAATGGAATAGCGTCCAGTCAGAATAGCGGAGCGGCTCGGAGTGCATTGCGCTTCAACGTTGAAGTTGAGCAATCGCGTGCCTTCAGTCGCGAGCTTATCGATGCGCGGCGTAGCCGCGCCGCGAACAATACCGCCGCCATAACAGCCGACCTCGCCGTAGCCGAGATTATCCATCAGAATGAAAACGATGTTGGGCTTCGGGGCGTTCTGCGCTTGCGCGGCAATCGCCGACAGAGCTGCAAATGCGATTGAGAAGCAAAGTTTGGTTTTCACGATTTTGCCTAATGAACCGGCTGTGCCTCCGGGAAGTTCCAAGTGCTGGTCAGGATTTCGGCACGTGGGCGATAGAGACGTACCATGTAGTTCCAGTCCTTCATGATCGGCAGGCAATTTGGGATCTTGCCGTTACAACCGCCGAATTGAACAGAGACCGATTCATCCGCGGCCTTCCTCGCCGTGATGTTGTTGAGGCTATAGGCGTCGAGACTGTTCTTCAGGATGAGACCCCTCTTGTCGTACACCGTCACGGACCAGAAGCCGTCCACCGGCACGTCCCTGACCGTTAGCTTATAGATGGTCGCGCCGTCGTTCTTGCTGGGTGTGACGTTGAGGTAGATCGCATCTTTTTCGGGGTTGAGACCCCACGCGGAAGCCGTCGCGATCAAGTGCCGCACGGGATCGACTTCTTCGCGGCGACCGCCGGCCCGGCGCAGATCCGGCAGCGTTTCATTCAGGACGATCAATGCGTCGCGCACTTTCTTCTGGCTCACCGGGTCCCAATTTGGCGTCTCGAGTTTTCCGACGCTCTCCTGGCTGACCTTGACTGCATCCTGCAAGGCATGGCCCTGCTTAATGTCTTGCGGGTCGGCCGGATCGACGAGCGTTCGGACTGCCGCGAACAGATAGCGCGTTCCGACTTTCTCTTTTGTATAGGTGTGGTCTCCCGCGCCATAGGCAACTTCCACGACGTAGTGATCCTGGTCGACGACCATCATCGTCATAAAGCGCTGACCGGCATCGGGCAGTGCGATCGTCACCGGCCCGGCATCGAGGTCGAACACCGCCAGCGAATATAGTGTGTCGCGGTTCGGCCGCACGCCGGTGCTTTCTCCGAGCGGCAGATCACGGGAGTGGTTGAATTTCCCAAATCCGCCTCTCTTCGCGAACTGCGCGAAATACATGTCTGTCTCCGCGCGGACGAAGTTGTCTGGCGTAACGGGAATGGAGTTGCCCGTCGATGACGGAGAAGGTGACTGCGCTTGAACTGCGCCGAGTGCCATAGACGCGATGCCTAACGAGTACCTAGCAAACCTGGCTCTCATCTTTGGCGCCGTCTCACACATATACCTCATTCACTTTACCTCCTCGATGTCCGGCAGCTTCCATGTCTTCTCGAACAGTGCTTTCTCGGGGCCGTACAAGCGGAAGAGAACTTCGAACTTGCCGCTGGCGCTGGTCGGGACCCAGTTCGACTCCTTGCCTGCGGGCGCCTTGGGCCCGAAGTAAACGTCCACCGAGCCATCGGCGTTTTTCTGCAGCCCCGGACTCTGCGAGGACCGGCTCGAGCGCGGCAGATTGCGAATTAATGCATGCGTTGCCCGGTCGTAAGCCGTAGCAGACCAGAACTGCCTAACCGGCGCGTTTGGCGGGACGTGCAGGCGATACATGCTGCCGCCGTCGAAGGGTTTTCCCTGCTTATCCTTGATCGTCATCAAGTAGAACGATCCGCCACCCGCTTCGCCGGAATGCTTGGGGCTGAAGAACGCCATCGCATAGATAACGCCGCGGCTTTCGATCGGATAGCTGTCGGGATTCGAGAACTGTGTTTGTAAACCTTGGATGAGCTCGGACGTCATGGGCAACGCCCAGCCAGTCCCTTCGTAAAACCCCGGCGTAAATAGAGCTTCATACTTCGTCTCCAGCCAGGCGTGCGCTTCCTTTGCGGCGTCGTCTAGAATCGCCCGCGTCCTGGCATCGGGACTAAAAGCTTTGTCCTTCTCAATGCCGATCGTCCTCAGCGGATCAATCGTCGCCTTGTCGCGCGTCAGCCACGGCTCGCTCTGCACCATTCGGTTGAGCGAATCGAAGAAGCGCGAGTCGTATGGGATGTTCGCCTCGAATACGACATCGGACGCGTCGACGAACGTCGTCGCGGAAGGGCTTGTCGCTTGTGAGAGCGGATACAGCTTCATGCGTTTCGCGTAGGCGACAGCCTTCGCCACGCCAGCATCGCCGCCGGTTTGAAGAATCGAGCGCAGCAGCGCGTAACCTTGGAAGTTGTCCGAGGGCATCGCGATATAACCGTCGGGAATCTTCCCCTTGTAGTTAGGCGGCAGGATAAGACACTTGCCGCCCTTGCCTTTGTCTACTCCAGCGGTGCCCACGTCGTCCAACGCCGCCTGCCAACAGTCCATGACCGAGCCCGTGATCGATCCGCTTTCGCCGGCCGGGGGAATTTCGAGCACAACCGGGCCTACATCCTTCGTGTCGAAGAACGGCATGAAGTAAACCGCATCCGGATTAGGCGTGAGCGTTTGGTTCTTCCAGTCTGACAGCTTTGACCAATAGACGATCTTGTTGCTCCCCGCGCCGGCTTTCGCGTCGCGGATCATCGCTTGATACATGACGTCGAAGTTGACTGCCGGCATACCCCAGATGACGGCTTCCACGGCGCGCCGCTCCAGCGCGCGTTCGGCCAACTCAGTCGGGCTAAGGGACGGCGGTGTTCCCGCAACTGGCTGCGTTGGCTGGGCGGAGATCGTGAACGTGAGCGCAACCGCAACTACGGCGATGCTAAATGTCGTGATCGAAAGGTTGGTTTTCATGTCCGTGATTCCGAGATCATTCGATCGCCATCGCGGCATCACGTTCGGCATTGCGTACCTTCTCCCGATCGCTTTCGCTGAGGGCTGAAGGCGCGATATGGATTTGGACCTTCTTGATGGTCCCGGCGTAGGCGAACGGCGGTTGATACTCTTCGCTTACGGGCGAGCCGTTGTCCGTGCCGATATCGAAGCTTTCGGGTCCGAAGCGTGAAGGACACGTTTTCTCAATCCGACCTTCACCGACCTTCTTGTCATTGATGAAGAGAGCAGCAGTTCCTCCCTTTCCGACGCCGCCGTCGTATTTGAAGTCAACGCGGATGACAGCAGGGCCGAGCGAAAGTGTTTCAGAACTAGCGACCTTATATCGCTCATGCGCCATGTAGTTATACTCGTAAACCGGTTTCCCATCCTTGATGTAGAGGGTGTACCCACCAGCCGCGCCGCCTTCCGCCACCAGCACTCCATCCGCGCCGCCCTGTGGAACTTCAATCGTGGCTGTGATGGTGTGCGACGTGTTCTTAGTATTGGCGGCTGAGGGCTCCGGTATACGAGTCCCTGGATAATATGTGAAGTCAGTGCGTCCGGCGATCAGGCTTGGCCGCAAACTTGGGTCGCCGCGCTCCGCGAAGCGATCGTCGAGCGGAAGAACATTGTACTTCTTTGCCTCAACCCAGAAATCACTCTGTAGTTCCTTTAGTTTGTCCGGATACTTGGCCGACACGTCGTTCGCTTCGCTGAAGTCGTCCGCAAGGTTGTAGAGTTCCCAGGTGTCATGGTCGAAGTTCCCGGTAGAAGCGCCCATCGTCTGCCAGGGTAGCCGCCCGTGACGCGTGGTGGCGATCCAGCCGTCCTTGTAGAGCGCCCGATTTCCGAACATCTCGAAGTACTGGACATGGCGCGAACCGGTGGCCTTCGGATCATCAAAGCTGTAGAGCATGCTCACGCCTTCGATCGGCTTCTGTTTCACTCCATTCACTTCGACAGGCTGTGGAAGGTGTGCTGCTTCCAGGATGGTCGGTGAAATGTCGATGACATGATGGAATTGCGAACGTATTCCACCCGCGTCCTTGATGCGGTCCGGCCATGCGATCACGAGTGGGTTGCGCGTACCGCCGAAGTGCGAAGCTACCTGTTTACCCCATTGGAAAGGTGTGTTCACCGCCCACGCCCAGCCGACCGGAATGTGGTTGGAAGCTTTGGCGCTTCCTAACTCATCGATATGTTGAATCAGAAATGCCGGGTCTTCCCCAATGCCTTGAAGCGTGGCAAGTTCGTTAAAACATCCGCTTAGGGTGCCCTCCATCGAAGCGCCATTGTCGCCAATCTCCCAGAAGACGAGCGTGTTGTGGAGCTGGCCAATGTCCTCGAGAGCGTCCAGCACTCGGCCGACTTCATAATCGGTCTGCGCCGTATAGGCAGCAAAGACCTCCATCAGTCGCTCCGCCACGCGTTGCGCGTCCGGGGAGAGAGAATCCCAGGCCGGAATCTCCTTGGGCCGCGGAGTTAGTTTCGTATCAGGTGGGATGACGCCCAGCTTAAGCTGACGCTGATAAGTTTCCTCGCGATACTTATCCCAGCCCTGGTGGAATTGGCCTTTGAACCTATCAATCCAATCCTTTGGGACATGGTGCGGAGCGTGCGTTGCACCGGGGGCGTAATAGATGAAGAAGGGTCGATCGGGTGTGACTGACTTCTCCTGGTGGATATAACTGATGGTCTCATCGGCGAGCGAATCGTTGAGCGTGTAGTTACCTTCCTTACCTTTCGGGATCTCCATCGCCACGGGCGTAGTGCCGCGATAGAGAACCGGTTCCCATTGGTCCATCTCTCCACCGATGAAACCGTAGAAGTAATCAAAGCCCTGCAAGCTCGGCCACCGGTCGAATGGTCCGGAGATGCTCGTCTCCCAGTCGGCAATGTTGTGATTCTTGCCAATGAATGCCGTGCTGTAGCCGCCCTGACGCAGAACTTCGGCGAACATAGCTGCACTCTTCGGAACTTGTCCGCTATATCCGGGGTAAGCGTCGCCGATCTCGGTAATGACTCCGGTCCCGGCGGAATGGTGGTTCCGTCCTGTGAGGAGCGCGGCGCGGGTCGGCGAGCAAAGAGCCGTGGTATGAAACCGCGTATAGCGCAGGCCCATCTTCGCGAGGCGGTCGAGGCTTGGAGTAGGAACCTGTCCTCCAAAGGTACCCCACTGCCCAAATCCGGCGTCGTCGATCAGAATGACCAATACGTTAGGCGCGCCAGAAGGAGCTTTAATGAGGGCCATCGTTCCCGGCTTTGAATCTTTGTAGGTGCGCCCAATCTTTGCGTCACTAAAGGCCTGCTCTGGCTTGGGCAGCACTTGCGCAGAGGCCGTGGAAGCAACAAACGCGCAGAATAGCGCGATGCCTAACGAGTAGTTATCAGCTTTAGGTTTCATCTTTGATTTCTTTTCCGCTACTTGAGATCAACAGTGACCTTCTGAATCTTGCCGCTGAACTTGAAGGGCGGCGTGTAGTCGAAAGCGACTGGTGACCCGCTGTCCTCGCCGATATCCTGCCCTTCATAGAGCGAGTATTTGAATCCCGCCGTCTTATCGACGCGGACCTCTCCGATCTTCTTGCCGTTGGCAAGTAACGTAATGGCGCCGCCCTTACCCATTCCACCGCCGTCGTATTTGAAATCGAAAGTCAGAGTGACTTTGCCAGTCGGTACGTTTTCAGTTGAGACAGCGCGATAGCGTTCCAGCCCGATGTAGTTGTGAAGACCGACAAGCTTACCTTTCAGCAGATAGAAGCCCCAGCCGGCAGTGATGCCGCCTTGGGTAAAGATCATGCCGTCGCCGCCATCCGAAGGAATTTCGACTTCGGCTGTGATGGTGAATGACTTGTTCTTCAGGTCGGGAGCGGAGCCTTCCGGCAGTGCAACAAGAGGCGTATTATATGTGAACGTTTTGCGGCCGGCAGCGAGGCTTGGCCTTCCCGTGATTTGTTCTGACAATCGCTCCACCGAGCGCCAGTCGAGCGGCAGCACATCGTGTCGTGCCGCTTCGGCCCACCACAGATCGATTAGCTCTTTCAGCTTATCGGGATTTTTCGTCGCGAGATCGTCGGCCTGCGAAAAATCGTGGGCTATGTCATATAGCTCCCACTTTGCCTTGTCCGGGTCATAACCAGTTCTAGTCGCGGCCCAGGGAAGATAGGCTAGCGAAGATGCCATCCACCCATTTTGGTACATGCCGCGATTGGAAACTAACTCGAACATTTGGGACTTCCGGCGATTGGGAGCCTTAGCGTCATTGAAGCTGTAAACCATGCTTATGCCCTCGATGGGCTTTTGGGTTACCCCATTGAGCGAATCGGGCGCTTGGATCCCAGTTGCTTCAAGAATCGTCGGCATAATGTCGGTGATGTGATGGAACTGAGTACGCACGCCGCCACGCTCTTTGATCTTTGCCGGCCATGAAATGACCATTGGGTTGCGCGTACCACCGAAGTGGGAAGCGATCTGCTTCGTCCACTGGAAGGGCGTGTCCATCGCGTGCGCCCACGCTGCTGGAAAGTGGTTGTAGTATTTGGGCCCGCCGAGTTCGTCGATCACCTTCAACGCGCCTTCGATCGGCTCGAATACACCATTAAACGACGCGATTTCGTTCGTCTCGCCGTCAAGGCCACCTTCGGCCGAGGCACCGTTGTCGCCCAGGATATAAATGATGAGCGTGTTGTCGGCATCGGGAAGCGCCCTAACTGATTCAAGGATGCGTCCCATTTCATAATCAGTGTGCGCGCCGAACCCGGCGAAGACTTCCATCATCCGCGCATAGAGCGGCTTCTGAGTCGGGTTCAGCGAATCCCAGGCCGCAAGACTCTCAGGCCGTGCGGTCAGCTTCGTGTCTGGCGGAACGACGCCGAGCTTCTTCTGTCGTTCCAAAGTCATCTCGCGATAGCGGTCCCAGCCCGAATCAAACTGGCCTTTAAATTTGTCGATCCATTCTTTGGGCGCGTGGTGCGGGGCATGAGTGGCCCCCGGGGCTACGTAAAGAAAGAAAGGCCGCTCCGGATCGATCGCCTTTTCGCGCTGCATCCACGCGATCGCGTGGTCCGCGAGGTCGTGTGTTAAGTGATAATTCGGATCGGTCGAGCGAGGGACACGGTTCTTGTTTTCAAAGAGGACGGGCTCGTACTCGCTCGTGTCGCCAGAGTTGAAGCCGTAGAAATAATCGAACCCGAGCCCGCTGGGCCAATGATCGAAAGGGCCGACTTCGCTCGTTTCCCACGCTGGCGTATTGTGGTTCTTGCCGAGCCACGCGGTCGCGTAGCCGTTCTGCCTTAAAATTTCGGCCACTGTTCCAGCACTCTTGGGAATGATGCCGGTGTATCCGTCGTAGCCGGTCGCTAGCTCCGTGATCACACCGGTTCCAGCCACGTGATGGTCGCGACCCGTTAGCAGCGCGGCGCGCGTGGGTGAACACAACGCGGTCGTGTGGAAGCGCGTATAGCGCAGGCCCTGGGCCGCCAGTTTTTCGATGTTGGGCGACGGCACACCGCCACCGAATGCGCTGAACTGACCGAAGCCCGCATCATCGATCAGGATCAGCAACACATTTGGCGCGCCCTTGGGTGGACGCACCACCTTTGGAAAAGTCGGCGGGTCAGAGTCCTCGAACGTGCGGCCAACGTTACCGGGGAAATGGAAATCGGGACGCGGGAGTACGCTTGGCGTTCCGGGCGTCGGAGTGGGCGCACTGTTGTCCGCCGCGCGCACCGACTGCGAGAAAAAAATGGGCGCCACGAGACCTGCTAAGGATAACGTAAGTCTGGCGCATCTAGTTATCATACCTAGCCTCCTATCAAGTTTGCTACTACTCGTTAGTCACCCAAGCCTTTCTTCAACTTTTCCATCGCCTGGTCGATGGTGAACGTCGCCGGCCGCTGGCTCGGGGGGAAGTCCTTGAACGTCGCGAGGAACTCGCCGGTCAGCGTGCTGCCCGCGAGCAGGATGTAGCCCTGCTCCAGTTCCCAACCGTAGTAGGTGTTGGAGGTGATGTCGGCCTGTTCGTAGGGGTCGGCGTGCAGGTCATACATCTTCGGCAGCCGCAGCGGCGTGAACGGCTCGCCCCACACGGCGAGCGTTCCGGGGGCACGCTGTTCCAGGAAGACGATCTTCCAGTTCTCGATCCGCACGGCGACGATGTCGCCGTCGTCGTTGAAGTAGAAGAACCCGCGCCGCGGACTTTTCTCGGTTTGCCCGGTTAGATAGGGAAGTTGGTTGTAGCCGTCGAGGTGGACCTTGTAGGTCTTGCCGCCGACATTCATGCCCTTGAGGAGTTTTTCCTTAACGTCGGGATCCCCGACAGCGGCGAGGAAGGTTGGCAGCCAGTCATGACCACTGACGATCTCGTTGGCGACCGAGCCAGCTTTAATGTGACCCGGCCAGCGGATCACGCACGGCACGCGAAAGGCGCCTTCCCAGTTGGTGGCTTTCTCGTTGCGGAACGGCGAGGTGCCGCCATCGGGCCAACTGTTTTTGTGCGGACCGTTGTCGGTGGTGTAGAGGACGATGGTGTTGTCGGCGATACCGGCGTCATCCAGAGCCTTGAGGATCTTGCCGACTTGGGCGTCGTGCTCAATCATGCCGTCGTTGTACTCAGTGCGCGAGGTGAGGCCGGGCTTGTCGCGATGCTCGGCTTTCACGTGCGTGAAGGCGTGCATGCGCGTGCTGTTAAACCAGCAGAAGAATGGCTTGTTCGCCTTCGCCTGGCGCGTGATGTAATCGACTGCGGCGTCGGAGGTCTCGTCGTCGATCGTCTCCATGCGCTTCCTGGTCAACGGGCCGGAGTCCTCAATGGTCTGCTTGCCGATGCGGCCCCAGCGGGGTTGCTCGGTCGGGTCGTCGGTATCGGTAGCCTTGCAGCGCAGCACGCCGCGCGGTCCAAACGTCTCCTTGAACTTTGGATCCTTCGGATAGGTCAACCGCTCCGGCTCCTCCTCGGCATTGAGGTGATAGAGGTTGCCGAAGAACTCATCGAAGCCGTGGACCGTCGGAAGATACTTGTTCAAATCACCCAGGTGATTCTTACCGAACTGCCCGGTCGCATAACCCTGAGCTTTCAGGAGCTGCGCCATGGTCACGTCGCGGTCCTGGAGCCCGATGGGGGAGCCCGGCACGCCGACCTTCGACAAGCCAGTACGCAACGTGCATTGACCAGTAATGAACGACGACCGCCCGGCCGTGCAGCTTTGCTCGGCGTAGTAATCGGTGAAGATCATCCCCTCGCGCGCGATGCGGTCAATGTTCGGAGTCCGATAGCCCATCATGCCCATCGAATAGGCGCTGACGTTGCTCTGTCCGATGTCATCGCCGAAAATGACGAGGATGTTCGGTTTCTTTCCGGACGATGGCATTGGTGACTGCGCATTCGCAGACGCAGTGAGCAGACACATCAATGCGAGGGCGAGCGCACTAACGATGAGCTTTGTTTTCATGATAATCAGGATAGTTGAAGTCGCGTAACTGACCATCTGAAAAACTGCGCGAGGCAGTTCGTCTATTGGACTTTAGTCCTATCGGCCTGCGGTTTTCGTGCTCGCTTCTTTCACGCAACGAAAACCGAGATAGTTAGTGCCGGTGTTAACTTCGCCTTTGCCGCGCGTGCCGACGACATAAAAGCTGATGCGAAATGTGTAAGTCTTTTCGTGGTTCGACGGATAGCTCTCGTTGAACGCGAGGCTGCTGAGGTCTTCGGCGGAGTTATTTTGCGCCTGAGAACTGCTGCTGAATAAAGTCAGCCAGCCCACAGGCCAGCGCGAGGCTTGTGAGTTTGGTATTCATCTTGGCGCTCGTTAGGTTTAAGTTATGAATCCGGTGGAGCTTCGAGCAATTCGTTAGGCACTCCGAGCCACTTTGCGGCCGCGTCACGTTGCTCAAAGATGCGGACCTTGAGCATGGATCCCTGGGTCAGGAGAGCGTGCATTTTGCTATAGCGGGCAAGTTCCGGCTCCGTGACCAAAATAGCCGACTTTACTGGCGGGCCGGGATAAGCGAGACGCCGGTAAAGTGAAACGTGGAAAATGAACTTGAAATTGAGCTCAGTCGAGTCAGCCGACAAAATATCGCTAAAGCGATTGAATCCCTCCGCGGCGCGCGACTCCAAGTGACCCAACGCTCCGATGACTTTGTTCACGGCGGACTCGTTGATCACACCGTGTGGTCGCCAGATGAAAAGCCGGGGCTCTTTTATGAACTGGACATCGGGTGGGAGTTTCACATCTCAGCGATGCGACTTGATCGGAACTTGATTGCGTAGCGTTTGCTATTTGTTTCCCGTCGGTGCCCGGTCACTGGCCGCTGGTCTGCGCGTTCTGAAGCTTCTCTAGTACTTGATCGAGCGAGAAGCTGCCTACCTTCTGGCTCGGCGGGAACTCCTTGAAGGTGGCGATGTATCTCTACCATTATCGCCGCATTGAGATGCCCCTAAATCACGCTTTTCCTAAAATGCTTAATGATTGGCCGAACTAGCCCAGCAGTTCTGCCGGAACCTTTCCGCCGTTTTCCGACAGCTTTATTAGCACCTGCTTATGCAGCCAGACATTCATCGCCGCTGAATCATTCGGGTCGCCCGTGTAGTGCAGCTCGGTCGCCAATTGCTTGCGCGCGGCAAAACTGCTGTCCATTCCGACCAGCTTCATCAGATCAACTATCGACCGTTTCCAATCCAGTTTTTCGGGATTCTTTGCCGCCAATCCGTTAAGAATAGCCGCTATATCCACGGTTTGTGGCGGAGCGGCGGGAGTAGTCGCAGTTGCGGCGGATTGCATCGCGGGAGCGGCCGGTGTCGCCGCGCCAGGTTGTGCCGCCGATGGGCTGCCACTAACGGGCGTCGCAGTTGCAGCGTGGCTAAAGATTTTTGACATTAGATTGCTGAGTAAACCCATAACTTTATCTTTCTATGCGTTGTTAGTTTATTGTGATAATTAAAGTTTGAATTACGCACTCTTGCGTTGGTTACTCAAGAGTTTGGCCGCGGCTACGGTTAACGCACCCATCACAACC
>Ga0070711_100001621_pt1 | contig 12428 bp, 14 predicted proteins | sample LARL53metaG_FD_65452 | JGI IMG/M metagenome (GOLD analysis project Ga0070711, IMG submission 65452) | Corn, switchgrass and miscanthus rhizosphere microbial communities from Kellogg Biological Station, Michigan, USA - LAR L5-3 metaG | ecosystem: Host-associated > Plants > Roots > Rhizosphere ... | reverse complement strand
TCCCCGCCGCGTTATGCTAACCTGCGGTCGGAGGCGTGAGCGGATGGGCTTTCGCCCAGACGCTTGGGAGGCATCCGTTGATGAGTGGTTGACCCGCCGTCTCAGATTCGCTTGCCATGCCCGCCGAGCCCGTCTACGTTCCCCGCATGCCGCCCCCCCCACCCGCTTTGATGACTGCGGACGAGCTGCTCCATGTCCGGATCCCCGACAAGCGAGTCGAGCTGGTCCGCGGCAGGCTCGTGGTCCGGGAGCCGGCCGGGTTGCGCTACGGCAGGGTCGCGATGGAGTTGGCTCGCCTGCTCGCGAATTACGTCGGCGACCGTGGGATGGGCAGGGTGTACGCCGCCGAGACCGGATTCACAGTGGCCCGCGACCCCGACACGGTTCGAGCGCCCGACGTCGCGTTCATCCGCCGGGACCGGCTCCCCGATCCCGAACCGCTGGGCTTCCCCGACCTCGCCCCCGATCTGGTGGTCGAGGTCCTGTCGCCGGGCGACCGGCCCGGTGAGATCCTCGCCAAAGTCGCCGACTGGCTCTCCGCCGGCGCTCGCCTGGTGTGGGTGGTGGATCCGCTCCGGCAGGTGGCGCGCGTCTACCGCCAGGACGGGAGCGAGACCATCGTCACGGCCGAAGCAGCGCTCGAGGGCGAAGACGTGCTGCCGGGGTTTGAATGCCCGCTCGGAACGATTCTCTAGCTGTGCCGCTTACGGAGCTTTGGTGTCGAAGCGGAGGCTCCGCCGCTCCCCTTACATCGAGGCACTTCATGCACCGAGCCACGCGTTGGCTGCTTCTTCTATTTGTGCTTGCCCTCATGTCGCACGCCCCTCTGTTCGCGCAGGCGGTGCAGAGCCGGTTCGCCACGGTCAACGGCGTGCGCCTGCACTACCTCGAGGCCGGCACTGGTTCGCCGATCATTCTGCTGCACGGATTCGGCGAGACGAGTCATATGTGGCTGCCCCTGATCCCCAAGCTCGCGGTGAACCATACGGTCATAGCGCCGGACCTGCGTGGCTCTGGGGAATCGGGGGTCCCGGACTCGGGCTACAACAAGGTTACGATGGCTCGCGACATCCACGCTCTGGTCCAGGCGCGCGGCTGGACATCGGTCCGAATCGTCGGGCATGACATCGGCTTGATGGCGGCGTACGCCTATGCGGCGCTGTATCCGCAGGAAACAGAGCGGGTGGTGCTCATGGATGCTTTCATTCCAGGCGTGGGGAACTGGCAGAGCGTGTGGCTGCTCCGGGACCTCTGGCATTTCCATTTTTACGGCAAGACGCCGCTGGCCTTGGTCCAGGGTAGAGAGCGAATCTACCTGGATCACTTCTGGAACGACTTCGCCGCCGATCCGAAGCACTCGATCCCGGAGCGCGATCGCCGTCTCTACACGGCGACCTATGCTCGGCCGAGGCACGTCTGGGCCGGCATGGAGTGGTTTCGCGCGTTCGAGCGGGACGGGAAGGAGCTGGGGGAGCTGGCCAAGACGCCGGTCACCATGCCGATGCTGGTGCTGAGCGGCGAGAAGGCAGGTGGCCAATTCCTCATCGAGCAGGGTCGCCTGGTCGACACCAACGTGGAAGGCGTGGTGGTGAGGGGATCGGGCCACTGGCTGATGGAAGAGGCGCCTGATCAGGTGATTCCGGCGTTGGTGAAATTCCTCAACAACTAGCTCTCGACCGCATCTGGACCCCCCGATCACGGAGCGGGAACCTCCACGACATCGGGACACTTTGGTAACTGCAGCCATGATGGTCACAGTTCGAACGTCGTCCATCGATGTGTGGAGGTTTCCGATATGAGCACCGCAGCCACGATTGCCGCAACCGTCCCCTCGCGCGCCACGTCATGGCCCCTTCTCGTCGGCCTCCTTGCGCTCGCCGCTCCGCTCGTCGGTCAGGCGAAACGTGGGAGCTTCTATCATTTCAACTATTACCAGGTGCGGGCCGGTGCGGAGAAGGCATACGATTCGCTCCTTGTCAACGTCGTGACTCCTGTGTTCGACGAAATGGTGAAGCGCAAGGCCATGGTGTCGTATCGGTTGCTCACAAAGCGTGCTGGTTCCGGCGAGTACACTCACATCACGATTGTCGAAGTCGCATCACCGTCGTCCGAGGGCGGCTTCCAGCAGGAGCTCGAGGGAGCGTCTCAGGCGGTGTTCCACCGGTCATGGAGCGACGCGACGACGCGCCTCAATGAGCTGCGCCGATTCCTCCACACCGAGCTGTACACGCCGGCTGGCCAAGAGCCCTAGCGGCGGCGCGCGCGGCGGCGTGATGCCGTCGATTTGCTGAACCAGCGGTCGAGCTCGTCGAGCACATTGGCGATCATGCGCGATAGCTCCCGAGCGATCCTGGTCTGGCTCTGACCGTCACGCGTGCGCCGGCCCGCCTCGCTGAGGATGATCTCGAACACGCCGGCGAGCGCGATCCCGTGTAACCTGGCGATTTCCGGGCTCACGGCCGTGGTGTCGCTGATGACTGCGGCGAGGTAGCGGGCTTGGCGGTCGATCACCTCCAGGAGCAACCGGTGGACCGTCGGGCTGATCGCCGCGAGGTAACCGATCTCGCCGCGCCACAGCTCCGCCGGAATGTCGCGAATGCCGGCGACAACCTGGAGGGCAAACTCGCGGATCGCTGCCGCCGGCGTGCTGCCGCGCGGACGAGAGCGGATCAAGAGGGATAGCTTCTCCTGAATCTCCTGCTCACGATCGGTGACGAGTTGCTCCTTCGTCGGGAAGTAGTTGTAGACCGTTTGCTCGGCGACGTCCGCCTCGCGCGCCACATCGCCGACCGCGACATTTTCGTACCCACGGTCGGCGAACAGGCGTGCGGCGGTGTCCGCGATGAGTTGCCGAGTGAGCGCCTTCTTGCGTTCGCGCAGTCCGGTGCCGGACATCCCGCTAGTTTACCGCGGCCGCTCGGGCTGAGCTACCCGGCGATGCCGAGCTGCTTGGCCTGAAGCGCGGCGTCGAAGAAGGCGGCGATGATGATGAGCCGGTCGCCGTCCCACTTCGTGGTTTGGCCGAATTCCAGGTTGAACGCTTTTCCTGTCGGGGCGATCACCTTGCCGTTGGGCAGGACCATCTCCCCTTTGAACGTCCCGGTGGCGCGGGTGACCACGGTGATCCAGTCGCCACTTCCGAACTGGACGGGGTACGGGGTCTCCACGTGTATGTCGGGGAAAATTCGCAACAGCTGCTGCATCGCCGCGGCGTGGGCGACACTGCCGTGGATCGGTTGCGCGCTCCCGGGGATGTACGCGACCATGTCTGGGTGGTGCACCGCGTCTACGGCTGCGAAGTCGCGGGCGTTGAACGCGTCGTCACCTTGCTGCATGAGCGCAAGGAGGCGTGATGTCCGGCTGGTGTCGCGGGTCGTGGTGGCCATGTTGACTCCTGGTTCGTGGTCGGCGACTGGGTAGCAACGGTAGACCACACACTAAACCTAGTGTACGGTCTAATATGTTCCTTCGGAACGTGTCGCCTGGGATGTTGCGGATCGCAACCGATGGCTACGACCCCCGCAGCCGTCGGATCGCCTCCAAGACCGCCCCGCGGGCGCCAAGTTACTGAGCTCGTCAACTATCGAAGGAGCGCCTCATGCGCCGCGCCGTCCCGCTGCTCGCCATTCTCGCTCTCGCCCATCCCGCTTCCGTCGTCGTCGCGCAGACCGACACGCTGCTCTCGGCGGTGAAGCTGCCCGCGCGGGCTGGGTTCGCGCCGCTCGTGCCGCCACCGCTCGGCCACGCGGTGCTGCTCAAGCCGGATCGCGTGTTCGACGCGACGGGCGAGGCGACGCACGCAGGCTGGGTGGTGCTGGTCCAAGGCGACTCGATTGCCGCGGTGGGGCCCGCCGCTTCCGTGCGCGCGCCACGCGACGCGCAGACCATCGCCCTCCCCGGCCTCACCTTGCTCCCGGGACTGATCGATGCCCACTCGCACGTGTTTCTGCATCCCTACAACGAGACGCTGTGGAACGACCAGGTGCTGAAGGAGCCCCTGGGCTATCGCGTGGTCGAAGCGGTGCTGCACGCGCGGAACACGCTGATGCAGGGCTTCACGACGTTGCGCGACCTGGGCACCGAAGGCGCGGGGTTCGAGGACGTGTCCCTCAAGCGCACGATCGACGACGGTCTCGTCCCCGGCCCGCGCCTCGAGGTGGCGACGCGCGCCATCGTGGCCACGTCGAGCTACGGCCCCGGGCCCCGCGGCTTTCGCCCCGATTTGGACCTGCCCCAGGGCGGGCAGGCCGTGAGCGGCGTGCCGCAGGTGCTCGCGGCGGTGCGCGAGCAGGCGGGCCGGGGCGCGGACTGGATCAAGGTGTACGCCGACTACGGCCGCGGACCGCACGGCGAAGCCGAGCCGACGTTCAGCCAGGAAGAGCTCGACGCGCTGGTCTCGGAAGCGCACTCGTCCGGCCGCCCCGTGTCCGCCCACGCCACTACCCCGGAGGGCATGCGTCGCGCCGTGCTCGCGGGCGTGAACACCATCGAGCATGGTTTCGGCGGCACCGACTCGGTGTTTCGCCTGATGGCGCAGCACGGCGTCGCGTACCTGCCCACGCTCACGGCTGTCGAGGCGTATGCGGAATACTTCGACCACTACAAGTCAGGGGACACGCCCACCGCCAGCATGCGCCAGGCGGCGCAGGCGTTTCAGCTCGCGCTGAAGGACGGCGTGACGATCGGCTGCGGCAGCGACGTCGGCGTATTCACGCACGGCACCAACGCGCGCGAGCTCGAGTGGATGGTGCGAGACGGCATGAGGCCCGCGCAGGCGGTGCTCGCCGCTACCGCCGTGAACGCGAAGATCCTCGGGCTCGACAAGCGGATCGGGCGGGTTCTGCCCGGCCTCGCGGCGGACCTGGTCGCGGTCAGTGGCGATCCCACGAGCGACATCTCGGCCGTGAGTCGCGTGCGGTTCGTGATGAAGGCGGGCGTGATTTACCGGGAGCCCTAGAAACGCTCCCGCCGTCGCTCGTCGAGCCACGTCAATACCAGCACCGCGGCGAGCAGCGGCACGAGCCAGATGACGCGCGCCTGGTAGCGATCCTCCACATTGGCCAGCACACCTGTGACCGCGGCATTCACCACGACCACGAACCCGATGATGGTGGCGAGCCCGATCACTCGCGGGGACCAATACTGACGCAGGAACACTCCCCAGCAGGCGATCACCACCAGTGATAGCACCACCGTCCCGGCTTGCACCGACGTGAAGAAGTCCTCATGCAGCGTCTCCCGCGCCTGGCGGGTTTCCAGGTATCGTGGGCGGGCGCCGGGCAACACCGTGTCGACCATGGCCAGGATCCACGCGTTCGGGTCGTAATCGTACAGGCCGAACGCGCGCAGCTGTCGCCAGAAGTGTCCGGCGGATACGACCAGCTCCTCTCGAGGGTACGCGCGCAGCGTACCCAGCACGATCCGCGTCTCTTCTTTCCTTATTTGCTCCTGCTGGGCGAGCGACGCGCTCTGCCAGATTCCGTGCGCGCTCCAGAGGAAATCGTCCACGTTGTCGGGCAGGTCGCGACTGTGGTGGCAGATCTCGACGTGCAGGGTAGGGCAGTGCTGTCGGAGATACCAGCGGCCCGGACCATCGGCGATCATCCGAGCCATCACGAACGGCGGCCGTTGGCCGTTCAGCGACGGCTCGCCATACAAGTACGTGTGCAACGCCATTTGGGCGGCCGCACCAAAGAAGACGATCAGCGCCACTGTGCCGACGGGTCGCAAGGTGCGCCGGGTGAGCTGGCGTCGGACCGCCAGAAGGGCGACGAAGAGGACACACAAGCCGGCGGCGAGCATGAGATGCGTGATATGCGAAGTCAACGACCACCACGCGATCAGGACGACGGCTCGACGCTCGGCACGAGACAGCGTCTCGGGAGCGAACACGAGGAGATACACAGCGAGATACAGGACCGGGCCGAAAATGTCGGGCATGATCCAGCCCACGAACCACCCCAGCCCGGTGAAAACGCTGAGCAGCGCGACCAGCGCGAAATACGTCGTGAACGTTCGCCCCGGCTCAAACGATCGGACGACGAGCCACAGCACGTACGCCGTCAAAACAGCGTTAAAGAGGACGACGGGCCAGGGCGTGACGTTCCAGTGGAAGGGCAGGATGCCGACGCTATAGATGAGCGATCGCCCGCCATAGTATCCGGCAAATCGGTGCAGGAAGAGCGCCCTCGCCACGAGTGCCCCTTGCCGCAGGTAGGACATCGAGTCGGGATACAGTAAGGGATAGCCGTTGTAGACGGCCGGCCAGCTCATGAGCAGTGCCGCGACCAGTACTACCCCAATGCTCTTCGCGCGCGCGGGCATGCGCGCCTAGCGGCACACTCTCGACTTGCCGTGGCAAACGGTCGCGACCCCGCCACCGACTACCTGGCGCTGTCCCTGCAGCGGCGAGCCGGGGTTCAAGGGCGACACCCCGACGCCCGCGGTCCCGAGCGTCACGGCCAGGCCCCAGACGGGCGAGTCGCCGGCGAGGCGGTGGGTGACTGCGATGCTCAGAGTGAGCGGCCCGCGCAGGGCGTAACGCAACCCGGCCCCTACCTCACGGGCTCGCGCCGTCGTGTCGGTGCCGCCGAAATCGCCGCCGAGTGACGCCGTCGCCGTGGCCGGCCCGAAGAGATCGACGTCGGCGTCCACGTCGAGCCACGTGGACCCCTGCGCATCGAGGGACGACAGGGGGACGGCCGAGAGGCCACGGCTCGCGTCCGCCGAAAGGTGAACCCGGCCCATGGGCGACATGCCTGCGCCCACGTCTACGCCGACGCTCGTCACGCCACTGCCAAGCCCAAGGGATGCGTTGCCCGTCGGCAGCATGAACACCACCGCGGCACCGACGTTGGGCCCGCGGCCGCTGCCGCGATCGGTGGATGCGGCGGCGACCAACGGCAGGTCTCCAAACCCACTGCTCACGACGGCCCCTGCCTTGCGTTGCAAGAGCGCCGGCGCCGCCCCGAGCGTCAGCCACGGGAACGGCCGGTAGGCGATCACACCGCCCACGGCGCCGAGGGACGTGCTGTCGGAGAAAGACATCGTCGCGACGGTCGCATCGCCGACCCACGCCGGTCCTCGCGGTGTGGTATGCCCCCCCTCTTGGGCGGCCGCTGCAGCGGCGACCAACACGCAGGCCATGAACGCACTCGTCCCGACTCGACGCACCTCCCACCTCGTTCTCGGGTGATCGCTACACATTCGGCGACGGCAGACGCGCCTGCGTGTGACCGGGATCACGTGACCGCGGCGCGGTCAGGAATGGGGACTACCTCAGCAACTTCACCACGCCGAACACCAGTCCCACTGTGGTAGCGGCCTGAGTGACCCAGAAGGCGAACAGCCGCTTTGTGAGCTTGGTTTCGAATTCCGCGAACCGCTGGTCGACACGTGCGAAGCCTTCCCGCATCTCGGCGCGCAGGTCGGCGTATACTCCCCCGATTCGCTGCTCGAGCTTCGCGTCGAGTTGAGCCAGCCGCTGCTCGAGCTTCGCGTCGAGCTGGGCCAACCGCTGTTCGAGCTTGGCGTCGAACCGCGCGAAGTTCAGCTCGTTCAGCGCCCTCAAGTCGGACCGGTACGTGGCATCCACCGAGTTGAACCACTCCACAAGCTCGTTGGCGACGTCGTCGCCGAGCTTCTCGTAGAACTGTCGGGACAGCTTGGCAGTAACCGGCACCAGGGCTCCCTGGAGAGTACCGGCTCTACTCTAACGGTACGCTCGGCACCGTGAGGTATCAAGAAAACGCGTGGGAGACCATTTCTGCCGCCCTAGCCCCTTCGCTCGAAGGTCGCGACCTTGCCTACCGTGCCCCACCACCTCTCGAAGTCCCGCTTCACCTCCGGCCTCCAGTGCCACAAAAAGCTCTGGTGGGAGGTGCACGAGCCGGACGCCGTCGAGCTCCAGCCCGACAAGGTCCTGCAGGACCTCTTCGATCAGGGCCACCAAGTCGGAGAGCTCGCCCGCACCCGTTACCCCGGTGGCGTCCTGATCGAACGATCGAACACCGCCCGGACGGAGCGTGTGGCGGCAACCGAAGCGGCGCTCGACTCGGACGCGCCCGCGGTATTCGAAGCGACGTTCATTGCGAACGACACCTACGTAGCCATCGACGTGCTCGAGAAGCGTGGGAAGGGGCACCACCTGATCGAGGTCAAGGCGTCGAACTCGCAGAAGGACGAACACATCCCCGACGTCGCGGTGCAGGCGTACATCGCGGCGGCGTGCGGCGTGGAGATCAACAGCGCCGAGGTCATGCATTTGAACAAGGAGTTCCGCAACCCGGATATGGGCGACCTCTTCGCCCGCACCGACGTGACCGAGGCCGTTGCCAAGTTCCTCCCCAACGTCCCCGACGAGCTCGCCCGGCAGCAAGCAATGCTCGCAGGCGCGCTCCCCGACGTCCCGATCGGACTGCATTGCTTCGAGCCGCGTGACTGCCCATTCATGAAGCGCTGTTGGCCCGACTCACCCGACCACATCGTGCAGCTGTGCGGTGTGGGGCCCAAACGGGCCGCGGCCTACTTCCAGCGCGGCATCCAGTGGATCCGCGATCTGCCGCCGACAGAGAAGCTCAACTTCCAGCAGCGCCGCCAGCTCAAGGCGATGGCCGAGAACCGCCTCATCGTCGAGCCGACCCTTGCCAAAGAGCTCAAGCCCTTTAGCACGGCCCAGCGGCTGGGCTTCCTCGATTTCGAGACGATCATGCGCGCCGTCCCCGTCTGGCCAGCGATGGCGCCATGGCAGCAGGCGCCGGCTCAGTTCAGCTACCACGAGCGGCAGCCGGACGGCACCTACACGCACGCCGAGTTCCTGGCGGAGGGACCGGCGGACGCGCGCCCGCCATTGGTGGAGGCGATGATCACGGCGACGGCCCGGGCGGACCGGGTCGTCATGTACACGAGCTTCGAGAAGACTCGCATCCGGGAAATGCAGCAGGCCGTCCCGCAGTTGGCCGCCGAGCTCGCCGCGCTCCAGGCGAAGCTGCTCGATCTCCATCCGGTGATGCGAAACTGCGTGTACCATCCCGGCTTCAACGGCAGCTACAGTCTCAAGGAGATCCTCACGCCGCTCGTCCCGGAGCTGACCTACGACGACCTCGTGATCGTGGATGGCCGCGTGGCGAGCGTGGAAATCGCTCGGCTGCTCTTCGTGGCCGGGAAGATCCCGCGGCACGAGCACGACCGAGTGCGGAAGGACTTACTCAATTATTGTGAACGGGATACGTGGGCAATGGTGAAGCTGCTCGAGAAGCTGGAGGAGCTGGCGAGGGATGGGTAAGCGGGGAAGGGGTCGCCATCCCGTCTTTGACTCGACCGACTCGCTGCTAGATGCGCGCGCAGAGGCCGAGCTGGACCTTCATGGGTTCAGTGCCGCGGAGGCGCCATCGGCAGTGCGGACCTTCCTCGAGAGCTGGCAGCGGCGCAAGGCCGGTGCTGTGGTCCTCATCATCACGGGGAAGGGAAAGGGCTCGCCGAACGGCCCGGTGCTCCGCGGCCTGGTAAAGAGCCTGCTGCAAGGGGAGCTGTACGCGCTGGTGAAAGAATGGCGGTTGGATGATGGGGAGGGAGGGTACCGGGTGAAGGTTCGGTAGAGGTGCGGCCTCAGCGCCAGTCGCTGAAGAACGAACGTGCACCCGGGCCCGGCCCGGTCGGCGCGTTGGTCTGCGTCGCCGGGGGGTGAGTCACACCCACGCCGACGTAATTCGTGCCGATGCTGACGGAGAAAATGATCAGGGAGTTGAGCAGATAGTAGACCGCGCGTTGCCACAGCGGAACGGCGCCGCCTCTTGCGACGAAGACGAGCAGACCGAGCACGAAGCTCAGCACCAGCGACGTCCAGCGCGGGGGCAGGGCGAAGGCGACCCACAGCGCGTTGGCGATCAACATCGTGACGCCGCCCGCGATGCCGGGCGTGAGCATCGCCTTGGGCTGCAGGAACTCCTCGACTTTGGCCCGCTCCACCCCCACCACTACGGTTTCCGAATCAGCGCCCGGACGCGCGTCGCGTCCTGCCGGCTGAGCACGTCCACCTTGTGCAGCGCCGTGTACGCGGGCACCGACCGGCCGGCGAGCATGGCGTTCGGCGAGCCGCTGGTCGAGTCCTTATGGAGCACGAACGTGCCTTCCTGCCCTACGGTGAACCGCGGCGTGCCGACCCAGGCGACGTCGAGGGACGTGGGGAAGCGCACCACGACCTGTTCCCCGGCCTGCGCGCCCTTGATGCCGTCCTGGACCTGGATGATCGCTTCCTGCCACTGCGGGTCGTGCTCGCTGATACGTGTGCGATGCGCCCCCCCCGCCCCCCCCGGCGCGGCTGCGAACTCGGCCGGCCGCACCTGTTCCACGCGGCCCGCCACCACCACCGCCGCTTTCTCCATGTGCGCCTTCAGATCCGCGTCGTTCATATCGAGCCGGGCCCTCGCCACCAATTCCTGCTGGTCCGCCGCGACCACCGGGGAATGCCCGAGCTCGTGGCCGACTTCGCGCACCGCCACCCCTTGCCCGAAGATCCAGCCGGTCGTGTAGAAAGTCGCCTGGCTGCCCGGTTTCAGCGAGCCGGGCTGCGCGGTTTGCACGGTGACAGAATCGCCCGCACACAGGGCGACGGCCGCGGGCTTCTGGAGCACCTGATCCACGTGCACCACCACCGTCCGATTCGAGGCCGTGACCTCGGGTGCCGCGACGGCACCGACCTGAGTGACGGTGCCGATGAAAATGATATCGGACTGCTTCACGAGCGTGGCCCGGCTCATCTGGCCGAGCGCCGCGGCTCCCGGCAAGGCCAGGAGGACCGCGAGCAACATCGCCGACCGAGTGTACATGGGACCCCCACCCTCACTGCGACCGTCTGTCGTCATGGCAGAACGGGGACGCTGAAGAAGAACGGATCGATCGAAACGGCGACCGTCGCGCCGGAGCCGTCGAGTAGCCGATGCGTCGCGAAGTCCACCCGACGATGATACACCACGCCCTGCGGGAAGTTAGTGGAATCGGGCGCGTTGCTCGCGGAAAAGACTCCGAGGAACTGGTCTCCGCGGCTCAACAGGCCGTTGTAATCGCCGATGTACGGCAGGAACTGGAGCGGCGGCGCGTTAGCCGGTACGGTGGCGAGCACGGCGTCCTGGTGCGTGGCGAAGCCGTCCCGGGACTGCTCCAGGCGGGTGACCCACCGGCTGCTGCTGTCGGACCCGGTCACCTGCTGATATAACAGGCCCACCGTGCCGCTGACGGACACCGCCAGGCTCGCGTTCGTGGCATTCGTCACGGTCCGCAGATCGCCGCTCCAGGTCACGCCGCGGTCGGTCGAGCGCCGCACGTGCACCGTGTAGATGTCGCCCGTGCCGGCGCGGTCCGCCCAGGCGAGGTACAGGGTGTCGCTGTGCAGCGGGTGCACCGCGATCGACAGGGTGGAGCCGATGCGCTCCTGTCCCAGGGTCGGCGCGTTGGACCAGGGGATGGTCACGTGGGTCGCGACGAGGCGGCCGGGCAGGTGATCCGATGGATCGAGCAGGTCCCGGAAGGGGGGGGTCGCGCCGGTGGCGCCACTATCGTCGCGCACCACGACGACGTCGCTCGTCACGGTCGAACCCGCGGTCGAGCGCCACCCGAAGTACGCCACGTACACCGTGTGATCCTGCGCCACGGCGGGACGTACGGACGGACCGTTCTGCCCCAGGGTGGCGCGGGTTTCGATGCGACGGGACCTATAGGTCGCACCGCCGTCGAGCGACACGTCCACGGTGGCGGTGCGCCCGTCGGGCGCGTCGAAATCATTGAGGCCGACGTACACGCGATCGGCGCTCGCGGTTGGGGCGGTGCGGACGAACGGCTGATCGACGTCGGCGCGCGACGCCTGCAGCGTCATCGTCGCGGGCGAGAAGAAGTCGCTGGCCTTGAGCTCATTCAACGGCACGCCCGGCACCTTCAGGATCCCGCTGTACAGCACGGGGGGAGTCGCTCCGGCGGCGTGCGTGATGTCGGCCGTCATCCCTTCGCTGGGGAGCGTGTTGCGGAGCGTCCAGGTGTCGCCACCATCGTTCGAGACGAAGATCGGCGCGGTCGCACTGGCGGACCCGCCGGGATTGGGCGTGAAGGCGGAGGCCGCCATGAGCTGCGCGTTGGAGGCGTACAGCGCTAAGAACGGCTCGGCGTCCTGCCAGGTCTCCCCGCTGAGCGACGCCGGAATGAGGTCGACGACCCGGACGCCCGCCACCTTGGCGGGAGGCGCTTGCCGGGTGGCTCCCCCACAGGCGGCGCACAGAGCGACTGTCGCTACGATCATTCTCGTTCGCATCAGCCAGCAATATATCAGGGTGTGTCGGCGGTCTTATCGGTAGCTACTCCGAAGCAATGGGAGTAGCCGTCGTCATCCGTGACCAAGAACTCGGTTTGTCCGTAGTCGCGATGCACTATCTCGGAAACCT
>Ga0070711_100001617_pt1 | contig 12437 bp, 9 predicted proteins | sample LARL53metaG_FD_65452 | JGI IMG/M metagenome (GOLD analysis project Ga0070711, IMG submission 65452) | Corn, switchgrass and miscanthus rhizosphere microbial communities from Kellogg Biological Station, Michigan, USA - LAR L5-3 metaG | ecosystem: Host-associated > Plants > Roots > Rhizosphere ... | reverse complement strand
GCATCAGGGTCGGCCTGCGCGGCCAGCGCGGACGGCGGCCCGCCTTCGGCTGGGAGGCGCTCACCCCGACCGAGCACAAGATCGCCGTCATGGTGGCCGGGGGCGATTCGACGTCGGACATCGCCAGGAGCATGGCCTTGTCCCGGCGGACCGTCCAGACCTATATCTCGCACATCCTGGCCAAGCTCGGCGCGAAGGGCCGGGTGGACATCGTGCGCGAGGCGCTGCGCCGCGGGGTCGCGACCTAGGCGTCATAGCGGCCCCGGGCCCGACGCGTCACCGCCGTGCGATTTATCGTCAGATGACGATTGTGCGCCGCTCGCCGCGCGGGTTTCCTGGTCCTATGCCCGGACCAGGCCAGAGCCGGTCGCCAGCGAGCGACGGCACCGCAGCTCAGCCACTGATCGCCCGCGACGACCTGCTCACCCGCCTCGACGGCATGACGGCCAGGAAGGTAACGATCATCTCGGCACCGGCCGGCAGCGGGAAGACGTCGCTGCTGCGTACCTGGGCCGCCCGCCCAGACCGGGCGGCCCAGCTCGCCGTCGTGCAGGTGCGCCGCGACCAGCACGACGCCCAGCCCTTCTGGCTCGACCTGCTCAGCGCCGTCCGCCAGGCCTGCGGCACCACCGAGAGCGAGCCGCCGGCCGCAACCCCCGACTTCAACGGTCGGGCGATGGTCGACCGGGTGCTCGCCGAGCTCGGCCGCCACCGTGGCCGCGTCGTCCTCGTTGTCGACGATGCCCACGAGCTGGCCTCGACGGAGGCACTCGCTCAGCTCACGCGCCTGCTCGCGAACCTCCCGCCGCAGGCGCACGCCGTCGTGTCCACCCGGCGCGATCTGTGGCTAGGCCTGCATCGGCTGCGCCTGGCCGACGAACTGGCCGAGATCCGCGCGGCGGACCTGCGGTTCAGCCAGCGCGAGACCTGCGAGCTCCTCGAAGCCTCGGGTGTCACGCTGTCCGAGGCCGGAGTCGCGCTGCTGCACCAGCACACCGAGGGCTGGGCCGCGGGCTTGCGGCTAGCGGCGCTGTCCCTGGCCGGTCACCCTGACCCGGAGCGGTTCGTGGCGGAGTTCTCCGGCACCGACCGGACGGTCGCGGACTACCTGCTCGCCGAGATGCTGGACCGCCAGCCCGCCGAGGTGCGCGATCTGCTCCTGCGCACCGCGCTGCTTGACCGGGTTAACGGTGAGCTGGCCGACCTGCTGACCGGGCGCCCGGGCTCGGAGCGGATCCTGCTGGAACTCGAGGACGCGAACGCGTTCGTGGTCTCGCTCGACCCCGAGCGGACCTGGTTCCGTTTCCACCACCTGTTCGGCGACCTGCTCCGGCTTGAGCTGCGCCGGACGCTGCCCGAGGAACTGCCGGCGCTGCACCGGCGGGCGGCCGCGTGGTTCGCTCAGCGTAGTCAGGTAATCGAGGCCATCAGGCACACCCAGGCGGCGGGCGACTGGCCGGACGCGGCCCGGCTGCTGGCCGACCATTCGTTCGGCCTCACGCTCGACGGGCAGGCACGGACCATTCAGGTGCTGCTGCGGGCCTTCCCGCCGGGCGCCGCCGCCGACCCCGAGCTGGCCTTGGTTCGTGCTACCAGCGAGCTGGCCCAGGGACACCTGGACGAGACGGCCGCGCACCTGGCGGTCGCCGAGACCTACGCCGAGACGATGCCGCCAGACCGCCGGCGCCGCCGCGAGATAGCGATCACCTCGCTGCAGCTGGGGCTGGCCCGGCGGCGCTGTCACCTGGATGGCGTCGTCGAGCAGGCCGGGTTCCTCGACGCGCCGGTGACCGGGCTGTCCGACGAGGACATCGCGCTGGGCAGCGACCTGCGCGCCGTGGCGCTGATGAACCTGGGAACCGTAGAGGCATGGTCCCTGGCGCTTCCTGAGGCCGAACGTCACCTGCGCGAGGGCGCCGCCCTGGCCAAGCAGCTCGGTCGCCCCTATCTCGAGGTGGGCTGCCTGTCGGAGCTCGGGTTCGCGTCGAAGGTCGAGCCTTTCGCGATAACCCAGCAGCGCTGCCGGGAGGCGATAGCGCTCGCCCGGCGGCACGGCTGGGAGACGGAGCCGGTGATCGTGCCCGCCCTGCTGACGCTGGCCGCCTCGATGATCTACACCGGCGACTTCGACGAAGGCGAGCGCTGGCTGCGGCTCGCCGCACCGGCCCTGGAGGCAGACGCCGGGCCGCGCATCAGGCTGCTCGCGCACATCGTGAGCGGCATGCTGCAGTCCGGCCGCGGCCGCCTCCAGGAGGCGGCCGGGGAGTTCGGCGCGGCCGAGCGCCTGCGGTCTCAGCTGACCGGATCGCACGCCCAGGCGAACCAGGTGACTGGCTGGCTGATTGCGACCCAGGCCCGGCTCGGCATGACCGGCGAGGCTCGCGCCGCGCTGGCGGTGCTGCCTGACGAAGAGGCCAGCTCCGGTGAGGTCCGTAATGCCAGCGCGGTGATCTGCCTGGTCGGCGGTGATCCGGCCGGAGCCCTCGGCGCCTTGCGCGATGTTCTGAACGGGTCGGCGCCGGTCGTCGGGTACGTCACGCTCGTGGAGACCCAGTTGCTGGCCGGGCTGGCCCACCGCGCGCTTGGCGACCAGTGCAAAGCAAACCAAGCGACCGAACGGGCTCTTGCTCTCGCCGAGGCTGACCGGCTCGTGCTGCCGTTCGCGATGACCGGTTCCGGGGAGCTGCTCGAGGCCCTGCCGCGGCACCAGACCGCGCACGCCGCCCTGCTCGCCGACATCCTCGATCTCCTGCCCGGCTCATCCGCTCCGGTAGCAGGCCGGCGCTCGCCGATGCAGGCGGAGGAGCTCAGCCCGGGCGAGCTGCGGGTGCTGCGGTTCCTCCCGACCAACCTGTCCCGGCCCGAGATCGCATCCGAGCTGTCGGTGTCGGTGAACACCGTCGGCACGCACATCCGCAGCATCTACGCCAAGCTCGGGGCCGAGGACCGCTCCGCGGCGGTTCACCGGGCCCGCGAGCTGCGGCTCCTGTCAGCCATCCGCAGGTGAGCGCGGCCCCTCCGCGCCAGGTACCTGGCTGACGCTCGCGATCAGCGGCGGCGCATCGAGCGCGCAATGCAGGCATTCCCCGGACGGGGGTTCCCCGGCTGACCGGGAGACCTCGCGGGGGTTGGTGATCGTGACCGCGGCGAGCAGGCCGCCCGCGGCGCACAGCCCGCCCGAGATGAACGCCGCGGTCCTGAATCCGGCCGCCAGCGCGGCCGGATGCAGGTAAACCGCGTCGGTGATGCCCGCCAGGGCCGGCAGCACCGCGACCGCCAGCAGGCCGCCGAACCGGGCCAGGTCGTTGTTGACCGCCGAGGCGATGCCCGCGTGCCGCGCGGGCACCGAGCTCATCGCGGTCGACGTGAGCGGCGCGACCGTGACCGCCATCCCGAGCCCGAAGACGACCACCGCCGGCAGCACATGGGTCAGGTAGCCAGGACCTGACGTGCTGAACGTGAGCATGGCCAGGCCGGCCCCGGCCACGCACGGCCCGGCACTCAGCTGCAGCCGCGGCCCGATCCGGCTGGCCAGCTGCCCGGAGCGGGCCGACAGCGCCAGCATGATGACGGTCAGCGGCACCAGCGCGAGGCCGGAGGCGAGCGGCGAGTAGCCCAACACGACCTGGAGGACCAGCGGGAGCAGGAAGGTCGCCCCGGTCAGCGCCGCGTACACGATGAACGTCACGGCGCTGGCCGCCGCGAACTGCCGCTCGGCGAAGATCGACAGCGGCAGCATCGGCGCGGCCGCCCGGTGCTCACGGATCAGGAAGGCGGCCAGGCCCGCCGCGCCCAGCAACGCCGTCGCCAGCACGGTCGGCGACGTCCAGCCGAGCGCGGGTGCCTCGATGAACGCGAACGTCGTCCCGGACAGGAACACCACCGCGGCCAGCGCACCCGCATAATCGAGCTGGCCGGTCGTATCCGGATCCCGCGACTCCGGGACGTGCCGTGCGCCCAGCGCGACGACCACGGCCGCGATCGGGACGTTGATGAAGAAGATCCACCGCCAGGACGCCGCCGAGATCAGGTAGCCGCCGATCAGCGGCCCGGCCGCGATGGCGACACCGCCCAGGCCCGACCAGGCCCCGATGGCCCGGGCCCGGTCGGCAGGCGCGAACGAGGCCTCCAGGATCGCCAGGCTTCCCGGCGTGAGCAGCGCCGCGCCCGCGCCCTGGAGCACCCTGGTGATGATCAGGGCAACCGCGCCCGGGGCGAGCCCGCACGCCGCCGACGCCAGGGCGAACCACACGATGCCGATCAGGTAGACCTTCCGCCTGCCGAACCGGTCGCCGAGCGACCCGCCGATCAGCAAGAACGCGGCCAGCGTCAGGATGTAGCTGGTCATCACCCACTGCAGGGCCGCGATGCCGGTGTGGAAATCACGCCCGATGACCGGCAGGGCGATGTTGACGACGGTGGCGTCGAGTGCCGCGATCCCCGATCCCAGGACGGTGATCGCCAGCACCCACCGCCCCGGTGCCGACGAGTAGGACAGGGCCGGAACATCGGCTGCGGCCGTCACGGTGAGCGACCGTCATCCGGTGACTCGCGGTCCGGTTCGAGCAGGCGGACCTCGAGCAGGTCCAGGCCGAGCGCGTCGATCTCGGCCAGCACCCCGTACAGCGCCGACCGGTCGAGCAGCCCGGTGAGCACGGTTTCCGCACCGTGCCACTGCGGCACCAGGGCCGGGAACGCGGTCAGCATGATGGCGCCGAGGTGCCCGTTGATCCGGATCGCGTACAGGGCAGGAGCCGGGTCCATGCCGCCATAGTGAGCGGCCGGCAGGTGAGCCGGCATCACCGGATCCCGGTGATGCCGGCTCACCTGGCCTGCGGCCAGCCTGGACTCTACTGGCGCCCCGCGAGCAGCGCGGAAAAGGAGGGCAACGATGACGAACGATCTGGGTGTCTGGGCCGTCTCGGGCTGGGCGCTGCTGCGCCGCAGGCCGTCGCGGCCGGAACCCGCCGCATAGCCGCATCACCCATAACCGGAAGGTGAGACAAGATGAGCGGACGCATAGCGATCGTGGTCGGCGCGGGCGGAGAGGTCGGCCGGGCTACCGCGCAGAACCTGGCCGGCGCCGGCTACAGCGTCACCGGGGTCGACCGCAACGAGCAAGGGCTGAAGGAACTGCCCGACGGCATCCGCCGGGAGATGGGCGACGCCACCGATCCGGCCGCCGCCAGGAGCCTGATCGACCGGATCGCCGCCGACGCCGGCCCGCCTGAGGTGCTGGTGAACACCATCGGCACGTTCCGCCTGGGCGAGGCGGTCGCCGTGACCCCCGCGGACCTGACGATGCTGATGGACGTCAACCTGGGGGCGGCCCTGTGGCTGAGCCAGGCCGTGGAGCCGTACATGCGCCAGCTCGGCAAGGGATCCATCGTGCACGTGTCGGCCCGCCCGGCGGCAGAACCGACCGCCGGCATGGCGGCCTACAGCCTCAGCAAGGCGGCTCTCAGCCACCTCGTCCGCGTTCTCGACCTGGAACTGCGCCCGCACGGCATCCGCGTCAACGCGGTCGCGCCGCAGCTCATCGACACCGCCGCCAACCGGGCCGCGTTCCCCGCCGACCTGCTGGCCCACGCCACCCAGCCGGAAGCGATCGCGAACGTCATCGCCTTCCTGGCTGGCGACCTCGCCGCCCCCGTCAGCGGCGCGATCGTCCCGGCCTACGGCGCCTGACCCACTGTCTCCTCGAAGGGAAACCATGGCATCCACCAATCGCCGTTCGTTCCTCGCCCGCAGCGCGGCCCTCGCGGCCGTCCCCGCGGTCGCGACGCTGGCCGGCGGCGCCCTCGCCGACCGGGCAGCGGCCGGCACCCTGCCGGACTACGCGCCGGTCCCGCCGTCGGCGCTGGGCCCCGCCGTCAACGCCCAGGGCTTCTACGTGGGGCAGGTGGAGAAGAACCTCTACTGGGTCACCGACGCCACCTACCAGGCGGCGTTCCTGACCACCCGCGAGGGGGTGGTGCTGTTCGACGCGCCCCCGACCATCGGGCACAACCTCCAGCGGGCCATCGACCAGGTCGCCTCCGCCAACGGCGTATCCAACCAGGTGACCCACATCGTCTACTCCCACCACCACGCCGACCATCTCGGCGCCTCGTCGCTGTTCGGCAAGGACGTGACCAGGATCGGCCAGACCGAGACCAGGCGACTGCTGGCCAGCGAGAAAGACCCCACCCGGCCGCTGCCCGACGTCACCTACGACACCAGCTACACGCTGCGCGTAGGCGGGGAGCGGGTGGACCTGGCGTGGCACGGCACCAACCACACCCCCGACAACACCTACATCCACTTCCCCGGCCACGACACGCTCATGCTGGTCGACGTCCTGCTGCCCGGCTGGGTGCCGTTCGACAGCTTCAACCTGAACGAGGACGTCCCCGGCTCCATCGCCGCCCCGGACACGGCCCTGGCCTACCCGTGGAAGCACTTCATCGGCGGCCACATGGGGCGGCTCGGCACCCGTCACGACATGGCCGTCTACCAGCAGTACATCGCCGACATCATCGTCGGCGTCAAGCTCGCCCTGGTCAACGTCGACCCTACCCCGTTCTTCGCCAAGTACGGCGACAACGCCTGGGCCGCGGTCAAGGAGTACCAGGCCGCGCAGGTCGCCTACGCCTCCGCGCCGGTCATCAAGAAGTACCTCGGGGTCCTGGCCGCCGCCGACGTCTACACGGCCAGCACGGCCTTCGTGATCCTCGAATCGATCCGCCTCGACCTCGGCGTGGGCTCGCAGGTCCACGCCTGACATAGGGAGACATCATGACATCACCAGCCGACAGCGCCCCGGCCGTGCCGGATTACGCGCCGATTCCCCGGACCGCCCTCGGCCCGGCCCTGAACGACCAGGGCTACTTCGTCGGGCGGGTCGAGCGGAACCTGTACTACGTCACCGACGGCGTCTACCAGGCGGCGTTCCTGACCACCGCGGACGGCGTGATCATGTTCGACGCACCGCCGTCCATCGGGGGCAACCTGCAGCGGGCCGTGGACGAGATCGCCGCCGCCAACGGCGTCAGCAACACGGTGACGCACCTGGTCTACTCCCACCATCACGCCGACCACGGCTCCGCGTCCTCGCTGTTCGGCGGGGACGTGATCCGCATCGGGCACGAGGACACCCGGCGGCTGCTGCAGCGCGACGGCGACCCGTCCCGGCCGCTGCCGGAGGTGACCTTCACCGACCGCTACACCCTGGCGGTCGGCGGCGAGCGGGTCGAACTGGCCTGGCACGGCCCGAACCACACGCCGGACAACATCTACATCCACTTCCCCGACCACGACACCCTGATGTTCATCGACGTTGTCAACGCCGGCTGGGTGCCCATCTACAACCTCAACCTGTCCGAGGACGTCATCGGGTACATGGGCGCCCCGGCCATCGCGCTCGACTACCCGTGGACCCACCTCATCAGCGGGCACCTGGGCCGGCTCGCCACCCGTGACGACGTCGCGGTGCACCAGCAGTACATCGCCGACATCGAGGCCAGCTCGCGGGAAGCGCTGGCCTCGGTCGACCCGGTGCCGTACTACGTAGCCGGCGGGGCGAACTTCTGGGCCGGGGTCAAGGGACACCTCGACGCCGTCACCGAGCGCGCGGCCGCGCCCGTCATCGCCAAGTACACCGGCGTGCTGGCCGCCGCCGACATCGAGGCCTTCACCATGACCACGACGTTCCAGATCATGCAGTCGCTGCGCCTGGACCGCGGTCCCAGCGGACCGGTTCACCCCTGAGCTGAAAGCGCGCCGGGGCCGGTTGGCGCCGGCCCCGGCGCCGTGTCAGCGGCGTTAGGGTGTGGAGCGTAGCTACCGAAGGCAGGCCCGTGACGGAGGGGCGGACAGCTCCCCGGCTGATCGACCGGGATGATCTCCTGACCGCCCTGGACCGCGCATCGGCGCGGAAGGTCACGGTCATCTCGGCGCCCGCCGGCAGCGGGAAGACGTCGCTGTTGCGCACCTGGGCCGACCGTCAGGACCGGGCGGGTCGGCTCGCCGTCGTCCGGGTGCGCCGCGATCAGCGTGACGCCCAGGAATTCTGGCTGGCCCTGCTCGACGCGGTCCGTTCCGCCGGCGGCGCCCCCAGCGGCACGGAACCGCCGGCCGCCACCCTGGATTTCGATGCCCGGGCCATGGCGGACCGGGTGCGGTCGGAGCTGGCAGGTGCTCACGGCGACGTCACGCTGGTGGTTGACGACCTGCACGAGCTGAACTCCCCGGAGACCATCGCCGAGTTCAGCCGTCTGCTGGCGAACCTTCCGCTGGGCGGGCACGCGGTCCTGACCACACGTCACGACCTGCGGCTTGGCCTGCATCAGCTGCGCCTGGCGGGCGAGCTGGCCGAGATCCGCGCGGCCGACCTGCGGTTCACCGAACCGGAGACCCGCGAGCTGCTCGCCGCGTCGGGTGTCGCGCTGTCCGACGCCGGGACGGCCCTGCTGCACCAGCGGACGGAAGGATGGGCCGCGGGCCTGCGCCTCGCGGCGATCTCCCTGGCGGGTCACCCCGACCCCGAGCGGTTCGTCCGGGAGTTCTCAGGCACCAGCCGGACGGTCGCGGAGTACCTGCTCGCCGAGATGCTCGACCGCCAGCCCGGCGACATCCGGGACCTGCTGCTGCGCACCGCGCTGCTGGACCGGGTCAACGGCGAGCTGGCCGACCTGCTGACCGGCCGTCCCGGCTCGGAGCGGATCCTGCTGGAACTCGAGGACGCGAACGCGTTCGTCGTATCCCTCGACCCGGGCCGGACCTGGTTCCGCTACCACCACCTGTTCGCGGACCTGCTCCGGCTTGAGCTGCGCCGGGCGCTGCCCGAGCACGTGCCGACCCTGCACCGGCTGGCCGCGGGGTGGTTCGCCGAGCATGGCGAGGCTCTCGACGCCATCCGGCACACGCAGGCGGCGGGCGACTGGCATGACGCGGCCCGGCTGCTCGCCGATCACTCGTTCGGCCTGACTCTGGACGGGTACGCCCAGACCATCCAGGCACTGGTCCTGGCCTTCCCGCCCGGCCCCGGCACGGACCCCGAGCTGGCCCTGGTGCGCGCGGGCGGTGACCTGGTCCAGGGCCGCCTGAGCGAGGCCGCCGCGCACCTGGCGGTCGCCGAGACCTACGCCGAGACGGCGCCGCCTGACCGCCGGCGCCGTCTCGAGGTGGCGATCGCGGCACTGAAGCTGTCCCTGGCCCGGCGCCGCGGGTACCTGGCCGGCGTCGTCGAGCAGGTCAGGTTCCTCGCCTCCCCGGTGACCGGGCAGACCGACGAGGACATCGCCCTCGGCAGCGACCTGCGCGCGGTGGCGCTGATGAACCTGGGAACGGTCGAGGCCTGGTCCCCCCTCGGCCTTCCCGACGCCGAACGCCACTTGCGCGACGGCGCCGCCCTGGCCCGGCGGATCGGGCGGCCTTATCTCGAGGTGAGCTGCCTGGCGCAGCTTGGCTTCGCGTCGAAGATCCACCCGTTCGCCGTCGCGCAGGAGCGCTGCCGCGAGGCGGTCGCCGCCGCCGAGCGGCACGGCTGGGGGACCGAGCCAATGATCGCGCCCGCCCTGCTGACGCTGGCCGGCACGCTGGCCTGGACCGGGGAGCTCGACGAGGCGGGGCAGTGGCTGGAGCGCGCCGTCCAGGCCCTGCGGGCCGATTCCGGGCCTGACATCCGGCTGGTGCTGCACCAGACGACCGGGGTACTCCAGGTTTGCCGCGGCCGTTACCGCGAAGCGCTCGAGGAGTTCACCGCGGCGGGACAGCTGCAAGCGCGACTCGAGGGGTCGCACGCCCTGGCAGGACAGGTGACCGGCTGGACGCTGGCCACCCAGGCCCGCCTCGGGCAGACCGGCGAGGCCCGGACCGCGCTGGCGGCGCTGGCGGACGAGATGGCCAGCTCCGGTGAGATCCGCAACGCCCAGGCAATGCTGTGCCTGGCCGAAGGCGATCCGGCCGGGGCGCTGGAGGTGGTGGGGGAGGTGCTGGACGGCACAGCGCCGGTCGTCGGGTACGTCACCGTGGTCGAGGCGCAGCTGCTGGCCGGGCTGGCCTACCGTGCGCTCGGCGACCAGCAAAGAGCAAACCAAGCGACCGAACGGGCGCTTGCTCTCGCCGAGGCTGACCGGCTGGTGCTGCCGTTCGCGATGACCGGTTCCCGGGAGCTGCTCGAGGCCCTGCCGCGGCACCAGACCGCGCACGCCGCCCTGCTCACCGGCATCCTCGACGTGCTGCGCGGTGAATCCCCGGCGACCGGGCACCAGGGCGCGCCTTCCCCGGCCGATGAGCTCAGCCCGGGCGAGCTGCGGGTGCTGCGGTTCCTCCCGACCAACCTGTCCCGCCCGCAGATCGCGACCGAGCTGTCGGTGTCGGTGAATACCGTCGGCACCCACATCCGCAGCATCTACGCCAAGCTCGGTGTCCGGGACCGCTCCGCGGCGGTGCAGCGCGCGCGGGAGCTACGGCTGCTCGCCGGCACCTGGCCCGCGAATCACCGGAACTAGGTGACGCCCGCTCACCGGGCCGGCCGCTAGCCTCGGCCTACACGAAACCGCGGGATGAAGGGTCGCCGCCGGACCGGGCGTCGGCCATCGGCGTGCTCAGGGCCGCGGTAGCCGCCGGCGTCGACCACATCGACACCGCCCAGTACTACGGGCCTGGCGTCGTCAACGACCTGATCCGCGAAGCGCTCTACCCCTATCCCGACGGGCTGGCGATCGTCAGCAAGGTCGCGGTCAGGCGCGACGGCTGCGGCGCCGTACTCCCGTTCGACGAGCCGGACCAGCTGCGCACGGGCATCGAGGACAACCTGCGCAGCCTGCGAGCCGGCCAGCTGGCCGCGGTCAACCTCCGCCTGCCCGGTGAGCGCGTCGGCGCGCGCTTCGATGACCAGCTGGCCACGATGGTGGCGGCCCGCGACGAGGGCCTCATCGCCGCCCACCTGCGGGAGAACCTGGCCGCCGAACGCGTGACGCTCGATGACCAGGCCCTGCGCGAGCTAGACGGCGTCGCCGCCTGACCGGCTCAGCCAGCAGTACCGGACTGCAGCACCGACGAGCCGAGCCAGTGGCTGGCCCGCAGCGCGAGTTCCACGTCGTGGCGGTTCCCGCCCACCGGCCGGCCCAGGCTCTCCTCCGCCTTGCGGATCCGGTACTGGACCGTGTTCTTGTGCAGCATGAGCCGTTCGGCCGTCGCCTTGTAGCTGCCCCCGCTATGGAGGAAGACCAGCAAGGTCTCGCGCAGCCGGGCGTGGTGCTCGTCGGCGGCGGCCAGTCCCGCCAGCGTGCTGAGCACCCAGGCCCGCAGCAGGTCGGCCGACCCGAGCATCATCGCCACCGGCGCGACCTCGCCGAACGCCACTGCCCGCGGGCCGCCGCCAAGAGCGAGCGCGACCGCCTGGGCGGCCATGGCCTGCCGGTGGGTAAGGCGGAACCCCGTGATGCCCTTGGCGGCGTCGCCGAACGCGAGACGGATGTCGCCGTCCACGTCTGCCACGCTGGCTTCCGCGGCGTCGAACGTGTCCCGGATCCCCAGCGGCAGCCAGGCCCACGCGCTGGATACGTCGCGGGGCAGGAAGACCGGATCAGGGCAAGCCGCCTTCCCCGCGACCTGGCTGATCGCGTGCTCCAGCCGGGTGATGGTGCCTGCGGCGGCCGCCGGCTCGCCGGCCCAGCACACCACACCCACGTGGTACTGGCGCAGCCGGTAGCCAAGGGCGGCCTCGGTCGCGCTCACGTTGACCCGCTCGCCGGACAACAGGTCCCGTATCCGGGCCGCTCGCGTGGTACTGCGGTTCAGCAGGCAGTTCTCCTGTTCGCGGGCATAGGCCGCGACGATCTCCTCGGAGGTCTGGTCGAAATATCCGGCTACGATCCTGGAGATGCTCAGCATGGCGGCCGTGATCATCTGGCCGTCGTCTGCCCGCCGGGCCAGCTCCGTGAGCATCCAGTCGGAGAAGCACGCGTGTCCCAGCCGGTAGGCGCGCAGCAGTGCGGTCAGCGAGGTTCCGCGCTGCGCTCGCCGGCGCGCGTATTCCACCGCCGCGGCCGGGGCCGGTACGGTGCCCAGGTCGATCTGGTGCTGAATGACCTGCAGGCAAGCGTCCACGTTGCTGCGGACGCTCGAGGCGAGCAGCGCGAGCAGCGGCTTGTCGTCACGTAGTTCCGGGATCTCCCGCAGGATCACCTCATAGACATCCTCGGATACCGTGGCGACCCGGCGGCTCACCGCCGCCGCGGTCTCGGCCACCAGCTCGGCGACCCCGGGACCATCCATCTCCATCGGCGAATCAGGGGATCCAGGGCGCCTTGTAAGTACCCGTGTCGTCGAGGATCGCGGTGAGGTCCTCGGACGCCCATTCCTGGCTGATCTTGCCGCCCTTGAGCCGGTAGAGGTCGATCGCGTCCCACTGGAGGTGGCGCCCGGTGGCGGGAATGCCCAGCAGGGGG
>Ga0070711_100001616_pt1 | contig 12439 bp, 7 predicted proteins | sample LARL53metaG_FD_65452 | JGI IMG/M metagenome (GOLD analysis project Ga0070711, IMG submission 65452) | Corn, switchgrass and miscanthus rhizosphere microbial communities from Kellogg Biological Station, Michigan, USA - LAR L5-3 metaG | ecosystem: Host-associated > Plants > Roots > Rhizosphere ... | reverse complement strand
GGCTTCATCGAGGACCTGTTCGCCGTGGGCGTGCTGGCCGGCATCATCACCTTCGCGATCATCCGGCTGCGCACCGACCCGAAGCGGATCGGCCGCGCGTCCCGGTTCTCCGGGTCGCACACCGGCGCCGCGTGGCTCGTCCTGGCCCTGATCTTTCTCGTGATCGCGACACTGCTGCTGTACCGGGCCGCGCAGATCAACACGGGCTATTTCCCCTACCCGCACGGGGCGTTCGCGTCGGAAATCGTCGCACACTGGCTCGCCCCGCTCGGCACCGGCGTGAACAGCGTGCTCGAGACCACGTTTATCCTGGCCCAGCTCGCGGTCATCCTCGGCTTCGGGGTGTTCCTCACCTACTCCAAGCACCTGCATATCGCGCTGGCCCCGGTCAATGTGCTGTTCTCCCGCCGCCCGAACGGGCTGGGCGCGCTGCAGCCGATGCGCTCGGGCGGCAAGGTACTCGACTTCGAGGAGGCCGACCCGGACACCGACATCTTCGGCCGCGGCAAGATCGAGGACTTCACCTGGAAGGGCATGCTGGACATGGCGACCTGCACCGAGTGCGGGCGGTGCCAGTCGCAGTGCCCGGCCTGGGCGACGGACAAGCCACTGTCCCCCAAGAAGCTGATCATGGACCTACGCGATCACGCGCTGGCCAAGGGCCCGTACCTGCTCGCGTCCAGTGACGAGGAAAGGGAGAAGCTCCCGGAGCGCGTCAAGCAAGAGGCGCTACGCCCCCTCGTGGGTGACGCGGATTCGCACGGCGTGATCGACCCCGACGTGCTGTGGTCATGCACCAACTGCGGGGCTTGCGTGCAGGAATGCCCGGTGGATATCGAGCACATCGACCACATCTCCGACATGCGCCGCTACCAGGTGCTTATCGAATCCAGCTTCCCGGTGGAGGCCGCCGGGATGCTGAAGAACCTGGAGAACAAGGGCGACCCGTGGGGCATGGGCGATGCCCGTCGTACCGAGTGGATGGAGGGCCTCGACTTCGAGGTGCCCGTCGCCGGCGGGCCGCTCGGGGACGACGTGGAGTACCTGTTCTGGGTCGGCTGCGCCGGGTCGCTGGAGGACCGGGCCCGCAAGACCACCAGGGCCATCGTGACCCTGCTGCACACCGCCGGGGTGAAGTTCGCGGTGCTCGGGCCCGGCGAGACATGCACCGGCGACCCGGCCAGGCGGATGGGCAACGAGTTCGTGTTCTCCATGCTGGCCCAGCAGAACATCGAGACGCTCAACGAGGTGAAGCCGCGCACGATAGTGGCGTCCTGCCCGCACTGCTTCAACGCGCTGGCCAACGAGTACCCGCAGTTCGGCGGCAACTACGAGGTGATACACCACACCCAGTTGCTGGCCCGGCTGGTCGCCGAGGGCAAGCTGACCCCGGTCACCCCGGTGGCCGAGAAGATCACCTACCACGACCCGTGCTTCCTCGGCCGGCACAACAAGGTGTTCAGCCCGCCCCGGGAGATCATGGAGCAGGTGCCCGGAGTCCAGCCGCAGGAGATGCACCGGTGCAAGGAGCGCGGGTTCTGCTGCGGCGCGGGCGGGGCGAGGATGTGGATGGAGGAGCGGATCGGCAAGCGGATCAACACCGAGCGCATCGACGAGGCGCTGGGCACCAACCCGGACACGGTGTCGACCGCGTGCCCGTACTGCCTGGTCATGCTGGGTGACGCGATCGCCGCGAAGAAGGCATCCGGGGAGGCCCCCGAGTCGCTGGAGATCGTGGACGTGGCCCAGTTGCTCGCCCGCTCGGTACAGCCCGCCTCTTCGCCGGCCGCAGCGCCGCCGGACGCAGCGCCGCCGGACGCAGCGCCCCCCGCTGGCGGATAAACGGGGACCATGGCCACCGGGCGGGCGGAGGCGTTCAGCGACGGGGTGTTCGCGATCGCGATCACACTGCTCGTGCTCAGCCTGCGGCTGTCCGGGACCGGCACGGTCACCAGTCAGTTGCTGGCTGCCTGGCCGCAGTACTTCGCCTACGTGGTCAGCTTCCTCACGATCGGGATCATGTGGATGAACCACCACACGATCCTCGCCCACGTGCAGCGGGTGGACCGGCCGCTCCTGGTGATCAACCTGCTGCTGCTCATGGGCATCGCGGTCATCCCGTTCCCCACCGTCCTGGTCGCGGACCACCTGACCGACGACGGGGCCACCGCCGCCGTGGTGACCTACGGGCTCGTCATGATCGCGATCTCGTGCGGGTTCGCCGGCCTGTGGATCTACGTGGCGACCCATGCCACGACGCTCGGCGCGGCCGTGCCTCCCGAGGCGCTGCGCCGGTCCATCCCCGGGTTCACCGGCGGCCTGCTCGCCTACGCACTGGCCACCCTGATCGCGCTGTTCTTCTCGCCGGTGGCGGCCCTGATCATCTTCGGCCTGCTCGCCGTGTACTACCTGTTCGAGCACCTGCCCAGCCCGGCCGAGGAACGGCCCCGGCCCGGTGACGGAGGAACCGGGCCGTAGGCCAGCGGGGGTTTCAGGGGGTCGCCCCCAGGTCAACACCCGTAGGCCAGCGGGGGTTTCAGGGGGTCGCCGTTCCAGGACGCTGATTCCCTGCGGTCTCACCTCTCGTCGTCGCCTGGTTGCGGGCCTCCACTGACGCGGCCGTGGCGGCCCGGCGGGGGTAACCGCTGCCAGGGCCCGGCGGTCGGCCGAGCGGCGTAGCTGTCTCCGTCGTCGGCCTCACGGTCCGGCGGGGCCGTCGGCGGCACCGGCCACGGCGGGTCCCCCCAGTCGTGGTGTAACTCCGCGGGCTCCGGCAGGCCGTCGCCGTGATGCGGAGCGGCGTGCCATGCGGCCGGGCCGCCGGCGGGATCCGATAGCGGGGGGCGGGCTGGCCGGGCTGGGGACGGCTGGGCCAGCGGTGCGGAGTGCCATGCGGCCGGGCCGTCGGCGGGCCCCGATAACGGCTGGCGGACCATCCGGGGCGACTGCTGCCGGGGCGGCGGCGCCGGATGGCTGGCGGGATCGGATAACGCCTGCCGGGGCGATGGTCCGGCCCGATGGGCAGGCGGATTGCCGGGCTGCGGGGTGGCCGCTGCCGGAGCGGCGGTATGGTGCCCGGCGCGGGATGGCCGGGGCGTGGCTGCCACACGGGGTGGGGCCGGTGTGGCGGGTGCGGTTGCCGGGAGCCAGACGCGCACCCTGGTGCCGTGGCCAGGGGCGGATTCCAGGGTGGCCTGGCCGCCGTGCGCCTGGGCGATGGCCGCGACGATGGCAAGGCCGAGCCCACTGCCTCCGCTCTCGGCGGCTGGCCGGCTCCCGTTCGAGTGGACGATGCCCGCGCCGGTGCCGTGATCGCCGTAGCCGACCGCGGGACCGGGTGCCGGCTCGCTGCCACGCCGTTCGGTGCCGCGGTGGAACCGGTCGAACGCCCGGGCGGCGTCCTCGGCAGCCATGCCCGGACCGCTGTCCGCGACCTCGAGCACCACACCGCCACGGACCTGGGCAAGTCGCACCGCCGTGGGCGTGGTCACCGGGGTGTGCTCGCGGACGTTGCCGAGCAGGTTGGCCAGCACCTGCCGGATGCGGGCCTCGTCCACGGCCGAGACCAGTGACTCCGGGGCCTCCGCCCGCACCGGCCTGGCCGGTTCCACCGCCCTGGCATCGGCGGCGGCATCCCGCACCAGTACCGCCAGATCCGTTTCGGTGATGTCGAGCGAGGTGGTGCGGTCAAGCCGGGCCAGTTCGAGCAGTTCCGCGACGAGCGTGCTCATTCGCCTGGCCTCCTGCTCGATGCGGCGCATGGCGTCGGGTAGCTGCTGGTCGTGGTCGAGCGCTCCCTGGCGGTACAGCTCGGCGTAGCCGCGGATCGTGGTGAGCGGCGTGCGCAGCTCGTGCGAGGCGTCCGCGGCGAACTGCCGCACCTTGGCCTCGGAGCGGAGCCGGGCGCCGAACGCCTGCTGGATCCGGTCGAGCATCGTGTTGATGGCGGTACCGAGCCTGCCCACCTCGGTGCTTCCGTCCGCGTCCGGCATCCGCGCGGTCAGATCGCCCTCGGTGGTGATCCGCTGCGCGGTGCCCGCCATCTCGCTCAGCGGCGCCAGCCCGCGGCCGATGAGCCAGCGCCCGCCCAGGGCCAGCAGCAGGATCAGCGCCCCGCCGGTGATCAGTTCGGTCACCACGATGCCGCGCACCTGGCCGGCGACCACATCCACCGGGCTCGCAACGACGAGCACGGCCGCGAACCGCGGCCGGACGCCCACCTGCGCGGACAGGCTCGACCGCACGGGATGGGCCACCGCTCGCAGCCGCGGCGAGGTCCCGGGCACGACGAACGGGATGCCCTTGAGGTTGCCCCGAAGGCGGCCGGCAGCGGCCATCTTCTCGATGGCATTCACCAGGTCCTCGGTCGTCCCGGTGCTCCCGGTCAGCGGCTGGACGGTCGGCGGGAAGCGGTGGGTGATCAGCACGGCGACATTGTCGCCCGGATTGGCCTGGATCTGCTGCGGTGTGCGGGCCGCGGCCGAGATCAGCGCGTCGTCGAAGTGGGTGCCGAGTCGCTTGCTCAGCACGAACGCGGTCACCCCGCCCATGATGAGCAGGAACGCCGCGGTCACGGCGATCAGCACGACGAGTAGTCGGGCGCGCAGGGACAGGCGCCCGGGACCGTTCACGGCAATCATTGCCTCCCTCGCGGGACGTCGTGCCGGAGGCGCGCAGGCCAGCAGCGCGCATGGTCGTGCCGGAGGCGCGCATCCTGCGGGGTGGGAGGCTCGCGGGGGGTTCCGGGGGGTCGTCCCCCCGGACCAGCACCGTTCGCCGCCGGGGCGCCGCGACGCAGTCGCGGCGGCGTTCGACCCGGCGGCTGCAGCGTGACGCGACCCGAGGGCGACAACGGGTCCCTCACTCCACGGGCCCGCGTCCCGGCGGCGCGCCCGGCTGGGGCTCCCCGGCGCCGCTGGGTGCCCGCAGGCTGTAACCGACCCCGCGCTGGGTGTGGATCAGCGGCGGCCCCAGCGGGTCCAGCTTGTGGCGCAGGTAGCTGACGTATGTTTCGACGATCTGGGACTGCCCCGCGTAGTCCCAGCCCCAGACGTTCTCCAGCAGTTGGGCCCTGGTAAGCACCCGGCCGTGGTGGCGCATCAGGTAGGCGAGCAGCCGGAATTCGGTGGGTGACAGGTCCACAGGCACGCCGGCCCGGTGCACGCTCCACCGTGACTCGTCGAGTTCCAGGTCGCCGATGCGCAGCACGGGGTCGCTTTCCAAGCTCTCCGCGGGGCTGGACCGAGAGGCCCGGCGCAGCACGGCACGCACCCTGGCCACCAGCGACTCGACCGAGAACGGCTTGGTGACGTAGTCGTCGCCGCCAAGTGCCAGCCCGGTGACGGTATCCGACGAGGTGTCCCTGGCCGTCAGGAAGATGACCGGCACCTCGTTCCCCCCGGACCGGAGCCTGCGGCACACCTCGAACCCGTCCAGGTCCGGCAGCACCACGTCCAGCACGATCAGGTCCGGGCGTTCTGTCTCGGCTTGCCGCAGCGCGTCCTTGCCGGTGGCCGCGGTGGTCACGGCGCAGCCGTGGAACTGCAGGGCGACCTGAACCAGCTCACGGATGTTGGGCTCGTCGTCGACGACGAGCACCGAGGGAATCTGGTCATTGTCACTCATGGCTTCCCGCCCATTCTCCCGTATGCCGCGAGCGCCGGCGTGCTCCCCGGGGGATACGCCGGCGCTCGCTACCCTGCGGATCGATGGCCGCGAGTGGGATCAGGGCCCGCTGACCCGGGTCCGCAGGGTCGCTAACCACGGTCAGGGCCGGTCAGCCCGGGGTCGCGGGCGAACTGGCCGGAGCCCGGGACGACGAGCCTGGTGCGCTTGCGTTCCGGGCGCGGACGAGGACCAGCCGGGCATCCTTGCCGCCGCCGGAGACCCCGCCGGCGACGAACACCCGCGCGCCGCCAGACAGGGCGCCGCCGGGCGCGGTCTTGCCGTGCTGCCTGATGACCGCGTTGCTCGCCAGGTCCCAGGTCCACGTCGTCCCGTCGGCAGCCCGGACCACCAGGTGACCGCCGCCGGCCGACTCGACCGTGCCCCGCTCGAACGCCAGCGTCGCCGTCCCGGCCCGGCCGTGGTAGGTGACCTGGCCATACATGCCCCTGACCAGGCGCAGCAGGCGGGTGCGGCGGCAGTGCCCGGCGCGGGCCTGGGGGCCTGCCGATGAGCCGGCGGGCGTTTGAGCGCAGTGCCCGGCACGCCCGCCGCCCGCTGACGAACCGAGTACATGGTTCAGGGCCGCGGCGCCCGGAGTGTTCGACGGGGCGGAGTTGCCGGCCAGCTTCAGGCCGGCCATCGCGCCGCCGGCGGCCAGCAGCGCGGCGGCCGCGATCCCGCCCGTCCAGCGCAGCACCCTGCCGAGCCGTCCCGGGTGCGGCTGTGGCCTCCGGCCGCCCGGCGACTGCGGCCCCGGGTCACCGCCTGGCGGCTGCGAGCCCGGCGGAGGCGGACCGTATCCCGGAGGCCGGCCGTATCCCGGGGGCGGGCCGTATCCCGGAGGCGGACCGTGTCCCGGAGGCGGACCGTATCCCGGGGGCGGGCCGTATCCCGGAGGCGGACCGTATCTCGGAGGCGGACCGTACCCGGCGGCCAGCCCGTACCCGGCGGGCCAGCCGGGCGTAAACCTGAACGGCTGGGTGGGCGGCAGGTCCGGTGGCGGTTGCCCCGGTGGCTGGTTCACGTGGTCCATGGCAGCGAGCCTGCCCGCACGCCCTGGGACATCGGGCGGCGTAGCCTGAGATTTCACTGAGAGCGCGCATGGGTTCCCAGGCGCTCTCTGAGCGAACCGGCTACATCCGGTCCGGCACCGGCACCCCGAGCAGGCCCAGGCCGACGAGCAGGACGCGGAGCGAAAGCCCGGAAAGCGCCAGCCTTGAATCCCGAACGGCGCTGGTGCCGGCCTGCAGCACCGGGCAGTTCTCGTAGAACGTGGTGAACGCGCTGGCCACCTCGAAGAGGTAGCCGCAGAGCCGGTGCGGCTCGGTGGTCTCCGCCACCTGGGCGACGACGGCGCCGAAGCCGAGCAGTCGCAGCGCCAGGGCCCGTTCGGCCTCCTCGGTCACCTGGATCGGCGCGGTGGCGCGGTCGGGGTCCAGCCCGGCCCGGCGGAAGATCGACCGGATCCGCGCGGTCGCGTATTGCAGGTAGGGCCCGGTGTTCCCGGTCAGCGCGAGCATCCGATCGAAGTCCAGAGCGTAGCTGCTGTCCCTGGCCACGGACAGGTCGGCGTACTTGAGCGCCCCGATGCCCACGGCCTCGGCGATCCGGCCCCGTTCGGCCGCGTTGGGGTACCGGTCGGCTATCACGTGCTCCGCCCGCTCGACGGCCTCGTTCACCAGCGAGGCCAGCTTGACCTGCTCGCCGGTCCTGGTCCGCAGCCGCTGCCCGTCGGGGCCGGTCACCAGGCCGATGACCGCGTGCTCCGCGCTAACCTTGTCGGTGAGCCAGCCGGCCTGGCGGGCGGTGGCAAACACCATGGCCAGGTGCAGACGCTGATCGGCCCCGACCACGTAGATGATCCGCTGCACGTGCAGATCGCAGATCCGGTACCTGATCGCGGCCATGTCCGTGGCGGCGTAGCCGTACCCGCCGTCGCTCTTGCGCAGGATCAGCGGCAGCGGCTTCCCGTCCCGGCCGGTGAACCCGGGCGGGAACGTGCACAGCGCCCCGTCGCTGATCGTGGCGACCCCTTTGGCCTCGAGTTCGCCGGACACCTCGGCCAGCATCGAGTTGTAGAAGCTCTCCGGATCCATGTCGGCGTCGGTGGAGAGAGTGACGTTGAGCCGCTGGTACAGCCGGCGCAGGTACACCATCGACTCGCCGACCAGCAATCGCCAGATCCGCAGCGACTCCTCATCGCCGCCCTGCAGGCTGACCACGCGCCGCCGGGAACGCTCCACGAACGCGGGATCGGCATCGAACTCCGCCCGCGCCGCCTGGTAGAACGCGGTGAAGTCGCCGGCGCTGAGCTGAGCGCGGGTGGTCTGTTCGCCGACGTCGAGCGCGTGCTCGATGAGCATGCCGAACTGGGTGCCCCAGTCGCCCAGGTGCGCCGCGCGGATCACCTCATGGCCTAGATACTCCAGGACCCGGACGATGGCGTCGCCCACGACCGTCGCCCTCAGGTGGCCGACATGCAGTTCCTTGGCGACGTTCGGGCCGGAGTAGTCCACGACGACCTTCTGGACCGGATCGGCCGTGGCGACGCCGAGCCGCTGGTCGGTTAGCAGGCCGGTCGCCTGCGCGGCGATCCACTCATCGCGCAACGTGAGGTTGATGAAGCCCGGTCCGCTCACCTCGGGCGGCAGGCACACGTCGGTCACGTCCAGGTGGCGGGCCAGCTCGGCCGCCACCTCCCGCGGCGGCCGGCCCAGCCGCTTGCCGAGCGGTAGCGCCACGTTGGACTGGTAATCGGCGAACTGCGACGGCCTGATCACCGGATCGTCATCGGCGTGCTCGGGCCCGAAGGCCGCAGCAAGCGCGCGGCGCACGCGCTGCCCGAGGACTTCCTGGGGATCGGCCATGCGGTAAGCCTACCGAGCCATCGCCCGTGGCCCGGCGGGCCGGGCGCTGATCCATCGTGCCAGGACGTAAGGGGAGCCTGACGCAGGGCGACCACGCCCGGCGTAGCCTGCTAGCGCGCACCCGGCGAGCGGATGCCAGCTGCAAGAGACCGACTTACAGGCTGGGACCGCCTGGACGCGCCAGGCTCCACCTGAAGTCTTACCGTCCGGGCGCGGGTTGAATCCGGCGTGGGCGGCAATCTCCGCGAGTTTTTTGCCGGAGTTTTGTCTAATCTCGCACCGTAACTAGACGATTACCCGCCCAACCCCGCCTGCATCACGGGTTCAGAGCTACAGACTCTCTCAGTCCGCGTCCCGCGGATGACCGAGCGGCCTGCGCAGGAAGTGCCGTTCGGGGCCCAGTCGTTCCCTGATCCTCTCAGTGATCTTGCGCTCCTCGAGATCGGCGGCGAGCAGGCACGCCGACGTCACGCCGCGGGCCCGGCTGGCGCCGTGCGCGATCACCACCGTGCCTGACAGGCCGAGCAGGACAGCGCCGCCGTGGGTCTCCGAGTCAACCAGCTCGGCAAACTCGCGCAGCTTCCTGCGCTGGAGCAGGGCGCCCAGCCGCGCCGCCGGGGAGGCCGTCGCGATCTGGCGCAGCTGATCGACCGCGAACCTCTCCGCCCCCTCCAGCGTTTTCAGCGCGACATTCCCGGAGAAGCCGTCGGTGACGGCCACGTCTACCTTGCCGGTGAGCAGGTCGCTTCCCTCGATGTTGCCGATGAAGCCGATCGGCATCCCGCCGTCCTTCGGATCCTCGGACAGCAGCTCATAGGCCCGGCGGGCCAGCTTGTTGCCTTTGCCGGGCTCGGCCCCGATCGTCAGCAGGCCCACCCGCGGCTCGGCGACGTTGTGCGAGACCTGCGCGTACGCCACCCCGAGCTGGGCGAACTGGACGAGCATCTCGGGCTTGGGATCGGCGATCGCGCCCACATCCAGCAAGATGGCCGGGGCCGGCCGGCTCGGCAGCACGACCGCGAGCGCGGGCCGCAGCACGCCGGGCAGCAGCCGCAGCCGCATCCGGGCGGTGGTCACGATGGCGCCGGTCGATCCGGCCGATACCACCGCGGAGGCCTGCCCGCGCCGGACCAGCTGGCAGGGCACGGCGATGCTGGACCGGGGACGGCGCCAGATGGCCAGCCCGCCCTCGTCCATGCCGGGGGAATCATCGGCCGCGACGATGCGGATCTCCCCGGCGGCATGGTGGTCGGCAAGCAATGGCCGGAGCTGGCCGGGGCGCCCGGCCAGCACCACCGCAATCCCGTGCTGGCGTACGGCCCGCACCACGCCGGCGACGATCTCGTCCGGGGCGTAATCGCCGCCCATCGCGTCGACGGCCACCACCGGCCGGGCGCGATCGGCGCCCGGCTGCTCGTCCGCCGCCGGCGGCTGCTGCTGAAGATCCGCGGCCAGTACCGGGTCGTCGCCGGTCGTCAGCCCGGCACCGTATCCGAGAGCGCCATGGTATACAGCCAGGGCGGGGGAACCGAATGGTCTACAGCGGCCCGCATGGCACTAAGCCTCCCACCTCCTGGTCACTTTGCCGATCATCGGCATGATCCGCTGTATAAGCCATTGTCCAGGCAGTTCGGCGATACGCTCCTGGAACCTCGCTCTTTACCACTACGTTTCATTGGTGTGACCTCAACGCGAAGGTCACAAGCTGGCCCTTTGCGGGTACCACTGTGACGCAGGGGATCCAGACGCAGCGGGGTGTCGTGGTGGCCATTTTTGGCCTGCTTTCGCGACCGCTCAGGTGAGAGAGCGGACGCGACCGACCGAGAGGAGTTGCGTGACTGGATTTCAGCAGCCGGGGCCGGTCAGATCCGTACGGCCCACGGCTAGGCCCGCGGCGCCGGCGGCGGGCCGTCGTTTTCGCGCCTACACGGCTAATCACCTCGACGAGCTCACGGCGCGAGCGGGGCTGCCTGCGGCGCAGCGCCTGGCGGTTCGCGCGGTCGCCACCGTGCTGCCGTTCAGGACCAATGCCTACGTCATCGACCACCTCATCGACTGGAACGCGGCGCCGGCCGACCCCATGTACCGGCTGGTCTTCCCGCAGGCCGACATGCTGCCCGAGGCCGACGTCAGCCGGATCGCCGCCCTGCTGGCGCGCGACGCGCCCGCGGCCGAAGTGCACGCGGCCGCGCATGAGGTGCGGATGCGGCTCAACCCGCACCCGGCCGGCCAGATCGCGCTCAACACCCCGGCCCTGGACGATGAGCCGCTACCCGGGCTGCAGCACAAATACCCCGAGACCGTGCTGCTGTTCCCCAAGCAGGGCCAGACCTGTCACGCATACTGCACCTACTGCTTCCGGTGGGCCCAGTTCGTGGACGAGCCCGAGCTGAAGATGGCGATGGGCGACTCCAGCATGCTGGTCAGTTACCTGCTCGGGCACCCGGAGGTCACCGGGGTCCTGGTCACGGGCGGCGATCCCATGATCATGGGCGCACCGGTCCTCCGCCGGTACATCGAGCCGCTGCTCGACCCGCGGCTGGCCAGTCTCGAATCGATCCGGATCGGGAGCAAGTCACTCGGCTACTGGCCGCAGAGGTTCGTCACCGACCCGGATGCCGACGAGACGCTGCGCCTGTTCGAGGACGTGGTGGCGTCCGGCCGGTGCCTGGCTTTCATGGCGCATTTTTCGCATCCGCGAGAGCTCGAATCCCCCCTCGTCGCCGAAGCGGTGCGCCGGATCCGGTCCACCGGCGCGATCATCCGCACCCAGGCGCCGCTGATCCGGTCCATCAACGACGACCCCGCGATCTGGGCCAGCATGTGGCGCACCCAGGCCCGGATGGGGATGATCCCCTACTACATGTTCGTGGAGCGCGATACCGGTCCGCAGGACTACTTCGCAGTGCCGTTGGTCCGCGGTTACGAGGTGTTCCAAGAGGCCTACCGGAGCGTGTCCGGGCTGTGCCGGACGGTTCGCGGGCCGTCCATGTCGGCCACGCCCGGCAAGGTGTGCGTGGACGGGATCACCCAGGTGGCGGGGGAGAAGGTCTTCGTCCTGCACATGATCCAGGCTCGCGACCCCAACCTGGTGGGCAGGCCGTTCTTCGCCAGGTTCGATCCGGCTGCGACGTGGTTGTCCGACCTGGAGCCGGCGTTCGCGCCGCGGTTCCCGTTCGAGCCCGGCCACGACGAACTGCCCGGGCTGTGGACCCGGGAGCTGCTGGAGCCGGCCAGCTGAGGCGGACCGCCTGGTGTGCCCGCCGTACCTGTGAGGCGCACCAGGCGCAGCGGTGCGGCCCATGGAAGGGGCGAAACCGAACCCCGTTCGGTCATGGCTGCCGCGGCCCCAGTATGCTCCCGCACATGGACATCAACGGAACCGCAGCGATCATCTCCGGCGCGGCCAGCGGCCTGGGCGAGGCCACGGCGCGCGAGCTGGCGGGGGCGGGCGCCCGGGTGGTCGTCGCCGACCTGAACGAGGAACGCGGCAAGGCCATTGCCAATGAGCTCGGCGGCCTGTTCGCGAGGACCGACGTCTCCGACGAGCAGTCGGTGCAGGCGGCGGTGGAGGCGGCGGCCGGGCTCGGCGCGCCGCTGCGGGTGGCCGTGAGCTGCGCCGGTATCGGCTGGGCCGCGCGCACCGTGGCCCGTGACGGTACGCCGCACGACCTGGCCGCCTACCGCAGGGTCATCGACATCAACCTGATCGGCACCTTCAACCTCCTGCGGATCGCGGCGGCCGCGATGGCGCGTACCGAGCCTGTGGACGCGGACGGCCAGCGCGGAGTGATCATCAACACGGCATCGGTCGCGGGCATCGAAGGGCAGACGGGGCAGGTCGCCTACTCTGCGTCCAAGGGCGGCATCATCGGGATGACCGTGCCCGCGGCGCGTGACCTCGC
>Ga0070711_100001615_pt1 | contig 12442 bp, 8 predicted proteins | sample LARL53metaG_FD_65452 | JGI IMG/M metagenome (GOLD analysis project Ga0070711, IMG submission 65452) | Corn, switchgrass and miscanthus rhizosphere microbial communities from Kellogg Biological Station, Michigan, USA - LAR L5-3 metaG | ecosystem: Host-associated > Plants > Roots > Rhizosphere ... | reverse complement strand
GTCAGTTCGCTCCTCGTCTGGTATTCCCCACAGGCTTGAGGGGTTGCCAGGGGAGCCCTTGCCCCTTCGCGGAAGTGCAGCTTGAAGGAGGAATAGGGGATCGGGGGGAGGCCTTCGAAGGTGGTGGTGATCTGGCCGGTGCTCGGGTCCAGTTCGACCTTGCCTGCTTGCTTGACGATCAGGCCGCGTTCTGGGGCCCTTGCGACCAGATACAGAGCCGTCAAGGTCCCAAACGGGTTTTCGTAGGGCGCCGCCAGATACATCGAGCCTTCGATCTGGTCTTCGGCAAGCGGGGTCTTGGCCACCAGGCTTCCTAGCTTCGATGCCTCGGGGCAGCCTTCGCCTGGGAGGGAGCTGGCGCTCTCTGCTTTGAACTGAGCTTCTGAGCAGACCGAGATGCCTTCCGCCAGTGAGGGGTTGACGGTGACTCCCTGGGGCAATGTGACGACTGTCTTGCGGGGCTCTGTTTCCGCGATCCCGCCCGGACTTAGAAGGCCCTGATTGGGCAGCTTCAGTTCGAAGTCAAGACCCGAGGGGTTGGAGGTCAGATGCGTGGTCGGGGTGGAGGAGACTTTGGGTTGGAAGGGGACGGCGTCGCAGCCCCCCTGGGGAGCGGGGTTGCCTCCACCGTCGAGGGAAAGAGCCGATTCTTCGGCGAAGATGCCGGGGGCGAGTTTGGAGTCCGCCTTGACGGTGATCTGCAAGGGGGCGTCGCAGTTCGCCGGCATCGTGAGGAAGGGAAGGAGGGGGGCGTCCGACGACACCGAGCCGCCCGCGCCTTCCGCCGCAGTCTTGCCTCGTTCTGAGTCGTGGCCGGAATCCGCCGGCACTCCCCAGATGCTCGCCTTCACCGAGGAGATTTCGATCGGCACGCTGTTCGTCACAGCGCGCAGCCCGTAGCCTTCATCGCTTCGCACCCCGACGTTCTGCAAGGCGTTGAAGCTGGCGACGCTGAAGCCCAGCTGCCCCGCCACCCCCGGCGGGGCGACCATGTTGTAGATGGGTCCGGGGACCTCGCCAATGGGCCCGGGAATGACAACGCGCAGGATGCCGACCTGGGTGTTGGGCGGGCACTGGGGGACGAAGCCTTCGAAGAGGGCGCGAGGGCAGCGCGGTGCCGCCAGCGGGTTGCCGACCAGGCCGGGCGGCAGGTCGACGATCACGTCGCGCGCTTCCCCGCCTTCGGTCTGGCCGCTTTCGTCAGTGTTCAGCCGGAAGGCGACTTCGTATTCGTAGGGGTGCGAGGAGGCTTGGGTGGTGATCGTGCCGTTTTTGTTCTTGGCCACGGCGCTGAGGCTGCCGGGCACGAAGCCGAAGTCGGCCTGGGCCACCGTGGGCAGCGCCAGCAATCCGAAGGCGCAGGCGAGGAGGGCGATCGAGTTGCGGCGGATCACTTGCTACCTCCCCGGTTGCGCTTGGCGGCTCGCTGGTGGCGGTGCCTTTTCGCTTTGTGGCGGTGCTTGTGGTGCTTGCGGTGTTTGCGGGCCACAGGTTCTTCGACCACGTTGCCTGAGCCTTCGAAGGCCGAGGAGCCGGGGGTCGGATCGTTGGGCGGGGAGACCTGCGGCTGGCAAGCTTCGCCCTGGCATTCGCCCCTGGCGGTTTCGGTTTCGGAGGGGATGCCGCCGAATTCGCGAGCGTCGTAGAGGTCGACCAGGTCGTCGGTGTCTTTCAAGACCAGCTGATCGCGGGTGGTGAAGAAGACGTTCGCTCCTGTTTCGTCGACGGCGAGGAAGTTGGAGTCTTCTGATTCGTGACCTGCGGAGAGCAGGGAGACGCAGCCGGCTTCGCGTTGGCACGTCCCAATTCCATCGGGCTCGTACTGATAGACGTCTTCGGCTCCCGCCTTTTCAGCGCCGGAGGGTTTTCCGTTCACGGCGAGACCGCCCCTGCCCCGATTGGAGTCAAACGGGGAGAGCGCCTCCTGGCTGTCGAAGTACAGGCGGCCGGAATCGAGCAGGTAGCGGGGCTGGGAGCCGACGCCGCCTACCGGGAGGCGTGTGCGGCCGAGCGGCCGGGCGCCGCTGGGATTGCAGGAGACGCAGTTGAGCCTCCCCGACTGGGAGTCATAGAGGAAGGCCTCCACGCAGGGGGCGGTGACGTATGGCCCCGTGCCTTCTTCACGCCTGCAGGTCGGACCGACGTTGTCATAGCCGCTCAGCGGCGCCTTCGACTGGAAGGCAAGCCAGCGCCCCTCGGGGCTGGCCTCGGCACTGCGAGTGACGGGATCCGGGACCCAGTCCCCTCCGCGAGCGCTGCTTTCCTCTTCACGGTCTACGTCGGCGAGAGTGGCGATGAATTCGCTCGCCCCTTCGCTCCAGGCATAGAGGTTGTATTTGCCGGCCTGCGCTTTCGCCCCGTATTCGTTTTCTTCTTCGCCGGTCAGCACCGCGGTGTCGACGAAGTAGACGTGGGAGAGGTCTTCGCTTTGGCCGGCGATGCCTTGGAAGCCGCCCTGGCCTTCTGTCAGGTCGGTGGTGGTTTCCGTTTCGAGGTCATACAGGTGACCGTCGTCGAGAACCACCTCCGAGCCGTCTTCGGAAGCGGCGAGGAATTTGCCCGGGTCGGGGATCGCCACGGTCGATTGGCCGTCGATACGAACGTAGAGCTGACCGGCTTCATCTGACCAGTAGACATGGGAGCCGTCGCTGGAGATCGCGTGGGCGGTGGCGGAGGCAAATCCAAAGTTCGGGCCGCTACCGGGCGCGGTTTCGGCGTTGCCGGGCAGGACGTTGACCAGACGCAGCTGTCCGCCGAGCCACTCATAGAGGTTCTCTTTCCCGCCTCCGCCGTCGAGCGCTTCGGGAGCGAATGGCGTTTCGCCGGTCAGCGCGTCGTTGGCGGCGAAGAAGACGTGGGAGAGGTCCTCGGAGGCGCCGGCGTATTGAACGAAAAGGCCTCCGGGAGGACGATTTGGAGGTTCGCTGGTGAGCAGCGCGCTCAGCGAGGATGGATCTGCGGTTGGCTGGGTGTAGAGGTTGGGGTAACCGGAGGGGGCGCTGGGGGTGAGCGAGGGGGAGTTCTCTGTGATGATTCCTTTGGTCAGCGCGGTGTCGAAGGCCGTGTATTCGCCGCCGTTCAACAGCGCCGGGGCGAGGACCGTCGTCTGCCAGCCGGTTTTTTCGTTGCGTCGGGAGATGTACTCGTTGAGGCGTGCCGCGCCTTCGGTCGCGGAGAACGGAAAGCCCTCATAGAGAACCGCTTCGCCGTCAGGAGAGCTTCGCCTTGGAAACGGCGCGGTCAAAACGCCAGGCTTGCAGCCGGCTCCGCATCTGGCGCCACTGCCCCCACTGTCGGGGTAGAGCGGGAAGACCTCGCCGCCGTTCTTCTGCACGGGAGTGACCAGCTCCCAGGCCCGGTGATCGGGGAGACCCGGAGCTTCTTCGGGGAAGGTACGGAAGGCTTCGGCTTCGCCGGCGTCTTCGCACGCTTCTTCTTCGTGTTCGGGTTCGCAGTGGCTGACCGCGATCGCCCGGTAGCGGTAGCGGGTATCGGGTTGCAGGCCGATCAGCGACGGGGAGGCGGGGAGCGGTTCCTGGCTCGCCGGGAGATCGCCTCCCCCCAGCGGAGCTTCTGCCGCGCCGAGGAACTTTTCTCCCGGCGGGTTGGCGTCGTATTCCGCTTCGGTCTCGTACTGGAAGGAGTAGTGGGTGGCCGAGCCCCGTGGGTTGATCTGCGCGTTGACCGTCGCCGTGGTCGCCGTCACCGCCGAGGCTTCCTCGGATTCGACTTCGGGGAAGCGGACTTCGGCGGGGGCGAAGATATAGCCCAAGGGGGCGGGGGCGATTTCCCCGAAGGCGGCGACATAGAGGACGCCGGGGGGACGGGAGGGTTCCCAGACGTGGTTCGGGTCGAATGCTAGCCCAGCCGAGGTTTCAAGGTCGGGTTTGGGCGTAAGGGTGAGTTTGCCCCTGTCCTGAAACTGGCCCCCTTCGCAGGCGCTCAGCTGGTGGATGAATTTGACGCTTTTTGTATCCCAGTAGAACGGCTCGCCGGTCTCCGGGTTGACGGTCATCGAGAACAGGCCCTGGTCGACGACTTCGTATTCGCAGATCGGGGTGTGGAGCGGTCCTGGCGCGAACTCGCGGAGCGTCCGATTGTCGGCGCTGTAGAGGTTGCCGGCGTCGTCGAGCGCGAGGTGGTGGCCGGAGGTGTCGATGTCGTTGGCGCGGCCGCTGTAGACGTAGTGTTCGTAGTCGCCGGGGCTCTGTGGTTTCCAGATCATCACCCGATCCTCACCTTTTGCGCTATCGGAGATGTAGAGCGTGCCCGAGGCATCGACGGCGATGCCGGTGTTTTCGGGAGCGTTGTGCAGCTTTTCGGGGCTTTCGTCGGCGGTTTCGTCCGTGCTCCCCTTGTCGAGAAAGTTGGTGACAGGGGAACCGGTGGCGGTGAAGACCTGGACGACGCCGTGGTTTACCCCGAAGTTGCCCAGGCCTTCGGATCGAGGACGAACATAGACGTAACCCGTTGCCTGGTCGACGGCGATGCTGTTGGGGCTGACGAGTCGCCCGGCGCCTTCGCCGTTGCTTGCTTGGAGATCTTCAGGGCTCCCGCAAACCGGGTGTGCCGGTTCTCCGTCGGGCCCGCAGCGTTCAAACTGATTGGGGGAAAGATGTGGTTTTGAGACCCGCCATCCCCAGGCCTCGCGGAATTCCCCCTGCGGGCTGTAGCGGAGGACCGCCCCGAGCCTCGGGCTTACCGCGTAGAGGGTGCCGGCGGGAACACCACCGACGCCGGTGGTGTTGACGGCAATGCTCCCGCCATTGAGACTGTCGAGGTAATTTTCGGACGGTGGATTTTCAGAGAAGGTTGCGACCTGTTCGAGAGCCGCATCGGCAGGCGGGGCGAGGAGGAGGCCGATGAGGAGAAGCAACACAAAGGTACCGCTGGCTCGCGTTGACGAAGCGCCGATCGAATCTCTGATTGTGAATCTCACCTTTTTCTCCATCTCAGGTCGCGTCTCTGCGTTTGGCCGTCAGTAGACCGACCCACACATGTGAGTCGGTCTACGTATCAGCCATTACGGTGCGGTCACTGCCCAGGAACCGAAGGCAAAGGTTCGAGGAGTTTCGACAAAGAACACCAACTGGGCTCCGGTTGGGGCGAAGCCTTGGAACTTTTCTGAAAAGACTTCGGCGGATCCGAAGTACACCAAGCCGCTCGTGCTCCCACTGTAGATGCAGAGGTTGCCTGGGTCGGCAGTAGGGTGTTCCATGGTGCCAGTGCATGGACCCGATCCTTCAGAGGCTTCTTCGGTTTCTTCGGGCGTAAGAAAATGGACTGCTTCTTCTTCTGACACAGTCGCCAACGGGATCGGGAAGGAGATCGGTACCCAGACTTCTTCGGCTGAAGTTTCATTGACGAAGCTCCAGGTTCCGGTCTCGGTCTTACCCGACGGCAGCGTGCTGGTGAAGCCGCTGAGCCCGGTCGCGCCCGTAGCTCCTGTCGGGCCGGTTGCCCCGGTCGCACCTTTGGCGCCGGTGGCACCCGTCGCGCCGGTTGGTCCGGCTGGGCCCTGCGCTCCCGCGCCGCCGTCTTTGCCGTTGGCCCCGGCAGGTCCCTGCGGGCCGGCTGGGCCCTGAGGACCTGCCGGACCGGTGGGACCTTTGGGCCCGCGAGGACCGCGCTTCGCTTTTGCCGAGGCCGTCGCCTTACCGTGGCCACCTGAGCCCGAGGCGGCCCAAGCGCCGCCGATCAGGGCGAAGACCAGTGCGATGACCGAGATGACTCCCGGGATGCCGAAGCGGTTGCGCAGCGTCGAGAACATCGAAATCTCTCTCCTTGTCCCGTGAGCCCCTCTGCCCGCCGCTTCCCTTTGCGGCTTCCGCGGGGCTCGGTTGTCCCTGTGGATCGAAAACGCGGATATCCGTGTTTCTCGGTCTAGGGCAGGAGAGTAGATACTCGCGTTTCCAATGTCAAGGGCCCCCCTGCGAAATGGACGCCGCTGCGCCGAAAGCAGCTTCGCGCCCGGGGATGCTGGAGCCCCGCGCTAGTGGGAGGCCAGCTCGGTGAGGATGGCGAGGATCAGCGTTCCGAAGATGCCGGCGCCGATCTGCAGGGTCGTGCGGTGGAGGGAACGGAACTCGGCCATGATTTCCTGTCGCTGGCTCCTCGCTTCTGCCTCGATACGGTCGAAGCGCTGGTCCACCCGGTCGAAGCGCTGGTCCACCCGGTCGAAGCGCTGGTCCACGTGGTCGAGGAAGTCGTCGAGCCGCTCGTCGGTCCAGCTGTTCCGCATCGCCTCCATGATGGCACCCTAGCCGACAACACGTTGCGGGGGGTTAAGAAGCTCCCGCAAAAGTGCAACAAAACTCAAGCCCAGGACGAGACTCGAACTCGTGACCCCCTCCTTACCATGGAGGTGCTCTACCAACTGAGCTACCTGGGCGAGGAAGCAACTCTAGCGGTGTCGGGGCTCAGGCCGGGGTCGTGAGAAGCGACCCGAGCGGCTCAAGAATGGGAGCCGAGCACCGTAAGGATGCCGATGATGACCGTTCCCAAAACGCCTCCGCCGACTTGCAGGATCAGGCGCCTGACCGACTCCAGCTGGTCATCGATGCGCGCCCCGACCTTGTCGAAGCCCGCTTTCACTTCCATCCGCGAGTTCGCAACTCGGCTTCGATGCGATCGAAGCGGTGGTCAACCAGTTCGAAGCGGTGGTCAACCAGTTCGAAGCGCTGATCGATCAACTCGAAGCGGTGGTCGACGTGGTCGAAGCGCGAGTCGACGTGACGCCTGAAGTCGTCGAGTCGGTCGTCGACGAAATGCCCACGACACAAGTCGCCGGTGCTCGGGTCGGCGCTCCCCCAGACCAGCCGACGGGCGGGCCGACTCAGTGCACGGGAGAACCCCCTAGCTCCGCGCGCGGCAGTCGCGGAGGACCGTCGAGTGGAGCGTCTTGCCGTCGTCGAAGCTGAAGTGCATTCGAGCGAGGGGGAAAAGTGAGCCCGGGAAGCCGTCGGGCGCGGGACAGCCGGCGGAGACGTAGCTGTGCAGCGTTCCCCGATAGCGAAAGCGCCGTCCGAGATTCAGCGAGAGCCCTTTGATGAAGCCCCATTCCGCGGCAACCTGGGGCAGGTGCGCGGTGAGGACGAGCCCGTAGGTTCCGGCGCGGCGGTGGCTGATCTGGAAGGGCAGGGTGAAGGAGGTCGGCAGGGGAAGCGTGCCGTAGATATGGGCGAGGATCACCGGCCGGCCGTAGCTGCGGCCGTTGAAGGCGAGGATCCTGCCGTTGGACGGAAACGGGGACTGTTCTGGCAGGGCCACGTTCGCGTGGAAGGAGCCGTGGCCGACGAGCGCCGGCGAGCAGGCCGCTCGCGCCTTGGCCGTCGATGCGGGCTGGATCTCCTGGTAGCGGCAGACCGGGAGCCCGCGGGGGTCGAGGTGCCCGTTGCGGTTTATCTCCAGCTTGATCGCGCGCAACTGCGGCGGAAGCGTGTTGTCGGTCGTAGCGATGCTGGTCGCAATCGATACCTCGACCGGCCCAGTGCCCGTCCGGGGCAGCTTGCGCGGCGCGATGTGGCCCCAGAAGCCGACCCGCAGGTTGCCCTGCTGGATAAAGGTCTTGATCGGCTTGGCTTGGCCAACCGAGGCGACGGCGAGGCAGAGCAGCGAGACCGCGAGTATGAGCCGCTTAGTCGCTGCCCCGCCCATCCATCACCGGTCTCACGTGAACTTGGAGGGTTCGAAGCGGCAGTAGTGGAATTCGAAGCCGAGGACCTGGTTGTTGGCCTGGGTCGCGTTGTGGGTGAGGCGAATCACCGTCGCCTGAGCGCCCGCCTTGTTTTCGGCCTTGAGGTCTTTCGCCGCCTTCTGGAAGAGGGTGGCCTCTAGCGCCACGTAGCCCAGCCACTTTTCGAGCTTCGCCTTGTCGGCCGGCGGCTGTTCGACGGCTTTCAACTGGAGCAGCGTCTTGTGCAGGGCGGTCCCGGCCTTGGCGAACTTCGTGCCGGCGAGCTTCAGCTTGCCTTCCTTGACCTCCTTGCGAACCCCTTTGAGAATCCGTTCGTTGGCCTGCGTGTTGGTCTTGCAGATCGGCTCGACCGCTTCCTTGTAGGTTTCGCGCGTCATTTCGGTCGCCTGTGCGAAGGGCACGGCCAGCAGAGCCCACGCCATTACGAACGCGCCGATCGCGCCAAAGGTCCTCTTCCCCACGGAGTGCCTCCCTCTCATTCCCATCTTGTCAAGCATGTCATTTTCCCAAACACACGCCGGTGCCTAGAAGCTCGCCACTCTAGTGGATGGCCCCAGAGGATCGGTCCGGTCCGCATCAGGCCTCGCCCCAGCCCGGATCCGCAGATCGCTGTCCATGTTTGACGAGGGACGCGGCGGGCAATCCATTGCCATGAACGAAGAGGCACCACGTGACGATCCGCTGGTCGAAGAGGAGGAGGGCGCGGCGGCGACCGAAGCCGCCCGCATAGGCGGCGAAAGCGGCATGGAGGGCATGGACGAGGCGAAGCGCAGCGTCGCCGAGCACGGCGGTGGGGAGTCCGAGGGCTTCGAGGAAGCCGAGGAGCTGCTCTCCGAGCACGCCAGCCACGGCGAGCCCGGCGGCGACCCGTTGCGAGACGCCCTCGGGATTGAGCCCGACGAGGATCCCGCGACCTACGGCGAAGCCGACGAGGTAGAGCCGGCGGACCAGTGAGCGAGGCGCTCAAGCGCTCGGCCGCGGTGCTCGAGGCCAAGCGCATCCTCTATCACTGTGTACATCACAGATCCTTACCTAACTCGAACCTCACACGTACCAAGAATGATTAGGATTTCCGCCATTCTCTAGCGACATCTCAACTCCTCACGCGCTAAATTGCGCGGGCGCTCACGGGAGGCGTGAGCGGTGACAGGGGAGGAGGAGGCTTGATGAAACTCAAGCCCGTAAACAGTACCGTCCGGTCTGCGTGGAACCCGGCTCGGAGGTTGGCCCTTTCTGGGCGCTTTGGTTGCGCCATCCTGCTTGCGACCAGCTTGGGCCTCTCGGCCCCGGCGGCCTCGCAAGCTTCCGGAACGGGATCGATCTCCGGCACGGTCATCGACGCGACCACGCTCGACCCGATCGAAAATGCCGAAGTTTGCGCATACCGGGCCTCGGACCTCGAATACGAAGGCTGCGAATACACCGACTCGAGCGGGCACTACACGATCGCCGGTCTCGGGACCGGCGCCTACAAGGTGGGCTTCGAACCGCCATACGAAACCGACTACGCCAGCCAGTTCTACGACGGCAAGAGCAGCGCCGAAGAAGCGGACGACGTGTCGGTGACGTCTGGCTCGAACACCCCCGGCATCGACGCGCAGCTCGAGGAAGGCGGCGAAATCACCGGCATGGTCACAGACGCGGGAACCAGCGCCCACATCGAAGGGATCGAAGCCTGTGCCTATCGCGGGGGTAGCGGCGACGTTGGCTGTGCGACCACCGACGTCAACGGCGAATACGCCATATCCGGGCTCCCCACGGGCACGTACCGCGTCCGGTTCCACTCCGCGGACTACGCCGAACTGAATTACATCCCGCAGTACTACGACGGCAAAAGCTCCCCTGAAGAAGCGACCGGCATCTCGGTTAGCGCGGGATCGACGACTTCCGGCATCGACGCACAGATGCAGGAAGGGGGCGAAATCACCGGCATGGTCGCCGACGAGGCCTCAGAAAACCCGATCGCGGAAGTGGAAGCTTGCGCCACGCTGGTGAGTGGTGAAGGCGAAGCTACGGAATGCGCTTCCACCGACTCCAGCGGCCACTTCACAATCATGGGGCTGCCTACCGGCTCCTACAAAGTGAAGTTCAACCGCCCCTTCGGGACGACGTACGCCGACCAGTACTACAGCGGCAAGGCCACCTTTGCGGAGGCCACACCGGTCTCAGTGACGGCGGGCTCGACCACCCAGAACATCGATGCCGCGCTCCAGGCCGGCGGCCGGATCACCGGTACGGTCACCGACGCCACAACCGAGAACCCCATCCAGAGCGTCGACGTCTGTATTGACGGGGGACCCGAAGGATCCTTCTACGAATGCGAAAGCACCGACGGGTCCGGCGACTATGAAGTCGACAGCCTCGCCGCGGGCACGTATCACGTCACCTTCTACCCCGGGCATACCTGCAGCGGAGGCTCCTGCGCCCCGCAGAACTACGTCAGCCAGTCTTACGACGAAAAGAACAGCCAGGGCGAAGCTACGCCGATCTCGGTCAGCGTGGGATCGACGACCTCCGGTATCGACGCGCAGATGCAGGAAGGCGGACACCTCAGCGGGACCGTCATCGACGACACAACCGACCAGCCCGTGGAAGGGATCGAGGTCTGCGCCTTCGAACCGGGGACCGGCGAGAGCAACTTCCACAGGTGCGAATCCACCGATGAACACGGCGAATACGCCGTCAACGGGGTTCCCACCGGGTACGTGGTCGTTCGCTTCTCGCCCGAAGAGTCCTTCGACAACGAGCTGAACTACTCCCCCCAGTACTACGACGACAAGGGATCCCGGGCCGAAGCAACGCACGTCTGGGTCACGGCCGGTCTGACGACCTCCGGAATCGACGCGCAGATGCACGCGGGCGGCACGATCTCCGGGACGGTGACCAGCGCCTCGTCTCACAGCCCGCTCGCGGGCATCGAAGCGTGCGCGAGCGAGATCGGACTGGAAGAAGGACAAGAGGAAGAAGAAGCCTGCGCTGCGACCGATTCGAGCGGCCAGTACGCGCTCGTCGGCCTCGGCTCCGGCTCCTACAAAGTCTCGTTCAGCAGCTACGAATCGGAATACGCCCTCCAGTACTACGACGCCAAGCCGAGCCTGCACCAGGCGGATGCCATCGCGGTCACGGCGGAATCGACGACCGCTAACGTCGATGCCGAAATGCAGCAGGGCGGGCGCATCAGCGGCACCGTGACCGCCGCTGATACCAACAGCGGACTCCAGGGTGTCGAAGTCTGCGCCGTCGGGTTGGGGAGCGAAGAAGATGTCGCGACGTGCTCCCTGACCGGCGCCGCGGGACACTACGCGATCACCCAGGTAACCGCGGGCAGTTACAAGGTCCGGTTCACCGCCGCGAGCCTCTCTGGCTATCTGGGCCAGTACTACAGCGGCAAGGCCACTTGGGCCGAAGGCGCCGCGGTGGCGGTCACCGGGGGGGCGACGGCGGCGGGCATCGACGCTCAGCTCAGCGTACCGATCGCCAAGCCCGTCAACGCCTCTCCGCCCAAGCTGGTGGGCTCGCCGGAAGTCGGCGACGTGCTCTCCTGCGGCAACGGCGGATGGGAAAACAGCCCCACGTCGTTCAGCTACGCGTGGCTGCAGGAAGGCGAAACCATCGATGGCGCCACCGGCGATACCTACACCGTGGAGGCGCAGGACGCGGGGCACGGCATCAGCTGCAAAGTGACCGCGGGCAACGCGCTCGGTTCGGCCAGCGCAACCAGCAACACGCTCCAGATTCCCGCCGTCACGAATCCGCCGCTCAATGCCGTCGCACCGGTGCTCCATGGGACACCCGCATTCGGCCAGCTGCTCTCTTGCGGCAAAGGCATTTGGAAAAACAGCCCCACGTCGTTCAGCTACGTCTGGCTACGCGACGGTGCGCCGATCGGCGGGCAGAGCGCCAACACCTACACCGTGGGAGTGCTGGACGCGGGGCGCGGCATCAGCTGCGAAGTGACCGCGGGCAACGCGCTCGGTTCGGCCAGCGCAACCAGCAACACGCTCCAGATCCCCCCCAAGCCGGTCAATACGGCGGCACCGGAACTGAGCGGCTCACCTGAAGTCGGCCAGCAGCTCTTCTGCGGCAAAGGCAGCTGGAAAAACAGCCCCACGTCGTTCAGCTACGCGTGGCTGCGTGACGGTGCGCGAATCGGCGGGCAGAGTGCCAACACCTACACCGTGGGAGTGCTGGACGCGGGGCGCGGCATCAGCTGCGAAGTGACCGCTTCTAACAGTGGCGGACCCACGAGCGCGGTCTCCAACATCCTCGAGGTGCCAGCGCCTGCCGATGGCGGTGGAACGCCCAAAGCGCCCCAGCCACCGCCTCCGCCACCGGTGACGACCCCTAAACCAAAACCGCTCACCTGCAAAAAGGGCTTCCACAAGAGAAAAATCAGAGGGAAAGCGCGCTGCGTGAAAGTCAAACACCGCAAACGTCACCGGAAAGGGTGACGGGCCGCAACGACAGGCGCGCCGCAGAGGCCATCCGATTGACCGCATCCGACATTGACCCCCCTCTGGTGTGGTCGATGTCGGATGCGCGATCCGCGGCCTAGGTTTCAGTTCGCCGCCTGATTTCAGATGGCGACTCCACGAAAGCCGGTAGCTAAGGTGTGGCCCGGCGCGGCAGGCGATCAACTGCCATTGATTGGTCGCCGCGACTGAGAGCCGTCGGAGTCGCGACAGGCTCGCGTGGCCTTCAGAGGTAGTTAGCTGCCGCGCCATCGGCACCGGCGGGGGCACCGAA
>Ga0070711_100001612_pt1 | contig 12449 bp, 8 predicted proteins | sample LARL53metaG_FD_65452 | JGI IMG/M metagenome (GOLD analysis project Ga0070711, IMG submission 65452) | Corn, switchgrass and miscanthus rhizosphere microbial communities from Kellogg Biological Station, Michigan, USA - LAR L5-3 metaG | ecosystem: Host-associated > Plants > Roots > Rhizosphere ... | reverse complement strand
TGTTCATTGCGAGCCAGAAGTAGCCCAAAAGGCCAAAACGGATACGTTTCATCTGATCTCGAAACATGTAGCCCGCAATAGCCCACAGATAAAAGACGCATTGCGTCAGGAACACGACACGATACGGAACGGCCGTGATTAGAAAGATGTTGCTCAGCAACAGGGCAATCAAAAAGAAAGGCACCAGCCACCGCAACAGTTTATGCGAGAAGAACGCCAGCCTGGTCATAAAATTCATGCGAACTCGAATCAATTCTCCCATGGCTCGGAAACTGCCAACCGCCAGCCGAACCCTTCTCGTGAATTCTCCCGAGACCGAAGGTGCGGCATACTCAATCCCCGTGGCTTCCGGATCAAAGATCACTGAGTAACCAAGCTGACGAGCTCGCATAGGAACAACGAAATCTTCGATTACTGTCTCGGAGGAAATCGGCTGAAAACACTGTCGACGGAGGGCGTAAATAGCTCCGCTTGCCGTTAGCGTTGCGCCAAAGCGTGCTTCCATCAGGCGAATTATCGTTTCATATTTCCAGTAGATCCCCTCGGTCTGTTGAGATTCCGCCGTCGCTTTGAACTTCAAGAGTCCGCAGACCACCCCGACCTTGGGATCGGAAAAATGGCGGACCAACTTCTGAATGGAATCAGGCGCAAAAAGTGTTGCGGCGTCGGAAAAAATCAAGATCTCGCTCGTGGTTAGTGCTACGCCGACATTCAGAGCGTTGGCTTTCCCTTTCCTCGACGGAAGCAAAACCGTCCGGATTTGCTCGTCCCTGGCTTCCGCGAGGATTTCATTGGTTCGGTCGTCGGAACCATCCGACACAATGATTACTTCCAATTTGTTCTTGGGATATTCCAGATTTCTGATGTTGGTAATCCTGTCAGGCAGGTGTCTCGCTTCGTTATACGCAGCGATGACCAAAGAGACCGATGGCAGTTCTTCCTGCCGCAGTGGGTTGATGCGGCGGTCATGCCGTCCTGACAAGTACTGCCAATCTCTTCGAATTTGCGAAAGACTGTACAACGCAAACAGAATGCATGGATACAGGAAGTAAGAATAGACAATCAGGGAAGAGCTGATCCAAAACAGCCAAATTGCCAGCGGCTCGACAACTCTCATCATCGGCCGCCTTGGGCCGAAAGAACGATCTTTATCGTCTTGAACAGTACCAGCAGGTCGAAACCAAACGACATATTCTTGATGTAGAAGAGGTCGTAGGATAGTTTGTCGATGTTGTCCTGGAGCGACGCGCAATACCCTCTCTGAACTTGCGCCCAGCCGGTGGCTCCCGGTCTCACTGTCCAACGTTGCGCGTACAAGGGTATCTGGCTTGCGCATTCCAGTTCCTGTTCCGGAACAAAGGGACGGGGTCCAACGAAATACATATCTCCCAAGAGAATGTTGTAAAGCTGCGGTATCTCGTCCAATCTCAATCGCCTTAACACCCGGCCAACCCGCGTGATGCGCTGATCGTTGTGTTCGACAGGACGGGCATATCCGCCACGGTCGGCATCCAGATGCATAGTGCGGAATTTATACAAGGTAAAGGGCTGACCGCCTAAACCAATGCGCTTCTGCCGGAAAATGACGGGACCGGGAGAGTCAAGCCGTATTGCCAGCGCAATCAAAGCGATCAGAGGGAGAAGGAGCAGCAGACCTGTAGTTGCGAGAAGCAGAGACACTCCGCGCTTGTAGATCAGCGTGAGCGTAGATACTTTGAACCCCGGCGAAAATATCAGCCAACTCAGCCGGAGCGTCTCCACGGGCAATTTCCCCATGGCAACTTCGTAGAAATCCGTGGCGTCTTGGATGATCACCCCGGAAGTCTTCAGAGCAAGGAGATCGTCCAGAGGGAGCTTCTTCCGCTGATCTCCCATCGCAACAATGACTCGACCAATGTGATTCTGGCTTGCGAGACCAGCGATGTCTTCAATTCCCCCCAAGTGTATTGGCTGCTTGACATCCAAGGACGAATGCCATTCAGACCCAAGATAACCGAGAAGACAGAGTCCCAATTCGGGACGATGCTGGATTACTCTAGCGACGTTGGAAGCCATGCGACCTTCACCTAGAATCACTACCGTCTCGGCGTACTCGGCGGATCTGTTTACCGCAAAGAAGAGCTGACGATTGGATACCAAAAATATCGCGGCAAGGGTAACCCCAGTAATCGCAAAGCGAGGGAAGAGCTGCAGTGACGGAACTAGATAATAAATCGGCGCAACAACCAAACAGGCAATCCCAAGCCCTTTGATGAAACGGGAAAGCACCGCTGGCGAGTTTCGTAAGGAAGAAGGAGCATACAAATCATTGCAATATAGAAAAAACAAACATACCGCGGCCAAGAACCCCACCTTGAAGTACCCAGACTGGGCGCTTAGCACGAATGGCGTCTTCAGTCCGAAATGCAGGAACGTGGCGGTGAGAAAAGCAATGCATACCAGGAAGACTTCCACTAAAAGGACTGCTATTGTGCGCTTTGGGAAATAGACGTTAAATAGTTTAACCATTTTTGCTGTCCACGCTTACCGATACGGCTAGTTCCAGACCAGCGTTTTTGTTTGCCAATCGAAATCCTCTTTCCAGATTTGTTGGCGGCCAAGCGAAGAAGACGATTCTCAGCCTTGGCGGACCCAAGCTTGGAGCGAAAGCTTCGGTAACTTGTCGCAAGTCCTTGTATCGCTAATCGAAGTGTTTCGCTCTACGGTTTCGAGGACAATCGAGGAAATCACTTCAGAAGCAGAAACCCAATGAAATACTGCCCAAATGAGGTTCCTCGGACGCTCCGAAAAGCCGACAACCTAAGGGCAAGAATGATGCCAACGAAGAACTGCGGCTGCGCTGCAGCGGACGGGCTATCCGATAGCAACGATGGGACTTACCGGTACCAAAATGACCCCTATGCCCCGGTACGGGCTTTGGGACGCCGCAAGCCCTTCCTAGATAGGGAAATTTCTTTCCCGAATTATCGTTGATTTCCCAATGCCTAACGAACCGAAACTTCGCCCGAGGCTAAGTGGCGTATTATCTGCGATTTGGGTCCACGCAACGAATCTCCAGGTAAAATTGCCACGAAACCGTTTTCGAGCGCGATTCCTAAACTCCGCCCGGAGCAAAAGGTTGACATGAACAGGAAGGACTTGGACATACTTCTGCACACTTTTGCACCGAACCGATTTGGAACTATGGCAGGATCATTGCTCGTTCATTGAGGCACGCAAGGTAGAACGAGATAAGCACATCAGTAACACACACTTACACTATCCGGTTTGCTGTCCTCTCTCATTCTCCTTTTAACAGTAATCGGCGACATTGTGGAAGCGGGAATGCATCAGTAACGCGGGAGAGAATTTAGCTCCCTCACTGACCCAGAGGTGTTTCGTGCACGAGATTGCCCAGCAACTCGCTACCTTTACTGAACGTCTATTTGAACCCGCTCTGATCGCAGCTTTCGGACTTGCATTGATCCTCACCGCTCGTGTTATCAGCCGGATCACGTCATTCCTCACTGTGCGTGAAACCAAGCCTGTGCCTGAGACTCGCATTGAGTCCATAGTCCAGATTAGGCTAGGCGATGTCCACTCGGGATCCTGGGAGATGTCCGTCTCAGCTCGCTCGCAGACTCCATCTGTTGGAGTGACCTCGTCGAACGTCATTTACTAGACAGGTTCTAACCCTCAAGCTAATTTAGTTCAGGTTTGCTCGAGTTCTGTCCCTGTGCCTGGCATCCCGCGTCTTCCAGCGGCTCATTGAGAACCAATGTCGAGGGGATCAGTCTGGAGGATACAGCGGAAATTGTGGCCGTTCCGCCGTTCTACTTTGGGACCAGGCCTTGAAGGGCGCAAATAGGCGTCACCAGATCAAGTTGGGGATAATTCCGATGGCATGGTCTCTCGAGAGTGTGAAGGATCCAAGTACGCCCGCAGCTGTTCGGCCAATCCCTTGACCGCAGGTTCACGAAGAATATCAAAATGTGTGGAAGGCACTTGACTCACGTCGACTCCGCCGGCAGCCAACTCTCCCCAGCCCAGATACTCGTCATCCCCTTCATTGGCCCCGCGCTGGGTGGAGCGGAACAGAACTATTTTGCCTTGGTAGCGCTTGGGTTTGTAGTTGGCCGCAGCAAACGCACTGATTTCTTCAATGGTGGCTAGTTTCTGCGGAATTGGCCGCCCGAAAACGCTGAGCAAGCGGTAGCCTATCCTCGCAACTTTCTCACCCAAGAGTCTCTTGAAATTATCCAAGCGATCCTCTGTTGACAGCAGCGCGTCTGCATGCTCTTTGTAAATCTCGAATCGTTCTCGGACGGGCAAAAAGTTGAGAACTTTCGTCCCATAGTGCCACTCGATCGTATCGAAAAGCACGAGAAGGTCGACGCTTTCTCCTTGCTCCACAATCTGTCTGGCCACTTCGAAAGCGACAATTCCTCCGAAGGAATACCCTGCGAGACGGTAGGGCCCCCGCGGCTGAACTGATCGAATAGCCTCAACATAATAAGTGGCCAGGTCTTCGAGCCGGCTGATAAAAGGCTCTCGTCCATCCAGCCCTCTCGGCAAAAGGCCGAACACCGGCTGTTCTTCGCCAAGATAAAATGCCAGACTATGAAACTTGATTACGTTGCCGCCAACGCCTGAAATTACGTACAGAGGCAACTGTTTGCCTTTGGGCTGGATCGGTACGACTGGCGACCACGGCCGGGGCTCCTTCTGGTTAGCGTTCGTCGTGTTGCTAATCAGTTCGGAAAGCAGCCGAATTGTGCGCGCTTCGAACATGATCGAAAGACCCAACTCAAGAGCATATGTCTTATTGATCTTGGCGATCAGTTGCGCAGCAATTAAGGAGTGCCCACCAACGTCGAAAAAGTCGTCGTCGGGATTGATGGGTTCAAACTCAAGTAGTTCTTCCCACCATTTGGTCAGGGTGCCCTGAATATCGACGTCACGGTCCAGTTGATTTTTCGTTGTTCCGGCTGACTGACTCTCGCCGGGCAATCCTCCGTAAAGGACAGTTAATCCTTGCGCCGGGTCTACTGTGAGAAGGCTACAGAGTAGTTTGGCCCGGTCGGCAGGATCCAGACCGCTCGGCATTTCGCGAGTCAGGGACACAATCGGTAAGCCGGTGCGCATTGCTGAAAGACAAGAAAGAAATTCCGACATCGCCGCACGATGTATCGCACCTTGCGAAGCAGGCTGCGAATCCTGGAAGGAGCAAAACAAACGAAAATCTGCCGGTAGGTCGCGGCAAATACCTGACACGGCTTGCGTTTTTTCTATCACCCGGACGAGACTCGACTCCCCCGCTTCTCTCGACTTCATTATTCGCAGATTTTCGCCGATCTCATCTGCCACATGAATAAAGCCATCGACTCGCCCAAAGGTTTCAACTACCCGACGTATCCCGCTCTTAATCTCTTCGGGGCGCGTCAATTCCGCATCCACGACGAGAATCCGGCTCTCCGACGATTGCGCGGGTGGCAACTTGTCGACGCTCTTCCTGATAAAATCCGGCATCGTTGCGTTGGACTGAATCGCTTCCCAACCGCCGGAGGGAAGCCGGCGTCTGCACCCAACCAGAGCGATTCTTGCCTGAAACTCGTTGAGAAGCCGCTCGACGATAGCGAGTTCAAGATCTCCAAACGCACCCGAGAATACATATACGCCGTCTTGTTTGGGGCCCCAACGAGACTCCGCAATTTCCGGGGTCCCTAAGGCCTCAAAGCGCTCGCTCCACCTGCGATTTCCTCGATACGCGATGACCTGGTCGTCAGCAGGGGCACAAAGTTCGGCAATGATCTGCACGGCCACAAAGGACATGCCCTGGCCAGTCGGATCGCAATCGATATTGCGGCAAGTTATTCCAGGGAGTTCCTTGGGGATAGCTTTCGCGAGTCCCAGGGCGGTTGCGCGGACCGGGAAAATAATCTTTTCCTCGGAGACAGAGTGAAGCTGATTGGAAATTAGAGAGATATCCACGCGAGACAGTTTCTTTTGAGCGACCGCTTGAGCGAGATGCTGAAGGCTGTAAAAACTTGTATCCAGGAGTTCTCCTGTCGTTCTCTCCGGAGTCTCAGGAAGGACAGACCAGAGATGCACAATGTTATCGGGTGGATTGCCTCTCCGTTGGAGGTCGCCAATCAACGCGTCGTAATCAGAACGCACATTCGGCCGAATTGCATATTCATATCTGCTGAGTTTCGCAAACTTCTTGCCTGGTTTGACCTCCACAACCTTATGAGCTGCGCCCTTTAGTTGTGCGACAATTTGCTTGCCGAGACCGACTTCGTCAAGAAATACAACCCAGCATTTTGATTTTGAGGACAGTGCTGTCGGCACTATCGTCTGAACCCAAGCTCGGCGATAGAACTGATTCCTAACCTGCGTAGTGACCTCTTCCATCGAAAAGAACTCCTTAGAATCTCCGATTCTCCTATATTGCCCCTCGGTCTGGACCTAGTCCACCCTCGTGACTAGCGAGCCAGGACTCGGAGGTTGTCGGCGGAAACCGTCGTCCCTAAATCATACTCCATCGATGGCCCAAAGAGTTTGCTCGGCGCTCCCGCCAGGCCGCTTGTGCTCCCCCTGCCTATAGCTTTTTGGAACCGTTGTTTTCAAAGCAAGCCTGTGGCATAAGACTTTTCTCACCTCCCATGCCTCGACGACGACTGGTCTCTCAGACCGTTACAAGCCATGGTTCCACAACCGCGAGTTTAGTAAGATGCTTTGGCGGGACACGAGAGGGTTGGCACTTAAGGAAAAATCTCATGCGCAGCTCTGCTGAACGACGGTGCGTGCTGGTCGTTTACCTGCTGTGCGGATGCCTGGCTGCGTGCTCCCGTCCTTATGCAGATGTCCGCGAGACCGCACAGCAAAATCCTCCGGAAGCTGTGTCTAGCCACAATGAGATACATACAGCCGCAACATGGAACAAGCAAGCGGCGGCAACGTATCTCGATCAGAGACAGACTTGGTGGATGCAATGGGAAGCGGCCAAAAGAGATCACGACACTTTCTGCGTTTCCTGCCACACCACTCTTCCCTTCGTTTTCGCCCAACCTGCGCTTCGTGATGTGGCGTCTTCGGGGAACAGCCCCGTCGATAATGACAGCAAAATTATCGAGGACGTGAAGAAGCGCGTTCGTCTTTGGGATTCTGTCACGTCGTACTACGGTGACAAAGACGATGGCGCTGGCAATGGTCCCGGCTCCCGGGCTACAGAGGCTGTCGTGAATGCTGTGATTCTCGCCTGCCACGATTCACAGGCTGGCCGACTCAGTGACGAAGCACTCATGGCGTTTCGAAACATGTGGGCTCTGCAGCTTGCTTCCGGGAGCGAAAAGGGAGCTTGGCGGTGGCAGAACTTTGGGTTGAGCCCCTGGGAGTCAAACGATTCGCCCTACTTCGGCGCCACGCTGGCGGCTCTCGCCGTTGGCATGGCACCTGCAAGCTATCGCTCCAACCCAGACATTCAAACCAGTCTCGTGTCGTTGCGTGGGTATCTGATCCGGGGATACACCCAGCAGTCACTTCTCAATCGTATCGGCCTACTATGGGCGACGACAAAGTGGCCAGTCCTGTTAACCCCAGAACAGCAGAAATCGATCATTGACGAAATCTACGGAAAGCAGCAGACCGATGGAGGTTGGAGTCTTGCCTCACTAATGTGGTCGCCCAGATATTTGGGAATACCGTCGTTGCTGGCCATGTGGCGGCGGAACGATGGGACTCCCCAGGAAACGAGAAGCGATGGGCTCGCTACCGGCTATATTGCTTATGTTCTGCAGCAAACGGGCGCACCACATGAAGACCGCCGTTTGAAGAATGCCCTAGTTTGGCTGACGCGCAACCAAAACGCGACGGAAGGATACTGGACCGCGGTCTCGCTGAACCGAAGACGCGACCCCAATTCAAGTGTCGGCCGCTTCATGACGGATGCGGCGACGGCGTTTGCGGTGCTTGCACTCAGCGAAAAGGGATCGTAGCTCTCTGATTTTCTGAGGGCGCCGAGACTTTGAGACCACCAGCTAGATTCGTTCCCACGAGAGGAGGCTGGGATGCGGGCAAAAGCAGTTCCCGTCCATTCGGGTAATTTGCCCAATGAGTGTGGCGCCCAGACAGCGCCGGTTTTTACACCGTTAGTTAAGTACCTGTTTATCAGTAATATAGGACGCGCTCAGCGCGCTGTTACCAGGTTTCCTTTGGCAGGCCAATTGCCCTACGACTCGCGGGGATTGGTGTGTCATTTCGTTAGCTTCGTGTCCCCAGATGGCCGACCGCAGTCGCGGTGTTGCTGGATAGATGGAACAATGTCTCCGGAGATACTTTACGATCGATGAAGCCGCGTGGACTGGAGGGAGTAGGTGCCCGACGAGAAAACTTGGTCTAAGACTTGGACCTATTTTGAGGACAGTTGGCACGCAGGCAATGTGCCGATCATGGGAGTTCGCTCTCACGCAACCTGGCTGTGTTCCGTGGTATTTGATGGCGCCCGCGTGTTCGAGGGGGTGGCTCCAGATCTGGAGTTGCATTGCGCAAGAGTGAATGATTCCGCGGAAAAGCTCTTCTTGAAGCCCACAGTTTCCGTTAACGAATGGGTGAAACTCGCCAAGGAAGGCATAGGCCGATTCGATAGGGATGCGGCGCTCTATATCCGACCGATGTATTGGGCGGAGCGAGGCGGCCCCTGGATTCAGGAGCCTGATCCGGATTCCACGAAGTGGTGCCTTTCGATCTTCGAGGCGCCGATGCGCAAGCCAACAGGCTTCTCGATCACCCTATCTCAGTTTCGTCGCCCCACCATCGAGTCTATGCCAGTAAATGCAAAAGCCGGCTGTCTCTACCCAAACAATGCCCGAGCGATTTTCGAGGCGCGGTCGCGCGGTTTTGACAACGCGGTGATGTGCGATTTGCTGGGAAACGTGGCGGAACTCGCAACTTCTAACATTTTCATGGCCAAAGACGGAGTCGTGTATACCCCGGCCATTAATGGGACATTCCTGGCAGGAATTACGCGGCAAAGAGTCATCGGTCTGTTGCGTCAGGACGGCGTGACCGTCGTGGAGAAAACGCTCCGCTATGCGGACTTCCAGGCTGCCGATGAAATCTTCTCGACGGGGAATTATTCCAAAGTTGTCCCCGTAACGCGGATCGATGATCGGCCACTTCCCATGGGCCCTCAATACTCGCGAGCAAGAGAACTTTATTGGGCCTTTGCGCATGCAAAACACGTGGGTTCGGGAGTCTTAGAACCCAATAGTTGCTTATGAGAGAGATATAGAGCGGACACAAAACTGTGCTTCTCAAGAAGATCGTCGGGTGCGATCTGCAAAGGGGAAGAAGGGCTGAACGATGTGTGGAATTGTAGCGATGTTTTCGCGCAGTGGCCCCATCCACGAGAAACTTCTCGAACGGGCAACGCATTCCCTTAAGCATAGAGGTCCAGAAAGTCAGCGCTGCTGGATCTCGCCGGACCAGCGAGTTGGCCTTGGACACGCCCGCCTGAGCATTATTGACCTGACAACCGGTGACCAGCCGATCGCCAACGAAGACGAAAGCTTGAGAATCGTGGTGAACGGTGAATTGTATGGTTACGAAGAGATACAGAAGGAACTCGAGCGAGATGGGCACAAGTTGCGAACTCGTTCCGACAGCGAGATCGCCCTCCACCTCTACGAGAAGCTCGGAACTCAGTGTCTGCATCGCTTGCGGGGTGAATTCGCCTTCGTGCTTTGGGACAGCGTAAACAATACGATTTTTGCGGCCCGCGACCGGTTCGGTATCAAGCCACTATTCTTCGCCCAACGGGACAACACGATCTACCTGGCTTCGGAAGTGAAAGCATTGTTCGCTGCAGGTGTACCCGCCCGCTGGGACTGCGAGTCTGTCTACAATTCCGCCGGCATCGGAGGACAAAACCGCACGTTGTTCGACGGCGTTTTCCAAATCCCCCCGGGCCACTTTATGCTCGCCACCGAAAACGACCTGCAAGTGAACCGATATTGGGATTTCGACTATCCCAAAGAGATGGCGGACACTCCGCAGCGCTGCGACAAGGAATACGAGGAAGAGTTCAGCAATGTCTTCGAGGAGGCGGTAAAGCTCCGGCTGCGTGCCGATGTTCCTGTGGCTTGCTATTTGAGCGGCGGGATAGATTCCTGCGCAGTCGTGGGATTGGCGGCGCGAAACCACCGAGGTCCCTTGCGAGCCTTCACCATCACTTTTGATCATGAGGAGTACAACGAAGACAAAGTGGCGAAAGAAATGGCCATGCGAGTCGGTGCGGAATTCTGCCCGGTTCTTGCGCGGTCAGACGACCTTGCCGACCATTTTTCTGACGCCATCGCCCAGGCGGAAACACTCGCGGTGAATACCCACGGCGTGGCGAAGTACCTCCTGAGCCGAGCTGTGCGCGAAGCCCAATTCAAGGTAGTACTCACCGGGGAAGGATCCGATGAAATCCTAGGCGGCTATATGCACTTCCGCCGGGATATGCAGTCAACAAAAACGAACGCGCAGACGGCGGAGGGATGTGCCGTTTCACCACCTGCAATCCACGGATCAGCGCCAATGGAAGGATGCACGCCTCTCTCAAATGGCAAGGAATTTTCACTTGCAGTAGTGCGGAAGGTTCTCGGTTTTGTTCCGAATTGGATGGAAATCGCCTGCGACATCTCGACAGGGATGCATGCAGTGCAAAACGACGAGTTTGTCGCCGAGGGCAAGAATCGCGATGGATTCCGAACTTTTTTCAATGATCTCGACATACCCGGGCAGTTAACGGACCGACACCCACTTCATCAATCGCTTTACCTTTGGTCCAAAACAAGACTACCCAATTATCTTCTGACGGTACTCGGGGACCGCATGGAAATGGCCAATTCCGTCGAAGGACGCTTGCCTTTTTTGGATCACCACGTTGTCGAAATGGCCCGCTCTCTGCCAATTGGCCAGAAGATTCGCGGCGGAACTCATAAGTACATCTTGCGGCAGTCGATGCGTGAAATCATTACTCCGACTGTATTCCGCAGGCCCAAACAGCCATTTTGGAGTCCGCCAGCTTCCCTGAACCCAAGCGGACGGTTCAATACCATGATGCAAGACATGCTGCGCGGCCCAATTCTCCGTTCGCTGCCATTTTTTGACCAACCAAAGATTGTTCGAATGCTGGATGCCATGCCCAAGATGGATCAAATGGCTCATATCACCAACGAACAGATCCTTATGATGGTTCTCAGTGCATGCGTGCTGCAGGACCGCTATCGGATGTCCGCCTGAAGGTTGGACTGCTTCGACGCCCTTCCGATTAAGGGACGCCCGATTGGTTTCCTCAGATAAACGATGGCAAACACCCTCAATTCCGAGAGAACCGAAGCGCTATCGAGAATCTGGCAGCGCGTGTTGGGAAGAGAACACATTGGTATTGAAGAGAGTTTTTTCAACCTTGGTGATAATCCATGGCAGGCCGTCAGTCTCTTTCGTGAGATCGAGAAAGAATTTGGACGTCTACTCTCGCCAATCGTGATCTTTCAGGCACCCACGATTGCATCGCTCGCAGTCCTACTGGACACTCATGACTGCCCGCCTTTTCCTAAACATATCTTGTTGAAATTCGGTGACCAGGAGCCACCAGTATTTCTCACACACGGACTTGGTGGGAACATCCTTGAGTTTTTTGATTTTGCCAAATATGTGCGGTCCTCACATGCGATCTACGGTCTGCAAGCGCGCGGCAGCGACGGTCTGGAAGAACCTTGTTCGAGCATCGAAGAGATGGCGGAGACTCACGTCGACGCAATCAGAGTGCTTCAGCCTCACGGTCCCTATGCGCTGGTCGGTTATTCGCTTGGTGGCCTGGTCGCGCTGGAGATGGCGCGTTGCCTTACCGCTAGTGGTGAACATATTGATCTGCTCGTGATGATCGACTCCTATCCCCCACTTCAATTTGCGCCACTCGCTCAGCGGTTGGGCGTGTATGCTCGTAGGATCACGCATGGGGCCTTGCGCCTGCGGGTATCACATGCGGATATTCCTCGTTCGCTTGGAATAGCATTTACTCCGGCGATGCAGCGTGTTCAAGAATGCTCGGTGAAAGCCCTGCGGAATTATCGACCTCGTGACTATCACGGGAGCATTCGGTTCGTCAGGGCCGGGACCCCCTTGCATTTTCCTGACGACCCCGCGAAAGTATGGACGAAGTTCACCTCTCAGTTCGAAGTGGAGACGGTGCCCGGGAACCATCATGAACTGCTTACAACCAATTGTGAAAGTCTCGCTGACGTGATCTCGCGTTATTTGCACGAACTTTCCATGGGGAAGCCAACAGGATCAACCCATTGATGAATGGAGCAGATAGTCTTATCCAAACGCTGATCGGTGGAGGCGTCGAAGTCTGTTTTGCGAATCCCGGCACTTCCGAAATGCATCTAGTCGCCGCACTCGACAAGCGGCCGGAAATC
>Ga0070711_100001609_pt1 | contig 12464 bp, 9 predicted proteins | sample LARL53metaG_FD_65452 | JGI IMG/M metagenome (GOLD analysis project Ga0070711, IMG submission 65452) | Corn, switchgrass and miscanthus rhizosphere microbial communities from Kellogg Biological Station, Michigan, USA - LAR L5-3 metaG | ecosystem: Host-associated > Plants > Roots > Rhizosphere ... | reverse complement strand
AGCCGGTCGCCACCGCGACTTTTTGAGTGCCGTTCACCGTATAAGTGATCACCCCGCCGCCGATCGCGCCGCCGATCTTCTGGCCCCACAGCTTCTGGCCGGTTGCCGCGTCGATTGCATAGAAATTGCCGCCCAAGTCACCGAAGAACACAAGGCCCCCAGCGGTCGGCGTCACAGCGCCCATGATCGGATAATTGGATTTCAGCCTCCACTTCCACACCCCTGTGTCGGCGTCGACCGCGTGAAGCCATCCCGCCCAGAAGCCGTCGGCACGCGAGAACTTTCCGAACACGTTGAACGGATTGAGGTTTCTATCTCCCGTCCACACCTGCCCGAGCGGGACAGCCGCCATTTCTTCCCTGGTCTGCAGCTTCACCGTCACGCACCAGTCGACCTGGCCGGTGAAGATGAAATTGGTCAGAGGGTCGTAGGCCGGGCTGTTCCATTCCCCCCCGCCCGCCGCGCCCGGACAAAAATGGACGTCTTTGCCGACAGCGAAGGGCTCTTCCACATTCTCGATTCTCGTCACGGGCGTCCGGTACAAGAGCTTGTTGTCAGCAAGATCAAAGCCGTAAAGGTGCCCGTCCTTTGGCGCCACCGCCATGAGCCTTTTGCCTCCCCTCGTCTTGATCAAAGCCGGCGGGTTGGAGACGTCCCAGTCGTGCCAATCCCTGGGCACAAGCTGGAAATGGTTCTTGTAAGCGCCGGTCTTGGCGTCGAGGACAACCACGGAGCCGGTGAAGAGATTGTCCCCCTCGCGGACGCTGTTGTCATAGTCAGGCGCGGGATTGCCAACCGGCACATACAAGAGCCCGGAAGCCGGGTCCAAGGTCGTAGAAGTCCAGGCTCCCCCGCCGCTGATCGGAGCACCAGGCTCGTTTTTCCAAGTCGAAGTGTCGAGCGGCGAGGCGCCCTCAGGCCCGCGAACAGTATCGCCCTCGGTCTTGGGCACGAGGAAGAATTGCCACACAATCTTGCCGGTCTTGGCGTCGAGCGCGTACATGTGCCCTTTGGCGCCCTTGAAGTCTCCGCCGGCGTTGCCGACGAAGACGAGGCCCTGCCAGGCGATCGGTGCCGCTGGCACGTCTTCACCCTTTTTCACGTCCGCGATCGTTGTCTCCCAGAGACGCTTGCCGGTTTTGAAGTCGTAGGCCAGCACGCGCCCGTCGTCTGTCCCACGGAACAACCTCCCGTCGAGGTAGGCCGCGCCCCGATTGGTCGGGATAATGTAAGCCGGATATTCCTCGTGCGTGCGCCAGTTCTCGGCGCAGCTCGACGGGTCGATCGAGAAGATATCGAATTCGGTCGTCCCGATGAGCGCGCCCTCCACCATGATCAGGCCGGTCTCGAAGCTCGTCAATCGCCAGGTGTCGTAGGTACATGAGACCTTGAGCTTGGCGACGTTCTTCGTATTGATCTGGCTGAGGTCTGAGAAGCGCTCGGAAGTCAGCGTTTTGTTGTAGCTCGGCCAGTCCGCGGCGGCAGGCGAGGCAGGAGCCGCGGGCACGGGCGCCGCAGCGCCCCTGTAATTTGGGTTCGTTTCCGTGGCTACGGCACCCGCAGGCGCCAAGAGCGACAGAATTTCGCCGCGCAACTCGCCGACGCGCGCCTCGACTCCGGCCTCGTCCGCAAGCGAGGAGGTGACTCCTCCGCCCACCACGCCCGCGTTTAGCGCAAAGAGCACGATGCTGAAGAGTTCGAGTCTGCGATTCATTTTGCGCCTCCCTTGTTTTCTTACAAGCAGGTTTTCGACTGTCGAGGGTAACTGCCCTTCGAAGGTAAGAGCTTCGCTTTCACGCTCATGCTGATGAACCTTTCTACGATTGGTCGGGCCTGAGCCGTTCATCGCGAAACCCCTTTCACTCACAGTTGCCTCGGCGCCTACACAAGCCGCAGTAGCACGGCAAAGAAAGCAAACACGCCGATGCAAATGAGGAGGACGGCGACGGCGATAACCGGCGTATGCATTCCTTCCCTTGTCAGTCCGGCAATTGGAGCGAACGTTTCGCTCCAAAGGTAACGAATGCCCCACAAGTACTGCCAAACCGAAATGAGTAGCGACAGGACGCCACATGAGATCAGTGCCAGCCCGAGGTCCCTCGCTGCGTCTGGATAAGCAGCAGGTCGGGCTCCGGGCATCTGTCCCAGGCGCTCGAAGAACTGGACGATTGCGAAGCCGAAGCCGATCAGCGCGGTTGCCGTCCGTATCCAGGACATCATCGTGCGCTCGACGCTCAGGCGGGTACGGACCCAGCTAAAGTGGCTGTCAGAGGTCACTCTTACCTCGAACCTTCCCGCGCTTGGGGCGGAGTGTGGGTCGGTCATGCCGGACTCCTTATGGCTGGCGATTCATGTCGGCGCCCTCCCCGCGCGATCCGCGGATGCGCGACCGCGCGATGCGCAAGACGAGCCCGCGCATGATCAGGTACGGGACAAATGCGAGCAGCAATGCGATGACGAGCGCTTCATTCGGATAGAATGTCCTGAGCACGATGAGCTGGTAGATCACGTCCATCACCAGCCCCAGAAGGATGATTCTGGCGGTCGCGTTCAATCCCTCGCGCAGCCGTCCAACGCGCTCCTGCGGATTGCGCAGCACCGTCATGAAATATGGAGAGCGGCCGGCCCGCGCATCCTCGCGTCCATCGTGGATGGCGGCGAGCGCAGCCATCAGCGGCTGCAGGATGAAGCGGAACCTCATCGGCTCATCCGGCCGTTCAACCAGGTCGTGCCAGAATCGTCGCCAAGCGTCGCCCGTAACGCCGTGCCACACCACGCCGGCGACGATCAGCACGACAGCGAGCACGAGGACCAGCTTGGCCAGGATGCCCAGTTCCCGAGGAGTGGCATCGCTCATGGCGCGGCTCCCGCCCGCCTGACGATGCAGCGGAATCCCACATGGCTGGTCGAAGTGTCCAACGGCTCGGGATGACGCGCGGCCGGGCGGTAGCGGCGGCAGTAATTTGCCGCGCACAGATGCGAACCGCCCTTAAGCACCTTGGGCATCTCGGCGGCCCGACCCTTGCGGCCGGACTAGCGAACCAGTGTGGGACTCCTTCATCGTCTGATCCTTCCTATCGCCGCGCCCACAACCCAATTTGGAGCGCCACGCCGTCGAACGCGGCGCAGTGTGAGGGAAGTGTTCGGCGTGGACTATGCAACTCCGGCATTTTTCGAACGCCGAGGGCTGTTTTGCGAGGCGCCGATTGTCCGACACTCTGCGAAAAGACGTCGATGGTATCGCTGCGAGTGATTGCGGGACTCGAATGGAGCCTCTCCGCTATCTCGCTTTGCGCAGAATGCAAGCTGTCCGCCGCGCGCTCTTACGAGAGATCCCTTAGAATGCGACTGCAACGCGACTTGCCACCGCCCTAGCGTCCAATCCGCCGGATGTGCTGGCTGCCAATTTATGCCTGCCACGAACGGTCGCCGAAGCGCTTCCCAGGAAGATGCTCTTTATCGCACGACCCTTCCAACCATGATCTGACTGCTGTTACCGAAGCAATCATCGGTCGCGAGTTGCCGGAGACCCCGCGCAAGCCATTCGTCCGCCTTCCGGGCTCGCGGAGCAGATCCGTGATCCAGCTCAGTCATCGCCGCAGCCGGCGCTAAAGCCGCTCGCTCCTTGAGCGATTCCGAATTTGCATAGTCAGCCTCACGGAAGCGACATAACATTGCATAGCCGGATTGGCCCAATTACCCCGCATTCTTCAGGCGCGCCATTCTTGAGGCCAGTCAATATTCTCCACCGAAGTATTGCCTACTGACGATTCAAGGCGGAGCCTTCCAATGAAAGAGGCCATCCTGGCTATAGCTTTTGCCGTGGCGTTCGCGACGATTGCTTTCGCGGACAGCACGCCTGTGAGACCTGCGCCGGTCCCCGATATGCGGAAAATTCCGCCACCAGTCGATCGCGACAGGAACGGCTTTGTCGTCTTGAGGCAGGACTTGTTCGATCGAAACAATCCGAACAACCTGAGATCAGATTATCATGGTCCGCCGGCCCAACCTGGCTCCTACCGATGATTGCGCGCGGGCGAGGTAGACCATGTTGAATCACTGGTTCATTGCGCTCATTGGTCACGTTTCCGGACTCAGCGATGGACAACTTAGGCAAGTTGAGAAATCGTTGCCGGCGAGCAAGGCGCTGATCGATCTTCTCATTAGAGCGCAGCCGATCATCGAACAGGCGCAAAAGCTGTACGCAGAAGCTGAGCCGCTGATCGATGAAGCAATGAAAGAGTGGCAGTGTATCGGCCCCGCGGCGCAAATTGTGATCGATGTTATCGGGCATCATGTCAACAAAGGTAGTTCGACGGCAGAGGCCGCTGAGGCAGTTCGCACGGCGCTTAACGGCTCAATCAAGAGTGTCGCCCAGGATCATTGGATCGATCAACGAATGAGCTGCGTAACCGTGTTTGGGGGAACTGGCTTTGTTGGCCGTCGCGTCGTGCGCTATTTGTGCGAGTCTGGCGCCACGGTGCGCGTCGCCTCACGGCATCCTAGGGGGGCCGATGGCGACGGCGTCAAACAAATCGTCGCAGACGCACATGACGAGCGCTCGGTGGAGGCCGCCGTTGCGGGCGCCGATGGCGTGGTCAACGCGATTAGCCTGTACGTTGAGCACGGAAGCGATACATTCCACTCGGTGCACGTCGAAACGGCTGCCAGAATCGCGAACGTAGCGCGGCGGCTCGGGGCCAAACGGCTAGTTCACTTATCAGGAATCGGCGCGGACGCGACCTCGCCTTCGCCCTATATTCGCAGTCGCGGCGAAGGCGAGGCGGCTGTGCAGGCCGCATTCCCTGGCGTGGTCATCATCCGCCCAGCGGTGATGTTTGCGTCGGACGACAGCTTTCTCACGACAATTCTCAGGCTGCTTCGGGTCCTACCGGCTTATCCGATATTCGGCGACGGCAGGACGAGGCTCCAGCCAGCATACGCGGATGACGTTGCTGCCGCGATTACACAAGTTCTGCGACAGAGCAAAAAGCCGTATCCTATCTACGAACTGGCCGGTCCGCGCGTCTATTCATACGAGGAGTTGTTGCGGACCATTGCCCGTACCGTTGGTTTGAGGCCGGTGCTGATGCGGATGCCGTTTGCCTTGTGGGGCGTACTTGCCGGCGTCGCTGAAACATTGCCGCACCCGCCCCTCACCCGCAATCAGGTCGAGCTTATGCAGATCGACACCACAGCCTCGGAGAACTTGCCGGGGTTTCGCGTGCTTAGCATTTCGCCGCGATCGCTCGAAGAAGAACTCGAAGCGATGCTCAAGCAAAACAAATGAGGAAACTCAACAAACTCACAAAAGGTCCGTAGCAGCTGGAGGCTGGGAGGGCTCGCCAAGTCTTGATAGGGCACAGCGAAAAAGGTAGTTACGCGAGGATGTCTCTTTAGGGTCCCCAACCAGAACATCGTCAATACACCAAGACTAAGTACTGAGGTTGTCCGGGCAGTCCGATAAGCGAGGTGCGCACCGCGCTTGACCATACCGCGAAGGCGACAACACCCTGACGGGCTCAACCCGGATGATCGGCCCACATTGTGGCCACAAATTACGCGAGCCCTCGCTCTACTGCTATTTCGTAATTATCCGGCTTTCGAGGGGCGGAGGTGCCTCCGAGGGCGGAATGACAAACGTCAACCGGGTATTCCAGCCAGCCGGGCGAGCCGAGTTACCAAATTCTCCGTAACCCTTGAGATTAATGTAACCTTGAAGGCCTTGACTGAGCGGAAACACGTAGCCGAACTGTGGCCCGACGCCGAACCCTGCTTGTTAGCGGCGGCAACATATTCGGAAGGCTTCGCCACCGCCGGCCCGACCTCCCGGATCCATCTGTCGACAGGCCGGGTTGGCAGTCAGCCCGGAAGCGCTCAGCGCGACGAAGACTTCCAGATCATAGTGGATCCCCTAGCGCCTCGATCGGCACAGAAACGACGTTGGGCATTCCCCACGCCGTCGAGATTCGTATTTCGCGGGACACCCCCACTATAGTCTGGGTGAATACATTGCTGACGACCGCCGCAACCCGGCCGTCGCAATCGATCACCGGCGCTCCCGATGCGCCGTGATCGACGACAAGGCGGTTCTCGCCTTCATAAATTTCCAGGAGCGCGGTACCGGCGAGCTTCTCGCTATCTCCGAATCGAACGAACCGTCCTGTCACGAGACGAAATCGACCGCCCGGATAAGCGAGCGTGATGACTTGCTCTTCCGGCACGAGTGGCTCCCTCCGGATCGCGAAACTCCGCGCGGCGGAAACGGCGTGTTGGAGTTCAATTACGGCCAGCTTTTCCGCTTTGTCGCCCGCCAGGCGCTGGACACGTGCGGTGACGAACTGGCTGCCATCTCCGTCCACGATCTCAAGCTGCGTCCAGTCCCGAGTCGAGAGCTTCATCCCTGCCGTGACGTGCTCGGCGGTGACGATCGTCGTCGGGGATAGGAACCAACCGGTACCCCGCACACCTATCAGGTCGGGTCGCACATCGCGCTCCGCGTCATCAAAGTGCCGCATGATGCTTACGGTCGAATGCGCAAGCTGTGCGGGATCGACGCAAGCCGCATTAACCCGAGTGCTCGCAACAACAACGAAAAGAACAAACAGCCGAAAACCGATGCGTCCATGCATTGCAGAAGCCCCTTCCCCAGTTGTAGGGGAAGGCGAACGTTGCGATAGAGCAATAGAATGGATCGGCTTATCCGAAGCTTTTTCGGAACTCGGAATTTTTTCCGCGCGCGGTGTAACACCTGCGTCACAGGCACTCCCGTACTTGCCACGATAGTATCCGCGCCGCGCATGTGTGTTGGCTTGGGATCTAGTCGCAAACCCTAGTTGGCCGCGCCTTACTCACATCCGGCTCCCCTAGCAACTTGCCCCCCAGCCGTTATTCCATAGCCGCCTTGGCAGCGAACTCCCACAACGTTGGGGAAGAACCGCTGTCGCGATTTCTGCCGCCGCTACGCAGGCACACCGCCGAAACACGCAGCATCTTCTGTTCTGAAGGGCGGCTCGACGGTGGCATCTCCCTTGATCGCAGCACCGGTCGAGGTCGCCTGCGCGCTTACCGGAATTGCATCCTCGCCAAAACGCCGCACCCGCCCCTCGAAATTCCGAACCCGCATAGCCGAATGCGGTCAATTACTTAATGCTGTCTCTCACGGTAAGACAAATGGCATGAAACAAGTCGCCGGTCCGACGGGACGGGGCATATGGCAAAAAGCGCAGCACTTACATTTAGTGATCCTGATGGCTACTCCGCCGGAATCGGCAATGCCCGTATCAATCTGACGGTAACAGGTGCGGGAGACTTCAAGGCATGGCTGACACAGCTGAAATTGAAACATCTGGAGGTCTATCGGTGTTGCGAGAGCCTTCCGCGCATTGCCTACATCTCGCTGCCCCCCGAGTATATGTTCCTGTCGTTTCCAGTCGGTACGTTATCTCTCATATCCGATGGATTTGCTTTGCAAAACGGGGACATGGTTTTGCACAGTTGTGGCGAGCGCACGCATCAACGATCCAACGGTGCATGCCAATGGGGCTTGATATCGCTCTCGCCCGAGCAATTCACGAGTTGCAGCAAAGCACTGACCGGCGAAGCAATCGCGCCTCCGTGCGCAAGCAGAATAATCCGCCCCCCGCGCGCGCATGTATTGAGATTGCAGCGTCTTTTTGCGCATGCCTGCCATCTTGCGGAGGCCAAACGAAAATTGATCGAGCGCCCCGAAGTGGCAATAACGCTCGAGCAGGAAATGCTACACGCGATCATTCGTTGCGTGGCCGCTGACGAGATGGACTACAATTCCAAAACAAGACACCACCACGCCGCCGTCATGGTACGTTTCGAGGAAACACTAGCCAGACTCATTGACCAGAAATTTAACATGCCCGCGCTTTCAGCCGAAGTCGGCGTACCGGAGCGGACCCTACGGATGTGTTGTGCCGAATTCCTCGGCGTAAGCCCCACACGCTATCTATTGCTCCGACGGCTGAGCAAGGTTCACTGGGCGCTACGACGTGCCGATCCTTCAACAGCGAGCGTGGCGGAAATCGCCCGAAATCATCGATTCCTGGAGCTCGGGCGTTTTTCGGTGACATATCGCACGACCTTCGGTGAATCTCCTTCCGTCACGCTCCAACGCGGTCCGTGAAACGTGACCCGTAACTTTCTGAAACGTGCCGGAAGCGCATAGCGCATTCCAGGCGCTTCGCCCAATTTCCCCGCCGCGAGGCGTCCGATCGATTGCCGAAACATGACCCTGCATGGTCGACAAAGGCAAAGCAGGTTGGTGGGTGGAGTTGGGCGAAGGCTGCGGCCCGGGCTTCGGCAGCCAACACCGAGGAAAGGCAACCATGAGCATGTTCAGAACAATCTGGGGCGCTCTTGCCGTGCTGTGTACCGCCACGACAATGGCAAGCATTCCTGCCTCCGCCCAGCAGGGACAAAAACCCAACATCATCTTCATCATGGGTGACGACATCGGCTGGATGCAACCCAGCATCTATCATCGCGGGCTGATGGTCGGCGAAACGCCGAGCATCGATCGCATCGGCAATGAAGGCGCGATCTTCATGGACTATGTCGCCATGCAGAGCTGCACTTCCGGCCGCAATGCGTTCTTCACCGGCATGTATCCGCTGCGCACCGGCATGATCCCGCCGCAGCTTCCGGGCAGCCCGTCCTACTTGCGGCCCGGCACCCCGGCGCTCGCGCAGTTCCTGCTCGATCTCGGCTACACCACCGGCGAGTTCGGCAAGAACCACCTGGGCGATCACACGGATGCCCTGCCGACGGCACACGGCTTCCAGGAATACTGGGGCTATCTCTACCACCTTGATGCCATGCAGCAGGTGAGCTTCCCCGACATCAACAAGACGCCGCTACAGCAGACCGTTGCGCCGCCATGCAAGAACACGCCGATCCCCGGCGTCCCGGAAGTGCCCGGTGCCGTGGATCCCAAGACCACGCTGTGTCTCACGCCCCCGCGCAACATCCTGTCATGCAAGTCTCAGGATGGTTCGAGCAAGAACCAGATGTGCAGCGACGAGGGCCCGCTGACGCTGGATCGCTCGAGGACGGTGGACGAGGAGATCTCCGAGAAGGTCATCGACTTCATGGACCGCAACGACCCGAAGAAGACCAACAAGCCGTTCTTCGTCTGGTACAACCCGGCGCGCATGCACGTGGTCACGGCGCTGTCGCCGAAGTACGAAGCCATGGTGGGCGAGCGCGGCGGCAAGGACTGGGGCGTCAACGAAGCCGGCATGAAGCAGATGGACGACAACATCGGTCTCGTGCTCAAGAAGCTCGACGACATGGGCCAGGCCGACAACACCATCGTCGTCTTCACCACCGACAACGGCGCCGAGGCGATCTCATTCCCCGACGGCGGCGTGACCCCGTTCAAGGGCCAGAAGGGCGAAGCCTGGGAAGGCGGCTACCGCGCGCCGATGGTGGTCAAATGGCCAGGCGTCATCAAGCCAGGAACGGTGAAGAACCAGCTGTTCGCCGCCCTCGACTGGGTCCCCACCTTTGTGGACATCGCCGGCGGTCCCAAGGGTGACGGGTTGAAGAAGCAGATCGAGGCCGGTTCATACCCCGGCATCGTCAAAACGACGCTCGACGGCTTCGACCAGCGCGAGTACCTCGAAGGCAAGTCGGAGAAGTCGGTACGGGACCACTTCTTCTATTTCTCGGGCGCCACACCCTCCGCGGTGCGCTACAAGAACTGGAAGATGTACTACACCATGTCGCAGCCTGGGCCGGCCGGGTGGATCATGCCGCTTGTCCCGTTCCACTTCACTCTCGTTCAGAACATCAAGCGCGATCCGTTCGAGCAGGCGGTCGGCATCGACCAGAAGTCGGCCATGAGTCTGGGAGGTGCGCTCGGCGGTCCAGTCACAGCCTTCCAGTACGACTGGAACATGCTGCCCATCGGCCAGCGGCTGTGGGCACAGCATCTGGCCTCCTACGAGAAGTACCCGCCGCTGCAGGCTCCGGAATCCTACAACCTCAGTCAGGTCCTGGAGGAGGTCAAAAAGGCCAACGCCAGTCATGGGAGCGACTAGCTTCGTGAGACGGGCATGATGTGACCAGGCGGACGCCCCACCGGGCGTCCGCCGGCTTCCCGTTCGAACCGGCGCAGCACGAATCCGGTGATTACTTGCGCTGGTTTGTCGAGCACGCATTCGTGGTCGTACCGGCGCAGGGAATCGTGGGCGACCATCTCGCGAGCTTCGTGCAATTTCCGCCGCGCCAAAGACCGGGTTCTTTCTCGGTTGAGCAGGCGATGGAGAAGCTGCGGCTGCCGCCCTCCAGCAATTAGCGGTCTTTTTGCAACCCTCCTTCTGATAGACTGTCGTTCGCCCTACGAAGTTTCTGCCGAAATTGCATAGCAGGCGAAGCGGTTCTTCAGCAGTGTTGCAAATGAAGGGGCTTGGCCGTTCGGATGCGCAGGGTCGGAGTTCGCGATGGGTCTTGTTGAAGAGAAATCGCTGTCTCAGCGTGAGCAGTCACTGGAGGCGCCTCCAGGCGACGGAATGCTGTATGTGCCAGGTGGTAGCTATCGCATGGGGTCGGACCGCCATTATCCGGAGGAGGCCCCGGTCCATCGCGTCACCGTGGACGGATTCTGGATCGACCGGACGCCCGTCACCAACCGCCAATTCCGCAAATTCGTGAACGCAACCGGCTATGTCACTTTCGCCGAACTTACGCCCAATGCGGAAGACTACCCGAATGCCCGGCCGCATATGCTCAAGGCCGGTTCGCTGGTCTTCACGCCGCCCAAGCAGGCGGTGGACCTCCGCTACTGGGGCGAGTGGTGGACATTCAAATTCGGCGCCAACTGGCGCCGGCCCTACGGTCCGCGCAGCAACATCAGCGGGCTCGATGATCACCCTGTTGTCCACGTCGCCTACCGTGATGTCGAAGCCTACGCCAAATGGGCCGGCAAGGAATTGCCGACCGAAGCCGAATGGGAATTCGCCGCACGCGGCGGGCTCGAAGGCGCCGAATTCGCATGGGGCGACGAACTGACGCCCGGCGGCAAGCACATGGCGAACATCTGGCAGGGCGATTTCCCTCACCAGAACCTTCTATCCGATGGCTTCGAACGGACGTCACCTGTCGCCGCATTCCCCGCCAATGGCTACGGCCTGCATGACATGATCGGCAATGTCTGGGAATGGACCGCCGACTGGTACTCGCAAAAGCACGACGCCGACGCGCCGAAGGCGTGCTGCATTCCGCAAAATCCTCGCGGCGGACCGCAGAGCGAGAGTTACGATGCTCGGGACTTGACGAGCCGGATTCCACGTAAAGTACTCAAGGGCGGCTCACATTTGTGCGCGCCCAACTACTGTCGCCGTTATCGCCCGGCCGCGCGTCATGCCGAGCCAATCGACACCTCAGCAAGCCATGTCGGGTTCAGATGCATCAGGAGAACCGCGTTCACGAGCAATGTCACCGAGGCAAAAGGGGAATAAATAGAGACCCTCAAGAGGGCCGCCCAGGAATCGGGTCAGGCCCTGAGGGCCGAGCATGAGCAGAATCGTCCGTATTTGCCCTGGAGCCGTAAGCCTGACGATGAGAGTGAGCTAACCCAAACAAGCTAACCCATGCGGCCGGAACGGACCGGCGTTGAAATGGCGCGCTCGGAGAGATTCGAACTCCCGACCCTCGGAATCGAAATCCGATGCTCTATCCAGCTGAGCTACGAGCGCGTGCCGGTTCGCATAGCAGAGACGACGGCACAGTTCCATGGGCGGGATCAGAAGCAGGGATGCCGGCGGCGGTCCTGGCCGAGATAGGTGGCCGAGCTCTGGTAGCAGTGATTGGTCGAAGGGCCGTCGTAATAGGCGAACGTGCCGGGCTGGAAGCCGGGACCGTAATTGTGCAGATAGCTGATCGGGTAGGGCAGGCCGTAGCGGCCGTGCTCGCCGTGAGAAGCATAGTGGTGGTGGCGATGAGGGATCGCTGCATCCGCGGCCAGGCCGGGGGCGACAGCGGCCCAGGATATCGCGACCGTGGCGGCGATAAGCTTTAAGCTATTCATCTCGTTTCTCCGAAAATCGCGCTAAACCTGTGCTATACCAACCGATCAAGTCGCCATTCTAAGCTCAGATCGCCACAAAATTTGGTCAAAAGCTTGATCGGCCGCCCCATTTTTGGCCTTTTCGGCATGCTTAAGGAATTCCCAACACAGTGAAGCGACATTGCGGCGGCCGGGTGTTTTTGTCGGCCGCTCGCGTCTACCCAACGGCTAATGGGCTTTCCTGAACCGGTCATGCGGATCACGCCTCTCGCCCTGCTGCTGCTCTCCCTGTTTGCCGCGGCGCCAGCCCGCGCCGAGCTGCACATCACGCGCGACCATGGCGGCTATGTCGAGGACTACAAGGCCAAGTACAAGCGTATCCGCGAAACCGGCCAGCGCGTCATCATCGACGGGATCTGCAATT
>Ga0070711_100001606_pt1 | contig 12470 bp, 8 predicted proteins | sample LARL53metaG_FD_65452 | JGI IMG/M metagenome (GOLD analysis project Ga0070711, IMG submission 65452) | Corn, switchgrass and miscanthus rhizosphere microbial communities from Kellogg Biological Station, Michigan, USA - LAR L5-3 metaG | ecosystem: Host-associated > Plants > Roots > Rhizosphere ... | reverse complement strand
GCCATCAGCAGCTTGCCCATCGACGTGCAGTACGCCGGCAGCCGCGAGCCTGGGTGCAGGCCGAGGTCGATCTTGCTCTGCCCCCGCCGGAAGCTGCGCGCACGATCGACATACAGGATGTCCGACCCATCGAGCACCGACAGGTTGACCGTGTAGCTGGTGCGCTGGCGCAGCTCCTCCAGATAGGGGTGCGAATGCTCGCGCAGTCCCGTCGAGTTCAACGCGGACATGCCCAGATCGGTCACGCGCAACCCGAGACGGTACTTGCGCGAGGCGCCCTGCTCCAGGTAGCCGAGCGCGACCAGCGTGATCACGTAACGGTGCGTGGTCGAGCGGCTCATGCCGAGCTCGTCCGCGATGTCGGCAATGCCCAGCACAGGACGCTGGGGAGTGAAGCAGCCCAGGATCGCCAGGCCGCGCTCCAGCGACTGCGAGTAGCGCGGCTCCCGCAGGCTGGGAATCGACCAGGCGGGCTCTTGCGCCATGTCAGACTTTTTGGAAATATTTGAACTTGTTCTGGGCATTACAATCAGTTTCCTGTTCCTTGTCCTGGAGATTTTCCCTAAGAGGGGAACTCCATATCTGGATGGTCATCATACTTAATACCGAGGACGATCTCAATCATAAACATTGATTTCTCACTCTGGGTGCGCGAAAACATACAGGCTTGTGTCTCTGTCCCCGCAACCGCGCCCCGGCCGTGGGAACCTGGCGCCAGGGCTGACCTGGCCCCCCGCGGCGAGAGCGCGCCTTCGGTCCCGAGCGAGGGTCGCCGGGGGCGCGCGCCTGGGGAGGATTGCTGAGGAACGATGCGTTTCTATCTATTCCTGCCCGGTCAATGGTGGGACCGCTCCAAGCCCGCGAGCCGGCTGTACGAGGAGATGGTCGAGCAGGCGGTGCTCGCCGAGCAGCTCGGCTATGACGGGATCTGGCTGGCCGAGCAGAACCTCGTCAGCTTCCTCGCCGCCCCCGACCCGCTGCAGCTGGCGGCGGCGATCGCACAGCGCACGAGCAGGATCAGGATCGGCGTGGCCGTGTTCGTGCTGCCGTTCCACCACCCGCTGCGGCTGGCCGGGCAGATCGCGCAGATCGACCAGCTGTGCGGCGGGCGCTTCGACGTCGCCTGCGGGCGCGGCGCCTCGCCGTATCAGATGCGCCAGTTCGAGAAAGAGATGTCCGAGGCCGACAGCAGGGCGTTCTTCGCCGAGCACCTTCAGATCATGGTCGACCACTGGACCGACCACGGCGAGCGCTCCCACGACGGCCGCTTCTTCTCCTACCCGGGTGCGACCGTGCTGCCGCCACCGCTGCAGCAGCCGCATCCGCCGCTGTGGATCGCGGCGCTGTCTCCCCGCTCGATGCGTTGGGCGATCGAGGAGCTGGGGTTCGACGCGGACGTGATGTTCGCCCCGTTCCGCGAGCCGTTCGCGCACGTCGAAAATCTGTACGGGGTGTTCGAGCAGGCCCTGCGCGACGCCGGCCGCGAGCGCTCGAGCGCGCGGTTCGGCGTCAACCGCATGACGTTCGTCGGCGCGGACGAGGCCGAATGCCGCGAGGTGCTGCGGTATGTGCTGATGAACCACCGCATCATCGACCAGCAGCTGGGCGACGTGGAGCGCCTGCGCGAGGGCGATTATGTGGTCGACGAGGCGATCAGGGAGGACGAGCCCGGCCTCGAGGAGATGTACGCGAACATCGCCTACGGCACCGCCGCGGACGTGCACGCCAAGCTCGCGCGCTACGCCGAGCTGGGCATAGACCTGTTCTCCGCCTGGCAGAACGTCGGCCAGCCGCACGAGCAGGTGTGCGCCTCGATGGAGGCGTTCGCGCGCGAGGTGATGCCTTCGTTCCAGGCGCCCGCCGGTGCCGGGTCGTCGGGTATGGGCCGGCCGGAGGCGGGGTGACGGCGCCAGGCGGGTGAGGTGGCGGCGTTATGTTCCTCGTAAGGATATCATTTGTGCGAAAGATTCGATTTGCTTCTGCTTCGAAAGAATGGGGATGCGGCGATGAGGAGAAAGGTTGCCCTTGGCTTTGCGATGGCGATTGCCACGGCGCTCGCCCTCGCCGGCTGCGGGTCGTCGAGCTCGAGCAGCTCGGAGCTCGCACCGGGCGCGCCGCTAAAGATCGGCTACCTGGCGTCGCTGACGGGCTTCTGCTCGTCGTTCTCCCAGGAATACGTCAAAGGCGCCGAGCTGGCGGTCAAGCAGATCAATGCGCGGGGAGGGGTGCTCGGCCACAAGCTTCAGCTGGAGGTGCGCGACGACAAGGCGACCGCGAACGTCGGCGTCAGCCAGGCGCGCGACCTGGTGCTGAGCGGCCACGCCAAATACCTCGCGGGCACGTGCTCGAGCGCGGTCGGCAAGAGCGTCGTGCAGCTCGTCGCCAACCCCAGCCACGTGCTGTACGTGTTGGGCGTGTCCGACCCGACGGTCTTCGCGGGCGGGCCGCAGATCTACGCGTTCAACACGATTCCCTCGGCGACGATCGAGGGCAAGAACGCCGCCGCCTACATCCGCGCGCACCCGCAGTGGAAGCGGATCGCGGTGATCAGCGAGGACTACAGCTACGGCTACCAGGTGACGGCCGCGTTCAAAAAAGCGATGGCGGGCAGCGGCCAGACGATCATCAGCCAGGACTATGTGCCCAGCGGCGGCACCGATTTCAGCCCGTACATAAACAAGCTGATAGCGGAGCACCCCGACGCGGTGTACTCGACGGTGATCACCGAAGACACGGTGACGCTGGTGAAGCAGGGACTGCCGCTGGGGCTGTTTGAAAAAACTAAGTTCTTTGGAATAATGGACTACGGCACGATCGACGCGATGCCCAAGCCACCTGTCGGCGTCGAGGGGTACACGTTTTATCCGTCGGTGTCGATCTACCGCGCCACCGGCAGCCCGTTCGCGCGCGACTTGGAATCACTCGGCACGACCGCCGCCAACGGCGGCGCCGCCGGGGACGCGTTCAACCAGATTCAGATCATCGCCCAGGGAGTCGAAAAAGCGAAATCGACCGACCCGAGCAAGGTCCGGGATGCCCTCGACGAAGCGACGGTGCAGACGGTGCAGGGCAGCGTGAAGATCCACAAGTGCAACCATCAGATCGCGATGCCGATCGCCATGGGCACGATCGTGGGGCCGAGCGCGGCGCAGCCGTTCGCGCACTTCGAGCCGCTGACGCTGGTCGATACGAACAAGTACTTCGAATGCTGATGCCGTGAGCCTCGCCACGTTCGTCGGCCAGCTGTTCGCCGGCCTCAGCCTGGCGTTCGTGCTGTTCTTCACCGCCGCCGGTCTGAACCTCGTATGGGGCGTGCTGGGCGTGATGAACTTCGCCGCCGGCTCGGTGTACATGCTCGGCGCATACCTGACGACGAGCGTGATCGCGCGACTGGGCGCTTCGACCCTGGGGTGGACCGCCGCACTGGTGATCGTCCCGCTCGCGGTCGCGGCGATGGGGGCCGTCGCCGAGGTGCTGCTGCTGCGCCGGACATACCGCGAGGAGGACGAGAACCAGCAGTTCATGCTGACGCTCGCGCTCAGCTATCTGATCGCGGGAGTGGTACTGCTCGTGTTCGGGACGCACTTCCGCACGGTCTCGCTACCGGAGCTCCTGAGCGGCAGCTGGAACTTGCTGGGCGCGACGCTGCCTGTGTACACGCTTGTGACGATCGCCCTGGGCCTGCTCGTGACCGTGGCGATCTGGGTTGGCTTGTACCACACGCGCGCGGGCTTGTTGACACGCGCGGCGGTGGACGACCGTGAGATGCTGTCTGTCCTTGGCGTCGACGTGAACAGGGTCTACTCGGCGGTGTTCGCGGTCGGGATCGGGTTGGGCGCGCTCGGGGGCGTGTTGATCGCGCCGCAGGGAGCGGTCAGCGCGAACCTGGAAACGACGGCGCTCGTGCCGGCGTTCATTGTCGTCGTGACGGGCGGGTTGGGCAGCATGACCGGCGCGCTGCTGGCGGCGCTGACGATCGGGATCGCGCAGAGCTACGCGACGTTGCAGGACGCGACGCTCGCGCAGCTGACGCCCTATGCGGTGATGAGCGTGGTGCTGCTCACGCGCGCGATCGTGGGTAGGTCGTGGGTGATCGCGTAGCGCGCGGCGATATGCGCTCGTTCACGGACGGGGCGGTCACGGATGGCGGCGTGGCCCTGGCGCTGCTGATCGTCGCGGCGCTGCTGCCGGCGGTCGTCTCGACTGAGTACGTGCTGCTCGCGGCGTCGATGATCGTCACCGCGCTGGTGGCGGTGAGCTTCAACCTGCTGTTCGGGTACACGGGGATGTTCTCGTTCGGGCAGGCGGCGTTCTACGGGCTGGGCGCGTACGCGACCGTGCTGCTGATGAACAGGGCTGGGTTGAGCTTCTACCTGGCGCTCGGCGGCGGCGTGGGGATCGCGGTGCTGGCGGGCGCGCTGAGCGGGGTGGTGCTCGTGCGGATGGAGCCGGTCGCGTTCATCATGCTCACGTTCGCGCTGGGGGACCTGATGCAGTTCGTGGCCGAACACTCGCCGAGCCTCACAGGCGGTGACGACGGCTTGATCGCGACGCGCCTGCCGCATGACTTGAACGTGGTGGTCGACGCAAACGGCGTGTATTACCCGATGCTGGCGGTTGCGACGGTGGTCCTGGTTGGCGTGTTCGCGTTCGTCCGCTCGCGGAACGGGCTGGTGTTGCGGGCGATTCGTGAAGACGCGCTGCGCGCACGAACGCTGGGCGTCGCGGTGGAGCGCAGGCGGCTGGGTGTGTTCACGCTGGCGGCGGGCGTCGCCGCGGTGGGAGGCGGATTGTCGGTGCTGTCCGCGCAGATCGTGTACCCGGACGTGTTCAACTGGAAGATCTCGGCGAACGCGCTGATCGTGACGCTGCTGGGTGGCGTGGGCCGCTTCTCCGGGCCGCTCGTGGGGGCGGTGCTGCTGGGGTTGATCGACTTCTATGTGGGCAAGCTGACGACCGACACGCTGCTGGTCGAAGGCGCGATCCTGCTCGCGGTGATCGTGCTGGCGCCGCGCGGGGTTACTGCGGTGCGCCTACGGAGAAGATCGCCACAAGCGTCGGCGGCGGCGACGTCGGCGGCGCCATCGTGATGAGCCCGTACGCGCTGGAGTTGCAGGAAGTGAAGAAGCACTTCGGCGGCATCCGCGCCGTGGACGGCATGTCGCTGAGCGTGGGGGCGGGTGACAGGCTGGCGCTGATCGGCCCAAATGGTGCGGGCAAGAGCACGCTGTTCGGGTTGATCTCAGGGGAGCTGCAACCGGACGAGGGTGATGTGCTGCTGGAGGGAAGCAACATGCGAAGCGTGTCACCGCAGCGCCGGGCGGAGCTCGGGTTGGGCAGGACGTTTCAGACCGCGAGGCTGTTCACGGGGTTGACGGTAAAGGAAAACATGGAGCTGGCACGCGTAGCCGGCGGGCGCCGCGAGGGCCGTACCGGTGACACGCTGGAGGAGGTGGGGTTGAGCAGGGGACTGGAGCGGCGCGCGGGAGTGCTGGCACAGGGAGAGCGCAAGCGGTTGGAGCTGGCCATGGTGCTCGAGACAGCGCCACGGGTGTTGCTGCTGGATGAGCCGACATCGGGCATGGGAGGAGAGGAGCGCGAAGCGATCATGGAGTTGATCATCGGAGCGGTGGAGCGCAGAGGCATGACGATGGTGTTCACCGAGCACGATATGGACACGGTGTTCGCATATGCGCGGCGAATCGTCGTGATGGATCGGGGAAAGCCGATCGCGGACGGCACGCCGCAGGCGGTGAGTGATGACGAGCGGGTCAGGGAAACCTACTTGGGAGTTGTCCCATGAAGCTCCAGATCAGGGACCTGAACGCCCACTATGGAACCAGTCATGTCTTGTTCGGAGTGAATTTGGACGTGCGCGCGGGAGAGACGGTCGCGCTGGTCGGGAGAAATGGCGCGGGCAAGACCACCATGCTGCAGTGCGTGATGGGTATGAGCGGCATCGGCAAGACCGGCTCGATCAAGGTGGACGGAGTGGAGACGATCGGGATGCCCGCGCACAGGGTAGTGAGGCTGGGCGTGGGGCTGGTGCCGGAGGGCAGAAGGGTGTTCAAGAACCTGACGGTGGAGGAGAACCTGCTCGTGGCCGCCGGGACCCGGGCGCGCGCTGGATCGCCGCGCACACGATCGCCGCGCATGCGATCGGACGAAGAGGACACGCGGGATAACGCGTGGCCGTTGGAGAGGGTGTTCGAGGTGTTCCCGTTGTTGACCGACGTGAGGGACTCCAAGGGCGCGTGGCTGAGCGGTGGTGAGCAGCAGGTGTTGGCCATCGCCCGCGCGTTGGTGGCCAATCCGCGCATGCTCCTGCTGGATGAACCGAGCAAGGGCTTGGCGCCGCGCGTGGTGAAGACACTGGTCGAGCAGCTGGCCGTAATCCGGCACACGGGATTGGCGATGTTGTTGGCGGAGCAGCATCTCGGCCTTGTCGGAGAGCTCGCCAACCGCGCGTACGTACTCGACCGCGGAGCGATCCTCGAGTCGGAAACAGTTTGTCAGTTTCGTTGACATGACATCCGGCTTCGTGCAAGACTCGGCGGCGTCGTTCCGTTGCGCAGTTATGGCGTAGTGGCTGTTGGCTTATGGATGCAAGTGGGCACACGGATCGTGTCGGTCGCCCGCGCCATCCTTTGTTGTAAGCCTTCAACAATATTTGTGCAAAACCACCAATTTTCACTGGAGTGTCCTAACCATGCTCAAGGCAGCTCGTCTCACGTCGATGTTCGTCGCCGTCTCTCTCACGGCGGTGGGCTTGGCTGCATGTGGCGGCGGGACCTCTGACAATGTGGTGGCGCAGGTCGGGGGAACCCCGATCACCAAGGCCGAGCTCAATCACTGGATGACGGCCATGGCGGGTGGAGATTTCTACGAACTTGCCGCGGGGCGTACGGTGCCCTTGGGGCTGGTGTCCGAGCCGCCGAACTACGCCGGCTGCGTCTCTCGCCTGGAAGCCGAAGCGAGGCCGAGCAAAGGACAGATAAAGCCCACCGCTGCGCAACTGCTAACCAAATGTCGGGAGCTGTATCAGAGGATAAAGCAGCAAGCGCTCAGCTTCCTGGTCGACGCCCAATGGACTATCGGCTTGTACGCGGAAGAAGGCGTGAAAGCGACCGATGGGGAAGTCAAGCAGATGCTCGATCGCATGAAGGCCGAACAGTTCCCGCAAGAACCGGCGCTCCAGACGTACCTTGTGGGTAGAAGGCGAAGCATGGCGGATGAGCTGTTATATCTAAAAATTAACCTGCTTTCGCGGAAGATGCTGCAGAAAGTGGAAGCGGGCGGCAAGCCGGTGCTCGCCAAACTCACCGCGGGCGGGCAGAGGTGGACCGCCAAAACAACCTGTCGCGCCGGGTATGTGGTGAAGCACTGCAAGCAGTACAAGGGAGAACCGTCGTCATCCACTCCCCCGGCGTCTGTTCTGCTGGAGCAGATCGCCGTAGTCACCGGCAGCTCGTGCATAAATCGCCCCGCGTGTGGCTGATGAAGCGACTGTGCCACATCTCGGCTTCCGGGGCTGCTTTGGTCGCGGTCGTAGGCCTTGCCGCGTGCGGTAGTGGCGGCGGCGGCTCTGGCGATGTCGTGGCGCAGGTGAACGGACGTCCGATCACCAAGACGACACTCGATCACTGGACATCGATCCAGGCCGCGAACGATCAGATGGCCTCCAGCCAGACGGGCAATACGCCGAGGCAGCAGGCGCTCAGCTTCCTGATCTCCTCGGAGTGGACGATCGGCGAGGCCGCCGAACTGGGCGTGGGGGTGACCGACGGAGAAGCGCAGAGGCAACTGACGTTGTTCAAGTACGATCAGCTCGAAAAATTCGGCGAACAGGGTCTCTTCCCAAAGGAAGCGGAGCTAAAGGAATCTCTAGCGAGGAGAGGGCTGACTCGCTCGGACCAGTTGCGGCTCATGAAGTTGAACATGCTCGCTGCGAAGATCGGACAAAAGCGCTTCTCAAACACTCAGCAGGGGATCGCGCCCGCACAGATCGCGGCGTACTACGAAGAAAACAAGCAGCGCTTCGTCGTGCCCGAGCGGCGCGACCTGGAGTGGATCGTCACCTATAGCAAGGCCGTCACGACGAAAGCCATGCGGGAAGTCCAGTCCGGGAAGAACTTCTTGAGCGTGGCCAAAGGCGTGACGCTCGATCCGCCGACCATGACCGGGCTGGAACCGAGCTTCCGAGAGAAAGACTTCGCTAAACAGGTCTTCGCGGCCAAGCCGCACGTCCTCGTCGGCCCGCTGCGCCAATCTCATAACTACTACACGTTCAGGGTGACGAAGGTCACGCCGGCCCGCCAGCAGACGCTGGCGCAGTCGGAAGCGTCGATCAGGCGGCAGCTGGCCACCCGGCAACAGCAGCAGGCGTCCGCCAGTCTTGCTGAAAACCTCGAAAGAATGTGGACCGCGAGGACGAGTTGCCGCACCGGGTACGTCGTGCCGAAATGCAGGCAGTATGTGGGGTCCACGCCGGCGGCGGCGAGCAGCTCGCCGTATCCCGAAACTAGTGGCACGAGCGGCTCGGCGTCGTCTACCGCGAACGCTGGTGTGGTGGTGAGCACCAAGCGCGTTAAGCTAGGTACGATCCTTGCTGCGGGCCCGAAGAACCTTACGGTCTATCTCTTCGAAGGTGACAGGGGATCGACACCCGCTTGCTACGGCGGGTGCGCGCAGGTCTGGCGGCCGGTGATCACCACCGGCGCTCCGCGGGTCGGAGGCATGGCGATCCCGGCCGATCTGGGCACGACCACGCGCTCGGACGGAACCAAGCAGGTCACCTACTTCCATCATCCCCTCTACTACTACGCGAAGGACAGGGACAGTGGCGACGTCTATGGCGAGGGCGTCAAGAGCTTCGGCTCGGACTGGTATGCGCTGAGGACGATCGGCGTCAAGTTCGAAAAGCCGTGATGCGACGTTGGGCGGAATGTTCGGTATGTGAGTGAGAAACACCTGTTGAGTTTTGCTCGCCAAATCGATATCTTGTTTCCAAGTTTTAGAAAAGCATTCGTGTTCAGCGGCTCAATATTTGCGGCGTGGCCGTTTGGGCTGATTATCGGCTTGCAGAGGAGAGGGTTTGTTGTTGGAGGAGGAGCCTGGGCTGAGGGGCGGTTGGAGTCCCGTGCGAGCGTGGGGCGTCGTGCTCTCTTGGAGCAGGGAGCCGGGTGGTGGTCGTCGTCGTTGGTTGGGGTTGCGGCTTGTCGTTTTGTTGTGTGTCTTGGGTGTTGTTGGGCTTGGTGTTGCTGCTCCTGCGTTTGGGGCGTTTACGTATCCATTCGAGCGTCAGCTCGTTCCTTCCGGTGGCTCGTTCGGTGTCTTGGGTGCGGGGAGCGTGGCGGTCAATGGCTTGAATGGCGAGACATATGTGGCCGATTCCGGTTTGGGTGCGGTGGAAGTGTTCGAAACTTCCTCCGGCATCCAACTCCCTTCGCTTGATGGTTCGCTGTCCCCGGCTGGTTCGTTTGGTGGGGGCGGGGTGGCGGTCGCGGCGAATGACGGTACGGGTAGCGTGTATGTTCTTGATTCGACCGATAATGTCGTTGATGTGTTTGATTCGGCGGGCGGCTATGTTTGTCAGATTACGGGCAGCTCGACGCCGTCGGCTACGGAGTGCAACGGTCCGGCTGGTAGTGCAACGCCTGCGGGCGCCTTCAACACGCCGCGCGGGATAACGGTGGATCAGGCGACTGGTGAGGTCTATGTTGTGGACGCCGAAAATGGTGTCGTTGACGTCTTTGGCCTGGAAGGCGCCTATTTGAGACAGATATTGCTCGCCTCGATTCCGGAAGGTTTCAACGCCTTTCAAACACGGGGAATCGCGGTTAGTGACTTGAACAGTCACGTCTATGTCTCGGACACGGGCAGTACGGGCGCTCACGTCTACGTGTTCAACACTGCTGGTGAATATCTAACGACGTGGATGGGATCAGCGAGCACCAATCCACCGGGCACGCCGGCCGGCTCGTTTGGCGGAGGCTTTCCTAGCGTAGCTGTCGATAATGCGACGGGTTTTGTATATATCACTGAGACCACTGACTTGGTCACCGATGTTTTCGATCCGTCGGGAGGCTACTTGACGCAGTTCGGCCACTCGCTCAATAAACCGCGCGGCACTGCAGTGAATCAGGCTAACGGCGAGGTTTATGTCTCTGATAATAGTCCGGGCGCGGTGGATATTTTTGATGATCTGGTGATACCTGATGTTACGATAGCGTCTCCTACGGAATTGGGGTCGTCGAGTGTTAAGTTGAATGGTGTGGTGAATCCGGATGGGTTGTCGTTGACTGATTGTCATTTTGATTTTGGTACGACGGTGTCTTATGGGCAGGTTGTGCCGTGTGTGCCGGGGGCTGGTTCGATCCCGGGGGATTCCAGCGATCATGCTGTCAGCGCGCCTGTTATGGGTTTGTCACCTGACACGGTTTATCATTATAGGTTGCAGGCGAGTAATGCTAACGGGACTAATGTCGGGCAGCCGCCGCGGGATGTGGTGTTCACGACGCTCGGTCCTGGTATCCATGAAGAGTTCGTTACCGATGTTGCTTCTACTTCGGTGACGTTTGGTGCGTCGATTGATCCTAATAATGCTCCCACGAGCTACTACTTTCAGTACAGCACTAGTGATACGGTGGGTTGTACTCCAGTGTCGTGTAGTAGTGTGCCGATGGCGCCGGGTGAAGCGATCGGGTCTGGAAAGGGAGATGTTGTTGTCCCGGCCCAGCATGTACAAGGTCTAGTGGCGGGCACGACTTATCATTATCGTGTGGTGGCCGTCAGCGAACTTGGACCGGGTGAAACCAAGGAATTCTTTGGTGCCGATCAGACGTTCACGACGGAGACCATTGGTGTGTCGTCGTCGTCTGTGCTACCCGATGGCCGTGCATGGGAGCTGGTCTCCCCACCGGATAAGCACGGCGCGCTCCTTATCACGGACTTCCAGGGTGAATGGGCGTTCCAGGCCGCTGCAGCTGGTAACGCGATGACCTACTTGGCGACTACGCCCACTGAAGCGCAACCGCAGGGCTTCACGAACTTTATGCAGGTGCTCTCTACGCGTGGTCCTGGGGGCTGGCGATCACAGGATGTCGAGATCCCTCATAGCGAACAGACCGGTCAGTCCGTGGGACAGGGAGAGGAGTACAGGTTCTTCTCGAGTGATCTGTCGCTCGGGGCGCTTCAGCCCTTTGGGAGCTTCAACCCCTCCTTGTCAGCGGAAGCTTCTGAACAGACGGCTTATCTGCGCACAGATTATCCAAGTGGCGATGTCAATGACCTGTGTAACGATTCGTGCTACCGTCCCTTGGTTACAGGGAAGGCTGGGTATGCAAACGTCCAGAAAGGTACCGTCTTTGGTGGCTTGACTACGGGCGAATGCCCGGAAATCGTGTGTGGTCCTAAATTCCTTGCCTCTACGCCTAATTTGAGTCATGTCGTGCTCAGCTCTCATGTGGCGTTGACGGCAGCTGCGGTCGAAGGCAGTCTTTATGAGTGGTCGGCGGGGGGTGGGTTGCAGCTTGTCAGTGTCCTGCCTGCGGGCAAAGAAGAAGGAGGTACGGTCGTAGCTGGCTCGCTTACTAAGCAGCGAATGGTGGGAATGGTCTCTGATGATGGTTCGCGTGTGGTCTGGACTGCTGGTAATGGGCATCTCTATGTGCGCGATACTGCGAAGGGTGAATCGGTTAGGCTCGATAGTGTTCAGGCAGGTGCATCTGGTGAAGGGGTGTCAAGGCCTCTTTTTCAGGCTGCTAGTAGTGATGGTTCGAGAGTGTTCTTCACCGATGAACAGCAGTTGACCAAAGACGCAGGGGCTGCACATCTGGAACCCGATCTGTATGAGTGTGAAATAATAGTGGAATCTAGTGGGGAACTCGGTTGTAGACTGTCGGATCTAACGCCTTCTAATGCAGGAGAGCCCGCGAATGTTCAGAGCATAATCCTTGGTGCGAGCGGGGATGGGTCGTGGGTTTATTTCGTCGCTCGTGGTGTGCAAAGTGGGGGTCTTGGTGCTGTCGCTGGAGCACCCAACTTGTATGTTCGCCATGACGGCGTGACGAAGCTCGTTGCCGTCCTTTCTCCCGATGATGCTCCTGATTGGGCGCAACGCTCTTCTAACGAAAGCGCGCGTGGGAAAGTTTTTTTGTTGACTGGGCGCGTGTCGGTTAGTGGTAGGTGGTTGGTGTTTATGTCGGAGCGGTCGTTGACGGGTTATGATAATCGTGATGCGGTTAGTGGTAAGCCTGATGAGGAGGTTTATGAGTATGATGGGGTTTCGGGGCGTGTGGTGTGTGTGTCGTGTGATCCGTCTGGTGCGCGTCCTGTGGGTGTAGAAAGCCACATCAGTGATCAGTCGCTTGCACGTGGTGAAGATGGTGTGTGGGAAACGGGTACGTGGGTTGCGGCTAATGTTCCTGGTTGGACGTTGCCTTTGTATCAGTCGCGTTATTTGTCTGATG
>Ga0070711_100001605_pt1 | contig 12473 bp, 11 predicted proteins | sample LARL53metaG_FD_65452 | JGI IMG/M metagenome (GOLD analysis project Ga0070711, IMG submission 65452) | Corn, switchgrass and miscanthus rhizosphere microbial communities from Kellogg Biological Station, Michigan, USA - LAR L5-3 metaG | ecosystem: Host-associated > Plants > Roots > Rhizosphere ... | reverse complement strand
CCAAAGCCCGCGAGAGCGGTGACGACCGGCGTCAATTCCTGCGCGCCGCGAAACACCATTCCCAACGCGACATAGAGGATCACGGCCAGGCCGATGTAGCCGATCCACCGGTATCGATGCAGCAGGCCGGCAATGAATCTGGCGGCGACGCCCATCAGGAGGATCGACAGGCTGAGGCCGAAAATCAGGACACCCGGATGCTCGCGTGCGGCGCCCGCCACAGCCAGAACGTTATCGAGCGACATCGAGAGATCGGCGATGATGATCTGTCCCGCTGCCTGGGCCAGCGTCTTGCGGGGCGCGTAGCCCGCGGCAGTGCCGTCAGCATTGACCTGGATTCCGCTCAACGCCTCCTCGTCCTCGTGCTGGCCGGCGGTCGTGCGAAGCTCGCGCCACATTTTCCAGCACACCCAGAGCAGCAGAACCCCGCCGGCAAACAGCAAGCCGACCAGCTTCAGGAGTTGGGTGGTGACGCAGGCGAATGTAACAAGCAGGGCCGTCGCGCCCGCCATGCCGAGCACAATCGCGCGCGTGCGCTGATGCTCCGGCAATCCGGCCGCGGCCATCCCGACCACGATGGCGTTGTCGCCGGCCAACGCCAGGTCGATCATCACGACCTGGAAGAGCGCGGCGATGGCAGCAGGCGTGAAAAATTCCATGATGACGTCAGGGCACCATCGAAACGTGATCGAACCAGTCGAGCACGTGTTTCGGATTGCTCATCAAGCCGGCAATGATCCAGGTGAACGTGAAGACACTGGCGATCGTCCAGATCGCCGAGCCGTTTGCCCTTGTGAGGAGCGCGCAGATGGCAACGGCGGACGCGATCACGAACGACAGGATGCTGAGCACCGGCGGGACGAGTTGCGCGGGGATCAGCAGGAAAAGCAGGAAGGCCGGTCCCACGGTGATCGCAATCATGCCGATCGGACCGTGAAGCTGAGGCGGGACCCCGATCGCGAACCTGCGCTCAGGCCCGTCTTCCACTTTCCTGAATGTCATTCCGACGCTCCATCCTTGCCGCGCAGGACTGCGCGCATGACAGGACGCCGAACCCATCCCGCATCGCGCGCCCTTCCCCGCTCAGGATAGGAGCGCCGTTCGCCTTGGGTATTCGTAGGGATCGGGTGGTAGTTCTACGGTGCTATCCGGCCCAACCGGATCGCCTGCCGCACCAGGCTGGCGACGCTATCGGCCTGCATCTTCTCCATGACCTCGGCCCGGTAGCTATCGACCGTCCGCACGCTGATGTTCAGCCTGGTCGCGATGGCCTGGCTGGTGAAGCCATCAGCCACCAGATCGAGGATCTCGATCTGGCGCGGCGTCAATCGGGCAAATCGGGCGTCGAGCACGCTGTGCGCCCTTTGCGAATCCAGATGTTCGAAGCTGCGGGCCAGCGCGCGATTGATCGCCGCAACCAGCTGCCGGTCGTCAACCGGCTTTTCGATGAAGTCCTGCGCTCCGGATTTGATGGCAGCCACCGCCATGGGGACGTCGGCATGGCCCGAGATGAGCACCACCGGCAGCGCGATGGCGCGCCGGGCCAGCTCGTGCACCAGACCGATGCCGTCGGTGCCGGGCATCCTCACATCGGCGACGATGCAACCCGGTTGCCGCCTATCGATTTTCGCCAGGAACGAATCGGCCGACTCATACGCCTTCACCTGATATCCGAGGACGCCAAGCATTTCGCCGAGCGCGTCCCTTACGGATGCATGGTCGTCGATCAGGAAGATCGTCGGAGTGGCCACGGTCAGCGCTCCCGCGATGCATCGAGAGGCACGGAAAACCGGAATTCCGTTGCACCGGGCTCGCCGGATTGCAGCCACACGCGCCCGCCATGCGCCTCCACGATGGACGCACAGATGGACAGCCCAAGTCCCAGTCCATCCTGCTTGGTCGTTGTCAGAGGATCGAACAGGCGGCCTGCCAGTTCGCGCTCGATGCCGGGCCCATTGTCCAGAACGCTGATCTCGATACGCGGCGGGGCCGCGCAACGGTGCGCCGCTACATGAACGTGACCTTGCGATTGACCCGCCGCTGCAATGGCGTCGACGGCGTTGTGCACGAGATTGAGCACGACCTGTTCCAGTTGGACCCGATCACCGTGCAGATCCGGCAAGTCGGCCGGCACATCGAGGTCCACGCGAACGCCTCTTGCGGATGCCTCCGCCCGGGCCAGGGTCATCGCGTCCTCGAGCAGGCCCCGTGTATCGATCGTGCTGACATGGGGATGCCCGCGACGGATAAAGTCCCGCATGCGGCGCAGGATCTCGCCGGCATGGTCGATATGCGTCAGCATGGTCGTCAGATTGTTGTCGGCCCGGGACAGATCATTGTCAGGAGAACGCAAGAGAAGTTGCGCTGATCGTCCGAGCGCGCGTGCGGCGGTCATGGGTTGATTGATCTCGTGAGCAAGCGCCGAGGCCATTCCGCTCACCAGGTTCACGCGTGCGACCTGCGCTGCTTCCGCCTGCCGTTCGGCAAGACGCGCCTTGGCATCGGCTGCGATACGGTCAGAGTTCCTGCGTTCGCTGACGACGACGCCGACAATGAGCCCGGTCACCGTCAGCACCAGCAGCAAGGTCTGGAACTCGGTGAATTTTCCCGCATCGTATCCGGAGAAGTGCAGGAAGGCGATCAGGCTGAACTGGGTCACGGCCAGGCTGAAGCAGGCGCCATCGAGCCCGTGGCGGACGCCGGCGATCACAATCGGAACGAACAGCAGATAGAACAATCTGAAACCATTCGGCTCCTCGCTGCCGATAATCAGCCAGAGCGCAAGGCCGATGAGCAGGAGATAGAGCGCGATTTCCGGAGCAGGTGAGACCAGGCGATGCGGTTCGAACCGCTCCCGGACGCGGAACCGCAACAGCAGCGGCGTGACCACGGCAATACCGATCGTGTCGCCGATCAGAAGCGGACGGCCGACCTGCAGGACATCATCGATGTTGAACTGGCCGACGGCGAGCAGGAACGCGCTCAGCACAATCGTGTTGAGCACAGCCCCGGCCAACCCAGCCGCGAGCAGCATGAGGACATCGCGTAGATGGGTGAGATCGGGATCGATCCGGAAATGCCGTTGCACCAGCGCGGCCACAGATGCGTAGCTCGTCGCCGTGATGGCGGCCACTCCCACGTCGGTCGGCCAGTCCACGTCGTTTTGCAGAACCAGGGCCTCGGCGATCACCATGCCCGCAAAAAGGAGAAATCCGTTCCGCGGGCCGCCACGGATCATCAGCGCGAAAGCGACGCCAAGACCCGGATCCCACGGCGTGATCGGCAGGCCTTTGTGAACGTGAATGAAGCTCGCCCATTCGAGCACGACATAGGCCGCCACATACAGGATGGCGCCCGTCCATTTCGGCGCGTGTGCCGACAGGTAAGGCAGCAACCATTCCCTTTGCAGGACTCGGGCCGGCATCCAGCTCTCTTGCATCAACTGCGCGGTTTCGAAATGTGAAAAGCAAACCTCGGCGACCGCGGTCACGCCGATCCCCTCGATAGCCCGCGCCTTGCGATTTCATCTGTGGCGAATTGACGCGAGGGCGGGTACGAGGCACCTGACGAGGCGCCATCGCTCACAGCACGAATGGCACGATCATCTTCGTCCGCTGCATATAATCCGGATACTGCTCCGGAAACTGCTCGCGCATCAGTTCTTCCTCGCACCTGGCGCTGTAAAGAAAATAGGGAACGAAGAGGACGAGCGGCAGGACCCAGATGATGGTCAGGCCGATGGCCGACCCCAGCATCGCAAGCATGATGCCGGTGTAGATCGGATGGCGGACAAAGGCGTAGGGACCTCCCGTGACGAGTTCCGGCTCTGCTTTCCGCGACATCGGCATCCCCCAGTTCCGGCCGAGATAGACGCGCGCGAAGATCGCAAGACCGACGCCAAGCAGGACGAGCGCCGCGCCGATGCCGCCGAGCAGCGGGCTGTGCGCCTGATAGGCCTGCATGGCGTGCAAGGCCGGACCCGCACCTGCGAGGCGAAGCGCGGCAATGATCAACACGACGATGGCGACGCGCAGCAGGCTTTGCCGCCACCAGGCCGTCACGCCCAGGTTCCGCTTCGCACTGAGCGCCGAGATGCCCCAGTAGGCGATGAACACAAGCCAGAGCGCCGCGATGATCCATTGGAAGATCGTCATGGCAGACATAGTCCCGTCCAATGCGGATTGTTCCGGGGGAAGCTTACAGCGCCTGCCGCCGTGCCGGAAGTTCGCTCACAGGCGCATCCTCGCCCGGCCGGGTGGCGAGCGATCGGCCGACCCTGCGCAACATCGCGCTCGCCCGATCGGCGCTGTGGTCAAGCAGCCAGCGCCCGAACGCCTGGGGCGACAAGGCGGGGGCACACAGGAATCCCTGCAAGACGTCGCAGCCGAGATCGGCCAGCAGGCTTCGCTGCCCTTCGGTCTCGACGCCTTCTGCAACCACCGTCAACTGCAGGCTCTGGCCGACGCGCACCACCGTGGTGGCGATGGCCCGCGCGGTCGGGTCGTTCTCGAGGTCCCGCATGAAGCTGCGGTCGATCTTCAGTTCGCGGATCGGCAGATGCGCCAGGCGGCTGAGGCTCGAATACCCCGTGCCGAAATCGTCAAGCGACAATCCCGCGCCAAGGTCACGGATGGCATTCATCGTCTCGATCGCGCCGGCGCGCTCGTTCAGAACCACGCCTTCGGTCACCTCCAGCATGAGCATATGCGCGGGCAGGCGATGCTCGGCGAGGATTTCCGCGACCGCCGCTGCGAGATTCGCGTTCTGGAAGTTCAGCGGAGACAGATTGACCGATACGCTGGGTATGTCCAGGCCGGCGGCACGCCATTGCGCCATTTGCCGGCAGGCCTCGCGAATCGACCACAGCCCGATCTGCTCGATCAGCCCGCATTCCTCGGCCAGCGGAATGAACTTGGCCGGCGACACCTCGCCGAGCACGGGATCATGCCAGCGGGCCAGCGCCTCGACGCCATGGATCGAGCCGTCGATCATCCGGATCTGCGGCTGATAATGCAGCGAGAGGCCGCCATTCGCGATCGCGGTGCGCAGCGCCGCGCTGTGGGCCAGGCGCTGTTCGGCAAGCCGGTTCATGTCGGCGCTGAAGAAACGATAGGTCGACCGGCCCGCCTGCTTGGCCTGATACATGGCTGCGTCGGCCTGCTGTATCAACGTATCGAGGTCGGTCGTGTTATCAGGATAGATGCTGATACCCATGCTCGCGGACATCGGCACCAGCTTGGCGCCGATCTTGAGGGGCATGTTCAGGACCTCGAGGATGCGCGAGGCCACCAGCGAGGCCTCCGCCGCGCCGCGATCGGGCAGCACGATCACGAATTCGTCGCCGCCAAGACGGCCGAGTATGTCGCCCGGCCGGATCTGCGTCCGCAGGCGCTGGGAAAATTCGACCAGCAACTCGTCGCCGGCAGAGTGCCCGAGCGTGTCGTTGACGTCCTTGAAATTGTCGAGATCGAGAAACGCCAGCGCAAGCTGCCTTCCGTCATGGCAGGCCTCGATCGCCTCGGAGATCAGATGCCGCAACCGCGCGCGGTTCGGCAGGCCGGTCAACGTGTCGTAATAGGCGAGCTGCGCGATCCGGGCGCGAGCTTCCTGGCGCTCGATCGCCAGCGCGCCGAGGTGAACGCAGGCATCAACGATGCGCTGATGCCAGGGTGAGGGCGGACGGGATTCCCGGAAGTAGAACGCGAACGTTCCGATCACGCGGCCATCCTTGGACTTGATCGGAGACGACCAGCAGGCCCGCAAACCGACCTCGAGCGGCCGTTGCTTGTAAGGCTGCCAGCGCGGATCGGTGTCGAGATCGAGCGCCATCATCTGCTTGCCGTAATGGGCGGCCGATCCGCAGGAACCGACGTCGGGGCCGATCGGAACGCCGTCCAGCGCCCTGGAATAATCGTCAGGAAGACTGGGACCGCCCAGCGGATGAAGCAATCCCTCGGAATCGACGTGCAGCAGCGAGGACACGACCTCGGGCGCGATCTGCTCGACCCGCCTGCACAGCCGGTCGGCGATTTCCGTGATCGGCGTCTCGTCGGCGAGCGCCGTCATGATCAGCTGCTGCAGCGACCACAACTGGGTTTCGGTGACGTCGGTCAGGAACGCGACCATGTATTTGAGCTTTCCGCGCGCGTTGCGGAATGCCTTGGGACGCGCCGAGAGCCAGACCTCCTCGCCGCTCTTGCGGCAGACGAGGATGTCTTCATCGCCTTCGCTTCCCGTGATGATGCTGCGTTGCAGCCGCCTCAATGCGTTTCGATCGGTGTGAGGACCGGCCAGCAATTCGGTGGCGAGCCGCCCCTGCGCCTCCTCGATCGTGTAGCCGAACATTCGGGCAAAGACGGCATTGACGTAAACGATCCGCAGATTGCGATCGACGATGATCACCGCGCGGTTGGTCCCGTCCGCAATCAGAACATGCAGCGCCAGCCGTTCGCGCAGCTCGAGCTCGGGCGTGACGTCGCGCAGGATCGCGATGGCGTCGGCGCCGGCATGAGAGAGCGAGAGCGCCGCGCGGATGCGGCTGCCGTCGAGGCGCTCGATGGTGAGTTGCGAGTTGCCGTCCTGCCGCAGATCCTTGAAGCCCAGCGCGCTTGCGTGGCGTCCAAGGATTTCCGCGCGGTCCAGCCCCCAGAGGGCTTCCGCCGCGGCGTTGCAATGGCTGACGCGGAAATCGTGATCGAGAATCACGACGGCATCGTTCGTCCGCTCGAGCGCGACCGGCAGCAGATCGGATGTCTGGACCGCAGAGCCGTCCTGGGCGGGCATCGAGGCGTGATCCGGGAGGAGGGATAATCGTGCTCGCGGAGATCCTAGAGTTGCGGAGTGTCCAAAGGGTTGTCCGTCCGGCCGGTACGCCGGCGGGACACGGAACAGCGTTAACGAAGAGTGAACTTCGCTACATCACCACCGGCTGGTCCGGCAGCTCGTTGGGATGCGCAGCCCCGGGCGGATAATATTTCGCAAGCTCGCGCGATACGGCCTCGATGCCTCCGATCACGCCGGCCTCGAACTTGCCGGCCTTGAACTCGGTTTCCATGTCGCGGCAAATTCTTTCCCAGTTCGCATCGCCCACCCTGGCGTCGATGCCGCGGTCGGCGACGATCTCGACGATGCGGTCGGCGAGCAGGAGATAGATCAGCACGCCGTTATTGTGCTCGGTGTCCCAGATCCGCAGATGCGAGAAGATGTCGAGCGCGCGGTCGCGGGCCGTCTGGTTGCGATACAGCGGCGCGCCGTCGAGCGCGCCCTCGACCACAAAGCGCACCTGTCCGGAATGCGTCGCCTCGCCCGCCCTGGTCGCCGCCTCGATATTCGCGAGCACCCTTGGCGTGAAAACGACGCGCGCACGCCAATGATGCTCCACGAGGTGTTTCACGATTCGTCCAATCGCCATCGCCTACCAGCTCCCAGATGCACCGCCACCGCCGAAACTGCCGCCGGAGTCGCTGCTGCTCGAACTCGAGCCCGAATCGCTGCTGCTCCAGCCGCTCCCACCGCCTCCCCCGCCGCCGGACCAACTGCTCGACCAGCCGCTGTCGTGGTGCCGCCTGCCTCTGTAGGGGCTCGGAGGGATAGGCGTCCAGCGCGCCGGCGAGAGACTGTCGGCGAAAAAGGTCAGCGCGGAGATAATGGCGCCGGCCAGCCCGCCCACCGCGAGCGATCCCAATAGATACCAGACCCCCGCGCCGAAGATGCCGCCGGTGGCGAGCGATCCGCCAAGCCGGCCGAGCATGCGGCGGGAGGCCACGCCGGTGCCGAAGATGGCAATGAGCGTGAACGGGTTCAGCGGATTGAGGAAGATCAGCCACCAGGCATGGGGCTCGTGCGAAGCCTCGGGACTCGGCACCGGCAGCGGCTCGCCATCGATGACGCCGATCATGCGCGTGATGCCGGCGGCAACGCCGCCGGAGAAATCGCCGGTCTTGAATCGCGGCGCGATGGTCTCGTCGATGATGCGCCGCGCGGTGACATCCGTCAGCGCACCCTCCAGGCCGTAACCGACCTCGATACGCAGCTTGCGGTCGTTCTTGGCGATCACCAGCAGCGCACCGTCGTCGATCTTCTTGCGGCCGATCTTCCAGGTCTCCGCCACCCGGATCGAATATTGCTCGATGGTCTCGGGCTGGGTCGTCGGCACGATCAGGACCGCGATCTGGCTGCCCTTGCGCCGCTGGAAATCGTGCAGCCGGCGCGCCTGCGTGGCGATGTCCTCGCCCGACAGCGTGTCCGTCAGGTCGATGACGCGCGCTACTGGGGGCGGCGCCGGCGGCACCGCGACGTCCGCACACGCCTGATGTGTCCAACCGAGAAACAGCGCGAACAGCACGGCGGCCCCGATTGCCGTGCGAACCGTCGAACGAACAGGAGCGAGCGCCATCACCAGCTCCCCGAGGCGCCGCCGCCGCCGAAACTGCCGCCTCCGCCGCCACTATCGCTATCGCTTGAACTCGAGCTCGAACCGCTGCTCCAGCCGCCTCCGCCGCCCGACCAGCCGCTTGAGGAGCTGCTGGAACCGCCGCGCCCCGATGTCCATTCCCTGTTGAAGCCGTTCGCGATCAGCGCGATGAAAAAGGCAAGTGCGCCGAAGGCGGCCGCTGCGCCCAGTGATCCGACCACGAACCAGGCAATCACGCCGATCACGCCGCCGGTCACGGCTGCGCCGAGCAGGCTGCCAAGCAGGGCACGGAGAAAAGCGCCGACGAATAGCGGGCCGAAGAGGGCGAAGGGCGCGAATGAAGACAGCGTGTCCTGGCCGGGCTCCGGCCCGTGCGAGACCTCGGGCGCAGGCGGCGGTAACCGTTCGCCATCGATCACGCCGATCATGCGCGAGAGGCCGTTATCAATGCCGCCGGCGAAATCACCCGTCTTGAAACGCGGCACGATGACCTCGTCGATAATTCGACGTGCGGTGACATCGGTGAGCGCGCCTTCGAGGCCATAACCCACTTCGATGCGCAGCTTGCGGTCGTTCTTGGCGACGACGAGCAGCGCACCGTCATCGATCTTCTTGCGGCCGATCTTCCAGGTCTCGGCGGCGCGGATCGAATACTGCTCGATCGTCTCCGGCTGGGTCGTCGGCACGATCAGGACCGCAATCTGGCTGCCCTTGCGCCGCTCGAAGTCGCGGATCTGCCGATTCAAGGTTTCGACATGGCTGCTGTCCAGGGTGTTGGTCGTGTCGACGACGCGGCCAACGAGCGGCGGAACCGCAACCTCCGCAAAGGCGGCCTGTGTCCAGCACAAGAACAGCGCAAGCAGCAACGCCTTCGCGCGCGAGATCACAGGCACGACACGGAACTCCCGATTATTTCTGCGGCGCCGCCTGCGGCGGACCCGGGTTGAAGTCGACCTTGGGCGCGCTCGAGATTTCCTTCTCGTTCTCGACCTGGAAATTCGGCTTCTCCTTGTAGCCGAATGCCATCGCGGTGAGATTGTTCGGGAAGGTGCGGATGCCGACGTTATAGTCCTGCACGGATTTGATGTAACGGTTGCGCGCCACCGTGATGCGGTTCTCGGTGCCCTCGAGCTGGGACATCAGGTCGTGGAACAGCGCGTCCGATTTGAGCTGCGGGTAGTTCTCGGTCACGACCAGCAGCCTTTGCAGCGCGCTCGTCAGTTCGCCTTGCGCCTGGGTGAATTTCTGGAACGCGGCCGGATCGTTCAACACTTCCGGCGTCGCCTGGATGCTGCCGACCTTGGCGCGGGCCTGGGTGACGCCGATCAGCACGGATTGTTCCTGCTGCGCGAAGCCCTTCACCGAGTTGACGAGATTCGGCACCAGATCGGCGCGGCGCTGATACTGGTTGACCACCTCGGACCAGTTCGCCTTGACCTGTTCGTCGTTGGTCTGGATGGCATTGTAGCCGCAATTGGTGAGGCTCAGCGTCGCCAGCGCCGCAAGCATGGTCAGGAATTTGCGCATCATACTTCTCCAGGTGGAATTTCCGCCGAGGGATTACCAATACCAGTAATCCAGCACGCAGCTGCGACATACCATTTTTGAGGGCTGGCTATTGCACATCAGTCGCCGACCGGCCCATCATGGTTCAACCGGGGCCTGGCGCCGGCAGGGAACGCCCATGAAAACAATGGATAATTTCGAAACCATCAAGGTGGAACAGCCGGATCACGCGATCACGCGAATCGTGATGAACCGGCCCGAGGCGCGCAATGCGCAGAACCTGCAGATGACCTACGACCTCAACGCCGCGTTCGACCACGCTGTGCAGGACGACGCGATCAAGGTCATCATCCTCGCGGGTTCCGGACCGCATTTTTCGGCGGGCCACGACCTGCGTCCCGGCGGCAAGAACCAGGCCGGCGCCGATTTCCCGCCGGTCGGAAACTGGGGCGGCTTTGCCGAACCCAACGCGCATGGCCGCTTCGCGCGCGAGCAGGAAATCTACCTGCAGATCACGCGGCGCTGGCGCAACCTCGCCAAACCCACGATCGCCGAAGTGCATGGCAAATGCATTGCCGGCGGGCTGATGCTGGCCTGGGCCTGCGACCTCATCGTCGCCAGCGACGACGCCGAGTTCTGCGATCCCGTCGTGACCATGGGCGTCTGCGGCGTCGAATGGTTCGTGCATCCCTGGGAATTGGGCCCGCGCAAGGCCAAGGAAATGCTGTTCACCGCGGACAGCTGGAGTGCCGCGGAAGCCCACCGGCTCGGCATGGTGAATCACGTCGTGCCGCGCGGAGAACTGTCGTCCTTTGTGATGGCGCTAGCGAAGAAGATCGCTGCGAAGCCGTCCTTTGCGCTCAAGCTCACCAAGGAGGCCGTCAACCGCTCGGTGGACGTGATGGGGCAGCCCGCCGCGATCGAGCAGGCCTTTGCGCTGCATCAGCTCTGCCACGCGCATAATCTGCAGGAATTCGGGATGGTGGTCGATCCGGCCGGTCTGCATCCCTCCGTCCGCAAGCCAATCGTAGCGAAGCCCTAAGATGGATCTCACCCTCAGCGACGAACAGCGGCTCCTGCGCGAAAGCGCCGAACGCTTTGTGGCGGAGGTCTTCACCGCCGATCATCGCCGCCGCATGGCGGGCGACCCGCTCGGCTACAGCCGCGAGATCTGGAAGCAGTTTGCCGAGCTCGGCTGGCTCGCGCTGCCGATCGCGGAAAGCCATGGCGGGCTAGGCGGCAGCGCGATCGAAACCTCGATCCTGATGGAGGCGTTCGGGCGCGGGCTCATCTGTGAACCCTATCTCTCGACCGTTGTGATCGGCGCGACGCTGATCGAACGGTGCGCCAGCGAGGCGCAAAAGCAGTCCTTGCTGGCCGCCATCGCCGACGGTTCGCTCACGCTGGCCTTCGCACATTCCGAACGCGCCGCGCGTTTCGATCTCGCGCATGTCGAGACATCCGCAAGGAAGCTTCCGGACGGCTGGCGGCTCGACGGCGCCAAGATCGCCGTGATCGACGGCGGTTCGGCGGCGCGGCTCATCGTCTCGGCGCGCGTCGCCGGCAACAATGGCGGCGCAAGTCCGCTCTGCCTGTTCCTTGTGCCGCCGGATGCGGCCGGCGTTGCGCTGCAGGATTTTCACCGGCTCGGCGGCGGCCGCGGCTGCCATCTTGGACTGAAGGACGTTCATCTCGGCGCCGATGCCTTGCTCGGCGACGGCAGCGACACGCTCGAAGCCATTGAAGAGGCGGTCGACCGCGCCATGGCGGCGCTCGGCGCGGAAGCCGTCGGCATCATGCAGACCCTGCTCGACTCCACGCTCGAATATACCAGGATACGAAAGCAGTTCGGCCGTCCGCTCGCCGCCAACCAGGTCATCAAGCATCGCCTCGCCGACATGGCAATGCAGACCGACGAGGCACGCTCGATGGCGCTGCGCGCCTCGCTCATGCTCGATGCCGAGCCAACGGCGCGCAGCCGCGCCGCGTCGGCCGCCAAGGCCAAGATCGGCAAATGCGCGCGCTTTGTCGCCGAGCAGTCGGTGCAGCTCCATGGCGGAATGGGCGTCACCGAGGAACTCGACATCGGCGCCTATTTCAAGCGGCTCGTTGCCTTCGACACAATATTCGGCGGCAGCGCTCATCACTATCGCCGCCATGCCGCCTTGAGCGGACGCACCTCAGCCTAAGGGGAGGACAGCATGGATCTCAGCTTCAGCGCGGAAGAGCGCGCCTTCGAACAGGACGTGCGCGATTTCATCGCCGCCAATCTCACGCCGGAAATGAAGCGCGCCACCGCGCTGACGCCCTCGGTGTTTTCCGATCCCGATATCGGCATGGCCTGGCAGCGCACGCTCCATAAGAAAGGCTGGGGCGCGCCGGGCTGGCCGGTGGAGTATGGCGGGCCCGACTGGACGCCGGCGCAGCGCTGGATCTTCGAGGCCGAGAGCGCGCGGGCTGGCGCACCTAATGTCAATGTGATGGGCGTGAAGATGGTCGGCCCCGTCATCATCGGTTTCGGCACCAGGGAGCAGAAGGATTTCTACCTGCCGCG
>Ga0070711_100001604_pt1 | contig 12473 bp, 6 predicted proteins | sample LARL53metaG_FD_65452 | JGI IMG/M metagenome (GOLD analysis project Ga0070711, IMG submission 65452) | Corn, switchgrass and miscanthus rhizosphere microbial communities from Kellogg Biological Station, Michigan, USA - LAR L5-3 metaG | ecosystem: Host-associated > Plants > Roots > Rhizosphere ... | reverse complement strand
GACGTCGCCGCTCTGCACGACATAATCGTTCATCGCAATAATGTAGAGTGGTGTCGCATCGGCCGATGCAAATCCGTATTGAAATTTCTTGAACCAATCGACGAGGCTCGCCGTTTGCGAAATTTCGTGTGGGATTTTTCCGTCGTCGCGCTGGAACTTGCTGACAAAATCGATCGCCGCCCGCGTATCGGGGAAGTCGCCGACGGAATTCAGCGCGAACGAAGTCCACATCGAATCCCGCCCGAAAAACCACGCAAATCCCGGCCGCGCGCTTTCTCCCGAAGTTCTGTACCCCGCCACAAGTCCTGTGCCGAGATACGGATTGTTCACCATCCCTTGCAGCACGCTCACGCGCGACCAATCGTAAGACTGCTGCAATTGCGCGTCGGGCAAACTCACGCTCACGGTGTCGCGCAAATAGTCTTCGTAATATTTCGCCGACTCCTGCATCAACGCCGCGGAATCGGATTCGAGATGGCGATACGTCGCTTCCGCTTCAGAGTGACCATTCATCGATCCGGCGATCACGATCATCTTTTGGTCTCGGCCTTTGCTGGTGACACCGAGGCGAAATGTGTTTGCCGGCGAGTCGAAATAGTTCGTTTGAAACTCCATGCCTTGATCCGCCGCCGTTGGCGAACCGACAAGCCCTACGAACTTGCGTGTCTCTTCCCCAAGCGCGAAGGCGTGCAGGATCTTGTCCCACTCGATGAAGGTGCCGCCGATCGCCGCCGGCCATTCGAGTTGAAAGTCGCGCACGAAACGCGCTTCGATCTCGAGCGGCTGTTCGGTTTCGACGTCCAGCAGAATCACCGCGCCTTGTTCTTTCACTGGGACCAAGAATGTCTCCCGCACGGTGAAGGTGTCGCTGCTGTAGACGATCGTTGCGGACTCGGGGTGAACAGTAATCGTGCGCGCAAGAACTTCGGCGGGAAGAACGTGATCGCCTTCGTGGAATTGCAGCTTGAGGTCGCGCAGCAGTTTCAGCGGATAGATCCACGCTTCCATCTGGCCCGACTCGTTGCCAAAGAGAGCCGCTCGTGATCCGGTCAGCGGCACAAACTCCCACGGGCGAATTGGCCGCGATAATTCGAGATGCGAAGTTGCTTCGGTTGTTGGTGATTGCCCCGCACTCGGGTTTGGCATCGCGCAGGACAGAATCAGCGCCGCGAGAATCAACGAAATGCGATTTATTTGAAGGGTCTTGCGCATGTTGGCCTTGAGACGCGTGGCGGACGTTGCGGGTTCCTGGCGCGCTTACGCTAAGATGAAAGCGTAGAGCAAGCACTCAGAGGCATATCGCATGCCCAGTGCGGGAAGGTACCACACTTTTGTTTAGGTCGCGGCGGACATTCCTGCGGTCGTTGAGCCGAACCGCGGTGGTGCTTTCGTTTGAAAATGTATTGTCGCTGGCGCGACCCTTGGCCCGGCGATCGATGTTCGCGGACGCGCATCCCGTAAATTCAAGCGCGGCTGGCAATTCAACCATTCAATCTGCAGCAACTCCCCAGCCAAAAGCATCGCAGCCTCCCGGACTTGGCGTTCAATTCATCAACGTGGCGAAGGAATGCGGGCTAAACGCCAAAACACTCTTTGGCGGCGAGCACAAGAACAAATATCTGCTCGAGACGACGGGTTGCGGCGTTGCTTTCTACGACTACGACAACGATGACTGGCTGGATGTTTTTCTGGTGAACGGTTCGCGGCTCGAAGGGTTTTCGGCAGGCCAGGAACCCATCTCGCACCTTTTCAAAAATAATCGCGATGGAACGTTTACGGATGTTACGGCGAAGGCCGGCGTCGGTCATTCGGGCTGGGGCCAGGGCGTTTGCATCGGCGATTACGACAACGACGGATACGAGGATTTATTCGTCACGTATTTTGGCAAAGACGTTTTGTATCACAACAATGGAAACGGAACGTTCACGGACGTGAGCGAGAAAGCGGGTGTCGCGGGAAGCGGGAAGCGCTGGAATACCGGCTGCGCATTTGTGGATTACGACCGTGATGGAAAACTCGATCTGTTTGTAGCGAACTACATCGATCTCGATCTAAAGACTGCTCCGGTGCCGGAATCGGGTCCATGTTTGTACAAGGGCGTAATGGTGGCGTGCGGCCCGCCGGGACTGAACGGCGGGAAAAATATTTTGTACCACAACAACGGCGACGGAACGTTTTCGGATGTGAGCGAGTCGGCGGGATTGTTTCAGGCGAATGGCACGTATGGACTTGGCGTGCTGACCGCGGATTTCGACAACGATGGCTGGCCTGATATTTACGTGGCGAACGATTCGACGGCGAGCGCGCTGTATCAGAACAAGCACAACGGGAAATTTGTGGATATCGCGATGGAGTCGGGTTGCGCGCTCAGCGCCGACGGCAAACCGCAAGCGGGCATGGGCGTTTCCGCGGGCGACTACGACCTCGACGGCAATCTCGACCTCGTGAAGACGAACTTCGCCGGCGACACGCCGTCGCTCTATCACAATCTTGGCGGCGCCACGTTCGAAGACACGACGTTTACAGCGGGACTTGGTCGGCACACCCAGTTTCTTGGCTGGGGAGTGGGCTTCTTCGACATGGATAATGATGGCTGGCCGGATATCTTGATCTGCAACGGGCACGTATATCCCGAAGTCGAGCAACTGCGGACCGAAGCTGGCTATCCGCAACAGAAATTACTCTACAAAAATTTGCGTGACGGGCGATTTGATGACGTGTCGATGCAGGGTGGGCCGGGGATCACCGTGCCAGTGGCCTCGCGCGGATGCGCCTTCGGCGATTTCGACAACGACGGCGATATCGACGTCGTCGTCAACACCGTGAACGACGTACCGCAACTCCTGCGCTGCGATTCAACCACGAAGAACAATTGGCTGAAGGTGCGGACGATCGGCGTCAAGTCCAATCGCAGCGGCATAGGCGCGCGTCTCCGCTGCGTGACGACGGTTCCGGGTGAGCCGAAGCCGCATTCGCAGATGGATGAAGTCCGCAGCGGCGGAAGCTATATTTCACAGAACGATTTGCGAATTCACTTCGGCATCGGCAAAGCGGAAAAAGTCGACTTGCTCGAAATTCGGTGGCCCAGCGGGCAGATCGACACGCTGAAAGACATCAAAGCGAATCAGCTGATCTACGTGAAAGAAGGGAAAGGAATCGAGCGCACGGATTCATGGGAGAGACTGCCAATTTACGACACAAAATAGCCTAGGCCGGAAGCGATGTTCTCTGCAAAGCCCGTGCTCGCCCCAAGCAACGGTTGTGGTATCGTTTCGCCGTCTCGCCAGGCCCGGAGGTTTTTCTCGATGAAACTGCTTTTCTCCGTTCTCGTCGCCGTTTCCGCGGTCTTCTTCCTCGCGCAAACCCAAACCTTCGTGCGCGCAGCCGACGACACCGCCGATCGCGCCATTTCCATTACCATCGACGATCTCCCCGCTGGCGCCGCGAACGCGATGACCGCTGCCGAAATCACGTCGATGACCAAGCGCCTCACCGACACGCTGCGCGACCAGAAAATCCCAGTCGTCGCTTTCGTAAATGAGCGCAAGCTATATTACAAATGGGACGAAGTGAACGAGCGTATCGCGGCGCTCAACATGTGGCTCGATGCTGGATTTGAGCTTGGGAATCACACATACGCGCACACTTCGTTGAACGGTGGCGGCCTGAAAGCATTCGAAGACGGTGTGATTCAGGGCGAAAACGTCACGCGCCTCTTGATGACGCAGCACCACCAGACGCTGCGCTATTTCCGGCATCCTTATCTCGACACCGGTCGCGACCTGAAGACTCGCCGCGACGCCGAGCAATTTCTCGTCGAGCGCGGCTATCACATCGCTCCCGTCACTATGGACGCCTGGGACTGGATGTTCGCCGGAATCTACGACGATGCGAAACGCCGCGGTGACACCGCGCTTCAACAGCAAGTGGTGAAGTCGTATCTAAACTACACAACCGAAGTCTTTACGTATTACGAGAAGCTTTCGCGCGACCTGTTTGGTTATGAACCGAAACAGATTCTGCTGATGCACGCCAACAATCTCGAGGCCGAACACGTAGGCGAGGTCCTAGAGCTTTTGCGCAAGCGCGGTTACAAATTCATTCCGCTCGGCGCGGCTCTGAGCGACTCCGCTTATAGTTTGCCCGACACGTTTGTGGGCGAAGAGGGCGGCAGCTGGCTTGAGCATTGGGCGATCACGCTCGGCAAGCCGCCGCTGAATGAGCCGTCGGCGCCGAAGGATATGTTGGATCGAGCGGCGGCTCTCCCGCATCCGCAGCCCTGACGAATTGGTTGCGGGGCTCGCGCGTTAGCGAAGGTTAACGGGCGTTGAATGACGGCCACGAATTCCAAATCCAGATAAATAAGGAGTGAACAATGGCGCTGAAATATTTTGTACGAACGAGTGCGGTGTTGATTTGCGGGTTGAGCGTGCTGGCCGGGGCGTTTGCGCAGATGCCGAATCCTTATGGCGCGCCGATCAGCCTGGAAGATGCGAAAAAAGTTGCGGGCCCGGCGCTGGCCGAGGCCGCAAAGAATAAATGGAACATGGCGGTGGCCATCGTGGATGGGTCGGGGAATCTTGTTTACTACGAGAAGATGGACGCGACGCAGATTGGCAGCGCGACCGTGGCGATCGACAAGGCGCGATCGGCGGCGCTGTTCAAGCGGCCGACGAAGACGTTTCAGGATGCGCTGGCGGCGGGCGGCGATGGGCTGCGCATATTGAAATTGCAGGGCGCGATGCCGGTGGAAGGCGGGCTGCCAGTTTTGATCGATGGGAAGATTGCGGGGGCGATTGGGGTTTCGGGCGGGACGGCGGCGCAGGATGGGCAGTGCGCCAAAGCCGGGGCGGATGTGGTGGCGCCGAAGTAGGAGCTTAGATTGAAGCGCGATGTTCGCGCGAAGGGTTGTGTGTGAACATTTGTTCGCGTGGAGTGGACGCCGGGCGGAGCGACCCCCCTACAAGATGGACGGTTGGAGCTTTGAGCGGAATGGTTCTCCTCAAAAGCGGCGGGGGTGCCTCACCCCACGTAGGTTCCTCGCGGTTCGTTCTGGGGCAGTACTCCATTGAGTCTGGGCGAACGATCGGAACGAGTCGATGCTCCTTGCCTCCCCTTTTGCGGAGCGCCCTGCGTCCGCACCTTTTGGCACGTCCCGGAGGTTCGCAATGGAACACTTTGTCGAGAAACTCGACCATGACCGCAGGTTGTCTTCGCGGATGCGGAATTCGATGTGGGAGAGCAACACGTGCCGTCGGAAAATTTGTCGCGGCGCGGATTTTTTTACAAACGGATTTGCCACTGAGTAAGGGCACGGCTTTGGATTTGCCGGTGGAGATGCCGAAGCAGGTGCGACGGTGAGGTAATTACTGCGGAAGGTCGTTGCTAATTCTTCTTGGGCTTGTCCGGCGGAACTCCAGAACCTTCCTTTATCGCGTTGATCTTGTCGATTCCAACTTTGTCGAATGTTTCGACGAGGCCGCTAGGCCAGCGGATTTCTACGGAGTCGATTTTTGTGGCGGCGCCCAAGCCGAAGTGGACACGCATATCGTTGTTGGAGATGAAGCTCGAGCCGCTGCGGACTTCGTCGACGAGCGTGCGGGCGCCGGCTTTGACTCTGATACGCGCGCCGATCGCGTCGCGGGTCGATCGCGCGGCCTGCGATAAGGGGGTTGGCGAATTTTGTGGGGATGGCATTTTCGATTGCGGAAAGGTTCCGGCGAGTTGAAACGCCACCCAGTGATTTGCAGTGCGGACCTGATTCACGAGCAAACTCGGCGGCGCGTTCATGTTGCTGACGACGGCGGAAAGATGGCCGTCGTTCCATAAATCGCCGATGGCGAGACCACGCGACGAAACTGCATCGGTGATGCCGGGGCCGGCGGTCGCCGAGATGTCGGCAAACGTGCCGTCGCCGTTGTTGTGATAGAGAATGCGTGGCTCCTGAAAATTGCTGCCGAGATGCTGGGTGTCGACTTCGGGATAGACGTGGCCGTTCACGAGCATTAGATCGGGCCAGCCATCGTTGTCGAAATCGAAAAACACCGTGCCCCAGCCGAGATATTGCGTGTGCAGGCCGAGGCCGGCGCGGAAAGTGACGTCGTCGAAGGTGCCGTCGCCGTTGTTGCGATAAAGCGTCGCGGTGTCATCGGAGAAATTTGTCTTGAAAATGTCGAGGCGCCCATCGCCGTTGTAGTCGCCGGCGGTCGAGCCCATGCCGGCTTGCGCGCGGCCGTCTTCGTTAAAGGCGGCGCCCGCGGTGACGGCAACATCTTTGAACGTTCCATCGCGATTGTTGTGATAAAGAATGCTCGCCGTGGAGTCGCACGCAACGAATATGTCGGGCCAGCCATCGTCGTCGTAGTCGAGCGTGGTGACGCTGAAGGCGTAGTGGCCGTCGGTCTGATCGATGTGGGATTTTTTCGTGACGTCCTCGAATGTCCCGTCGCCGCGATTGTGATAGAGGATGTTGCTCGAGGCGGGTAAGCCTTGCGGACCGCACATCACCGGAACGCCCTTCCAGAGGCAATTCGCGCGCTCGCCGGGCGCGGGCGTCGTCGCCAGATCGAAATCGACGTAGTTCGCGACCATCAGGTCGAGATGGCCATCGCGGTCGTAATCGACAAAGGCGCAGCCGGTGCCCCACGCTTTGCCGCTACCGGCCACGCCGGATTTTTCACTTACGTCGGTAAACGTGCCGTCGCCGTTGTTGTGGTACAGCACGTTTTTTCCGTAGTAGGTGACGTAGAGATCTTCGAACCCGTCGTTGTCGTAGTCGCCGACGCAGACGCCCTGGCCCCATCCGGTGTGCAGAAGGCCGGCTTTCTGGGTGATGTCGGTGAACGTGCCGTCCCGATTGTTGTGGTAGAGATGGTTCGATGGCGCGTCGGTCGTTTTGGCGCTCGCGTTTTTGACGGCGGTATCGTCGAGCTTCGTGCCGTTCACGATGAAAATGTCGAGCCACCCATCGTTGTCGGCGTCGAAGATGGCCACGCCGGTGCCCGTAGTTTCAATGATGTATTTTTTGGTCGTGACCCCACCAAAGGTGTTCATCATTGTTAAGCCGGCTCTTTTTGCGACGTCGCTGAAGTAGGCGAGCGGCTGCGTCGTCGGCTGCGCTTTGGTCGTTTTGTCCTGCGGACTCGCGCTGGCGAGCGCGAGCGGAAAAGAAAAAAGCAGCAGGAGTATGGTGCACAGCGCCCGCAACGTGGCGAGCTTTGGGCGAGCGGTCGCTGAAGGCATGTCTTCTTTGGATGGTAGGTTGCAGCTGGAAGCGGGTCAAGACGGACGCGCGGTGTGCAAGTGCCGGGCAACTTCATTCGGGACAGGCGTGTTACGATTTTTGAGATGAGCTTTCACTTTTTAAGATTTGCGCGGGTTCGGTTTCGCTGGGTTTGGATCGGTGCGTTTTTGCTGAGCGCCACTGTGCCGGTGGCGTCGCTCGCGCAGGATCGCGCGACGCAGGCCGACGAAATTTATCGACAAGGCATCACGTCGCTGCAACAGGGAGACCTGGCGGCGGCGCGTGCGTCGTTTGAGAAAGTGGTGGCCATTCAACCGCGTAGTCCTGAAGCTCACAACTCGCTCGGCTGGGTGTTGTTGGTGCAGAAGCAATACGATCCAGCCATTGCGCAGTTTGGTGCAGCGCTGGATTTGCGTCCGGATCTTTTTCAGGCGCACATGAACATGTCGACGGCATACCTGGCCAAGGGCGATCCAAAGCGGGCGGCGCGATCGGCGCGGGAAGCTGTGCGATTCGCGCCGACAGAATCGGAGGCGTATCGGACGCTGGCTCGGGCGCTGGATGCGTCGGGCGACACGGCTGGCGCGATCAAGCAGATGCGTAAGGGGCTGGATCTCGATCCGGGTCGCGCCGATTTGCACGATGAGTTGGGAACGCTGATCGTGCGGCAGGTGTCGGCGGCGAGCAGCCCGGCTTCAGGCGCTGCGCCACTGATGGAAGAAAAAATTGGCGGTGTGTCGGGACCGAAATCGGCGGCAGGTTCAACTCCTGCGGACTCCAGTCCGAATGCGAGCGTCGAGCCGGCGACAAAAGAAGATGGAGCGAGCGCCGCGCCTGCGTTGACGACGAAAGATGCGGAGAAAGAGTACGCCGAGGCGCTTCGGCTGAAGCCGGAATTTGCGCCGGCAAATTTGCACCTCGGCGTTTTGCAATTGCAGCAGAAAAACCTGGAAGAGGCGGTGCCGCACCTCGAAAAGGCGGCGCAACTCGATCCTACAAATCCCCAGGCGCATTTCTATTTGGGCAAGGCGCTGCGCGACAACGGCGATTCCGATGGCGCGATTCGCGAATTGCAAGCCGCGGTGAAGCTGGATCCGGGCTTGATCGATGCGCAGAGCGCTCTTGGGCTGGTGGAGCAGCGCAAAGGCAATGTCGACGAGGCGCTAGCGGCGTTTCGCATAGTAGTAAAAGCACAACCTGACAGCGCGGACGGTCACAACAATCTCGGGCTTGCATTGCTCCAGACCGGCGATGCCGACAATGCGATCAAGGAATTTCAAGCCGCCCTGAGGCTACGGCCGCAGGATACTGGCTATCAGACCAATCTCGGCGTCGCGTATTTGCAGAAAACCGACTTCGATGCGGCGTCGGAGCAGTTTGAAACCGCGCTGAAGGCCGTGCCGCAGGATCCAACCCTGCACTACGATTTGGGACTCGCGCTGAAGCTAAAAGACAAACTCCCCGAAGCGACCGCGGAATTTCGCAAGGCCGAGCAAATCGATCCGCAACAGGCGGATGTGCACTACACGCTCGGGGTGACGCTTTGGCAGCAAGGCGATTTCCCGGCCGCGGCCGAGGAATTGCAGACGACGGTTCGAGTGAAGCCCGACTATGCCGAGGCGTACTATACGCTCGGAACCGTGCTGAAACAGCAGGGTAAATTGCAAGATGCCGCCGCCGCGTTGCGCGAAGCAATTCGCTTGCAGCCGGATTTTGCGGGTGCGCATACGACGCTGGCGGCCGTTCTACGCCAACTCGGCGACAATGCTGGCGCCACGACCGAGGCAAAAGCGGGAATCGAAATCGGCAAGGAAAAAACCAATCAGCAGGCAGCGCTATTCGCGACCAACTCCGGAAAGAGACTTCTGAATGCGGGCGATTTGGAAGGAGCGATCTCCCAGTTTCGCTCGGCGATCACCGCGACGCCGAACTACGCTCCCGCCCACTACCAGTTAGGTTTGGCGTTGCTGCGAAAAGGCGAAAAAGACGAAGCAGCGAAGGAATTTCGGCGGGCGGCGGAACTCGATCCCAAGCTCGCGCCGTCGTCGCATTGAAGTCCAACTTCAAAGTACTCAGCGCATTTCAAGGAAATTTAAAACTCTCTAAATGGCGCTGTGGATCGCTACGAGTTCGGTCGAAACCGGTACTCCTCGCGTGACCTTGACTCGAATCAACGCCTCGAATGGCTTGAGCTGGCCCGCCTGCGAAACGGAAAGCCGCAAAAGCAATTGCTCAATGGCGTTCTTGTTGCAAACGTATTCGACCGCCGCTTGAGTTCCGATCGTCGTGTCGCCCGCAAGGATCAGTACTGACTGGCTCGGCTCCAGTCCCTTCACCAGCGCAATCACCGCATAGTCTTCGGTGAGCGGATCGTCCGTCGGGGTACCCATATATTCTTTTTGCTCACCCGGTTGCGGATGGACGTTCAAAATCTCCGGGTCGCCTTTCCGCAATCCGGTCGTAACTCGATGGAATACAAAGTCTTCGGTGCCGGGAATTTCGAGCAGCGTGAGGTTTTCGAGCGGCGATCCCACGAAAATCAAATTGTTATTCTTGGCATCGTCCAGTGAAAATAAGCTCCCGCGCTTCACGCGAATTTCCCGATGGAAAGCCTCAAAGAGCCGGTCCAGCTCATGGACGGATAGAACCTCGCCGACACCTGTGTAGCGATCGAAGATCGTAACGTTCTTCTGGTCACGGTTCGCGTCGTAGTAACGCAGCGCCACCTCGGGCCTGCCCACAAATTTCGCATTGCTGAAAATGACCCACGGCTCTTCTTGTCCCGACACGAAACCGCCCCAAAACACGCGCATGGCCTCTGGCGGACCGTCCGAATCGTGCGCAATGCCCGCCTGCGCTGCGTTCCTTGTCGAAACCATGCTTAGAATCACAATCGCGGCAATCGCCAGCAGAATCGTCAGCGAAGCGGTCGCGATAATCCAGTTCCGCCGTGGAGCCGGAGGCTCGGTCGGAACTGCGGTGGCGTTTCCGTTGTTGGGTTTAACGGCGGCGGGGTTACGGTGATGGAACGCGAGGACATACGTCCCCTTAGGCAGCTCGACGATAATCGGATCGTCCGCCCCGTCGGAGCTGTAATACTCCGACAGCTTTACGCGAAGCCGCCCCGCCTGGACCCGAACCATCGAATCCAACTGTGGATCAAAGTCCGCCGACCGGCCGAAGACCTCGGTCGCAATCTGATACTCCTTGATTGGTGCTCCGGGATGATCCAGGACATGCTTGGCCAAATATCGAAGGAGTTTGCACAGCGACTCGGACCCGTGAAGGACGTGGCTGTTGACCAGCTTGTCGATCTGCCCGAGATTTTGCTCTCTTTCCGTCAACGGCCCCTCGTGACAGCCTCGGTTAACGGGAGTGTAACAACCCTCACATCTCCTTGCAAGCTGGGGCTTTAGGAAATGTAACCGTATCAGACGCTCTGAGACTTCAATCTAACATAGAAAAAATTTTAATAGTAGCCAACGTAATCCATGTTCGGCCCGGTCGAGGGCCCGAGCCTGCTGATTTTCGTTCTTTCCGGAGCGGCAGCGCGCGGACGAATTAGCTTTGGGGTGCTTTTTCGTGTCGAGGTAGTTGTCCGTCTGGGGAGGGGTACCCGATGTGCATGCCGTCCTTTCGGCGTGTGTGCGATCAGTTTCTCCCTCAACCGTTCAACTTTTTAATTTCTTCCAACGATCTAAGTTCCGAGTCGCGACGGGGTGTCTGTCGAGGTTCGTGATTTGGGACGGCTTACTGGTGGGGGTTTTGGGGCTTGTTCTGTTCTGCAAGGAGGATTCGATGCTGAGGCGTTCAGTTTGGGTGGGTTTGCTTGTTCTGAGCTTGGCAATCGGTTTTGGAGTGCCAAAAGCCGTAGCACAGGCGGTGTTCGGTAGCGTTTTTGGAACGGTCACCGATCCGCAGGGTGCCGGCGTAGTTGGCGCAAAGGTCACGGTCACAAACACTGCCAAAGGCACCGTCGAAGAAACGACGACTAACGAAAGTGGCAACTACACAGTAACGCACTTGATTCCCGACGCGTACAACGTTCGCATTGAAGCGAGCGGCTTCAAAGTATTTGAAGTCAAGAACATCCAGGTTTCAGCCGACGCTTCTGCCCGTCAGGACGCCGCGCTGACTGTCGGCGACGTCACTCAGACCGTTGAAGTCAGCGGCGAAGTCGAGCAGCTGAAGACCGACCGTGCCGACGTCTCGATTGAATTCAACTCCAAATACGTCGAAGATCTTCCCATTTTGAACCGCAACTTCACCAACTTCGAACTCCTCTCGCCCGGCACCCAGAAAATCGTCGGCTGGAGCCACGCGGCGACCGAAAATCCTCAAGGCGCACAGCAGATCTTCGTTAACGGACAGCATTTCAGCGGCACTTCCTTCCAGTTGGATGGCACCGATAACCAGGATCCAATTTTGGGAATCATCGTTGTGAACCCCAACCTCGACGCGATTCAGGAAACCAAGATCGCTTTGCAGAACTACGACGCGGAATTCGGCAAAGCCATCGCCGGCGTGATCACCGTTCAGACCAAATCGGGAACGAACGAACTCCACGGCAGCGGCTTCTACAATTATCGTGGTGACGGCCAGCAGGCTCGCGATCCTTTCACGCAGCCCGCTGACGTGCCGCTCCCGCTCTTCAGCTATAAGGATTTCGGCGTCGCCGCCGGCGGCCCGATCCTCAAGGATCGACTCTTCTTCTTCGGCGACTATCAGGGCGTCCGCGAAGTCAGCGGCGCGTCGAACCAGCAGACGATCCCGACCGCAACGGTGCTTAGCACATGCAACCCTGCCACCAACGGCACCAGCGCAACCCCTGGATTCTGCGATTTGAGCCAGTATCTCAACAACGTTCCAGGCGGCGGACAGATCTACAATCCAAAAACCGGAAATCCGCTGGATGGCACGGGCCGCACGGCGTTTGCCGGAAACTTGATTCCGATCGGTTTGATCTCGCCGCAAGCGGCGGCGATCCTGGCCGAATTCCCCACTCCAACCGCCGGTGGCATCACGAACAACTTCGTCGGTTCCGGTTCGGGCAATTTCAATCAAAACGCCTTTGACACCCGTATCGATTACAACGCGCCTCATGGCTTCCAGGTCTTTGGCCGCTTCAGCTTGGATTACTTCAACCTGAACGGTACCGGTAGCCTTGGTTCCCTCGGCGGCTTGGGTTTCGGCCCTGGCGGTCTGAACGGCGAGTCAACGGTCCATAACT
>Ga0070711_100001603_pt1 | contig 12479 bp, 13 predicted proteins | sample LARL53metaG_FD_65452 | JGI IMG/M metagenome (GOLD analysis project Ga0070711, IMG submission 65452) | Corn, switchgrass and miscanthus rhizosphere microbial communities from Kellogg Biological Station, Michigan, USA - LAR L5-3 metaG | ecosystem: Host-associated > Plants > Roots > Rhizosphere ... | reverse complement strand
TTGACCGTGGGTACGGATGCTTGCGCCGAGGCTGCCGCCATCGCGGCGCCCAGCACGAGCAGGAACAGGACCAGCACAGACCTCTTCATCTAACCGCCTCCTCGATTCTCGACCCGACGGGGGAAGCCTATGCCCGGTCAACGTCGGGAGGCAAGCGAAACTCGCCGGCCCGGATCAGCTGAGGATGACCTCGGCGTCGTGCCGCGGCGTCTCGGTGATCGCGCGGCGGAAGACGCGCTCGGGCTTTGGGTTCGCCGGACGGATGTCGTGGCGGCGGAGCAGCTCGCGCAGGACGACTGCCATCTCGAACTGGGCAAAGGAGGCGCCGAGGCAGCGGCGGACGCCGCCGCCGAAGGGGATCCAAGTGTAGGTGCCGGGCGGATTCTCGAGGAAGCGCTCGGGCCGGAAGCGCTCCGGCTCCGGGTAGATCTCGGGGTTGCGGTGGACGAGGTAGACGCAGGGCGCAACGGAGATGCCCGCGGGCAGCTCGTAGCCGCCGATCTCGACCGGCTCGGTGAGGCGGCGCAGGACGATCGAGATCACCGGTCGGAGGCGCAGCGTCTCCTGGATCGTCGCGGTCAGATACTCCTCGCCGCCCTCGGCGACCTCGGCCCGCAGTCGCTCCAGCTTCTCGGGATGGCGGGCGAGCCGCTCCGCGGCCCAGGCAAGCGAGGTCGCGGTCGTCTCGTGGCCGGCGACGAGCAGGGTGAGCAGCTCGTCGCGGATCTCCTCGTCACTCATCGGGCTGCCGTCCTCGTGCTCGGCGCCGGCAAGCAACGAGAGCACGTCGTCGCGCTCGCCGACGTCCCCGGCGCGACGGCGCTCGGCGATCTCCGCGTATATCAGGCGGTCGACGTTCTCGATACGGCGGCGGAAGAACGAGACGCCGCGCACCCGGTTGGGACCCACTAGGAGGAGCGGCAGCAGGAAGCGGGGGTTGGTGGTGAGGTCGAGGAACTCGCGCAGCGCCCCGCGTAGCTCGTTGAGCTTGGCGCTCTCGCCGGCGTTTACCCCGAACACCGTCTGCAGGATGATCTCCAGCGTCAGCGCCTGCATCCGCGGCCGCAGCTTGTGCGGGGCGCCGGTCGGCCAGCTCCCGATCTCGCGCTCGGCCAGCTCGCGCATCGTCTCGCCGTAAGCCTGCATGCGCTCGCCGTGGAAAGGCGGCAAGAGCAGCTTGCGCTGGCTCATGTGTCGCTTCTCGTCGAGCACGAGCAGCGAGTTGCGGCCGAGCAGCGGCGCCAGGATCTGGTTCCCCTCGCCCGCGTGGAAGACCTTCGGGTCGCCGGTGAAGACCTGCTTGACCGCCTCCGGATCGGCGAGCAGCACCCAGGTCCCTTCGTAGGCGATGCGAAGCCTGAAGGCATCGCCGTAGCGGTCCTGGCAGGCGTAGAGCATGCGCCGCGCTTGCCGCGACCAGATCGCGGTCTGGACCGGACGGGGCAGCGGCGGTTCGGGAGGGAGGCCTCGCTTGGCAGGGCGGACTTCAAGCGGCGGAGCGGGTGCGGTCGCTGCCTCCATCGCCACCAGGCTATGGCCTCTCCCGCACTCCCGTGTGAGATGCGTCTCACGCCGATCGCGTACGCTCCCGCCCAATCATGGCCGCGCCTCGGTTGTCACCTCGGGTCGAGCACCGCATCCTGCGCACGGCCTGCGGCCTCGCGCCGCCACTGCAGCGAGCGCTGTTCGGCGCCCCGCCCCGCCTCGACGGGCAGGAGCTGGCCGCCGACATCCACGTGCTGCTGCAGCTGGGGCGGGTGCAGGGCGAGACGTCGCTGGTCGAGGGCCGAACGCCAGAGCAGGCGCGGGCGGAGCACCGCGAGGAGGTCCCGATCGTCACCGGTCCGCGGCGGCCGATGCAGGAGGTGGCGGCGCTCGCGATCCCCGGGCCCGCCGGCGAGATGCCGGCGCGGCTCTACGTGCCGCCGGGCACCGGCGCCGCACCAAGCCCCCTCGTCGTCTACTACCACGGCGGCGGCTGGGTGGTCGGCGACCTGGTCACGCACGACGGCATCTGCCGCTTCCTCGCCGCCGAGACCGGATTCCGCGTGCTCTCGGTCGAGTACCGGCTCGCCCCCGAGCACCCGTTCCCGGCGCCGGTCGAGGACGCCGTCGCTGCTTTCCAGTGGGCGGCTGAGAACGCCGAGTTGCTCGGCGCCGACGCAGCCCGGATCGCCGTCGCCGGCGACAGCGCCGGGGGCAACCTCTCGGCGGCGGTCTCGCTGCACTTCCGCGACACCGCAGGGCCGAGGCCGGCGCTGCAGCTGCTCCTCTACCCGGTCACCGACGCGGTCGGCGACCTCCCCTCGCGCGAGCTGTTCGCCGAGGGCTTCCTGCTGACCAGGGGCGACATGGACTGGTTCGAGGAGCGCTACATCCCCGACGGCTGCGACGAGACGGACCCGCGGATCTCGATGCTGCACGCCGCCGACCTCGGCGGCCTCCCCCCCGCCTACGTCGCCACCGCCGGCTTCGATCCCCTGCGGGACGAGGGAGAGGCCTACGCCGAGCGGATGCGCGAGGCCGGCAACCGGGTGGTGCTGCGTCGCTACCCGGGCCTGATCCACGGCTTCGCCCACTTCACCGCGTTCAGCCGCAGCTCGCGGGCGGCGATGCTGGAGATCTGCGGCGCCCTGCGTTTCGGCTTGGCCTGACTACTCGTACTGGAGCGACTCGAGGACGTCGAGGCGCGAGGCGCGCCGAGCCGGCGGGATCGCCGCCAGCACGCCGAGCAGCGCCGCGAAGACGAGCATCCCGATCAGCGAACCGACCGGATAGGAAAGCGTGAAGCCTTCGTCCTTCAGCGGCTGGGCGATCAGGGCGGCAAAGACGAGGCCGAGGACCATGCCGAGGATGGCGCCGATCAGGGCTGTGATCACGGCCTCGTAGCGGATCATCGTCCGCACCTGGCGCCGCGACATGCCGATCGCCCGCAGCATGCCGAGCTCGCGCCTGCGTTCGTGGATCGAGAGCGCAAGCGTGTTGGCGATCCCGAAGAGCGAGATCACGATCGCGAGCAGGAGCAGCGCGTAGACGAGGTTGACCAGCTGGTCTACCTGTTCTTCGCGGCTTTCCTTCAGTTCCGCCTGGTTGAGCACTTCGGCGACCGGGAAGGCGACTTCGACGCCCTTGGTGAGGATCGCCTGGACTTTCGCGGGATTCGCCCCAGCCGCGGTTTCGACGAAGTCGATCGTGTCCTGGGTCTGGCCGAATTCGCGCCCCATCGCGGCCTGGGTGACGACGACGCTGCCGAAGACCCCGAGCTTCGAGGCGAAGACGCCGACGACTTCGAAGCGGGGGCGATGACGGGTCTGACTGAGCAGGCGGAAGCGGTCGCCCACCCCGAGGTCGTGGTCGGAGGCGAAAGAGTCGGAGACGATCGCCTGGCCTTCGCCGAGCCGGCGCAGGGCGCTCGGCTTCCCTTTCTTCCATTCGATCTCGACCAGCTTTTCGATGTCGGGACTCGGCGCCGAAACCCGCGCCCCGGAACCGCCGGGGAGCAGCTTTGCCTGCTCGCTGCGCACGGTGGCGACCGTCGCCACTCCGGGCACCTTGCGGGCCGCGACAGCGGCGCCGCCGGGGATCGGCGAGAAGCCGTCGCTGTTCTGGATCACCAGCCCCCCGGCGAAGTTTTCGTCGACCACCTGGGCGACCGAGCTCTTCAGTCCGGCAGCGAAGACGGTGACGAAGGTGACCACGGTGAGGCCGATCATCAGCGCCGCCGCGGTGATCGCGGTGCGGCTCGGGTTGCGCTGGGCGTTCTCACGGGAGAGGCGCCCGAGCAGGCGGCGTAGGCGTTCCAGCGGCCAGCCGGCGATCGCCGCCAGCGGCGGCACCAGGCGCGGGCTGAAGAGGGAGACGGAGAAGACGATCGTCACCGCGCCGCCGCCGATCAGCCCGGCCGCGGTCCCGGCCGAGGCGCTGCCGAAGAGCCCGAAGAGGACCATCCCGAGGCCGGCGGCTCCCAGCAGCACCGAGACCGCGACGCCAAGCAGGCGCCGCCGCCGACTGGGCGGAGGAGCGGTCGCGTGCAGCGCGGCGATCGGGGGTACCCGCGTCGAGCGCAGCGCCGGCACCAGCGAGGAGATGACGGTGACGAGGACGCCGACCGCGAGCGAGACGACGACGGTTCGCGACTCCATCACCAGGCCCGTCGTCGGCAGGTCGATTTCGAACGCTTCCAGCAGCGCGTTGAGCAGGAGCGCGATCAGGAAGCCGCCGCCGATGCCGATCGCGGCGCCGATCAAGCCGATCGCCAGCGCTTCCGCGACGACATCGGTGAGGATCTGGCGCCGCGAGGCGCCGAGCGTGCGCAGCATGCCGAACTCGCTCACCCGCTGGGCGACGGTGATCGAGAACGTGTTGAAGATCAGGAAGGAACCGACGAGGATCGCGATGAAGGCGAAGACGAGCAGGAAGATCTGCAGGAAGTTGAGGCTTTCCCGGATTTCTTCGGAGCCGCGGTCGGCGTTTTCGGTGGCCGTCTCGACCCGCACGCCCGGCGGCATCTCGCGCGCGATGCGCCGCTTCAGCGCCACCGCCGAGACGCCCTTCGCGGCGGCAACCGAGATCTGGTCGAAGCGGCCGACCTTGTGGGTGAGGCGCTGCGCCACCGGCAGCGTCACCTGGGCGATGCTGGCGCCGCCGAAGGAGGCGCCGCCGAGCCGGGTGAAGCCGACCAGCCGGAAGGAGCGGGCGCTGCCCTGGCCGATCAGCCGGATCGCTTCGCCGAGGTGCAGGTCGGAGCCTTCCGCCGCGGCCTTGTCGATCGAGGCTTCGGTCGGGCCACGCGGCTTGCGCCCGTCGACGTAGGTCAGCGACTCGAGCGACCCCGGCAGCTCCGAGGAGATGAACTTCGGTGAGAATTTCGTGCCGATCTTGTTGCCTTCGGAGTCGAAGAAGCCGCCCCGCGTGAAGATCGCGCCGGCCGCAAGGCGGACGCCCGGCGTCCTCTGCACCCGCGGCAGCAGCGAGGCGCCGATCGTCGGCGTTTCGCCGTTTTCCTGTTTGACCGGGTTCTGCGCCGTGATCACGACGCTCGTCCCCTTCAGCGACTCGCCGAAGATTTCGTCAAAGGCGGCGAAGATCGTGTCGGTGAGGACGTAGGCGCCGGCGACGAAGGCGACGCCGACGATTACCGCGAAGGTCGTGGCTATCGCCCGCGCCTTGCGCGCCCAGAGGCTCTTCAGGGCGAGGCGGGTCAACCTTCCTAGTCGACCCGCTTCATCAGCTCGATCACGTCGTCGGCCGAGCCGGGCGCGTCGTCGTGGACCACGCGGCCGTCGCGCAGGGTGATCAGGCGATCGGCGTGGGCGGCGGCGGCCGGGTCGTGGGTGACCATGATCACCGTCTGGCCGAAGGAGTCGACCGCCCCCCGCAGCAGGCGCAGCACGTCCTCGCTCGCCTTCGAGTCGAGGTTGCCGGTCGGCTCGTCGGCGAAGACGACCGCGGGCTTGGAGACGAGCGCGCGGGCGACGGCGACGCGCTGCTGCTGGCCGCCGGAGAGCTCGGAGGGACGGTGGGTGCGTCGGTCCTCGAGGCCGACCGTGCGGACGAGCTGGTCGAGCCACTCGCGGTCGGGCTTGCGACCGGCGATCGAGAGCGGCAGCACCAAATTCTCCTCGGCGGTGAGGACCGGGAGCAGGTTGAAGAACTGGAAGACGAAGCCGAGCTTGTCGCGACGCAGCTGGGTCAGCTCGCCGTCGTCGAGGTCGGTGATCTCCTCGCCATCGAGGACGACGGTGCCCGAGGTCGGCCGGTCGAGGCCGGCGAGGATGTGCATCAGCGTCGACTTGCCGGAGCCCGAGGGGCCCATGATCGCGGTGAAGCGGCCGCGCTCGAAGCCGGTGCTGACGTCGACGAGCGCGTCGACGGCGGCGGCGCCCTCGCCGAAGCGGCGGGAGACGTCGGAGGCGATGACGACGTTGTTGTTGTGGGCCGATTCCGGTGGGGCTTCCACTTAACTTTTCCCGAAGACAGGTTGCGGCTGTCCGCTGGCCACTACCCGGAAAAAGTACAAGACGTTCCAGCCCTACCGGAATCGGCCCAATAGCCTGCGTCGCCAGATGGCGCTCGCGGACAGCTTCGATGGGTTTTTGGTCGACCTCGACGGGGTCGTGTGGGAGGGGCGCGAGTTCCTGCCCGGTGCGGTGGAGGCGCTGCAAAAGCTGTCGGCCGCCGGTAGGGAGCTCGTCTACGTGACCAACAACTCGGTGCGATCGCCCTCGGAGTACGCCGCGCGCTTGCGCGACGCCGGCGTCGCCGTTGCGGATGAGCGCGTCGTCACCGGCGGCGTGGCGACCGCGCGGCTCGCCGTCGAGCGGGTAGGCGCGGGGTCGACGGCATTCGTAATCGGAGCGCCGGGCTTCAAGGAGACCGTCGCCGAGGCCGGCCTGAAGCTGGTGGACGGTGAGGCCGCGCAGGAGGCGGACGCGGTCGTCGTCTCCGCACACCGCGAGTTCGACTACTCGGAGCTGTTGACAGCGACCCGGGCACTTCAGTCCGGCGCCGCCCTGTTCGGCACAAGCCGCGACCCGACCTTGCCGATGCCTGGAGGCGCCTGGCCGGGAACCGGCGCGACGCTGGCAGCGATCGAGACGGCCTCCGGGAAAACGGCCGAGACGGCGGGGAAGCCAGAGCCCTACCTTTTCGACGAGGCGCGCGCGCTGATTCCTGACGCAAACCGCGTCGCGATGGTCGGCGACCGCGTCGCCTCGGACATCGAGGGCGGCCGGCGCGCCGGGCTGACGACGATCCTCGTCCTCAGTGGGGCGACCACCGCCGAGGAGGCCAGGGTGGCCGATCCGGCTCCTGACCACGTGGCCGCCGACCTCGCTTCGCTTCTGCGATGAGCGGCGGGGGATCCCGGCACGCCCGTCCCGGCATCGCCTTCGCGGGCGTCTTCGCAGTCACTTTCTGCTGCCTGCTCGCGGTCGGCGCGGTGCTGCCGGTGCTCCCCCGCTACGTGCACGGCCCGCTCGACGCGGGCAACCTCGCGGTCGGCGTGGTGATCGGGTGCTACGCGGTGACCGGCCTGCTGCTGCGGCCGTTCGCCGGCCGCTTCGCCGACCACCGCGGCCGCAAACCGACCGTGCTCATCGGCGCGAGCGCGGTCGCGGTCGGCGGCTTCCTCTACCTGCTGCCGCTGGGAGTATGGGGACTCGTCCTGGCGCGGCTCGTCCTCGGCGCCGGTGAGGGCGCCGTCTTCACGGCCGGCTCGGCCTGGATCGTCGACCTGGCGCCGCCCGGACGGCGCGGCCGCGTGATCGGCCTCTACGGGCTCGCTGTCTGGGGCGCGCTCAGCGTCGGGCCGCTGCTCGGCGAGCTGCTCCTGCACTCCTCCGGCTACAGCGCGGTCTGGATCTTCGCCGGCATCCTGCCGGCGATCGGGGCAGCGATCGCGACGCGGGTTCCCGATCCTTTCCGCCCGGCACCGGGGATCGAGGAGGAAGACCACCCGCTGATCGCCAGGGAGGCGGTCCGCCCGGGCGCAGCGATGGCGCTGGGTGCGACCGGCTACGCGGCGATCGCCGCCTTCGTCGTCCTCCACCTGGAAGCCCGCGGGGTCGGCCATGGCGCGGCCGTGTTCGGTGCCTTCGCCTCGATGATCGTGATCACCCGCGTGATCGGCGGCGACCTACCCGACCGGATCGGCCCGGCGCGGGTGGCCACGGCGGCCGCCCTGGTCGAGGCGATCGGCCTGACGACGATCGCCTTCGCCCACAGCCTCGGCGTCGCCCTCGCCGGCGCCCTGGCGATGGGCGTGGCCTTCGCCCTGCTCTACCCCTCGCTCTCGCTGATCGTCGTCGGTCGCGTCTCGGACCGCCGCCGCGGCGCGGCGCTCGGAACCTTCACCGCCTTCTTCGACGCGGGGGTCGGCCTCGGCGCGCCGCTCGCCGGCCTCGCCTCGACCCTGACCGGCTACGAGGGCGCCTTCCTGCTCGCCGCCGCGATCGCCCTTGTCGCGGCGGCGGCGATCGCGCTGACGATCGCACCGCGCGGCCGCGAGCTCCTCGCCGCGCGCTGACCCGGCCGCTAGCGCGGCGCGATGAAGAGGGACTGGGCGGCCCGGCCGATGCGGCCGCCCGTGTCGGAGAGCTCGGATTCCGCGGTGCCGATGCCGTTCGGGTGCGGGCGGGTGACGGCGTCGACGCAGACCCACTCGCCCTCGGGCATGCGCTCGAAGTGGGCGGTGAGGTCGACGTTGACGAAGACGTAATCGCGCCAGTCGAGCACGGCGCTGATCCCGTTGCCGACGTCGGCGGCGATCAGCGCCCGCTGCAGCGCGGTGGGCTCCTCGCCAGTGACGAGCGGGTGCCGCATCCGCATCCAGACCGTCGCCGGGCCGGGCTCGAGGAAGGCGCCCGCCACCGCCTTCCACTCCATCGCCGTGTGGTAGCCGACGTCCTGGCCGGTGGGAAAGAACTCGGGCGTCCAGCCCAGCTCCGGCCCCTGCGGCGCCAAGTTGGCCTCGGGCACCGCCTCCGGCGGCAGCTCGAGCGGGTGCTTGCGCAGCAGCCAGGCCGTCGCCCGCATCAACTCGTCCCCATCGACCGAGAGCGATGCCTCGACCAGCTGCACCTTCTTCCCGGGCCGCAGAACCCGCGCCTCGACCGCCACCGGCCCGATCGGCACCGGCCGCAGGATCTCAAATACCACCCGCCCGACCTGGAACTCGTCGGTGCCCTCGATCCGCTCGATCTCCCGCCCGAGCAGTGCCGCCAACGGTCCTGCGTGTTGGGCCCGGGGGTCCCAAGGGCCGCGCGTAAGCTCACTGGCCACGAAGCTGCCCTCGCCGCTCCGCTCGTAGAAGGCTTCGTCCATCGCGGCGCATCGTAAAGGCGGGGGTGGGGCGCCTCTCGAACGGGCGGATACTCAAAACGCCGGCCTCATTAGGCCGGCGTTTGTCCGGGCGAGAGGCGCCCCATCTCCCCCTCTACCCTTGACCCATGACAAAGATCAAGAAGTCAGACGCCGAGTGGCGCGAGCAGCTGACGCCCGAGCAGTACGAGGTGGCCCGCAACGCCGGCACCGAGCGCGCCTTCACCGGCCCCTACTGGGACGAGAAGGGCGAGGGGATGTACCGCTGCGTGTGCTGCGGCACCGAGCTCTTCTCCTCGGACACCAAGTTCGACTCGGGGACCGGCTGGCCCAGCTTCACCGATCCGGTCAACCTCGAGCACGTCGAGCTGCGACCCGACAACAGCCTCTTCATGCGACGCACCGAGGTGGTCTGCAAGAACTGCGACGCCCACCTCGGCCACGTCTTCGATGACGGCCCGCCCGAGCGCGGCGGCAAGCGCTACTGCATCAACGGCTGCGCCCTGCAGCTCGAGCGCGACTAGTTTTTGACGGCGCCGCCAGCGCCGAGGTAGCTGAAGCGGACGGCGAGGGCGACGGCCTCGGTCCGCGTGTCGACCTCCAGCTTGGCGATCGCGTTGCGCACGTGGGTGTGCACGGTCGCCGGGCTGAGCTGGAGGCGCTCGGCGATCTCTTTCACCCGCAGCCCCTCTGCCAGCAGCTCGAGGATCTGGCGCTCGCGCGGCGAGAGGTCGAGCAGCTTCTCCACCTCCGAGGGCTTGCCGCCGGCGAAGTCGCCACCGAGGAAGGTGCCGCCGCCGGTGACCGCTTTCACGGCCCGGGCGATGTCCTCGGCCGGGGCCGACTTGAGCACGTAGCCCGAGGCTCCCGCCCGCAGCGCCAGCGCCAGCAGGTCGGGCTGGGCGTGGGCGGTGAAGATAATCACCTTGGTCCGGGGGCGGGCCCTGAGGACCTCCTTGGTCGCCTCGATCCCGTCGCGCTTGGGCAGCTCGACGTCGATGATCAGCACGTCGGGTTCGAGTTCCTTGACGACGTCGACCACGTCGCGCCCGTTGCCCGCCTCGCCGACGATTTCGACGATGCTCGAGTTGGCCATCCGCGCCTTGATCGCCTCGCGGACGATCTCGTGGTCGTCACAGAGGACGACTCGCTTCGCTTCACGCACGCTCATGGGGGACCGATCCTCTCAGGGGCGCCATACGAATGCAAAATAGTGGGTAGGCTGAACGAGCCGTCCCGCTCCTGCCGGTTCTCGATTAGCGCGATCATCGTGCGTCCCACGGCTACGGCCGTGCCGTTGAGGGTGTGTACGGGACGAGGCGGCTCATCATTACTGGGGCGGTATCGGCAAGCCAGGCGGCGAGCCTGATAGTCGGTCGTGTTCGAGCATGAGGTCAGCTCCCGGTAGCGCTCCTGGCTCGGGATCCAGGCCTCGCAGTCGTACTTCTTCGCTGCGGGGGCGCCGAGATCGCCGGCGGCGACGTTGACCACGCGGTAGGGGATCTCGAGCTCGGCGAGGATCCGCTCCTCGAGCGCGAGCAGCCGCTCGTGCTCGGCGGGCGACTGCGAGGGCTCGACGAACGAGAACATCTCCACCTTGTCGAACTGGTGTACCCGAAAGATGCCGCGCGTATCTCGCCCGGCCGCACCTGCCTCGCGGCGGAAGCAGGTGGAGAAGCCGGCGTAGCGCAGCGGCAGTCGCTCGGCTTCGAGGATCTCATCCGCGTGCAGGGCGGCGAGCGAGACCTCGGAGGTGCCGACGAGGAAGAGCTCATCCTTTGGCACCTCGTAGATCTGATCGCGATCGCCGGGCAGGAAGCCGGTGCCGTGGAGAGCCTCTTCGCGGACCAGGACCGGCGGTACCACCGGCTCGTGGCCCTCACCGCGGACGAGGTCGAGCGCGAAGCGGACCAGGGCAAGCTCGAGCATCACCAGGTCGCCCTTGAGGTAGGCAAAGCGCGAGCCGGCGACGCGGGCGCCGCTCTCCATGTCGATCAGGCCGAGCCCGGTGCCGAGGTCGAGGTGGTCGCGGGGCGGGAAGTCGAAGGTCGGCCGCTCCCCTTCCTCGCGGACGACGACGGCGTCCTCCTCGGTCATACCGTCGGGCGCATCGGGATCGGGCAGGTTGGGGAGAGCGGCGGCGACCCGCTGCAGTTCCCCGTCGACCCGCTCGAGCTCCGCCTTGCCGGCCTCGATCTTCTCCTTGAGGGCAGCCACCGCGCGCATCGTCTCCTCCGCCTCCTCCCCACGCTGCTTGGCCTCGCCGACCCGCTTGGAGAGCGCCTTGCGCTCGGCCTGGGCGCCCTCGACCTCGGGCAGCAGCTCACGACGGCGGGCATCGAGAGCGAGCAGCTCGTCGAGGGGCTCGGCGGCGCCGCGGCGAGCCAGCGAAGCCTTGATCCGCTCAGGGTCGGAGCGGATCAGCTTCAGGTCGAGCATGGCCCGCTTCGGCTAGGGAGATTCCTGCCCGGGGCGGGGCGAAGTTTCGGCTTCGCCCCCGGCGTACTTGGCGACGAAGCGGGCGAGCGCTTCGGCTTCGTGGCCGACGACGATGTTCTGGGGCATGATCGCTCCCGAGAAGCCGCCGTTCTGGATCGCGAAGAGCGCGTCTTCATACGTCTCGGTTCGCTGGTTGAGGTTCGGTCCCTGCGTGCGCACGCCACGATTGCCGGTTCCCTGCGTCCCGGCCGCGCTGAGCGTGTGGCAACCGGAGCAGTGGGTGGCGAAGAGCTCGGCCCCTTCGTAGTTGGGGTCGCTCTTGGAGACGGAGACCCCTTCGGAGCCGAAACCGCAGGCGGCGAGGCCGAGGGCCGCGGCAACGGCCAGGATTGTGGCGATGGCTGGGCGCACGCGGCGGGCATCATATTGTCCCCGGCAGCGATGAGTCCGCCCGACCCCGCCCGCTTCCGCGCCGCGATGGGCCTGCTGCCGACCGGCGTCACCGTGGTCAGCGCCAGCGGCCCCGACGGACCCGCAGGGGCGACCGCCAACGCGGTCTGCTCGCTCTCGATCGAGCCGATGCTGATGCTGGCCTGCCTCGACCGCGGCTCGCGCACCCTGCTCGCCGTGCAGGCCGCCAACCGCTTCGGCGTCAGCGTCCTGCGCGCCGGCCAGGAGGAGATCGCGCGCCGCTTCGCGACCAAGGCGCCGGTGGCCGAGAAGTGGCAGGGGGTCGGCTGGAGCGATCGCGACGGGCTCCCGGCGATCGACGACGGACTCGTCTTCGTCGCCTGCGAGCTGCGCGACGTGATCGCCGGCGGCGACCACGTGATCGTCACCGGCGAGGTCAGCGCCCTGGAGGCCGCCGAGGGCGACCCGCTCGTCTTCCACGGCGGCGAGTACCGTCCGCTGGGGTAGATGGCGCCGATCGAGAACATGAAGGCGAAGACCGAGACCGACGCCGCGGTCGACAGGATCGAATCGCTGGTCAGGAACGCGCGGGCGGTGCCGCTCACCGACCAGGTGCGCCTCAACCTGAAAGAGGCGAAGGGCCTGATCGCCGAGCTGCGCGAAGCGCTCTCGGCGGAGCGGCGTTCGCGTCGATAGCGGCGAGGGCGCCTATCCCTGGCAAACTGGGTGCGGTGGAGCAACGCTTCCAGGAACCGGGCTGGTTCACCCGCCATGTGTTCAATCCCCTTGTCGCCCTGGCAACCAGGCTC
>Ga0070711_100001602_pt1 | contig 12482 bp, 6 predicted proteins | sample LARL53metaG_FD_65452 | JGI IMG/M metagenome (GOLD analysis project Ga0070711, IMG submission 65452) | Corn, switchgrass and miscanthus rhizosphere microbial communities from Kellogg Biological Station, Michigan, USA - LAR L5-3 metaG | ecosystem: Host-associated > Plants > Roots > Rhizosphere ... | reverse complement strand
CAGCCGCCGCAACATTCCGCGGATCAGTAAGGCTTTCCAGGTCGACAAAATGGACCTCCCCGCCGAACTCCTCGGCAACGGCGCGGCCAACGGCCAGGGCAATGGTCGTCTTGCCAATGCCGCCGGGGCCAAGCAGTGTCACGAACCGCTCATTTCGAAGCTTGTCGCCAACCTCGCTGACGACCGCTTCGCGCCCGATCATCATGGTCTGCCGCAGCGGGAGCCTGCCTTGGTGCCGGAACTTATCGTTCTCCGCATTGCCTGCGAGAGCCACCACGGTGCCGACGAACGAGTACCCCCGTCCCTTGACGTTTGCGATGTAGCGGTTGCCAAATTGGCCGTCACCGAGCGCCTTGCGGATCGCGGCCATGTGGACCCTGATGCTTCCCTCCTCGACCGTCACGTCTGGCCAGACATGATCGATCAGTTCTTGTTTTGCGATCACCGCACCCGGTCGTTCGGCAAGATAGATCAGGAGGTCCAGGGCCCTGCTGCCAAGTGGCAGCACCACGCCCTCGCGCCGCAGTACCCTCTCCCTGCTTGAAAGTTCAAAAGGGCCAAACCGCAGATTTCCATGAATATCATCGTCAGCCATGGCTCTTGGCAGGACCTGGTGTCATTTCGGGGATGTTCAATTATCCGTGCGAAGCCCAAGCGTGCGTTCTTGAAAGACATCCGCTTGCTTCGGCTCTGCGCGCAGCCTTGGAAGGATCGGCACACGGCGACCGGCATCCGGCATGCTTGCGGCCGACGAAGGCCAGTGCTTCCCTCTCGCTAACAGAGATCGTACACTTTCGTCATTGTTTGCATCCCCCGAATGGGGGGAGAGCCAACGTGGGTAGGGGGAGCCCTTGATCCAGCCGCGCTCGGGCCACCACGTGTATGGAACAGGCAGCTCGCCCGGCGGTGGACAGTTGCCGTTCCTGGCGACCAAGATCGTGCCGCCACGATTCAGGGGGCTGGTCGCACGTCCTCGGCTCGTCGCCGTCTTATCTGAACTCCCTGCCAAGCGACTTGGCATCATCAAGGCGCCGGCGGGCTTCGGCAAGAGCTCACTGGCAGCCAGCTGGGCGGAGGAGCTCGAGCAAAACGGCAATGGTGTCGCGTGGCTGACTATCGATTCAGACGACGACGAGGCCACCCGGTTTCTGTTTTACGTATCTCAGGCCCTGCACCATGCCTGTCCGGAAGTTGGCGCCGACGCGATCGAGCTGATTCTCGAGAACAACCTGATCGACCCGACAGCGATCCTCTCGAGCCTGATCAACGATCTCGCAGAGATGGAAGATGATGTATACCTGTTCCTCGAAGACTATCACTGGCTCAGCGCTTCGCGCATTCATCAGACGGTCGCGTATTTTCTGAAGCACGCACCGTCTCATTGTCATGTGGTGCTGACGACGCGTACCGAACCTCCCTTGCCACTCGCTACCCTGCAAGCCCGCAACCAGCTGATCGAGATTGATGCCGCAGCGCTGCGGTTCGATATGCAGGAGACCCAAGCGTTTCTGGACAGCACCAAGCCTGGAGTTCTGGAACTCCCCGACATCCAACTCCTGCAACGCAAGACGGAAGGGTGGCCCGCCGCCCTGCGAATCATCTCATCCATGCGCTCGCAGTCCGGATTCGGCCTAAAGGAATATGTAAACAATCTCTCAGGTACACAGCGTCCAATTGCCGCTTATCTGGCGGAGATGCTGGATGGGTTTCCGGCCGAATTGGTCGACTTCATGCTGCGAACGGCCATTCTTGATCCGCTCTCCGGTCCTTTGTGCGAAGCCGTAACCGGTTCGATCTCAAGCCGCGCGATCCTGGCATCGCTTGCCCAGCACCAAATGCTGCTCACGCCGCTCGATCATGACGGCGTCTGGCTTCGTTATCATGCGCTGCTCGCTGAATATTTGAGGCAGAGGCTGGAGGCGGACCGCGGCCTTGAGGTTCCTGAGCTGCACGGACGTGCGGCTCTCTGGTACGCCTCCCACGAATTATGGACCGAGGCGGTCCAGCACGCGATTGCGGCGGGCGCTTCTGATCGCGCGATTGGCTGGATCAACAAATGCGCGATGGCTTTGATAAAGAGGGGCGATCTCTTCACTTTGCTCGACTGGCAGCGCCAGTTTCCCGATGAACTCATGAGAGGCCAGCCCGAGGTCAGGTTGGCGATTGCCTGGGGATTGGCACTCGCACTGCGTTTTGATGAGGCCCTGCAGCTCGCAACTGAAATAGAGAACGATATCGCTGCTACTCATCTGCCGGCGGGCGATTTACTGTGCGAATGTCAGACGATCCGCTCCGTTGCCATCGCGTTGAAGGATGACAGCGAGCGGGCGCTGCCTCTGGCACAGGCCTGCGTGAATGGTTCGTCTGATCCGTGGACTGCGAACGTTGCCTCAAATGTCCTTCGCTACGGCCATCTGAAAGCGGGCAACCTCAAGCAATTCCATGCGACGCCCTGGATCCCGTATTCAGCCGAGGAGGATCGCAGGAACGTATTTGCATCGGTCTATCGACACTGCCTTAAAGGGCTTGCGGAGGAACGGCAGATACGTCTCGCGGCGGCAGATGGGCATTACCGCGAGGGCTTGCGGATCGCCGAGCAGGATGTCGGGCCGAATTCGATTGCGGCGGCCTTGCCCGCCAGTTTGATTGCGCGAATTAAATACGAACAAGGTCAGCTCGATGAAGCGGAGGCCTGGGTCATCGACCGCACATCGTTGATCAGCTCTGCGACAATGCTCGACTGCGTGTGGAGCACGTATTTCGTGATCGCCAGGGTCGCTGCCGCCCGGATGAATTTCGAGCGTGCCCGCACGATCCTGGAGCGAGCTGAAAGTCAGGGTGTTGCGCGAGACTGGGGAAGGCTCTCGGCTGGCGCGATAGCGGAACAGGCGCGGCTCTATCTGAACGACAGCCGACTGGATGAAGCCGCCGCCTGCGTCGATCGCCTGGAACGCCTGGCGCGGGAGTACCCGGCGCCAAGGCCCTGCGCCTGGTCGGAAATCGAGTGGCACCACAAGTTGGCGCGCGCTCATTTGCTAGAGCAGCAAGCTCGTCCCGACGAAGCCATTTCAATCCTGCACCAGCTACAACGCGAAGTCGAAGCAATGCAGCATCGCCAATTCCTGATCTGCATTGCGATCCGTCTATCGGCGGTTCAGCTCAGTGCGGGCAAGGTCGCGGAAGCGGTGAGCCGTTTTCGCCGTGTGCTTGCCGCGTGTGCTGCTGCCGGTCTTTATCAGACCGTTTTGGACGAGGGGCCAGTCATTTTCGAACTTCTCCGAACGACCCAGGAGAGCGGGAACGTCAAAACGGATCTGATCCCCTATGTCGATCGGCTCGCGGCAGATCTGCAGCGGGCAGGACAAGATCGTTCGCCGGCTTCCGATGCACCGATTCTCAGCGCATTGAGTCCTCGCGAGACCGACATTCTCACGCTGATCGCGGAAGGATTGTCCAACAAGGAAATCGCTCGAAGCCTTTATATCGGTCCCGAGACTGTGAAGTCGCACCTCAAGAGCGTTTTCAGCAAGCTGGGTGTCGAGAAGCGCGCGCAGGCGGTATCACGCGCGCAGACCCTGGGCCTTGTCATCACGCAGTGAAGCGTCAGGCTGGAATGCTCGTCTGTTCGAGGATTCGCCTCGCCAAAACGAGGTCCGGTGTTGCACGACCCTCGGCAAATCGCCCGTAAATGGGCCCAATGAGATCATGGGCTCTTTGGGTTTGACCCCGATCAATCCAAAGCCGCGCGAGCTCCAATCCGGCTCGCAGCTCGAACGAAAGCGCGGATTGTTGCCCAGCCAGCGTCATCGCTTGCTTGAAACACTCCAGAGCCAGATCACTCTGTCGGGGTCCACCGCACGCGAGCGTCATGCCTTTCGCCAAAAACAGGGCCGGAAGGTGAAGAGGCCTGTTCGATCCTAGCTGCGTAGCGATCGAACCGTCGACAAGAGCCAGCGCTTCCGCGCGCTCATTTTGTTTTGCCAGACTGACCGCCAAATCGGAGACAAAATCCGTCACAAGCATTTCGTATCGCAGAGCCCGTAGCTTCTGCAAACTATCTTGCAAATGACGCATGCCATCCATTGTCTGGCCAACGCGGATCAAATGCCGTCCTCTGAGCCCCAAAGCGACCGCGCGAAAGGGTACCAACGAATATTTCTCCGCTGTGAGCTCGAGCGCAGAGAGGTTCCGTGCGACCGGTCCTAAGTCGTCGATCCAAAAATAGAGCGGCATCGTGAAAATCAAGGTCCGACACAGAGCGATCGGATGGTCCGATCCCTCGGCTTCCTCGATCGCGCTTTCAGCATAACGGACAGCCCGGTCGAGATTGCCGGCGAACCAATGCGATCGGGTCAGGTTGAACAGCGACGTGGTGCGTAGATCAAACAGATACTGAGTTGCGTTGAACCGTCGGGAAGCCGCCGACCTGTGCAGGGCCCGTTCGAGGTGTTTTGTCGCGCGGACGTGGTCTGCAAGCATATAGTACGCGGCTCCCAGCATCGAATCCGCAAGCGACGCATCTTCCGGGTTTGCTGTCTTCTTCGCGACAGACTCGGCGCGCAGCGCAACTTCGAGACTACCGGCCGCGTCGATCGTGCGATGAAGATACATCGACAGCCCGCTGAGGAGACGTAATTGCTGGTAGGCATCGCCACACCGCTCCGCGAACGTCAACGCTGTATTGAAGGCATCGCGGACCCTTTCGCTGTTCCCTGCGGTGAACATCAGTGACAATGCAAGCGAAGCCTGGATTTCCATCTGGTCCCGCGGGTCGCAGTCCGCAGCGATCCGGTCGATCGCCCGCTCCATGCAGCCTCGGCACTCCACAAAAAGCGACTTGGCCAGAAACAACTGCGACGCCGCCGCCGCCATCCGTACGGCCGCGCCGTCGCTTCCGTCGGGACCAAAGCTCCATTCCAGCGCGGCACGTATATCTCCAAGATGGTGCTGCACGGCGTCTGCCGAAGATCGTCCGGGCGCCAGATCGAAAAGACAGCCCCGGTCGTCTTCCTGCGATTCGCTCAAATGGTCAGCGTGACGCGCCGCTGTGGAGTTGTGTTCCCCGCTGGTGGCGAGTTTCTCCAGGGCATAGGCGCGCGTGGTGTCGAGCAACCGGTAAAGCATCCCCCCGCGGCCAGCCCACGCTACTATGAGCGACTTGTTGACAAGATTTTCTACCGCGACCTCGATTTCAGACCGAAAAATCCCGCCTTGCCCGGCAACCGCAAACGCCGCCTTCAGCGAAAAGGGCCCGATGAAGATCGCGACACGCCGCAACACAACTCGTTCGACCTCGGACAGGTGATCGTGGCTCCAGTCCAGCGTCGCCCTGAGCGTCTGATGTCGCGGATTCGCCGTTCGGCGACCAAACTTCAGCAGATCGAGGTGCGAACCCAGCCTTGCCACCGTATTCCCGACACCGAAGACAGCAGCTCTTCCGGCGGCGAGCTCGATGGCGAGTGCAAGACCGTCAAGCTTGCGGCAAATCTCGGCGACCATGGAGGCTTCGTCGTCACCGAGCGAAAAGTCGCCGCGGCGAGCCCTGACACGTTCGGCGAACAACCGTGCGGCTGGATAGGCAAGCACCTCTGACACCGTCAGTCCCGGCTGCTCGGGCGGACAATCCAGTGGACCAAGGCGAAGCACGCGTTCACCGGAGACGCCCAATGCCTCCCTGCTGGTCGCAAGTATGTGGATGTCGGGGGCGGCTTGAAGAATATGGTCGGCGACCTCCGCGGTTTTCTCGACGAGATGTTCACAACTATCAAGAATGATAAGCCCTCTGCTAGGACGCAGACAACTTAGTAACGTCTCCTTTGTATCGGCTAACTGAGAGTCGAGACCGACCGCAGAAGCGATCGCGCCGATGAGATGCTCCTTGTCGTGTACGGTTGAAAGATCGACAAAGAATGCCGCGCCGGAGAAGTCGGCCAGCACGCGGTGCCCGACCGCCAGAGCAACCGTGGTCTTGCCTATGCCGCCAGCACCCCGAATTGTTATCAGGCGTTCCGTCTGGAGCCAGGCTTGAATCTCGAGAACCATCCCGTCGCGGCCAACCATGCGGTCCAGCGCAGGCGGCAGGTTGGACGATCCCGCAAATGCGCCACCCCTGCCGCGGTCCGCGGGCAGGCACGTGACCGGCGCGATGAAGCTATAGCCGCGGCCCTGGATGTTGGCGATGTACTTGTCACCGAACTGACCATCGCCCAATGCCTTGCGCAGCGCCGATAGATGGACGCGAAGACTGCCTTCCTCGACGGTTACATCGGGCCACGCCCTCGCGATCAGTTCGGCCTTTCCGACAACCTCACCGGCGTTTTCGAGAAGAGCGATCAGGATGTCGTAAGCCCTGCCACCAAGGGGAAGAGCCTGGTTCGCCTTCTTCAGAGAGCGCTCGGCGATATTGAGCTCGAATGGCCCAAACCGAATCCGGATTGCACCCGGTGAGCCAACTCTTTGAACAAACATAAGTCTTTCCGCCAAGACCCTCGCCGAGGCGATCGTTGCGCCGTTCGTCGTCGGTCTTGTGCAAATACACTCCCAGCCCATTGATTGTTAACCGAGACCTCCTCCAGCAACAAGCTGTCAGTGTGTCGAACCGGTAACGCCATCGTGCAGATTTGAAACGGTTAAGATCTGCCTGGCCAACCGCAGATCGGGAGTCTCAAGGCCTTCTCGAAATTTCGCGTGGGTGGCTTGCAAGGTCCGCCACGCAGCCTCCTTTCGGCTGGCCGATTTTTCGGCAATGGCAAGGCTGGTCGCGGCCCTGAGCGCCCACGACAAGCTCGCTTGCCTGTCTGACAGCTCGAGCGCTCGCAGAAAATATTGCCTGCCAACCGCCACTCCCTCGTCGTTGCTCAACGCCAGTTCGCCCCTGATGCGGTGCAATTCCGGGCCATACCATCGGCTTTCGTCAAGATCGATCTTCGCACGCTCGAAAGCATCAAGCCCCTCCCTCGGCCGGCTCGCGAGGGCCACGCCTTTCGCAAACTCCGCTTGCAGGATCCAGTCGAAAATTCCGTAGCGTGCCGCCGACAACTTCTCGAGTCCTGAGTAGAGCATTGCCGAGGCTGCGCCGATCTCCCCTCCTCGCCTTATTTTGTAGAGAGCCTGCATGCCAAGACAAAAGCCCTGGTAATTGTGCAGAGCGTATTTTCCCGCGTGGCCGGCGAGTTCGTCCACGAGTACCTCGGCTTCACCGTCATCCGGATCTGTAAAATATGCGATGAAGCTCGCAAAAGTCAGCGCCCCGCAAAGGTTCACGGTCGGGCTCGACTGGCGCGCTTCAGCGACGGCCATCTGATTGAACCGGTGGGCCTGATCCGGAGCGCCACGCAACCACGCCAAGGTCGCAAGACCGGACAAGTTATCGACCTTGCGATCATAGCCAAACCGCTCGATCAGCAATTGCCGCGAAGCTTCGTCATCACGATGCAGCGACAATTCCAGCGGGCCCTGAGCTTCTGTAATTCGTCCAGCATGGTAGTACGTTATGCCGCGCATATAGTTGGCCGTTGCGACGGCGCCGATGCGGCCCGTTGCTTCCGAAACCTCGCCGCAGCGGTCCGCCAATCTGATCGCTTCAGCATAGTTTGGAACCCGCAACTCGTGAGCCCACAGCACGAGCAAGGCGTCCAGCTGATGTTCGATATCGCTGAGGCCGTCGGCGAGAAGCAGCGCTTTGGCCCACGTGGTGTATGATTTTTCCGTCATGCCGCCGGTGAACATCACGCAACTCGCAAGGGCCGACTGAAGGACCATCTCCTGTCGTGTGCCTGAATTCATGTCATCGAGATGGCTTATGGCCTTTGTCATCCATTCCCGGCATTCGGTGAGCAGCGCCATACCCATCCATGTGCTGGCCGACGCCGCGGCGAGTTCGACGCCGATCTTCGCATCGCCCGCGGCGGAAAACGCCCAGTTAAGGGCGGCTCTGAGATTATCGACCTCGATCCCGAGCGTCTTGGACCGGCCCGATACATCAGACGCAGCGCCCTGCCTGAACAAGTCGGTGAAATAAAGCGCGTGACGGCGATGAAAGATATTCTGCTCATCGCTCTCGGCCAGTCGTTGCAAGGCAAAAGCGCGAGTGGTGTCGAGCAAACGCAGCCGCCCCTGCTGTCCCTGAGCGGCAATCATCGATTTCGAACGAAGCTCCCAAACGCAATCCGAGACATTTGCTTCATCCACCGTCTCATCGGCGACAACGGCGACCGCCGCTTCGAACGTAAATCCGCCGGCAAAAACGCTGAGCCGGCTCAATACGCGCTTCTCCGCCTCGCCGAGCAGGTCGTAGCTCCACTCCAACGCAGCGTTCAACGTCTGGTGCCTCGACGGGGCGGTTCTACGCCCCACCCATGACAGGTTCAGCCGCTCGTCGAGCAGGCTTGCGGTCCCGCCAAGGCCAAATATGTCGACCCTGCAGGCTGCGAGTTCGATCGCCAATGGAATACCATCCAGCCGCCGGCAAATTCTCGCGGCAGTCGGCGCATCCGCATCGGCGAGTTCGAAGTCACCTCGCACGGCCCGCACGCGATCGACCAGAAGTTGAACCGCGGGATATTGCAGCGCATCCCGCGCTGACAAGCCGCCATCTTCTACGGGGCATTCAAGCCCACCGAGTTCATAAACATGTTCACCTTCGACCCGCATTGCCTCCCGGCTGGTCGCGAGCAAACGCAAGGTCGGGACACGGCGAATCAGTTCTTCGGCAACAGCCGATGCTCCGTCGACCAGGCGTTCGCAACAGTCGAGAATGATGAGTGTTGGCCTTCCCTGCAAACGATCGATCAAGGCCGGCATGACGTTGTTAGCCTGGACCGATACACCGAGTGATGTGGCTACCGCCGGCGCGACGAGCGTGGCGCCGGCGAGAGCACTCAGGTCGACGAAATGAACGTGACCGTCGAAGATTGGGCTCATTTCGTGAGCAACGGCGACGGCTACCGTGGTCTTGCCGATGCCGCCAGGTCCCACGATCGTCACGAACTTCTGCTGGGTCAGCTTCATCTGGATCGCAGCCGCCGCGTCTTTTCGTCCAAGCATCCGCATCAAGCGCGCGGGCGTTCGGGGCCTCGAAGACAGCTTGAGTTCACCCGACATTTGCCGAGGTCGCGAGGTTACCGGCACGACAAAGCTGTAACCCCGCCCGGGTACGTTGGCGATGTACCGCCTGCCAGGGTCGCTCTGATCGAGAGCCTTGCGTAGCGCCGAGATATGCACGCGCAGGCTGACCTGTTCGGCTCCTCTGTTCGGCCAAACCCGTTCGATCAGGGTTCTCCTGCCGACGACCTTGGTTGCCTGCTCCACGAGTACGATGAGGAGATCCATGGCGCGCCCGCCGAGAGGGACGACCTTTGCGCCATTTGTCAAAAGCCTGGTTTCGGTCGACAGTTCGAAAGGGCCGAAGCTCAGCACCGTCCCACGCGGATCGCTCATGGAATATTCTCATCCATGCCGGTTCTTGAGGTGACCTCGCCCGGAATTCCACGCTCGCGTCGCCAGTTGGCCGGGCTTTGACCAAAGGCCTGTCTGAAGAGCCTGCATAAATGGGCTTGATCCGAAAAGCCTACGCTCAAGGCTATTTCACTCAGTGATGACGCGCTGGTCATCATCAGGTGGCAGGCTCGCTCCAGACGCCTTCTCACCACATAGGCATGCGGCGGCTCGCCGACAGCCAGTTTGAATTTTCGCGAGAAGTGCGCCGGGCTTCGACGCGCGACCGCACTAAGATCCCGGATCTGAATGGCGCGGTGCAGATTGCTGTCGATGTAAGCCCGCACGCGAAGGATCTGCCAAGCCGCCAGACCGCCCCTTGTGGCGCCGTTAGCGCCCGAACAACGCTCTATTTCTGCTTGCAGGATATTTGATGCGGTGGCCAGCGATGCTTTCGCCGCCTCACGATCACGCTCGAGCTCCCGTCTTGCTGTCGCAACAAGTTTGGCGAGGCTATTCGCCAGATAGCCGAACTCAGGGCCGACCGGAGGCGAATTCATCGCGGTGCTTTGAGACCTGTCCATGTTAATCCCTCGACGAGCAGCCCGGCACGGCAGAACATGGTGCATGCAGCCCCTTTTGGCTTGTTAAGCAGCGTTCTGAATCGTTAATAATGAACAAATGCCCCCTTGGTGGGCAAACGCTCTCCGAGAATAAAAGCTGTTAAGTTTCCTGTAGATACGGGCCGCAGGCTAAGCGCGGGCCGCTTCCGACGACAATCGCCGACAGATTGAAGAGCTTTCCGGAACGCCCTCCAGGCTGGCTCAGAACCAAAGCGCCACAAGAAACGCAGACGTAGGGCGGCGTAAGGTTCGAATGAACTTGAGTCGCCCGTGAGTTCGCTCGGCCATCACAAACATCACCGTCGTGCGGAGGGCTTCGACCAGGGATTCAGATGAATTTTTCTTCTCTGTTGCGAACACACATCCGCCTGCCAAGGCCTCCGCGGGACGGGGTGCCGCGGAGACCCTCTCGGCGGAGTTCGGGACTTAACGCTTCGCCGCCATGGCAGGAGTATTTTCAGTCAGTTTCGAGCCATGGTCCTCAAGGACCTTCAGATCGCTCACCGAGTAGGAAAGCGAGAAACGGAACCCCGACACTGTCCGGCTCGGGGCGAGCGCGTGGAGCTCTTCACCACTCGCTTCTGGAATATTGAGCTCACCCTTGCCGATCCACGCACCGACAACAGTGAGTTTCTCCTTGATCGACATCACCAGCTCGTTGACCGCAGGCTTGTCCTGATATCCGGCTCCCAGTCTCGGGAAATACCGCAACGACACCGTGGGTCGGCTGACGAGAGACAATCCGTTTTCGAGCGGCTCGTGCAAGGTCACACAGGCTTCGGCCAGACGCTGGCCGTGCGCGGACAAGCTCGCGCCAAATCGACTGCCGGACGCAACAGGCGCCGCGGCGGGACCTGGGACCGCAAACGAGCGCGTCTGAAAGACGCTGCCCATTTTCTTTGGAAATCCCTGCGTCCAACCGCATCCAAGCGCGGCGTCATTGTCGACATAGATGTACGGACACCACATGACCGGCACGTCACCGTACATCGCGTCAACCAAAATAGACGCCTCGCGATACTGATAACGAGCCGGCTCGAGATATTCGTCGTCCTGGGCGGTGAATTGCCAATCCAGGAACATCATGACGGCGTGGCCGTTCGAGTTAGGGTCCGGGAGAAGACCGTTCGGCAACGTCGCCGCCGTCGCATCGGGGTCCGTCCAAAACTCAACCCCAACAATGTCGCCGGCATAGTGCCAGGGTGGCGGCGGAGTCAGTGCGGCCTGGCCGAATGGCGACTTCGGAACTGTAAAGCCCTTCAGCATTTCCTTATCCTGATGCGTCCACACACCTCGGCGCAGAGGCTACCGAAGCGGCGAACAATTGATTTGATGAAAGTGCGCCGACTTGCTTATTCCTGCCGCAATCCCGAACGCGCCCGTTGGGATCCGCCGCGATTGCTAAAGCGTGATCCGGAAAAGTGTGAAGCGGATTTCCGAAAAGATCATGCTCAATCAAAGACCTGAAGCGCGATGATGATTCAACCTGATCTCATCGCGCTTGAGGCGGTCAAGTCGGCCAGTATCTCGATATCGGTGACGGAATAAGAAAACGAGAAACGATATCCGCGTCCCACCTTCAGCGGACCGAGAATTTCCAGCTCCTCGCCATAGGCTTCCGGAAAATTTAGCTCGGCCTCGCCGACCCAGATATTGGTGATCAGGAACTGGTTCGAAACGCATCGAACCAGTTCATCCACAGCCGGCTTGTCATGCATGCCGGCCGAGAGCCGCGGAAAATATCGCCGTCCTACAATCCGGCGATCGAGCAAGCCAGCAAGACGCTCGGCTTTTTCGCGTAAGGTGACACGGGCCTGCACCAGCAAACGACCGTGGGCGGACATGCAGGCCGACAATCTGCCGTTATGCGCGAGTGGCGCCGACGCCACGCTCGCCGTGGCAAAAGTACGAGTCTGGTGTATCGTTCCGAACTTTCTCGGATATCCCTGAATCCAGCCTCTCATCAACGCAGCGTCGTTGTCGACATAGCAATATGGACACCACGCTATTCGTGTCCCCTTCCAGGTCGCGTCGAGGAGGACGCTGAACCCACGACACTGGTATCTGGCAGGATCCAGATACTCATCGTTCTGCGCGGTGAACTGGTAATCCGTAAAGAGTACAACGGACCGACCTGGACTTTTCTCATCGAGCTCGACACCGGTTGGAAGGATATCGACTGATACATCGGGATCATTCCAAAATTCCACCGCGAGCACGTCACCTGCGAAATGCCAGGGTGGCGACGGGACCAGCGCAGCAGCGCCCAGACGGGACCGAGGGGCCGTGTATCCTTTGAGCATTTCCTCGCCCCATCGCCAGTAGCGTATTTGCCCCGCACTATTTCAACATGAGAACTTAACGTTGTTCCCGTTCCCCGCGCTTGGATGGGCGTGCGATGACTTGGTGGTTTATGCGCACCCG
>Ga0070711_100001600_pt1 | contig 12484 bp, 16 predicted proteins | sample LARL53metaG_FD_65452 | JGI IMG/M metagenome (GOLD analysis project Ga0070711, IMG submission 65452) | Corn, switchgrass and miscanthus rhizosphere microbial communities from Kellogg Biological Station, Michigan, USA - LAR L5-3 metaG | ecosystem: Host-associated > Plants > Roots > Rhizosphere ... | reverse complement strand
GGGGGGGGGGGGGGGGGGGGGGGGGGGGTAGCTCGCGGCGGGTGGGGTGAGTTTTCCAGATGGATTCGTTGACGCGGAAATTTTTGGCAAAAGGGCGACATTCATGGAGTCGCTACCCAGCCTACCGTAAGGGCAGTATTCCAAACTCGTTTGTGCCCCGCTGTGAATTGACGGTCATCGCAAAGGCGATGTCGGGCAGGTTCTTATCGTCGAACTCGAACCAGATGCCGTAAGTCTTCCCCGATTCCAGCCGCTTTGTGTTGAAAAAATTCTGGGTCGTTAGCATTCCCGTATACGGGAATTGCGCTTGCAGTTGCGGATAGCTCGCGAGTTTATCACGAAAGTATTCGTAAGTGCCTAAAGAAGGCCCGCTTTCTGGAACAATGCCTGAATCCATAAAGCTGACGGAAAAATCCTTTTCTGCTTCGGTCTTGGCCAAAATATACATCAGTTTCAAATTTCCATCGGCCCAGGCGGGAATGGTGAACTTGAAGCCACAATAATAGATGCCGTCGTGTTCGAACATATTATCGCCGACGTGAAGTCGTTGGAGAACGGCTGCGCCATTCGTATCTTTCTGGAATTGGAACGGCACAAACTTCAAAAAATTGCTTTGGAGAAACTCGTGTTGTGAATTGCCGTTTGGCGCGGAATCCAAATTCTCAGAAATGGCAAGCGATGAACGGTATAAATATCCACCATACTGCGCCCAAACATAACCTCCACCGACTTGAATCTTGTCCAAGTGGTGGGTGGGAATATAGGCAAATTTCTTGATTACATTTTGCACGGGATCCACCCACGCAAGGTATCCCATCCCGCCCACCCACAAATCGTGGCCGTCGGGGGCGAGCGCGCTGATGGTATTGGATGGCAATCCTTTGACCGCCCTGAAATCCCGCCATTTCCCATCTTGAAAATCAAATGTCTTTAACCCAAGTGAACCATCTCGGGCATCCCCGGATGTGCCTAGGAATTGGCCGGCATAAAGCTGATTTCCATGAATTGCCAAACAAGAGACGGACGGTCCTTGTGCAATTGCTTCCCAGATATTGCTTCGGCTCTGAAATCGGCAAAGGCCGCCGCCTCTTATGGCAAACCAGATGTCCCCAGAATGACCAGCGGCAATGGCCACAACCGCACGTCGAGGCGGTTGGTCAACCGGTTGCGCATATGGAAATTGGTTTACATGGGCAATGGCATCGGCTCCTCGTGCAAGGGAAAGGCTAAAGGAAACAAATTGGTGAGTGGACAAGTTCAAATAGCCAATGCCGCCGGCACTTCCATGGCTGTCACCCCAATATGCAAAATCACCCTTGTAGCCATATCCTATCCAAAGAGCATCGTTCGCCAGGCACGTGCTGCATATTTCATTCATCATCAAACCATCTGTCACAGTCAGGCGCCGACATTGCCGGCTGGCCTTGTCAAATTCGATCAAACCGTCCCCTTCCGTGCCGATCCAAACCTTGTCCTTTCCTACATCCAAAGTCGTGATATACGTGTCCGCATCTTTGGGCAGATTGACAACGAGGTTTGTTTTTAGGTCCATGTCCAGGCGCATAAGCTGGCTGCCTGTGGCGATCCACAGCCCGGTTTCATCAATGGCAAAGGTAGAGCAATAACAGAGAGGCAGGCGAGCCTTGCCCATTAGAAATTCGCGAGGATCACGCACCACGGGCATATCCAGTTTTGCCCGGCAATCATCGGCCCAATGTGCGGTGAGCACGGGACACATTCCGCTTCCCCAGGGACCGCTATTGAGCATCAACACCGGCATGTTCGAATAACTCTCAAAGATCTCCAAAGCTGCCTCCCAACGTCCGTTGTTCATGAAAAGCCATCGTCGGCATTGTTTTCGGAAACGACCTCTGCCGCCCACTTTGAATGAATGTCATCACGGCGGCTTTCGCGCCTGCGCCAGTCCAAACTCAAGTTGATGGCGATCCGGCAGAGCCAGGTCGAAAATTTTGAACCGCCGCCGAATGAGCCGAGTTGCTGGTAGGCGCGCAAAAAGGCGTCCTGCGCCAGCTCTTCGGCGTCATCAAGCGAGCCGGTCATTCGAAAGGTGACTGCGCGGATCATTGTCTGATGTTGATTCACGAGCGCGGCATAGGCTTCCGGGTCGCCGGAAAGGCTTTGATCAATCAGCTTGGATTCGTCGTCTGATCCGGCCATGCGCGCCATTTTACAGAATCAGACGAATGGCGGCAGCAATTCCTTTGGGGATTTTTCAGAAGAGAAATTATATGGCCTGATTTACACGTTTAACGCGCATTTGAACACATCCGCGAAGTCATGGCTGCACAGAACGATTTGGTAACGGTTCTCGGTCAGTTTGATCCCAAGCTGGTGAAAATGGCTCCGAGCGGCGAGCGCCCGGAGGATTGAAATTTAGGTTGAGCAGCCGCTGCGTCACCAGGTCGGCATAATGGCAGCTTGGCGCGGACTTTCCGCTTTTCAATAAGTTGACGATGCCGGATTTCACACGCATACTCGCAACCGCCATGCCAGTCGGGTTTAATGCGTGCCTAAACCAATAACACTGCAACTTTTATGACCGCCCCCAAAACACGTCCATCCGTCAGCTACAGCTTCGTCATGCGGCTGACCTATCCCAACCACATCGGCATGTTCGCCAAGCTCACCCACACCATCGGCCGGCTGGGCGGCGACCTTGGCGCGGTGGATATTGTGAATCCCGACGCCAAACGTATGACGCGCGACATCACCGTGCGGGTGCGCGGCCAGGAGCACATGGAGATTATCGTGTCGGCCATCCGCAAACTGAAGGATGTCACCGTGGCCAACATCTCGGACCAGGTGTTTCTCCTGCATCTCGGCGGAAAAATTTCCATCCAAAACAAGGTGCCGCTCACGACGCGCGACACGCTTTCGATGGCTTACACGCCCGGCGTGGCGCGAGTTTGTTCCGCGATTGCCGAGCAGCATGACAAAGCCTGGCAACTGACCATCAAGGGCAATTCCGTCGCCGTGGTCAGCGACGGTTCGGCGGTGCTGGGCCTCGGCAACATCGGCCCGGAAGCCGCGATGCCGGTGATGGAAGGCAAGGCGATGTTGTTCAAGGAATTTGCCAACATTGACGCCTATCCGATTTGCCTGCGCACGCAGGACACCGAGGAAATCATCAACACCGTCGCCAATCTCGCCGTGGGTCTGGGCGGCATCAACCTCGAAGACATCTCCGCCCCGCGCTGTTTTGAAATTGAGCGGCGGTTGCAGGAACGGCTGGATATTCCCGTCTTTCACGATGACCAGCACGGCACGGCGGTGGTGGTGCTGGCGGCGCTGTTGAACGCCTCGCGTTTGTCGGGCCGCACGCTCGCGGGGATGCGCATCGTGATCCTCGGCGCGGGCGCGGCGGGAACCGCCATTGCCATCATCCTGAAAAACGCCGGGGTGAAAGACATCGTCGTTTGCGACCGGCAGGGAATCATCAACGGCCGCACGCGGACCGATTTGAATCCGGCCAAGGTGCAACTCGCCGCCGCCACCAATCCGCGCGGCTTGAGCGGCAGCGTCGAGGTCGCCTTGAAAAAGGCGGACGTATTGATCGGCGTCTCCGGGCCGGGCTTGATTGCGGCGAAGTCGCTCCGGCACATGGCGGCCCGGCCGATAATTTTTGCGCTTGCCAATCCCATCCCGGAAATCATGCCGGAAGAAGCCGCGGCGCGGGCGTGGATTGTGGCGACCGGCCGGAGCGATTATCCGAACCAGATCAACAACGTGCTGGCGTTTCCGGGAATTTTCCGGGGCGCGTTGGACGTGCGCGCTCGCCGCATCAACGAGCCGATGAAGCTGGCCGCTGCGCACGCCATTGCGGGCTGCATTGCGCGCCGTGAATTGAGCACCGAGTATATTGTGCCCAGCGTCTTCAATCGGGACGTGGTGCAACGCGTCGCCGCCGCCGTCACCGAAGCCGCCATCAAAACCGGAGTGGCCCGGAAAGGCCGGCCCCGCCGCTGAATCGTGGCATGTCGCGCCATTGTTCGATGGTAAATCCGTGTGGGACGGGCTGTCTCATTTCTGCGATAACTCTGCAATGAACCAGTCTTCCACCCGCTGGCGCGCCCAAGGCGTTTTGCGCAGGAATGTGAGGCTGGACTTCACAGAAGGATTGAGTTGAAAACAACGGATGGGAATGCGCCGCCCCATCTCGCTCCAGCCATGCCGTTGGACCAGTTGATTGATGATGTTCTCCAGCGTGATGCCGTGCAGGGGATCGCGGGGATGTGAAGCGGGTGATGTCATGTCAAAATTGTCCTTATGGTCCGGCACCTTTACCCTGATTTCCATCCCCGCCAAATCGAATCACCATATATTCCTGCGTTGAATCCAGCCGGAACCCGGACTTTTGAATTTCGTTTGCAATCCCCGGCATGTGGGCGACTCCCCACGGCACCATGATGTTGTCCGTCTGTGAGAGATGAGATTGTATTTCTTCGATGAGGTGTCGGTTGCGCTTCTTGAGGAGGTCGTCGAACAGTTCTTTCTCATTATGAGTTGACGTTGAATATTGCATCAATTTCTGCAGATTCGCCGGGGTCAATCCCTTGGCGTGAATAAGCATGACCAAGTTGAGGGAACCAATCGTGTCCTGCGAGAACTGGTCCACATCCACATCCGCCGGCACCATCTCGCCCCGGGTTGGCACAAACTTTTCGTGCTGCTCCGCCAGGCCGAGCGTTTTCGCCATGCGCTTGTAGGTGATTTTGTTCGTGAGGAGATTGTTCTCATCAGTCACCCCTTCCATCAAAATGATCGAATTGGTCGGAAACGTCTGGGAAATCTTCTGGTAAAAGCCCGCGTCGGCGATGTGTGACATCGGAAACAACTCGATCGTTTTGCCGTCGTTGCGGACGTATTTTCTCACCTGAACCGAGAACCCGCTTGGACGCAGGGCCATGAAGCCGTCACTGAAATGGTCCACGGCCAGGGCGGTGCAAAGGAATAAATAAACAATCGCCGCAGGCAACAAAACGAAGACATTCACGAGCGCGAATAAAGACAGGTTTCGCCAACTGAAGCCCCGGATCCCGATCCGGTCAGCCGGCACCAGCGGCCAGCGAAAACCGAGTCGGCCTTGCGCCCAGTAGAGAACTCCAAACCCGACGATGACCTGAGCTAACGAGATGACCAAGGCGACTTGCTGCAGTCGGCCAAAGCAATAAATTGCGAACGGAAACACGGCTAACACCCCAACAAGAGGGAAGAGTGAAATCGGAAGGAACAGGCGTTTGGGCACCATCGGTGTCAGTCCCATCAGACCGTAGACCCCCACCACCATGAGCGTGGCGAAGAAGCCGACCAGCCCGCGGAGCGCCGACAGCGGATGAAGCCCGCCCAGGAGAATCAAAGAGTCATCAGCAAGAGAAATGACCGCATCTGCCAAGAACAGTGCGAGACACACGCTCAACAGGACTGCGAACACTTGCCGTGCGGAGCCGGATTTGCGGTTTGCTTCCGGCAACAGTGGCGGGGGCACATCGCCAGACCGTGGATTGTCACCGGACGACGGATTCATTGAGTTTGACGGTATCACAATTCTGCTTTGAAGGCGCGGTCGCCTGTCGGGTCGAAGCCAAGCGAAGACGGAAGGATGGCGGGGAGCAAGGCGTCCAACTCGGCGGCGGTCCCGGCTTGCTGGCGCTTCAGCGCGTCCACCGGTGCATGATTTATTTGTTCATTGATTTTCATTTCATGCTGTGAACTCCCGCACGCCGGGCGTGGATGGCCAGCCGTCGGGCTTCTTCATTACCGAACTTTCTCGCCGAAAATTGTTTTCGCCGGACGGTATATGGCTCCGGACTCCAGTTTGCCTTCCAATAAATCCGTGGCCGCCCGAACCGCCGGTCCACACTCATTTGCACGCCGTGGATGCCAGAACGGCCCCGGCGTCGCACAATCTCCGCCCACCACTGGCGCAATCTCCGTTTGGGTGGCCCCAGCTTCGCCAGCAACGTCCGGTGATACTGTTGCGCGGCTGCCAGTGCCTGTGCCCGTCCGCCGTGCTTGATGTCGGTGAAGAACGCGGAATGAATTTCGCCCTGACGCTGCACCCGCAAAAAGAAACCGTGATTGTGCTTTTCGGGTTGGTCAATCCGGCAAATGCCTGGCGTGCGTGAGGAGCGGTTCATAATTCCCCTTTGAAGGCGCGGGCGAGGAGGGACGGCGTGAGCTTGGCCACTTGCCCGCGCGCCTGCGTCAGCCGCTGCTCCGACTGGTCGGCCAGCGCGAACAGGCTCTCCACTCGGCGCACGATTTCCTGTTTGGTCACATTCGTCATGGATTCAACTGATCAGTAACAAGCGCGGCGGCTGGCCGGGCAACTTCTCTGGCGCGCGATGAATACACGGTGGCACCGGACATCCCGGCCATTCTGTGGCGATGCGCCACAGATTGCCCAGCCCAAAAGAAAAAGGCCGCGCTTGCGACACCGCCGCGTAGTGCAGGTCATAGCAGTTTTCCTTCAAAAATTCATGGAAGCCGTCGTCGTCTTGACCGCCGTAAATTTGGAGAAGTTCCGCGCGCGTTTCCGGAATGTCGACGCGCCGTTGCGCCTCTTCGTTGCGCAAGCCCTCGCTCGGTGCGCCGTGATACGTGCATAACCACGTATCGGCCTCAATCGTGACGCTGTCCACGTGGAATGAAAACACATCCGTAGCCACCGGCCCTGCCTGTTCGTCGCGCGGATAACCGTGGATGCAATTAAGCACCGGCGCCAGTTCATGCGTCCGGAGCAACTGCTGGTCCGCCAGAAGAACTTCGATGGCCACGCGGCCCGCCGCACTCACCGGCAAAGAAAGCAACTGCGATTCCTCCAGCGTCACGACGCCCTCACCCGCTCCGAGCCGTTCCACAACCTCGCCGAAATCACCCGGTAACGAGCGCTCCCAGACGAGCGCATTGACGCCATCGCAAAACGGCGAGCTGACCAATTCCCGAAAATTGTGCACCCGCCGGATGCGCGGATGATCGGCTGGCAAGTTCGATGGCATGATTCACGACAATTTGGACACAACGTTTCTTGGCTAACCAACGTGCTCCGCACTCCGCCGCGTCGGTCGGGACAACTCGGCCGCGACAAGGTATTCCCCAGTTTGCCCGACAAGTTTGTTGGTGCGTCCGGCTGCCATGGTTTGAAAATCAAATAAACTAAAGACATCAAAGTGTTTCTTCCGCCCAATCGCCACAGAGCAATTTCGCCTGCTCCAAAACTGTTTGCGTGGCCTTCTCCTGCTTGTCCGGCGGATAGCCGTATTTGCGGAGGATGCGGCGGACGAGCACGCGGATTCGTGCGCGGGCGTTTTCGCGCAGCGCCCAGTCAATCGTCACGCTCTGGCGGACGCGCAAGACCAGTTCATGGTCGGCAATGTTGCCGCCATGTTAGTCGCGTCCAGACCAACCGGCAATAGCCGACGGCGGACGACTGATTGTCCCCTTGTTAGATAACTTGCCGCCGCCCGGAACGCGACCCATATTCAGGCCCATGCAATTTGCGGACTTCTTCAATGCCGGCGGCGGGCTGCTGGACACGGCCAAAATCGTGCTGTTCAAAATGCTGCCGCGCGGCGCGCAACTGGAAAAAGTCCGGGCCGAAATCAACCGCAGCCTCTTGAAACAATATGGCGCGATCACCCGGCTCGAAATTGACCGGCCCAACAAAATCATCCGCGCCGACCTGAGCCTGAAGGGGGAAAATGAACCCGTTCGGATCACAGCCACCAATTATCGGCTCAGCACGGAACCCGGCCAGAATCCCGTGTTCGCGCCCGGCACCATTGAAGTCTCGCGCGCCTGGTTGGATGCCGTGCTCAAGACCCTGATCAAAACGGGCAAACTGTCCGACCGGCTGGAAATCAAAAACCCGCTCCATCAAACCGTCGTCAAAACCCTCCTCTAAACCGGAAAGATGCAGTTGAAAAGTGAAGCGGCGGTGTGTGTAGCTGCGACGCCCTCGTCGCAGAGGGTGCCGGCGACGCCCCGTCGCCGACGCCAGCCGCCCAACCAAATGGTGTGTTTGATTTATCGCGCGACGATGGCGTCGCGCCCACTTTCTGCGACGGGGCTTCGCAGCTACGCGTCACGGCAACTGCATCGTTCCGGCTAAATGGTCATGACCCTGTTCCCCTCATTTTTCAAATCCAAACCCGCGTCCCGGACCGGCGCGGTGCGGATCGGCCACCGGACGGTGCCGCTGCTGTTCGTGCCGCATCCCCGCGCCCGCCGCTATTTGCTGCGGCTGCGGGCCGATGGCGTGGCGCGCGTCACCGTTCCCCGCCGGGGGACTATTTCAGCCGCCAAAGCGTTCGTGGCCCGGAACCTTGCCTGGCTGGAACAACAATTTCAACGGCAAGCCGCCCAACCCCAAACGCCGGCCGCTTGGAGCATCGGCGCCGAATTGCTGTTTCGCGGCGTGCCCACCCGGATAGAAGCGGAGACCGGCTGGCTGCGCTTCGGCACGGAACGGATAAAACCGGCGGAGCTGGCGGCCGATTTACGGCCCGCGCTGCAAACGCATCTGCGGCTGCTGGCCCGGCGGGAACTGCCGGCCCGTGTCCGGGAATTGGCCGCGCTGCACCAGATTGCCGTGAACCGCATCACCATTCGGAATCAGAAAACCCGCTGGGGTTCCTGTTCGCGGCGCGGGACGATTTCGCTGAACTGGCGGCTGATTCAAGCCCCGGATTTTGTGCGCGATTACATCATCTGGCACGAACTGGCCCATCGCCGGCACATGAATCATTCCCCCAAATTCTGGCAGGAAGTCGCGCAGCTCTGTCCGGAATATCGCGAGGCCGAAACGTGGTTGAAACAGCACGCGAAATTGTTGCGCTAGGGCGGCTGCTGCGCCAAACGCCTTCCGCGCATTCCGCGCCGAGCAATTCGGCCTGTTCCAACACCGTTTGCCTGCCCTTCGCCCGTCGGATGGGAGACTTGAGCCGATTGGGGATCGGTGAAAGGAGTTCGGTGGAGACGAAAGACCAACCTCGCTGGCGCGTTCTTGTAATTCTAACAACAGGTCATCCGCCGAAGTCGATTCTGCGACCGTGTCGTGTCGGACATACTTGAGCGAGGTGCTTTCCGCGAATAGTTCGGCCAACGAGTTCTCGCCACCGCCAGGGTTGGCTGCGGTGTTTTCCGCGAGCGAGTCAGCTAACGAGGTTTTGCCGGTGCCGGGAAAGCCGTGGACGAAACACACAGGTGGTCCTTGGACGACCCACTTCTTGGTAAGCCAATCGGACAGCTCGTGCCGTTTCGCTCCGATGAATTCAATTGGCATAAATGGTGAGATTTATTTGCACAGAACCAGAAGTTGTCCTGAATGCGTTCTGGAAGTCGGGCATAACACAACCGAGTGGTTTGCCACCCATGTTGATATTGGAGTTTTGAGTTCGCCAATGACGAGATTCATCCGCGCCAGTTTCCAGGTGGTGGTGCTTGCGCACGGCCACCATTCTTGCCGGTTGCAATGGGATGCAGGCACTGCCTGCTCGGCGGTGGCCAAAAGCTGGGCTTCGAAGTCGAGGGCGGAGCCGTTGGCGGTTTTCTGTGAATTGCCTTTAGCCATGCAGATTGGCAGGCATCGTATGCCGATGCGGATTTTAGGCAATCGAAAACTGGCAGTAGCCGGGGTCGGAGCAATTGCGGCAGGGCGAGGCATCCATACAAAAGTCAGCCAAATTGAACCCTTAACCGGAAGAATGTAACCAAACCGATTCCGGCCAAGGGTAACTCCCGGGCTTGACCAAGAATAGCGGACTCTCTTGGCCCACTGGCCGTAGCGCGCCCACTCCGGGGCCGGGTGATGGGTGGGCGCGGAATCGCAGCAGCCCGAGTTGTCCGACCACAGCGGCGGCCGTTGCGCCGCCTTCGAGGAAGACGCGGGCGGTCGCGCATCGCTCCAGTGTGAGTTCGACGGCTTGTGCCAGACGGTCGGCGAGCGTTGCGGGTGTCACTCCGGGCACGGGTGCTTCGCCGCCGATGGCCAGCAGCGCCGCGCCCCGTCCGTGGAGTGCACTCGCGGCCAACTCCGCCCAGCGCGCCAGAATGTCCTCGCGCAATTCCCGCTCGAAGAGTCCGCGGGGCATGGAACAAATCTGGATTCCGCGCTGCGCGCATTGCTCGTTTCGACCAGCCAGCCAAGCGGCATGGCTCCCGCAGATAAACAAGGATGGGCCTTTCGCCTGCATCACGCAATCCACTGCACGCGCCTTTGCCCGGACGGGATGGACTTTGGTTGCCAACAGCGCGCTGAAGAAATCCACGCCACCGACCGGCAGGGTGTCGGTGTCAACGGTCGCTGCCAGGTTCGACAAATCTTCAGCGGAAACAACATCGGGCGTTTCGATGCCGGGCGTATTACCCGGCGCGTTGCCGAGCAATTCAACGACGCGGGAAGTCCAGCGGGGATACTCGGGGTCATTGGCGAATGCCGTCTGCGCGAGCGGGGTTCCGTCCACGAAATATTCGCCGCCGCGAATGATGCGCCGGCGGCTGGGGTTCGCGGGGACGAGCAGCACGCGTTTTCGTCCCAGCGCGCGGGCAATGGTCAGTGATTCGGCGGCAATGGGTCCACGCAGGACGGAGTCGCATTTTTTGTAAATCAATTCCACACGCACTGCCGCGATGGCGCGCGCGATTTCCCCGGCGCGCGCGGCAGCGGCTTCGGGCGGAAGCGAGCGCGATTCGGTGGTTATGCAGACCACGTCGGCGTCGGAATCGGCGCAGAAACTCATTTGCACTTCGGCGGAAAAACCGGCCTGCACGGCGGCGTTCGCGAGTTCCGCCGCGCCCGAAAGGTCATCGGCGATGACGATTATCATGCCCATTGTTCAAAGTTCCGCGTTCACGCGGTTTTTGCCGGGGCCAGCCGGGAGGCGAGCTGGACAGCGGCGATAAGGCTGTTCGTGCTGGCCTTGCCCTGCCACGCAATGTCGAACGCCGTGCCGTGGTCCACGCTCGTGCGCACCACCGGCAGGCCGAGCGTGAGGTTGATGGCGGAATCGAAGGCGAGCGCCTTGAGCGGGATATGACCTTGATCGTGATTCATGCAGATGAAGGCGTCCGTCGCGCGCCGGCGCCCGGGCAAAAAAGCCGTGTCCGGCGGAAGCGGGCCTTCGATGATGATGCCGCGCTCGCGCGCGGCGGCAATCGCCGGGACGATGAACCGTTCCTCCTCGCGTTCGCCGAAGAGGCCATGCTCACCGGCATGCGGATTGAGCCCGCAAACGATGAGCCGGGGCTCGCGTCCGCGCATGAGGCGCAGGGCGTCGGCCGTCAATTCAATCACGTCGAGGATGCGCTGGACACTGAGCAACCGTGGCACTTCAACATAACCGACATGAACAGTGACGAAGCTGCAGGTCAGTTCGGATGACGTCAGCATCATGCACGAACGCTCCGCTTTCATGTGTTCGGCAAAAATTTCGGTGTGCCCGGGATACTTGTGTCCAGCGGCGTGCAGGGCTTCCTTGTTGAGAGGTGCGGTGGCGACGGCCTCCACTTCGCCGGCCAGCCCGGCCCGGATGCCGGCCAGGACGTATTGAAACGCGGCTTCGCCACAGCGCGCATCCACGCGGCCCGGCGTGATGGCGTCGGCGTCAAGGCATTGGAGATCGAGAACGGCCGGACCGCGCAACGTCCGGGATTGGACGGGCCAATCAGCCTTCGAGATCACGGGAACGGTGAAGGGCAGGCCAAGCTTTTGCGCAACTCGGCGGAGAACGGAGGCGTCGCCAAAAACGACCGGGACGCATTGCGCAGCGGTGGCGGCGTGGTTGAGCAGTTGCAGGCAGATTTCCGGGCCGATGCCGGCGGGATCTCCCATGGTGATTGCGATGCGGGAACGGTTCATTTCAAAATCAGGAGTCCGATCGTGTCGGATGCCGCGCCGCCCACCACGCCGTCAGGAACGGAACGGCAATTGCCGTCACCACCACGCTGGCGGAGACGAGGATGGTGGCGTGTTTCGCGGCTTCGGTGTAAGCGGGATTGGCGGCGGCGACGAGGGCGGGAACCGCGGCGGCATTGCCCGCGGTCGAGGCGGCGGCGATGCCGGCCACGCCATTGCCGCCCGTGAGTCGGTCGGCAAGGAACAGCAACACGCCGGAAAAAATCACTACGCCGAGACCGAGCAGCAGTCCGAGCAATCCGCTTTGCCAGACATTTTTGAGGTCAATGCCCGCGCCCAGGGCGAAGGCGAAAAAGGGAATCAACACAGGGACGGCCCGTCCGAAAAATTCGCGGAGGTCGTGGTCAAGATTGCCGAGCACCATGCCGATGACGAGCGGCAGGATGGCGCCGGCCAGGGTCGGCCAGGGAAACGCGGACAATCCGGCCACGCCGAGCGTGATCATGGTGAGGAACGGTCCGCTTTCCAGCGACATGACGGCGTAGGCGCCGACGTCGCGCGGTTTGCCGTATTGCCCCATGAGCGCCATGTAAAGTCCGCCATTGGTGT
>Ga0070711_100001599_pt1 | contig 12485 bp, 15 predicted proteins | sample LARL53metaG_FD_65452 | JGI IMG/M metagenome (GOLD analysis project Ga0070711, IMG submission 65452) | Corn, switchgrass and miscanthus rhizosphere microbial communities from Kellogg Biological Station, Michigan, USA - LAR L5-3 metaG | ecosystem: Host-associated > Plants > Roots > Rhizosphere ... | reverse complement strand
CCAGGCCATGACGACCGTGTTGGGGTAGGTCGTGGTGAAGGTGATGTTGGCGGTGGCGTCGGTGATGCCGGCGCCGTAGTTGATCGCACCGGCACCGGTCTGGGCGACGAAGACGGTCTGAAGTTCGGCGTTGGCCAGCGTGGCCAGCATCTGCGCGGTGGCCGGAGCGCCCGCCTGGGGTAGTGCCATGGTGTCCGCTCCCTGCCTAGATCTGGATGTATCGCTGGTCGAACAGCACCACGGACTCGCCGACGCCGTGCGTCTTCACCACACCGTTGACCGAGCGGGTCACGGTGAAGGTCTGCGGCGAGCTGGCGCCCGTGATGTTGGTGACGGTCATGCGTTCCCCGCCGACCAGGACGTCGAAGGGGAAGTGCGCGGCGTTGGTGGTCCACAGCACGGCAGGGCCGGACGTGGTGGCAACCGACATCGACGTAGCGCCGGTGGTCATGGTGGCGGCCGTAGTGGAGGAGTCGGAGTCCAGCCGACTGTCGGAGGCGTCCAGCACCAGCGTGTGGTAGATCCGCTCCGGCACCGTGACGATGACGATACGGTGCTTGAACCGGTTGATCGTCTCGGTCACCTGGTTGACGGTCTGATTGGCCGCGTCGTACAACCCCAGCTTGGTCAGATTGGTGTACTGCACGCGGCTGCCGGGGGCGAGGTTGAGAAGCCCGATCGACAGGGCGGCGTTGGCGACCACGGCGGCCGACTCGCGAGCGAACTGGACGGCGGGATACCGCTCCGCGTTCACGGTCCCCTTGGCCAGCATCCAACCGGCAACCCATGCAAGCTGATAGTCGTACTGCGGATTGACCGTCTTGGACTGCGGGTAAGTGCCGGCGCCGCCGTTGGCCGGTGACGCCGTCGACAGAGGGCCAGTCGTCTGCATGAGGCGGATGCTGCCTCCGCTCTGCCTGCTGACCGTGATGTCGTTGTGCAGCCGCTGATCGTCGGTCACCGGCTGAAACGGTGGCTGGAATTCGTGAGCGGCGTAGCTGGCCGTCGCGATGACGTCTGCACCTCGCAGCGCGGAGGAGCGCACGAACAGTAGGCCGACGCAGTTTCGAGCGCCCGTCAGCATTCCCATGTCCACGTCGGCGCACTGGCCCAGCAGGTTCACCAGCGTGTCAACGGACTGGGGTCCCATCGGCTCGGCCGTAGAGGTGTACTTGCCCACCATCAAACTCAGATCAACACTCTCCTCACTGCACAGTCGCTGGATGCGAGCAATGGCATCCTCGCCGACGTAGGCACTGAGCTGGTTGGACTGAGCAAACAGGTCCATGATCGTAGTGTTGAACATGACGTGCCCGAAGCTGCTGCCGTTCATCACGCCGTCACCGTTGAGAATGATGTATGTAGCGGTGCCCAGCGTGTAGCCAGTTGCCGTGCCGGTGAGGTAGGAGCCCGTGGTGGCGCCAACGGTCAGTGCGGAGTACTTCCAGACGATATTGCCACCAGACTGAGTGAAGTTCATGTCCACTCGGACCAGGTCGTCGTCGATGCCGAAGACACCGTCGTTGACCACCACGGCTGTGCCGAACTGGTCGTAGCCGACCAGGCGGAGATCGCCGCCGGTCAGGTACACCAGTTGCCAGGTCAGGATGGACCCGTTCATGCTCCATTCCATGATCGGGTCCCCGTTGGACATATCTCCGGCGGGAATGTGCAGCAGAAACCGCACCTGAAGTGAGCCCGTGTCGGTGTAGCCCGGCAGTGAAGTGGCCCAGATGGACTTGTTCATCGTCGGCAGGGGGGCCGAACATGCGAAGTTGCTGAAACTCGCCCACTTCGGCGTTGTGCTGTACGGAATGAGTGGCACGGTCGGCACGATGACGTTGCTGGCACTGACCGAGTTCGAGCCATCCTCGCACGGCCAGTAGTACACAGGCGCGGGCGTCGCCGCCATCGTGCCGCGATAGAGCGGAGAACGCAACGGCGGCGCGCCGGAGCTCAAACGCCGCAAGGGATCGCTGGCCGTCACCTCGATGTAACGGTCGCTGGTGGTGACGTCCTGCGACGCCGGCCACTCCGGTACTTCGCCGCTGAACCGAACCGAGCGAACCTCGAAGTTGTCGTAAGTGAACACGATCGGCAACGTGTTGGTATTGCCCGTGTTCACCGCCGACCGTACGCCAACTACGCCAGTGGCGTTGATGTTGGCATGGATCGTCGTGTCCGTGCCGACCGTCAGCCATACGTACGGCTCCGTGCCGGACACGGCCCAGATCTTCGCCCGCATGGTGTTGCCCTCCATGCGGGCGCGGACGCGATACTGAGTGTTCGCGGCATAGGTAATGCCGGTCGCCACCGGGCCGGTGATGATCGTCCCGTCCACGTGCATGAGGTACAGCGAGATGGCGCCGCCGACGGCGATGGACACCTTGGCCATCCAGTACTGGCCGGTCGTCGGGTCGCCGCGGAAGATCAGGTTGCAGGGTTCGACCGATGCGCCGGTGATCGAGGCCAGCGCCATCGACCAGGTGCACTGGACGTCGACGTCGGCATAGCTACCGGCGCCGTCCATGGTGGTCTGCCGAAAGGCGGCCGTGGCCGGCACGGAGTGCAAACCGGCGCTTCCGTTGACTGTGACGTCGGTGGCGGCCACGGTGCCACCGAAGCCGAACCACGACCACGCCGCGCCGGAGTCCGACGTCGTCCACGTCGAAGAGCTGGTGCGGGTGAAGGTGTCGTAGGCGGTGCGCAAGGTGAGCTGGAAAGGCGTGTTGCGGCCCAGCTGGCCGTAGTAGGCGCCCACGGGGTTGCGGCTGGAGTAGTTGCCGGAGCGGTTGTCCAGCTGGAAGGAGCACGACGACGTCTGGGCCACAGAGCTGGACGACTCATCGGCCTGCCCGCGGCTGATCGTGGTGTCCTCCCGCTGGTAGACGTCGCCCGTCACGTCCACCCACGTGCCACCGGCACCCAGCGCCAGCTCATACTTGACGTCCAGGCCGACCGCCGGAAATGTCGCCACCACGTTGGCGTTCCCCTCTCTCGAACCTCGTCGTCAGCTGATGGCCGGAGGCGGACCCTGCGGCGGAATGCCAGCCGACAGCGGCGACGGATCGGTCGGCGCGGCTGCAGGCGGCGCCGGAGGCGCGGTGGCCACGACGGTCGTCACGGTCGCCAGCGAGGTCAGCACCGACAGCACCGTGGCGCCAGCCGCCACGTCCAGCGCCGTCGTCCAGTCGACGTGCAGCAGGCCGGTACCGACCGACAGGGCGGCCACCAGCGACTGGGCGAAGGTCTTGAGGGCGCGCTCGAACGTGCCGGCCCAGAATGCCTTGGTGAACATGGTTGTCATCCTCTCATCCGATCATCAGCGGAAGAATGAAGCCCGTACCGCTGGTCAGGTCAGTGGCCGGATTGAACGAGCTGGGCCACGCCGTGTAGCCGCCACCCTTGTACCTGGCGAAGAAATCGCCAAACGTGCCGGTGCTGGCCAGATTGACGAAACCGAACTCCGGCGCGACCGAGTAACCACGACACGATACGGCCATCCAGAAGGTGGTGTCCGCCGACGGCGTGGCGATACCGGTGACGGCCTTCGAGACCACGCCGGTGGTTTCCCACATTAGATCATCGGACGCGCTTGACCACAGCAGCGACGAAGCGCTGGCATTCCAGATGGCGAAGCCGTTGTTGCCGGTGATGTTGTGGGTGGCCGTAGCGGCCGACCGCAGGGCCTTCGCGAAGGCCAGCGGCGCACCAGCGCGCACGATCACCTGGCCGAACCACGCTTCATTGTTGATCGTCGATTTTGCGTTGATCGAACTCAATGGCACGTTGGAACTGTGCGCACCGAACGGCGTCAGGTAGCGATCGGCGGGCGCCGCCTGAAGCGAGGTGTCCGCCAGCGACAGCGAGGTCTGCACGGAGCTGGCCAGCTGGGTCTTGAGCAGTCCGGCGTTGCTGGCCACCTTGACTGTCGGGTCGGTCGCCGTCCCGCTGATGGTGATCGTACTGTCGCCGGCCGTCACCGACGATACGGCCGTCCCGCCGGAGCTGGCCGGCAACTGGCTGCTGGGAACCTTGCCGTCGTTGCCCAAGGTGGCCACACCGCCGACGGCCGCCTTCTGCGCCAACGGCACGTAGAGGTTGGGTGATCCAATCGCCACGTTGGTAGGCACTAGCGCGTCGAAGGTGGTCGGATTCGGTGTGTGTGGCACCTGGACGGTCACGGGGTCCGACATCACGCCGTTGTCGTTGACCGTGAAGGTGTACGCCCAGTTGAGTGGACTGATCTGAGCCTGGTCGGTGGCGATGACCGCCACCGACCAGACGCCAGAGGAGTTCGCCACCGCGGTGAACACGCGCGGAATGATCGCCGCGTGTGAGGTGGTGTCAGTCAGCCACAGCGGCATCGAGAAGGCCACCACGGCGCCGGCCGCCGCAGAGCCGTCGGCGCGCACGGCGGTGCCGGTAACTGTGGTGGTGACGACGTCGCCGGGCAATCCCATGGGTCAGCTCGCAACCTGGATGGTGGTCTGGCCTACCGCGGTCTCCGTGGCCGTCCACTTGGACGGGAACGGCGGGACGTTCAGTGTCGCGTTGTCGATGGTGACCGACGCGCCAGCCGCCAGCTTGTCCTGGATGGCGTTCCACCGGTTGTTCATCGCACGCAGTTCGTCTTCACGGGCGCCGGTCAGCTTGCCGACGGGCAGCCCGTTGTAGGTGGCGCCGTCGGTCAGCTGACGCTGTGTGTCCTCGATGCGGCCGGAGGCCAGGTCCACCCACACCAGCCAATTGCCCTGCGTCAGAAACGGAACGCTCATGTCGTCACTCTCCCTGTTCGTGATGTTCAGCGGTGCGGCGCCCATCCAGCCGTCAACGACGACGGACAGGTCGTAGTGGCCGCCGGAGCCGACGCCACCAGGTCCATAGGTCGGGTCGGCGTACTGATGGAACACGCTCGTAATGCCGTTCAGCGTCTGCTGGACGGCTCCGGCGCCCGGGTAGGCGGCCACCCCATAGTCAGGGTGTGCGACGCCGGCAGCGTTGAATGCAGCCTGCAATGCGCCCCACTCGGCCAGGCCGACATAGACGCAGACGGTCCGATCGCCGCGGGCTCGCTTGGCCTGCACCCACTGAACGGCCTGTGCCGCGGTGGCGTCGCCAGTCTCCCGGTCCAACACATCGGCATCCAAGGTGCTGGAGAAGACGGCGCACCGGACGTGCACGGAGTTCGGAAACCGTGCCCAGGCCGACGCCGTCCACGCGCTGGGCGCGGTGCCGTTCGGTCCGAACGCGCCATCGACGTAGCCCAGCACGTAGCCCCAGGGCTGGCCGGTGGCCGGATCGTTGACGGGGATGTCGGTCGGCGTGATCGAGTCGACCATGCGTTTGTTCATCGGAGTTCCCCTTCCTTGCGCGCGTCGCGCTTCTCCTGCACCAGCAACACCAGTAGGTAGACCTGGAGCAGGGCAGACACCACGTTGGACGCAGGCCCAGGAAACGCCACGGGCGGATGGCTGCTAGTCACGATCAGGGTGATGATGCCGCCGACCCAGCGCACCGCGAGCAATCCGGTCAAGGTGAGGATGAACCGGCGTGCCCTGGCTGTGCCCGGCTCTTCCAGTGGCGGCCGGTGACGCCAGATCTGGATCCATCCCAGATAGAGCACGAAGAAGGCGGTGGCGGTACCCAGGCCGACCAGGTAGGCCACCCACGCCACCATGACACTGACGTCCATTTCACACCCCTCGCGGTCTCATGGCCGCTTGCCACGTCTCGGCGAAGTGGTTGCGCCGGCCGATCGCCTCCGCACGCTTGCCAACCTCGTCGGCCCGGATGGCGCGCACGTTCTCCACGCGCAAGGCGTCGGTGGCCTCACGCACCGCCTTAACCGCTTCAGGGTCTGGCGTGCGCGGCCGGTGGAGCAGCCAGTCCAACACCTTGCCCATGATCAATCCCCTCGTTCAATCGGCACTCGCTGAGACTGCGACTCGGCCAGCTGGGTGAAGCTCTCCACCACCTTGACCGCCTGCTCCGCCGCGGGCAACATCCGCGTGACGCTGGCCGAGGCCCGGTCAGAGCGTTCCCGCTCCAGCTCCGCGGCGCGCCGCCAGTAGTCCCGGTCCTTCTCCATGGATCTCAACCGGCCGCGGGTGGCCAGTCTGTCGGTGGCCATGAAGTAGACCAGTCCCAGGACCAGAACCACGGCGACCGCCCAGCCGTTGCCCACCAATATGGGCAGTACTTGCGCCCAATCCATCAGTTCCTCCCCAGCACGGCCTGCACATTGCCGCCTTGCGTCCGGATCGCCTTGCGCAGCAAGTACAGCATGGCCTGGCTGGCGGGGTCACTGGCCGCATCGATGACCAACCGCACCTCGGCCACGCTGCCGGCCTGTCCGTTCATGGCGTTGCTGAGCTGGCGTGCGGAGTCGGCGGCCGAGGAGACTCGCGTGCCCACCGGTGCCTGCACGAGCGACGGCGCGGCCACCACAGACGTGCGTCCCATGTAGCTGATGGCCTCCGGCCCGCGTTCGCCCATCCAGGTACCGGAGTTGCCGATGGTGCGGCCGGCCGCAGCGGACCCCACCACCTTGCCGGACTCGCCGCGGCCCGCCGACGCCAGACCACCCACTGCGCCGTTGGCATAGACCATGATGCCGATTTGCCGACCGTTGTTCATCTGGATGAACGAGTTGATAGCCCCCTGGGCCTGGCTGGTGTCGGCGTGCAGGTAGGTGGTGATCTGACCGGGCATAGCGTTGTAGGTGGTCAACAGGCCGTCGGCCGCCTGCTTGCTGCCGACGGCGGGCGCGATCGTGGCGGACAGCTGTCCGGCCATCGTTCCCAGCTTGGCGTTGATCTGGTCCTGCGGCACGCCGGCATCGGCGGCCGCCTGGGCGTAGGCGGCCATGGAAGCTCGCCCGTCTTCGATGGCCTGGCGGACCGTACGGCCGGCGTCGGACATGGAGTTCAAACCGCCGGTGGCGTCGAAGACGGCACCCTTCATCTGGGCGGCGCCCTGCGTGAAGGTGTCGAGGTTCGCGCCAAACTGGTCCATGGCGTCATCGGCCTTCTGGAGTCCCTGGTCCGACATCAGTGCCAGGGTGTCCTGAAGTGCCTTGACTTTCTGGTCAGCACTGGCGGTGTTGTCTTTGAGCACCAACATGTCCGCCGCCAGCTGAGCAGTGTTGGACGTGGCGTTCTGGGCGCTGGAGTCATAGGTCTTGACCGAGCCGATGAACTGGTCCGTGGTCATACCGGACAGACCGACCGCGGTGGCGTACTTGTTGTAGGAGTCCAGCGCCGTCCTGATCGAGGTGTTGGCGTCGTCGATCGCCTGGCTCTGCTGCTGCTGGCCCAGCCCGTTGGCGGAGAGGCCGGTGGCGCCAGCTTCCAGGACGTCGTTGTAGTCGTTCTGGCTCTTTGCCAGGTCGTCCAGCTTCTGCCGGCCGTCGATCACTTGTTGTTGCCACGTGGCGATTTTCTCGCGCGCACTGGCCGCCGCGCCTCCGCCAGTCTCCAGCCCCTTGGCGACATCCTCACCCGCCGACACGGCATCCCGTTCGTGCTGAGTGAAAGCCTCCATGATCAAGCTCACGCCGGTCAGGGCCACGCCGATGAACGGCAGCGCCTTGCCGAACTTATCGACCCATCCGGCCGCCTTCGAGGTGGCCGTAGCGTAGGCCGTGCCCTCGTCGCCCGCCTCTCGCAATGACTTCGCCATGTTGCTGACCGGGCCGGACATCATGCCGAAGAGCTTGGCGTTGGTGGCGGCCGAGATCAGACCGCCGGTCAACGCACCCAGCGGGGCGCCGCCCGCGCCGACCAGATCAAAGAAGCCCTGGATGATCTTCAGGTCGCCACCGATGGCGTTGCCCAACGTCGGGAACGCCCCGTTGCCCAGTGACAACACGGCACCGCTGATCGAGTTCACCGCGCCGATGAGTTCGCTACCATGCTGGGCGAAGTCGGTCGCCAGCTGACCGACCAGGCCGCCCGTCAGTGTGACGACACCCTGAACCACGCCACCGATGTGCTGGAAGTCGGCGCCGATCGCCGCGGAGTGGTCGCCCGCGGTGGAGGCCAGTGTGCCAATGTCGGTGCCGACACTGCCCAGCAGTTCCTTGATACCCAGCCAGACCGGACCCATGGAGTGCGCGGCCGAGTTGACCCCGGGGATGGCGTTGAACGCCAGGTCGGACAGGCCGGTGGCCAGGATCTTGATACCTGGCCCGGTCGCCTTCAGGTCGTCTTCGATCATCGGCGCGAGGTGGCCGAACTGCTGGCGCATGTAGTCGATCGAGGCGGAGACCGGTGCCTGAAGATCGTGACCCCACGCGGCGAAGTCCGCGCTGGTGGTGCTGGTCAGGTTGGCGAAGGTCGTCTTCACCTTGTCGGTCTGCGCCGCGGCGAGGATGCCCAGCCCAGCCAGGCCCAGGGCGAAGCCACCGGCGAGTGCGGCGCCCGCCACCGCGCCAGCTGGCGACAGTCCCGCCTCGATGCCTAGGGCGATAAGGGCGCCCTTGCCGTTGGTCTCGCTCTTGGCGGACTCTACGACGTTCTTCCCGACCTGCTGACCGGTCTTCTTACCGGCGTTGTTCGCCTTGCCGTCGAACGAGTCGGAGAACTCGCGACCCAGCTCTTCGGCGGCCGGACGCAGGCCTGCACGGGCATTGAGGTAGACCCGTTCGGCGAACCCCTTGCCGGCCTTCTTCGCTCCTTCGTTGAACGCCAGGGCGAACTCCTCGCCCAGCCGCAGGCCGGTTTCCTTGACGTCGCCCTTGATGCCGTCCTGAAGCGACGTGGCGAAGTCCTTGCCGACGTCCTTGGCGCCACCCTTGGACGACCGGGTCAGGCCCTTGTTGAACTCCTCGCCGGCCTTGTCGCCCACCTGGGCGGCCTTGGCCTTGACGGAGTTCTCCAAGTTGCGACTGAAGTCGTTGCCCGCCTGAAGACCCATCGAGGCGAAGTCACGGCGAACCGCGTCGCGCGTCGTCTTCGTGTCGTTCGTGGACGTCACGCGGATACGAACGTCGTTGCCCACCGGGACTCACCTCCTATGTCTCGCCCGCCTCGATCAGTGTCATCACGTGGCGCATGGCGCCGGTCGGGTACGTCTTCAGTTCTGCGTACGAACAGTTGAGCACCTGACATGCGGTGCGTATCAGCCTGGCGTGCGTCAACTCGCCAGGGACTGCGGTTGGTTCATGATCTCCATCGGAATCGAACTCTCGTCGAAGTCGGTAGTCTCGGTACCGGTGGAGGGCTGCCCTAAAGGGGCGCTCAAACCGAACACCCCTCGCAACCATGCCGTCGCCGCCAGCTTGGCGAACTCCCTGTCCAGCGACAACAGACCCTTGGCGGTGATGGGCACCGATTCGCCCTTGCGCGTCAAGTTCCACGACTGGATGTGGTCGGCGAAGATGGCGAACAGACGTCGAAGTTCCCTGTCCGCTTCCTCGTCGTTGTGGATGCGGTTGGCGAAAGCCTGGGGAGTGAGAACCCAATCCAGCGTCAGGGCTTCCAGGTGCTGCTCCATCGACCCGGCGCGGCACACGATCTCTGCGCCGGGTCGATCATCGAACTCCAACGTGTAGGTGGTGTCCTCCACCTCGTAGCCCATAGTGATGTTCCCCTCTCCGTCTACTTAGGACCAGGTAGGCACGGTGCCATCGGCCAGCACCAGCGGACAGGCGAAGGTGAACTCACCGGACGCCGCGCGCTTGAGCGGGTAGTCAGTGAGCAACGTTTCGCAGTTGAGCGACTTGCCCTGAATGGTGGAGTTGAATGTCCGCACCTGGTTGGAGCTGGACGCCGTCGACAGGACCGGGTGGGACTTCGCCGGGTTGAACACGCCGTTGAGTGTGGCGGAGAAGTCGGCCAGGAGCAGGATGCGCTCGAAGGCGCTCTTGTCCACGCCGGTCACATCCTGCACGGCGCGCGGAGTCGCCATGTCCAGATCCGTCACGTCGTTCTTGACGTCGGTCAGCGTGCCGACGCCGTCGTCCAGGGAAAGGGTGGTCCACCCGAGACCGGAGACCTTCGCCATGGTCGTTCACTTCCTTTCGGTCTGCCGGCCTATTCGGCCGCTCGTGCCAGCTTTTCCTGATGGCTGGCGAAGTCGTCAACGAAGGCGCTACCGCTGCTGTGCACCAGCACCGGCTTCACCTTGCCCGTGTTCGGATCGCGATCGCCGATGTAGTGCCGGTGATCGCCGCGCAGGATGAGGTACTGCGGCTCTTCCTGACGATCCACGATGGTGTGCGGCGAGGTGAAGCACCGCTGCCCCGGCGTGAAGGTGTAGATCCACAGACCGTCCGGCGTCGCTTCCTTCGTGAAGTGGCGACCGGAGTCGCCGGAGTCGAAGTAGTGCATGGCCGCCGCGTGCTTCTCGTCGGTCGGGTTGAGCACGGTGCGCCAGCCGTTCCAAAACGCCGGACACACCTGGATGCCGTCCACGACTTCGTGGCACGACGCCTCACGCGTGGCGTGATGCACGCCGTAGGTCTTGCGCAGATGGGGCGGCAACTGCGGACTGAGATTCGTGACGGACATGATTTCCCCTCATGTTCCTAGAAAGCGGCCGCGGACAGGTTGCGGACGAACACGACGGCGAACACCAGGTTGGTGAAGCCGGCCGACGTCGTCGTGGTGACCTTGACGTACTGGCGCACCGTGGCGGTCCCCGATGCCGACTGGAGTCGTTGCGTGCCCGGCGTCGTCGAGGTGATGGCGGTGAACGCCGCCCCGGTCAGGTCGGCGAAGCTGGAGTTGTCGGCGGAGTCCTGGACCTTCACCGTGGCGTCGGTACCGGCAAAGGCGAACACCTGAAGGTATGCCTGCCAGCCGAACGACGTGGACACGGTGGTCTGGTCGTAGCTCGTGCCGGCCGTCGCGCCGGAGTCGGTGCGCTTGCCCGCGGTGAGCAGCTTTCCCCACTCGCCGCCGTAGCCGTTGGCCTGAGCCGACACGCCGAAGGTGAACTCGCCGGAGTCGGCCCGCTTCGGGTCGTAGTTCACCTGCTTACCGACAATGCAGTACGTCTCCGCGCCGATCGATACCGGCGAGGCTACGAAACAGTTCAGGACGTCGGTCGTCGGCAAGGTGGAGTAGACCGCGTGCTCCTGAATGCTGCTCACGTTCTCGGGGTTGAACCACGCCGTCACCTCCAATGCGCCGTCCTTCTTGCCCTGAGTGCGCTCCATGGCGCTCTTGTCGATGCCGGTCGTGTCCAGTGTGGCCACCGGGCTAGCGACGGTGCCCAGCTCGATGATGTCGCCGGAGATGTCGTAACCGGCGACGTAGAGGCGCTGACCGAGTCCGCTCTGCTTGCCCATGAATCACAACCCCGCTGCCGCGCATACGGCGTCCGCCCCGGCGCACCATGCGTTGGGGATGGTCTGGTCTGGACGTGCGCGCAACTCGTCCCAGGTGGGCAACTGGTCGCCGTTGAACGCCTTGCCACCGACAACTCGAACGTAAGCCTCATAGTTGATCCGACCCCAGAAGTCGGAAGCACGCTCTCCGTCCATCACTCCACCTCGTCGTATTCGTCGTTCAGCACCAGCGGCAGGTTGATCACGCCCACCCTAAACAGGGTTCCGTCGCTATTCAGATAGCCGGGCGTCATGGTCAGCGCGCCGGCGCCGTACGCGCTGAAGACGTCGACACAGCGCACCAAGCCCGTTCCAGTGTGGTCGATCAGTCGGAAGTTGCTGATGTAGGCATCAAAAAGCACGCCAGTGGCGCGCAAGAGCTTGCGGTCGATGTCGTTATTGCTCTGCCCCTTGGGCGCGATGGCCAGCAGCTGAATACGGACGTTGAAATTGATCACGAACGCGGCCGAGGCCAGGCCGGAGGCGTTGGCCGCCGGTCGCACGGGGCCGGCATAGCTGAAGCAGTGCACGCCGCGGCCCGGCGCGTTCAACGGCTCGTGGCCGTCCACGATGTCGAAGGTGCCCAGTTTCTTGGGGATGCCGCGCACCATGGGCAGCACCTTGTCCATCGCCAGCATCGCGTCAGGCACCGGCGTTCACCTTCTCCACGAAGCGGTTGACGGCGCCGCGCGCCAGCTCGCCCGTCTTCGCCTGCACCTGGGCGGTGGCACGGCGGGCCGACCAGTAGCCGGGGAAGCGAGTGCGCGGGGAGTTGCGACTCCCGTCGCCTTCCAGCCAGTGACCGTAAATGACGCCCAGGTCGGTGACGATCGCTTCGCTGGCCGAGGTGCGCATGGTGATGTGCGACTCGTAGAAGCCGGTGGGGTGCCGCAGCGAGGTGTCCAGGTTCCGGTGCCACTCGGCCATGGCCTGTTGCGCCACGTCGTGTTCGATGCCGCGATCCATCTCGTCGGCGTAGGCGTCAAGACGGCTGTCGAAGTACGGGCCGAAGAACTCCACGGTGGCGGCCATCAGATGGCCCTGGCGCGGCCGTAGCGCCCGTGAGCGCTCATTGCCTGGTCCCGGATGTCGGTCGGGCCGGTCTCGGCCACCGCGACGCCTCGGGCGCCCGAGGCGGCCGGTCGCGTCC
>Ga0070711_100001598_pt1 | contig 12486 bp, 9 predicted proteins | sample LARL53metaG_FD_65452 | JGI IMG/M metagenome (GOLD analysis project Ga0070711, IMG submission 65452) | Corn, switchgrass and miscanthus rhizosphere microbial communities from Kellogg Biological Station, Michigan, USA - LAR L5-3 metaG | ecosystem: Host-associated > Plants > Roots > Rhizosphere ... | reverse complement strand
GTGGGCAGTGACTAGAGTTGATCCGAAACCTACGAGGGGCGAACATTGTTCTCGAACTCCCCAAGTGACGTCATTACCTCGGTTACTCTCCGTAATACCACCTCAGGACCGTTGTGCACCGCTGGCCTTGAGCACATACTGAATGTGCATGAGGGAATTACAAGTGCGATCAAGGCGACCAGGAATGTTAGGTTCAGGTACAGACGGCTTATCGTGGTTGCTCACAAGCACCCTAAGCCTCATCGTTATTGTTTGTTTGGTACCGGTCGCCCACCATGTCCGCGTCTCGTCTTCGAATAGCGGTCAGTTGCTTTCCTCTTTGCCTGGCAAAGCCATGTGGCAAAGCTTCTTGCGGAGTGGACGAAAGGAACCCTCATCCGTAGAAGATGCAGTTCTTGCCACGGTGCAGGTCTCGCCGTCTTTCCGGCGATAACTAGACAATCACGACGCTAGTCCTCAAAATATGCGACCGAGACCCCGGGGGAGATAACGGGAGCCCCGGCGGTTCGCACATGCATTTACTTGGACTCTGAATCAACCGCGATTCCCCATGCCTTCAGCAACCATTCCGGGACGTAGCAACGATTTCTGTTGTTCTCGCACCATTTACGTAGTTCCGAGGAAGCTGTGCACGTTTCTTTCGTAAGGCCTAACCTTTCAACTTGCATTTCAAACTCAGTGGGGGAATCAAAAACAGGCTTAGGCCGAAGCGCACCACCCCAATTCGGATTTCCGCGTTTTCGAGGCACAAAGAAAAGTTGCTACACGTATGATAACGATTCGGCGGTTACAATGTCGGGCCAGTTGCGATATTGTGAATTTGCGTGTGAGAGCTGTTTTGTTGGCTATGTAAAAAGGACCATAAGACCTATGCGCAAGCGAATACTCACGGCCACCTCCAAATCCACCCTACGAATCGAACCCGCCTGGCTCGATTTGGACAATCTGGCTACGGTCGAGGTCACGTCAGAAAACAAGGATCATCCTGTCGAGTCCGCGCTGCTATTAAGCGGTATGGGAGGATGGCGTGCCGCTCAGCCGGGATCACAGATTATCCGGCTCCTTTTCGACCAGCCGCGAAAAATAAAGCGTATATGGTTGATTTTCGAGGAGACAGAGATCGCGCGTACCCAAGAGTTTGTTCTGCGATGGTCTTCTGACTTGGGCAATTCGTTCCGAGAAATTGTTCGTCAGCAGTGGAATTTCAGTGAGCCTGACGCAATACGGGAAGCGGAGGATTACTTGGTTGATCTCTCTAATGTGACCGTATTGGAATTGGAAATCATCCCCGACAAGGACGGTGGCGATGCGCAAGCGTCGCTCGAGAGCTTACGTGTCGCCTGATGTACCGAAATCTTCGTGTGCGGGGCTAGCAGACTGCTGAAAGGCCTTACACTTCAACTGCCAGTGCGAATAAGAGGACTCGTTTATCAAGCTTAATAGTGGCGGCCCGCTATCGCCGCGTCCTCCGCCGCATAGTCAAACTGCGCCAGTGACGAATCGGCCGGCGGGGTCTCCCGCTCCCAGCGTATCGTCCGTCGGATCGCGTCCTCAATCGGTACCGGCTCCTCGTACCCCAGCTCGTGGCGAATACGTACCGAACTCGCATTCCAGTGCTGCCCTGCGTTGCCGGGTTTTAGCAAGTGGGGCGGCGTACGTTCCACCGGCAGGACCACGAACTCCCCTTTCCACCGCATCTCGCTGGCGATTTTTTGTGCCCATTCCAGTTCGCTGAACGATGGTTCCTCGCACACGTTATAGATACGTCGCTCTGCGCGATCATCTGTGGCAGCCAGCGCAATGGCTGCCGCCACGTTCTCGACGTAGCCCCGCGGCGAGCGCCAAGCGGCCAGCGGCTCGGCAAAAATGATGTGGTCTCGTCCGTCGGCGATGCGCTTCACCACGGGATAAAAACGATGTAGCCGATCGCCGGGTCCATACACCATGGGCAGCCGGAGCACCGTGCCCGGAAGTTCACGGTCGTTCATGAGGGTGCGCTCCGCCGGGATTTTGTCGTAGTCGTCCGTCACCCAGGGAAAAACCTTGCGCAAAAGCTGCATGCTCTCTGGTGGGTAAGGATGCAAACTGCGCCGCAGCTCCGACTCTTCCGTAAGCGGCACCTCCTGCAGCGGACCACTTTCCATGCCCTGCGAAACCGCTATCGCGCGGTACACGTCGATGCTGCTCAACATGACCACGCGTCGAGCCGCGCCACGGAAGATGTTCATCAGCTCTTTCGCCTGCGGACCCGAACTGATGACCAGGTCAATCACAACATCGGGAGCAAAGCGCTTCAGTTCCTGAGCGCTGGCGTTGAGTTGATGACGGTCGCCCCGAATCTCTTCCACGCCAGAAGGCGGGGCCGTCGTGCCGCGGTGAAAAACCGCCAACGTGTGCCCTTGCTGCTTCAGCACGGCCACGGCGAACCGCCCGATGAATCCATTTCCGCCGATTAGAAGAATGCGCATAAGAAAGTAAATAATCACAAGGAATCGCACCTTGTACCAGAACATTCTCTTGTTTCCACAACCGTAGCTGTTAAGAAAGAAGAGATGCATGTTGGGGAAACTCACACGTAACCTCCGGGCACTCACGGACTGCCGATGGGGGGCTCCCCCTGTTTTGATCAACTGACTAGTGAGATGCTCCCGCCGAAATTGCTCGCTCCCCCGTGACAACAGCCCCGAGGTGTTAACAACGATGCGAAGAAGGACGAGTCGCTCCTTCCAGCCGCAACCGCCTCGGTGGCGAAGGGCCACCCAGAAACCCTTGGTTCGAACGGTTACTTATCCTTTCTGGCCTTTGCCTCCCCTTACATTTGGGCAACCTGGTGAGCGCCGTGCCGAGGCCAACAATTCTTGAGATACCGCCCCAACTGCTCGGCCTTCATTGACTTGGACACGCGTCCGCCATAGCATTCTTGCGCATGATCGGCCAGACCATCTCGCACTATCGCATTGTCGAGAAGTTGGGCGGTGGGGGTATGGGCGTGGTGTACAAGGCCGAGGACATTGAGTTGGGCCGGATGGTGGCTCTCAAATTCCTCCCCGAGTTGGTCGCCAAAAACCCCACGGTCTTGGAACGGTTCCGCTGGGAAGCACGGGCCGCCTCCGGCCTCAATCATCCCAACATCTGCGTGATTTACGAAATCGGCGAGGCGCATGACCAGCGCTTTATCGCTATGGAGTATCTGGATGGCACGACTTTGCGGCAACGCATTGCCGACCACCCATTGCCATTTCCACTGTTGCTTGACTTGGGAATAGAGATCGCCGATGCGCTCGATACCGCCCATTCGCACGGCATCATTCATCGCGATATCAAGCCGGCAAATATTTTCGTCACCCAACGCGGCCACGCCAAGATTCTGGATTTCGGTCTGGCAAAGTTCACCGTGAGCGACGAACCCAGTATTAGTGGGAACACCTTCGGGGACACGCAGTCTGTGGGGAGTCCCAATCGCCCAGGACCCGCTCTGGGAACCATCTCTTACATGTCGCCGGAGCAGGCGCTGGGCCAGCCGTTGGGTTCTCGCTCGGACCTGTTTTCTTTTGGGATCGTACTCTATGAAATGGCCACGGGAGTTCTGCCCTTCCAGGGACAGACCCCGGCTGCGTTTTTCGACTCGCTGATCCATCAGACGCCGGAGTGGCCTCTGCGTTTTAATCCAGCAACCCCTCTCGAACTCGAACGCATTGTCCGAAAGGCTCTCGAGAAAGATCCAGCGCAGCGCTACGCGAGCGCGGCCGATATGCGGACCGATCTGCAAAACCTCCGCCGCGAAACAGAATCAGGGCGAGGCCTCGTCACCAGGTCAGCCGCGAGCCCGGGACCGGATTCGAAAGAGAGAATTCGTTCTGCCCTGGCTACGGCGGTTACTACTCCGGTCCGGGCTCCGTTGATGCCGAGAAGGAAAGCCGTCATCTGGGGAGGTTTCATCGTCGTTGGGGTCCTTGCGATCCTGGCCGCGGTCCGGTTCTTGCAATTGCCGCCATCCCCTCCCCGGGTTGTTGCGTCGGTTCAAGTTACGAATGATGGTTTGCCAAAAAGGTCTCTTGTAAGCGATGGCGTTCGGCTTTACTTTTCGGAATATGTGGGTGGTCATTCGGTGCTGATGCAAGTCTCAACCTCTGGCGGGGACACTGCATCACTTCCCAACCCGTTACCGAGCGCCGACATTTATGACATTTTGCCCGGCCGCTCGGAACTTCTCTTACGGACAGGTGAGGTAGGCGTGGAACCCGAATCTGCACTTTGGGTTTTGCCGGTTCCGGGAGGGTCACCACGCCGGGTGGGCGACATCGTTGCACATACCGCCACTTGGACCCCCGACGGACGTCATATTATTTACGGCAACGGTTCAACCTTGTACGTTTGCAATGTGGACGGAACTGAGTCGCGCAAGCTGGTGACGGTCGCGGGCGTGCCCTTCGGACTGAGAGTTTCACGCGACGGCAGTCTCTTGCGATTCAGTGTAGAGGACCCGGCTCAACATACGTCCTCGCTTTGGGAGGTTGCAGTGGACGGACACGGGCTTCATTCTTTGCTCCCGGAATGGAACAAGCCCCCCGGGGAATCCGCTCCCACGTGGACACCCGATGCAAAATATTTCTTCTTTCAATCCGCTCGTGCCAATGGTCAGGAAATCTGGGCCATCCGGGAACGCAAGTCGATTATGAGCAGGGCTGCTTCAGTGCCGCTGCAGCTCACAGCCGGGCCGCTGGCTTTTAGCAATCCGGTCAGCGGAGAGAGCGGACGCCTGTTTGTGATCGGCCGGAAGCGTCGATTTGACCTGGTCCGATATGCGGGAAAATCACAACAATTCTCAACTTACCTGCCTGGGATTTCCGCGGGTGAAGCCGAGATCTCTCGCGATGGACAATGGATTACCTATGTTGCGCACCCGGAGCATACGCTCTGGCGCAGCAAGCTGGATGGAAGCTCGCGCCTGCAACTCACCTTCGTGCCACTGGAAGCCCACCTGCCGCGGTGGTCACCGGACGGAACACGAATCGCCTTTATGGGGCTCCGGCCGGGAAAACCGTGGAAGATTTTTGTGGTCTCCGCCCAGGGAGGCACACCGCAGGAGTTAACCTCTGAAGGCCGAAATGAAGGCGACCCTACCTGGACACCTCAGGGACAATCCATCATCTTTGGAGCCATGCCGTGGTTGGAGTATGGGACATCGTCGGGTCCGAACATAAGAGTTGCTGACTTGCAGACTGCTAGCATTTCCGATGTTCCCGGTTCGGAAAGCTTATTCAGCCCTCGTTGTTCTCCGGATGGGCGATATATCGCAGCCCTCTCCGCCGACTCGACCAGACTCATGCTCTACGATTTCAAGACGCAGAAGTGGTCCCAACTAACCCAAGGTCTGTTTGCCTTTGAGAACTGGTCGCTTGACGGAAAGTATCTATATGCGGAGAGCTATCTCGACAAAAGCGACGACTTCGTTCGCGTAAGTATTGCGGACCGGAAAGTAGAACGTCTTTTTAGTCTCAAGGCACTGCCGCGAGGTTTCGATCCCTGGGAATCATGGGTAGGCTTGGGACCGGACGACACGCCGCTTCTGATGCGCGATAAAAGCACGCAGGAAATATACCGCCTCGACGTGGACCTTCCCTAGCCCCTGCGGGTGGTGGCAATTTCGTCACCTCTGAAAACGCCAATCCCGACATTCCACGACCTCAACAAACAGGTGGCAGCACCGGCTGAACTCGCAACTCGATCGAAGCAATAGTGTCGAGGTCTTGGTTCTTAAGAACGTTAGCGCGTACGCTGAAGGTTGAACAGTACGTGGGGATCGTTCGCCGAAGCGCGACCCGCCCAAATCCATGCGTATCGGCTAAGCAGCGCTCCGAGTAAGAAACAAAGGGCTGCCGCATAACGACCCTTATGAGAGGACCCGAAGATTGCGCGCAGCAAGAGCGCTAACGGACCTTCCAGAAGTCCGGCGATGCGGAGTGTCTTTCCCGATCGGCCATGGTGCAGAGGCGCATCAACGGGCCGCTTGCGCACTTCCAAAAAGATCTCTATCAAAGTCTCTATCCCGGACGCTACAAACCCAAGGATCTGGGTCGCAAGTACCAAGAAACCCATCAGCTCGAGAATTGCCGCTGAGCCGCCGAGGCCGGACGTCAGAAAATGAGTGGGAAGCAGCTCCCGATTTTCAGACCATACCGGGATCGCTGTGGCTCCGATCAATACACCGGTGTAGCTGGCAAGGAGCAGCCCAGTGATTGCCGCCGCTCCCTCTAACAACCAAAGCAACGAAATCAACAATGGATTTGCAAAACCTCGCAGACCCAGCTCGAAGCAGAGCACAGCGAGAAACGAAAAATTCGAAAAGGCCACCAGGATCCAGGCTCCCATCGACATCGCCGATCGGAGTTTGAACACGCGCAACATGTTCAAAAAGCGAACAGGTCTGCCAAGATCGGCGATCAAGAGAATTGGACAAATTGAAGCACCGACGAGTGCAATCCAGAGGCAGGACCGAATGAGTGCGGGATCGCTGCGGAAAAGCTGCGCGACGAATCCAATGCAGGCAGACACTCCGGAGATGCCGCCTAGGAAGAAATACAGCGGCACTTGCCAGGTCCAGACGGGAGCCTTGAGGACGGGCAAACCGTAGTAGCTCTCTCCCGACTGAAGCCCGTCTGCTGGACCACTCTGGCGGGCAGCCTCTCGGATTTCGTCGAGGCGCTTTTCGGTGGCTTTTGGTTTTGAGGGTGATTTCATATGCCGCGCTGATCGCAAACTACCTGTTGGCTTAAAGGACCTATACAGATCAAAATGCAAACGCAGCACAAACAATTGCAAAAAGAATGACAGCGGAAAGAAGGGCCGAAGTCCAGGCGCTCCTCAGGAATGCCGTGGGTACTTCAGGAGCCGGGGGAAGATTGTAGGCTTCCGGTTCTCCCAAAATCACAAAGGAGGCGTGAATTCCCCCGACGCTGGTTTCCTGTGGATCATAAATACGCGCATCTGTATATCCGCGTTCGTGGAGTTCCTGCACACGATTCTTTCCGCGCTCCTTAAGCTCGTCCAAATCGCCGAACTGAATGGACTGCGTAGGACAAGCTTTCGCGCAGGCCGGGATGAGTCCGGCTTTTTGCCGGTCGTAGCAGAATGTACATTTGAAGGCGCGCCCATCATCCAGACGTTTGTCGATCACTCCGAACGGGCAGGACACGACACAGTATCCGCATCCGTTACACACATCCGGCTGCACGAACACCGAACCGACTTCCGTTCGCACAATCGAGCCTGTTGGACATGCCTCTAGGCATCCTGCGTTCGCGCAATGCTTGCAAACGTCGGAGAGAAAAATCCATCGGAAGGGATCTTTCGTGTCCGCGATCTGAGGTCCGGCAACTGCGGGCTGTTCGATAAAAAGTACGTGCCGCCAGGTCGAACCCCCTAGGCTCTTGGTGTTGTCGTAGGAAAGCCCGCTCCATACCAGCCCATCCTCGGGAACTTCATTCCATTCTTTGCACGCGACCTCGCAGGCTTTGCACCCGATACACACGGTCGCATCGGTTAAAAAAGCAGTACGCCCCATCAGAGCTTATCCCTTCTCCGGACGCAGGTCGCGGATTGCTTGCAGGTTGGTCTCGCGTCTTCCGCGAAGCACATTGCATAGCAGCCCCTTCGTTTCCATAATCCGCACATTCGGCTCCTCCGAAATGGCGACCAGATCGTTGCCGATGTCGCCCTTCACAAGTCCAGAGTAACCCCAATGAAATGGAAGACCCACCTGGTGTAAAGATTTGCCTTCAATGGTCAGCATCTGCATTCTCGGTGTAGCGAGTGCATGCGCTTCGATGGCTCCGCGTGCCGTTACGATGGTGACCCATTCGCCGGGCGTGATTGACAACCGCTCCGCCAACTCAACAGAAATCTCGCAGAATATCTCCGGCTGAAGTTCCGCGAGGTGCGATAGAGTGCGCGACATCCCGCCGGCGGTATGATGCTCCGTGAGCCGATAGGTCGTCAAAACGAACGGAAACTTTCGGTCCGGCGAAGTTGCATATTCATTCCCAGGGCGTGTCTTTCTTTCTCCCACCGGATTCGACTGCCGTTCTGGGTACATCGGATTTCGAACTGGCGATTCAAGTGGCTCGTAATGCGTCGGGAGCGGGCCATCGTTCAAACCGACCGGTACCCATATCCATCCAAAACCATCGGCATGCAAAATGAATGGCTTGTCTCCTGCTAAAGCTGCATCCCCGATTGAATTTGCTGGGGGTTGGTAGCCGGGAGGTTTGGATGCCACAAAATCCGGAACATCGTTGCCGGTCCATTTCTTGCTTTCCGCGTCCCACCATACCAACTTCTTCCGTTCGCTCCACGGTTTTCCATCCGGACGAGCCGAGGCCCGGTTGTAGAGAACTCTGCGGTCCGACGGCCAGGCAAACCCCCACCCGTGCCCATGAAAATCCTTGGATGCGCGCTGGTTCGCGCGATTCTCGCCTCGCTTGGGAAACACGCCCGAATAAATCCAGCAACCGCAGGCCGTAGAACCATCGGCCTTGAGCGAGGTGAATCCCGGTACCAATTCGTCATTTTCGATGGTGCGCCCGTTGATCTCCTGCAGGACCTCCTCAGCCACAACCTCACGGTGCTCGCCTTCGGTCGAATAGTTCCAGGTAAGCGCGAGAAGACCGGCATTGCGCGGACGCGGATCGCGCTTCGCTTTCTCCTTCAGAATCACGCCGAGATGATACATAAACCACTTTTCGCTTCGGCAATCCCCGGGTGGATCGACCGCTTTCTCGCGCCACTGGAGCAATCTCTGCGTGTTGGTGAACGTTCCGTCCTTCTCCGCATGTCCCGCGGCCGGCAACAAAAACACTTCTGTCGGGATCTCCTCAGTCGTGAGTTCGCCACGCTTGACCTCGGGCGATTCGTACCAAAAGGAGGCGGTTTCGGTTTCGACCATTTCCCGTACGACCAGCCATTTCAATTTCGCAAGTCCACGGCGCTCCATTCCCGAGTTCGGACCAGCGACCGCGGGATTCTGACCCATGACCAACAATCCGTCCATCTTTCCATCCAACATGTCCAGCCAGTAGCCTTGGTGCGAATGGTCCCCGGTGACGCGCGGCAACCAATGGAACCCGAAATCATTTTCTGGTTGTGCAGCTTCGCCGTAGTACGCCTTCAAAAAACTCACGATGTATTTGTCGAGATTGTTCCACCAACCCGTACGCGTCCCATACTTTGCGATGTAGTTGGCGAGAGATTTCGATTCCTCTCCAAATTTCGGCATGCTCAAGTAACCGGGCAGGATGTCGTAGAGCGTCGGAACATCCGTCGATCCCTGAATGGAGGCATGGCCGCGCAATGCCATGATGCCTCCGCCCGGGCGACCCATATTCCCCAAGAGCAACTGGAGGATCGCCGCACACCGGATCATTTGGACGCCACTCGAATGTTGCGTCCAACCAAGTGCGTAACAAATAGCACCGGTTTTGTCCGGTCCCGATGCTTCGCAAAAAGTTTTGGCGGCGTGGAGGAAGGCATCTTTAGAAACGCCGCAGTATTGTTCGACCATCTCGGGCGCGTAACGCGCAAAATGCTTCCGCAACAATTGGAAAACGCAGCGCGAATGCTGCAACGTGAGGTCCTGCGTATAGTTGTTTAGATTGGGCGATACGTTTGCACCCTGCTGCGCCTGGCCGCCATAGGTCCCCCCGGGCACCGTGGGTTGCATTTTCGTGTCTCTTTCGACGCCTTCGTACAGCCAGCTTTCCGGATTGTAGGATTTCCTCTCCGTATTCCAACCGGAGAAGATGCCTCCCAGTTCCTCGGTATCCTTGAAGCCCTCGGGGATGATCACGCTGGCATTGGTGTAGTGCAAAACGTATTCCCGGAAGAACAACTCGTTTTCGAGGACGTAGCGAATCAACGCTCCCAGGAAAAGAATGTCCGATCCCGCTCGCAACGGCACCCATATATTAGCCACGGCGGACGTCCGACTGAAGCGCGGATCCACGTGAATAACCTTAGCTCCGTGCTGTTCCTTGGCCTCCATCACCCATTGAAATCCGACGGGATGGTTCTCCGCCATGTTCGATCCCATGATGAGGATCGCGTCGGAGTTCAGCAAATCTTTGGGCGATGATGTTGCTCCGCCGCGTCCATAGGTTGTGCCCAGACCGGGCACAGTGGAGCTATGTCATATACGGGCCTGATTAGAGATGCACACCATCCCCAGGCCGCCGGTGAACAATTTCTTGATGAGATAGTTCTCTTCATTGTCGAGTGTCGCGCCACCCAAGTGGGCGATCGCCTTGGTTTGCATCAGGCTCTGTCCATCCTGCGATTCGACAAATGTTCGCTCGCGGCTCTCCCAAATTCGATCTGCGATCATTTCCATCGCTCGATCCAGGCCCAGGTCTTCCCATTCCTTGGCGAACGGACGGCGATACTTCACCGTCGTGATTCGTTTGGAGTGGGTCAGTAGCTCATGGCTGTCGGCGCCTTTGGGGCAGAGCCGCCCGCGGGAAATCGGCGATTCGGGATCGCCTTCAATCGAAACCAGCTTACCATCCTTGTGGAATACAAGCTGACCGCAACCCACGGCGCAGTAAGGGCACACCGATCGTGCCACTTGCGCTCCTTCGTTTTTTGGACGAAGCGTCTGCGTGCGATGGCTCATCGCTTCCGGTCCGGTGCCATCCGCGCGGTGCAGAATCTGACGCAGCACCGGCCATTGCAGCACAAACTCCTTAATCATTTGACCTCCAGAGACTTGGGAACGCCCGTGGCTGCTCAGCACTACTACCGAACCGCCGCCGCCACGCAAATTGACAATGACGTCAGCATAACCGCGCAAGACAAGGTGGGCCTAGACCCGTGGTTTACTCCTTTTTGGGAAAACAGCCGCAATCGCCGGATCTTGCCTGAACTCTTCCGATAGTTTCATTTTTCGTTTAATCCTTGCTTGTGGATGATGACAAGTTGTTCCGGAGTCCAGCGGCCGGAGAAATCTCCAAACTGGCCGAGCATCTCTTTCTTGTCATACATTGCTTTCGTTAGACGAAAATACTTTAATATTGGCGTACCCACCAGAGTGGTCCCACTCCCGGTGAATGTCCGCATCGTGATATTTATAGATCACATTGTCGAGGTAGTGCTCAGTGTTGCTCCATGCATCCATCGCGGTGACGGTTGAAACTGGATTGCCGGAAGCCTCGCGGTGAAGGACCGCTTCTTCCTCAAGAATTCCTGGGATGTTCAAGTCGTATAGGGTCTTGTCCGAAGATTCGCGAAACTCCATTGGGACAGCCCTGACTTGCGAAGCCTTGAGAGGCGACGTTTCGTAGGAGCCATTCAGGAATTGAAGGATGGCGACAAGCGCATCACGCTGAGCGGAAGTGGCTTTCTCGTCGACATAGATGACCGCGTAAAGTCTAGCAGAGTTAGTGTCCACCAAATTGCCAACCACGACAGCGTTGAGTCCATCGAGGCGCAGTTTGCCATAACGCCCACTGGCAATGTGAACGAAGTCCGCGGCTTCACAGGTCCCATGATTCGGGGCGCCATTTTTCTGGCACGGACAAGCGTACGCGGTGCACTGGCATTGGAAGAGGGCTGTACCTTCGAAATTAAAGTTCTCGACGGCCAGCGGTTGTGACCTCTGGTCCGAAGAAAGGAGGCAGACGGTGCAGAAAAGGGAAAGAACCACGATGGCGCCGCGAAAGGTTTTGCGCATGAGAGCTCACTTTACGAACTCGAAACAGCTAGCCTTCGATTGGAAACCGTTTTTTGACGGTCTGCAATCGTACGAAGCGTGGACAAGGCACCCCGCATGGCCAACTTCTCAAGATCCGACGACGTCGCATGACTGTCTTCGAAGTGAACTAGGATTGCGATACGAGCGTCAGCAATTCGCATCAAGAGTTTAATGGGGGCAAGCCCAAAAGAAAGCCAATTGGCACAGTTGCCGCCACTCCGGATGAGTTCCGTCCTTCATGTCGCCCATACGAATTCAAAATCTCGAAGTCTCGTTTGCCTCTCAGTTGGGCACGCCGACCTGCCGCACCAACGCTTGAAAGCGTCGATCGCTGCGCAATTCAACAAAATGTGAGTCTTTTCCGATTCCAATCAGGTCGGTCACCTGCATCTCCTGGGCTTTTTCAAGCCAGTACAGGGCATCTTCTTTATCTCCCAAACCGGAAAACACCGCCGCCAGGTCTAGAGCGGCACGTGCATGCTCTGGCCAGAGTGACTTTAATTCAGCAACGATCTTTACGGCGTCGGCCCGGTTCCCCGATACTGCATAGGCATTTCCCAGAAGCCCGCGTATTTCCGTGGGCGAGCCTCCTAACTGCAATGCTCTTTTGTAGTCAGCAATCGCCTCCGGGTACATCCGTTTGTCCTGATATGCAAGGCCGAGTACGGCGTGCGTCACCGCCGAATCAGGTTCGAGATCCAGCGTCTTCTTAGCTTGCTCGATTGCTTTATCAGTTTGCCCCG
>Ga0070711_100001596_pt1 | contig 12494 bp, 8 predicted proteins | sample LARL53metaG_FD_65452 | JGI IMG/M metagenome (GOLD analysis project Ga0070711, IMG submission 65452) | Corn, switchgrass and miscanthus rhizosphere microbial communities from Kellogg Biological Station, Michigan, USA - LAR L5-3 metaG | ecosystem: Host-associated > Plants > Roots > Rhizosphere ... | reverse complement strand
GCCAGACACTCGACATACCAAAACGAGCATGCGGTGAAGCTGCCCTCTCCCCCTGGAAGGCCATCCACATGTGTGCTTTCGACCTCATACCGGCGGACAAGCGTGTCTTCGATCAGCCTGCTTTCGATTGCTCTCATGGTCGAGAGCCACATAGGATCGACCGGACTAATGAACCTTACCAAGGGCATCAGGAGTGCCGAGGCATCCAAATCGTCTGTCCCCTTGGCTTGCACAAACGATTGCAGCCGCTCGTTCCAGAAGTCTGTGAAAATGTTATTCCGAATTTCGTCCCGCGTGCGCTGCCACACATCGAGAGGACCCGACAGCGAACGCTTCTGTGCAAGGCGCAAAGCTCTGTCAAAGGCCACCCAGCACATTACACGGGAGTGAAGAAATTCTCTCGCTCCCCCGCGGACCTCCCATATTCCTTCGTCAGGCCGACGCCAGTTTTTTCCCAGCCACTCCAGGATGCGCTGGACATTCAGCCACCCAGCATGGGATATGGGGTCGCCGTATTTGCTCGCCAGGTAAACTGAGTCCATCATTTCGCCGTAAATGTCTAACTGCAGCTGCTGATAAGCGGCGTTTCCGATACGCACTGGCCGGGAATTCTCGTAGCCGCTCAGATGATCCAACGCAAGCTCGTCGAGCTTTTGCCGGCCATCGATTCCATACATGACTTGCAATGGCCCCCGCTCTGCGTCGTCACTCAACCGCCCTTTCAGCCAACTTATGAATGCCTCCGCTTCCTCGACAAAACCGAGTCGAATCAGCGCATACAGGGTGAAGGTAGCGTCTCGCAGCCACGTAAAACGATAGTCCCAGTTACGCACTCCCCCGATGCTTTCCGGCAGCGAGAATGTAGGGGCCGCAATTAAGGATCCATGCTCCCGACTGGTGAGCAACTTCAACATCAAAGCCGACCGCTGTACCATTTCTCGCCACCGGCCTTTGTATTTCGATTTTGCGATCCACGACTTCCAGAAGCGCGTCGTCTCCTGGAAGCGCTGTCCCACTAGTTCCATCTCCGGCTGTTGTCCTTGCGGACGTACTCCACCCAGCACAAAGGTCGCGGTTGCGCCAGCCTGCAAAGTGAACTCTGCGGTCACATCCTGCGATTGCTGCTCCAGCGCGCACGTGGAATACAACGCCATCGGCGAGCAACGATCTTCGTGGGGGAAAAACATCGCGCAGCCATCCGAGATTTCCGTTCGATGTGCAGAAGTTGCGTAGTTGAATCGCGGCTGGCAACGCATTCTGAAGTGCACATTACCTCGTATAACGGCGACCGTGCGCACGATCTCATTCGGCTGCTCCCCATCTTTCTCAATGGGCATATAATCTGTCAGCTCAGCTACACCTTCTTCGGCAAGGAATCGCGTCAGTAGAATGTTTGTTTCCGGCAAATAAAGCTGGCGCACTCGTGCGTTGGTGAGCTGCGGTTCGATGTGAAATCGGCCGCCTTCCTTATCATCGAGCAGCGCCGCAAACACTGTGGGGGAATCAAACTCGGGGTAGCAAAGGAAATCGATCGAACCGTCCATGCCTACCAGGGCAATCGACCGCATGTTGCCGATAACGCCGTAATTTTCGATGGGTTGAAAGCTCATATGTTGGATGACACGTATATCGCACGGCACAAAGGATGCGGGACTGGAGCTATAGCGCTTTCCGCATCAAGTTTTCTGCCTCCGATTACGGCAGCTCGATCTTAATTATACGGTCAAGTCCGGATTAACGTTAGAGCTGTATCGGACGTTTTGCAACGAGACGCACGAGCTGGGGGAAGAACTCGTTGGCTCCTAGCGCTACCAAGTTCATCTCCGGCACTGGCTCGAATCCAGCAATTACGGCATCTTTCTGTCAGACAACGATCTATATATGGTTAAGCGGATGGTTTATCGCTCGGATCGGACAGACTTCAAAGCTGGACGGAATTATTACGCAGCACAGGCCAAGACTCCGGTCAGCGAGTGCGCTTAGGACTTCACGCCTTAGGTGCGGAGGACGAAATGCTGCAGGCTGCGACTAAGAAAATTCTTGTCGTTACCAAGGAAGTGGAACTGCGCATGGCGCGCGACTATGAACCGCGCATTAACCTTGCAGACCGTCTCTATTCTAGCGATGAGTTGATCAATGTGTCGAAAGGCGCAGACGCGCTGCTGATTACAGGCCAGGATCGGATGGATGCCGATGTCATCTCGCGTCTGCCGGGTTCCGTCCGCGTCATCGCGACTCTTTCGGTAGGATTCGATCACATTGATCTCATCGCCGCAGCTAACCGCGGCATTCTTGTCACGAATACCCCGGAGGTTGTAACGGATGCGACGGCGGATAGTCTGATGTGGAGAACGTGGAGATCGTATTTATTACGTTTGCTCCGATGCTCGCCTTTGACATGCGATTTATGATGGCAACATGAGGGCTGAAATGACACACAACAATTGGTCACGCTGTTTCGCTATCGCCGGGCTGATGCTTTGTTCCGCACGTCCTTCGCCTGGTCAAGTGGGACAGACGGAAATTACAAAGTGGCAATACGGCAAGAATGGGGCGGTCTCTTTGACGTACGATGATGGAAGTATCAATCAGTTCAGGGTAGCGGTTCCCATCATGGACAGCTTTGGATTTCCCGCCACTTTCTTCATAGTTACCGGCCAGATTCCAGGTTCGCAGTACCATGGCACGTTCATCGGCAGACCTACGAAGGTGATCATTGAAGAAACGGCCACCGTACCAACGGACAAAGGTAACTTTTTCGAGCGGGCATCAGCGTTAGCTTTTCTTGGCTATCAAGGGACCACCGATTACCATACACGGGCAGGCGAAACATATGACGAGGGAAAGGACTTTGCCAAAGCGTACGGGATTGTCGACGATGCGTATGCGAAGGTGCGTCAAGGAACGATCAAACCAGTGGCCGCGCACGAAGCCTCGACAAATCAGGAAGGTGGCGTTACCTGGGATGAGTTGGACGCCCTGTCCAAGCACGGATATGAATTTGCGAGCCATACTGTTACCCATCCGCGCGTGGCGGTCCTTGATGACGTCAACCTGGTCTATGAATTGGAGAAGAGCCGGCTAGACCTCTTCGACCATCTCGGTTTTAAGCACACATTTTCGGTTGAATGTCCTTATGGCACCGAGGACTCTCGTGGCGTAGCCTTTGCGCTGCAGCGTTTTCAAGCCGCGCGCAATCGCATGCCGGATTCCTTCGTGGAAGACCTCGACCGCGCAAGTACCGCAGACCCCACGCTCTCAAAAAAAGAGTACGTCCGCTGGCAGCGAGGGGTGCTAACGAAAACGTCAATGAAACTGATCAAGTCATGGGTGGATACGGCCGCTACCCACAACAACATCTGGTTGGTTTTCGTTTCGCACGGGGTCGATGGCATCGGTTGGGAGCCCAAAACACACCAGGAAATCAGAGAATACCTTGAATACATGAAGTCCAAGCAAGCTTCGTTGTGGATCGCCACATTTCAAGACGTAACCAAATACATGCGGGAACGAGCGCATGGCGAGGTTCGGTCGTACCAGGATGGCGACGCACTCTCGGTGGTTTTGCGTGACGATCTGACTGACCTGAGCTACGATCTCCCTCTCACATTGAAAACTTACGTACCCATCGATTGGCACGTCGTTGAAGTGCGCCAAGGGAAGCGCACAACGCGCGCAGAAGTCATCCATGATCAGGGGCGTGGTTACGTGCTGTACCAGGCTGTTCCAAATGCGGAAGTCATAAGGCTTATTCTCGCTCAGCAATAGAGAATGAATCTAGATGTTTCCATTCCGTTAGACGGCCGCATCTCACTTGCACCCAATCAGCCGGGGTGGCCGATGATTGGCAAGTCCGGGCTCCCGACAGACTAGTGCAGAAATTTTGGGCCAACTTGGGGTGAAGCCTTGGTCCCCCATCGCCTGTCCGCGAAAGCTAGGGATCCGCGCACTTCCTAGTACGAGACTTCTGGACCACTCTGCAGAACCGGGGTCGAGTGCCAGGCGAGCACGCCCGACTTGCGGAGGTAACTGTCGCGGTAGAGACGACCATCGCAGAGTCTGGTCCAGTCAGATCCGGGGTTTGCGGACTTTGAGGCTGGATCCAGCTGCGAAGAAGATTACATTGGAGTTGGCAAAATGAGTTGGGTCCAAAGCTGGCCAAACGCAAAGTGGCCACTCCTCTTCAGGCCCTGTACAATAGCGTTTCTTGGAACTTTGATGACGGAGTGCTAGTAGGAACAGGCTGGAGCCATGCCCGAATCCATTGATTGGCCGCGGACGCATCCGCCGCGTCGTCGCTTACTTCTCCTAATCGCCGTCCTCGTCGCCATCGTCTTCAGCGGTCGGACGGCGTTGTCGTACTACACGGACATGCTCTGGTTTGGATCGCTCGGCTACGGGAGCGTGTTCTGGAAAACCTTAGATCTTCAATGGTGGATCTTCGCGGTCTTTGCATTGGCCACATTTCTCCTTTTGTACGGATCATTGCTGGCTCTGAAGTGGGCGCATCTTCCCGATTTGCCGAGCGATCACACGATTTTTATTGGAGGACAACCGCTAAGGCTGCCGTTTGAACTTGTTCTGCGCATCATCACGCTCTTCGCCTCGCTCGCCATTGCCGCCGCAAGCGGTGCTGTCATGGCGGCGGAGTGGCCGACGCTCGCGCTCTTCTGGTACGCACCCCGCGCCACGGGTGGGGTCGTGGACCCAATCTTTGGCAAACCGCTGAACTTCTTTCTCTTCACCCTGCCCGCGTGGCAGCTCATCACCGGCTGGCTGCTTACGCTAGCCTGTATTACCTGTGTGGTCGCACTTCTTTTCATCCTCATTACGGGCGGAACCCGTGCGCTCGGCAAACGTGGCAGCAGGGGCATTCGATTGTCTTGGCGCGGGTTTTCTATCACGTTTGCGTTCCTGCTGCTGATCCTTGCGATGCGTGTTTACTTCGGGCGCTTCAAGTTATTGTTCGATGATCATACGATCTTCGGGGGCGTGACCTACACCGACGCACACGTCACGCTCACGGGAATGCTCATTGTGTGCACGGCGCTCGTTCTCGGCGCAGTGGTCGCAGCTGCCAATGCCGTGTTGAGGCGACGCGCACGCTGGCTTGCCGCGGCCATCCTTCCAGCTGCGGTATGTTATATCACCGTTCAGGTAGTCGGCTGGTACAACAGCACCTTTATCGTCAAACCGAACGAATTGGTCCGCGAGCAGCCATATATTGGCCACAACATCGACCTGACGCGGCAGGCCTACGGGTTGAACCGTGTCTCCCAGCGCGAGTTTCCCGCCGAGACGACGGTCGAGGCGGCCGACCCCTCGAACAACCAGCCTACACTTCAGAACATCCGCCTCTGGGACTGGCACGCACTTCAAGACACGCTCCGCCAGATTCAAGAAATTCGCACCTATTACGACTTCCCCGACATCGACATTGACCGCTATGAGATCGACGGTACGACTCGCCAGGTCATGCTCGCTACGCGCGAGCTGAATGTCGACAAGCTCCCAGAGAGCAGCCGCAACTGGATTAACGAGAAGCTTATCTACACGCACGGATACGGCATCACCATGAATCCAGTGAATGGCTTTACGCCGGAAGGCCTGCCCACGCTGATTCTGAGCAACATGCCCGTCCAAAGCACGGTCCAGGGTCTAACCGTAACGCGCCCGGAAGTTTATTTTGGTGAGTTGACCAATACCGACGTCTACGTGAAGACGCGGCAGAAGGAATTCAACTACCCGCAAGGCCAGACCAACAACCTAACGTCTTACGAGGGCAACGGTGGCATCGTGCTCGGCGGTTTCCTGCGCCGTATTGTCCTCGCGCTCGACCGCGGCGACCTCGCCAAGCTGCCGTTCAGCGATGACGTCAACAAGGATAGCCGGCTGTTGATGCGGCGCAACGTGCGTGATCGCGTCTCGACTTTAGCGCCGTTCCTCTCCTTCGATCCAGATCCGTACATCGTGCTCGGCGACGATGCCCGGCTATCGTGGATCATGGATGCGTTCACGATTTCAGACAGCTATCCCTACTCTAGTCATTACCGCCTCGCAGGCAGCCCCATTAACTACATGCGGAACAGCGTTAAGGTGGTCATCGACGCCTACGATGGTACGACAACCTTTTACGTGTTTGATTCGGAGGATCCGATCATCGCGGCCTATCGTCGCATCTTTCCGAGTCTGTTCAAGGATGCGGCCATGATGCCGCCGGGGCTGCGCAAGCACGTGCGCTACCCCGAGTTGTTGCTCAAACTGCAGGCGGAAGTCTACGGCCTCTATCACATGACGGATCCGGAAGTCTTCTATAACCGTGAGGACCTGTGGACCGTGGCCACCGAAGTCGGCGTGACTGATGGGGGTGAGCAAGCGACACTGATGATGCCGCCGAATTTCGTACTGATGAAACTGCCGGGGGAAACCGGAGTGGAGTTTGTGGAGATTCTACCCTTCACCCCGGCCAACCGGAATAATCTGATTGGTTGGATTGCAGGGCGCAGCGACGGCGCGCAATACGGCACGTCCGTGGTCTATAACTTTCCCAAAACCAAGCTGGTCGACGGACCGCTGCAAATCGAGGCGCGAATCGATCAGAACGCGCAGCTTTCCGGACAATTAACGCTATGGAACCAGCAGGGCTCGCACGTGCGCCGCGGAGCCCTGCTGGTGATTCCGTGCGGACGTGCTCTGTTGTATGCGGAGCCGATTTACCTGCAGGCCCAGCGCAGCCCCATGCCGGAGTTGCGTCTGGTTGTGCTCGCGCTGCAAGATCGGTTGGCGTATGGACCGACCTTCGAGTCGGCGATGTCGGCCCTTTTTGGCGGGGCGGCTTCGTCGGTGAGCGCCGCGGTAGCGCCTGCGGAGCCGCTGGCGCACGCAGCGGCATCCGCCACAGCGGCCAAGCCTGCTGCGGATCTGAACGCACTCGTCGCGGAAGCCGCCAAAGACCTTGCCGACTACCAGCGTCTGACGGCGGAAGGCAAGCTCGGCGAGGCCGGGCAGAAGCTGGAAGAGTTGAAGCGCGTACTCGACAGGCTGAACACCCGTCAAAAATAATCTCGATGCGGTGCTGCGCTCTTGGTTCCCCGGTGTCGCGGCAAGCCGGTCGGGCGGCTTGGAGTTTACTATCGCGTCAGTACGGGCGGCACCGGGCCAATTCCGCGAAACGTCGCGGTTGTCACATTCAAAAATATGAAGGGATGGCCCGTTGGGATCAGGACGACTGATAGTCGTAACCGCTCAGCATCATCCTTTTCCTTCTGGAGGTACTGATGCGAGACAGACCGTTCGCCGCCAGTGTCCTCTATTGAGCAAACGCCGATGCCTCATTAACCTACGCAGATAGAACAACTTGCGCTTCGCACTGTGTCAAGGCCGGAAGGAGCTTCTAACCAACCTCGACGCCGCAGTTCCACGAACTGCTCGAACTAGCACTGCATCGGAGGAGTCATTTGGTCGTAGGCCTAAGCGAGTCCTCGCGAACGATGCCTCGGAATCAAACCAGGAAATCCTAGTTGCTAATTTGGAACACGAGAGCATCTGGTCGCAATCACTTGCCATAAAGGCTCAAAGTGTATCGTTGCGTCTTGGGGCTCGTCAGTCACACGGTCAGCAAATCCGCTACACAGACTAAGAGCTTGTTCAATTTCACTTTCGTCACGTTCTTCCGCGATGTCTCGAAGTGCCTCGGCTAGCTTCATCAAATGACTCATTGCGCCCCCTTGACGATCTCGCGAGGTTAGAGTTGGAATCCACGCCTTGATACTTCTTCCCAAATTTGGCTCTGTGTTCTACTTTTTTTGGAGCCGCCTTTCTTACTGTTTGACGTCAAAAGTGTTGCGCAAGGCGGTTGCCAAAGGCGCTAATCGATTGCGGTTGATGTGCTTAGCAAAGTCTGCGCATTTTGTTGGCGGCATTCGAGCGTGGAAAAAGTCCACGTTACGTTAAGCGTTGTGGAATTTTTCCTCAGCTTCACTACAGGAACTCCCATAGAGAGGACCAGTCCATCACCGTTCCTAGCGCTCCCAAACCGCAAATCTTTGCCCTCCAGCAAACTCTGTACTTGTGGTTAACCCTCTGAGTGCGTGGGTGATTTTCTGTGGCCGAGTCGTTCGAGCTGTCTTCTTGCCGCCATACGAAGGCTGGGAATTTGTTCATCAGTTTGACGAACTCGGCTCGAAATCGCTTCCTCTGGTGGCACTGGCCGGGGCGGCGACCGGCGTGGTTCTTACGCTCTCCACGCGGGACAGCCTTGTTCGTTTCGGAGCCAAATCACTTCTTCCCGCCGTCGTCGTTTTCTCGATCATCAAGGAGAGCGGTCCGATCATCGCATTGGAGATTTGTGTATTCCGCCTTCGCTTGTTTCAGGACAGGAATGTCGCGGGCGGCGCTTTCGAAAAACGCGAGCCTACGCACCGGCTGCGGATGCCAGCTCTCCTGACTGCTTTGCCGGAGCGAGCACAATCAGGGCTACACCGATGGTTATGAGGACAGCCACGCCCACCAGCTCTCCGCGTGCGATGAAATTACGGAATGCCTGCACCGCCATAAGAGCGGCATGGGCAAAGCTCGACCATGCCGTGAATGCGATTAAGCTGCGATTCCCAGATGGGTTACGGGCTGCCAGCAGCAAGAAAACGCCGAGTGTGACATAAACGCTAAGCATCATCGCCAACGCAGGCTCTTGCCTGACAAACATCGTCAAGGGATAAATTAAAGCCGAAAAGAGCAATCCTACCAACACCAATACAAGTTTCAGAGCCCGCTCTCGACGCATGGTGCCCTCCTGCAGAAACTGAAATGGGGAAAGGTGCGCGTACACGCTGATCACCGACGTGAATCTTATGTTGATGGCATGCAACAGGTCAACGAAACCGGAGGCATCGACGGTCTGAAACGTACGTTGACGAAATATAGTCATTTCACTTATTGATTCACCATTTATGGGATGACTATTAGTCTGAGCATCCGGAATCCCTCAGAAACACCCTCAAAGTCATCGACAGCGAACCTCGCGTACCGTTACAGGCCTCTCCTGGCTGACGCGCAACTCCCGGAAAGTCAGCAAACCTTCCCTGATCGGATTGTGGAAGAGTTGCCCGTTACTCGGGCACAATCACCAAGGTGCCAGAAACGACCGCATGTCGGGCCTTGTCGAACACCCGTGGCAAGGTAAGATTGCCGAAACGAAGGGATCGGCCATCACCATGACCAAAGATGACATTCAGCTACTCTACGAATATGATCGCTGGGCGAACAACAGGGTTTTGCAAGCGGTCTCCACTCTCAGCGTTGAGGAGTTCACGCGTGATCTGGGTGGCAGCTTCCGTTCTGTTCGAGACACGCTGGTGCACATTATCGGCGGCGAGTGGGGTTGGTTTACAATTTGGAAGGAGCCCACCCTTAGTTCCGCCTTCGTGACAGATTTGTGGACGCGACTCGGCGCCCTATTCCCTCCGAATGCATTTCCCGACGTCGCCGCGGTGCAGTCAAGGTGGGCGGAAGTCGAAAGAGAACAAGTCGAGTTTGTGAATCGCGTCACAAACGAATCCTTGGGAAGGATGGTTCCTGTTCGCACAACACAAATTAGTTTGGCACACCTGATGCAACATCTGGCGAACCATTCCACTTACCATCGAGGTCAAGTCGCGCTAAAGATGCGGCAGCTTGCCGCTGCGCCGGTCGCCACCGACTTCGCCTTGTTTTTACTGGAGGGACGCCGCGAGGCAGCCGATGCACGCTCGTCGGCTTCTTGACCATAACCTCCGGTTTCCCGCGACTCGGGAACCATCCAGGTGACGTAAGATAGGTCTACGCGAAGAGAGATGGCGAGTACAACTGTCAACGCGACAAACGTAATTTTCTTTTGGAAGAGTCCTTATCACGATACAGGGCACGGTCAGCAGCCACAAACAGCTCATCAATTGTTTTCCCATCTTGTGGATATACCGCTATCCCTATGCTCACGGAGATGGACGGCTCGTCGCCATCACTGTTCACTTGCTCAGAAACGCGCTGCGCAACCTGGACAGCCGCAGCGGACTCGGTTTCAGGGAGAATGAGCACGAATTCGTCCCCTCCGTATCGGGCCGAGGTATCAATTGAGCGGCAATGAATCCGGAGAATGGTGGCCACCCGGCAGAGCGCGCGGCTTCCCACGAGATGGCCATGGGCATCATTGATCTTCTTCAGCCTGTCCAAATCAAGCAGCAATACCGCAAAGGAACGCCCGGTGCGGTCGTGCCTTTTGATTTCCGAGTCGAGGACGTCGAGAAGCCGCCGGTAGTTGGCAAGCCCGGTGAGCGGATCGGTCACGGCGAGATGACGGATCTGTTCTTCGGCTCGTTTGCGCTCCGTGATGTCCACAATCGCGCTCATGACCAGAAGCTCGTCATCGGTTTCGATAGGATTGAGCCCGATCTCGACGGGAAACTCGCTGCCATCCTTCCGCACGGCATAGAGGTCCCGGCCCGCGCCCATTGGTCTGGCTTGGGGCGAGGAAGAAAATTCCATCCGGTATCCTGGGTGTCCGCCCCGGAACCGCTCGGGGAGCAGCACCTCAACAGGTTGCCCGATTAGTTCTTCCCTGTTGTAACCAAACATTTTGACTGCCTGAGAATTCACCAACGCAATCCGGCCTTGTCGATCTATCATTACCATGGCGTTCGGGGCGGATTCGACGGCAATCCCGAACCTCTTCGCCATCTGCTTCACGCCTTCAACCGAGCGCTTGCGTTCCGTAACTTCGGCAGCGAAAACCAGACTCAACACGGCCATGATGCCGACAAAGGCTTGCAGCAACAGCAGAGATGTATTTTGAGACTCTCTTGCAAATGGGCCAAATCCGTGCAGAGTGCCCCAAGCGGCAATCGCTGCCAAGACGCAAATTGCCGTTGCCGTCTTTCGGCGGCCAAACCGGAACGCGGCCCAGATCAGAAATGGAATGCAAAGGTATTCCAATGGATAATTCTTCAACGCGGAGTGAAAGCGGCCGCCGAATACAATCCCGGCGGTGAAAAATAGCCCCGGAAACAAAACGGCGAGCTCAATGGCCTGCCTGCGGGTCCAGTTCAGGCGGGGATCCTCCCTCCACAGGAGTAGGAAGGGAGTGACGACTACCGCGCCCACGGCGTCCCCCAGCCACCACGTTGACCAGATGGCCCCGTACATCGTCCAGTCAGCGAATCCACCGACGGCCAGGGTCGTGACGCCGACCGTTGCGCTTACTGTCGTGCTGACCATTCCTGCAAGGAAGGCAAATTTGAAAATATCTTGCGCCCTGTCAAAGGCGCGCTGGCCCCCGGCAAAACGCGTTACCAAGTAGCAGCCGACTACACCTTCGAGAGTGTTTCCAGCGGCGATAGTGATGGAAGTCGCGACGGACCCTGCGGTGGTCAAATTCACTAGGAATGCACCCGTAAAGATCACGGGCCAGACGCGGTACCCGAAAATCAGAAATGCAAAAAGTGCGATTCCGGTGGAAGGCCAGACCGCGGTCGCGCTTGCGTGAACGAAGGCGAGCTTTAGACCAAGTTTTCCAGCGACGAAATAAACTCCGCACAGGGCGACTAGAGCGAGAGCATCTTTTGGAGATCGCAGGCGGATCATGTATGGCTCTCTGATTCGCAAAGACCAAGTGCTGGGCGGAACTAAGACTGAAGCGCGCTCTGGCCGAGCCTGTTCGTTCTGGGAACCCAGAGCAGCATTCCCTCGAGCCGATTTTACGAGTGTTTCTGGGAGCGAGGTCAGACGGAAAAGCGGTAGGTTGCTATCCTAGTAAACCCCCTAAGTGCAGGCATGGCAACCGCAAAATCACGAAGTATTTACGAACGGGCAGACGCTGCATCGAGCAATTCAAACGGACCTATAAGGAGTACATTATGCCGCTCGCGTCCGCCACCTTCCGGGTGTATCGTCGGCTACCCGGAAGGAATCCAGATTGCGACCTGCGGATCGGTATCGAGAAGTCGGCTTGCGCTTACCGAAGATTCGGCAAGGTACAATCCGCGCTTGTGGTCGGATGACGTAGTCGGAAACAATGGACCTTATTGTATTCGCGCGGCTCGCAGAAGTGCGCTCGGCTCGGACGAACTCCATCTGGGGACAAGTCCTGTCCTCACTGGGCCCTCCCTCCACCGAAGTCTGTGCCCGGCTCCTGAAGGGGTGAACTAAAAACCCCCTACGAAAGGCCCCCGCTAACACCACTATAAAGGATACTTAGCGAGGACCGTTTTGACGGGCGGAAATCTGTAGTTTTACGCTCACAACCAGAGCCGCCAACTCTTTGACAACTTGAATTGTCAAGAGGCGGCCGTCCGAGGAACCTCGAGGTTCAAATCACCAGCTAACGCAATGGGTAGATCAAATCGGTAGCGGGCGACATCATCCAAGGTCTCTCGCAGCTGGGAACAACACAAATCATCATTCGACCTACTTTCCAGATGCCAGAATCACGACATTCCCCGTCATGTTCGCGGTGAAGACGCGCC
>Ga0070711_100001595_pt1 | contig 12495 bp, 10 predicted proteins | sample LARL53metaG_FD_65452 | JGI IMG/M metagenome (GOLD analysis project Ga0070711, IMG submission 65452) | Corn, switchgrass and miscanthus rhizosphere microbial communities from Kellogg Biological Station, Michigan, USA - LAR L5-3 metaG | ecosystem: Host-associated > Plants > Roots > Rhizosphere ... | reverse complement strand
TCGTTCAGACCGAGGGTGCCGACGGACTGGTCGACCGCATCTCGCGGGGCGCAGGTATCGGCAGGGATGCGGCGCTGCAACGGGTCATGGACTCCCTCGGCGGCATCCCGATCGGGCGGCCCGCCCTGCCCGCCGAAGCCGCCGAACTCGTCACCTTCCTGGTCTCCGACCGTGCCAGGGCCATCAACGGCGCCGAGTACGTCATCGATGGCGGCACGATCCCCACCACCTGACCGCCCCGCCGCACAAGGAGGACGAAAAGCCATGAGCAACGCCAGAGAACTCATCGACCGCTACTTTGACCTCGCGCCGCAGGCCGATGCCGACGCCTACTTCGCCCAGTTCACCGACGACGCAATCGTCGAGGACGAGGACCAGGCCTATCGCGGCATCGCCGCCATCCGCGCGTGGCGCAGCAAGGTCCCGCGCGTCGCCTACACCGTCCACGACGTCAAAGCCGCAACCACCGGCCACGACGCGGCCGTCGACATCGCCGGCGACTTCCCCGGCAGCCCCGTCACCCTCACGTTCCGTTTCCAGTTCGCGGCTAACGGGCGCATCAGAGCCCTCACCATTAGCCCCTGACCAGATCAGCGGGCGCATCGCTGCCTCGCGCTATCGCTACCCGTGCCGCTGCTGACAGCCTCCTTAGGACCGCTCCTTATCGGCTTCCCCGGGGGAACTGTCAGGGAACGAATCTGCGTCCTTGCCGGAGGTGCCATAGAAAATGCGAAACTACTGCAGGAGAACCAGAGCACAGGAAGGCCGGCGCCAGAACTGGCCGTTCTCCGCCGCCTGTGGGGTTTCATAACCCTGCCATGGTCTTTGACCTGCGACGTCGTGGCTTGGCCGCTAGCGGTCATGCTGCCCGTTCGTACTCGTTGATCAGTCCGCCCAGGACCCTACGCCGCCGCATTCTCGCCGTCGTCAGGCCGGCGATCCCGGCCGTGGTCATGTCGCCGTCCGGCGGTCGCAGATCCCGGGCCCGGTGCGGGCGATGCTGGTTGCAGTGCCCGGCGTATTCATCCAGAACCGCGCATAGGTGCCGCGGCCCGGCGATCAGCATCCGGTCGGTGACCTCGGCCCGTACTGTCCGCACCCGGCGTTCTGCAGATGCGTTTGCCCGTGGGCCGCGCGGCGGGATCCTCACCACCTCGATCCCCGCGCTGGCAAGCACCGCGTCGAAAGCCCCGGTGAACTGCCCAGCCCGGTCACCGATCAGGAACCGACACTGGCTAGCTGGCTCCCCCAGATCCATCAGCGGGTTGCGCGCCTGCTGAACCGTCCGCACGCCGTCCGGGTACCGGGTGATGCCGAGGACATGGGCATGGCGGGTGCCGATCTCGATAACGAAGAACACGTACAACCGGCGCAAGGTGATAGCGCAGTCCACGTGGAAGAAGTCGCAGGCAAGCAGGGCTGATGCTTGCGTGCGAGGGAACTGCCGCCAGGTCGGTCTGCCTCGCTGCGGCGCGGGCCGGATCCGCGGCCGTTTCAGCACTCGCCGCACCGCAGCGGCGCTCACCCCGATGCCCAGGCCGGGCAGCTCACCCTGGATCCGCCGGTAGCCCCAGCCCGGGTTCTCCCGCGCCATCCGCTCGATCAATGCCACGACCTGCCAATCCACGGGCGGTCTGCCGCCGCGGTGTGGATAAGCCCGTCGCCTGCGGACCAGCCGCCGGTGCCAGCGAAGCAGCGTGTCCACCGCGAACAGCCGGCCGGTCCGCAATGACGGCGGGAGCAGCCGGGCCAGGGCAGCCAGCACCGCCCGATCAGCCCAGTCCGGCTTTGGCCTGGGGTGCTGCCGCCGCAGCACCGCCACCTCCTGACGCAGCACCAGCAGCTCGGCGTCCTTCGTTGCCGGCGAGCGCGCCAGCAGCACCATCCACCCGGTCAGACGGACGAATATCAGGTAGAGCATCCGTACGGTCACAAGCCCGTGATGCTGCCCGCCACACGACCACTACCGCAGCCAAACCAGCAGGTCAGCCACTTAGATCTCGTTTTGGAACCCTACAGCCGGTCAACGCCGGTGCCGCGGCGGGGTCAACGTGCAGCGCCCGCGGCGCGCCCGCGGGAGGACCAACGACATTCAGGCCCCGCAAGGTCGGCGTGGTCTCGGCTGCCCAGGCAGGCCTGTCTTGGCCCATGGACGGGGCTCCTGGCGGAATTGCCGTGCCAGGCCGAAGCAGGGGGCTCGCGGCCACTGCCGCCGAGCAGGAAGATGAACCCGTGCTCGCCGTGGGCTGGGCAGGGACGCGCAGCCCGAGCGGCGGCGGCAGCAGCTAGCCTGAACGTGACGGGAACAGATGTTCCGGCATGCCGTCCGGGACGCCTGCAGCGGCTGGCGGCCGCAGGGCTGGCCGGCAGACCCCGCGGGATCTGGGCCCGGAGGTGCGGTGATGACGATCGCTGAACTGCCGCTGGCCGACACGCTGGCGCGGCCGTTGCGGGATCTGCGGATCTCGGTCACTGACCGCTGCCAGTTCCGCTGCACCTACTGCATGCCGCGCGAGCTGTTCGGCCGTGACTTCGCGTTCCTGCCCCGCCAGGAGTTGCTCACCTTTGAAGAGCTGTCCCGGGTTGCCCGGGTATTCACCGGACTTGGCGTGCGCAAGCTGCGGCTAACCGGTGGCGAGCCGCTGCTGCGCCGCGACCTGGAGAAGCTGGTCGCGATGCTGGCCGCCGTCAACGGCGTCCAAGACATTGCCATGACCACCAACGGGACGCTGCTCGCCGGTAAGGCCCCGGCGTTGGCCGCCGCTGGGCTGCGCCGGGTCACCGTTAGCCTCGACTCCCTCGACAACGCGGTGTTCATGGCGCTCAACGACGCCCGGGTCCCGGTCGAGCGGGTCCTGGAGGCCATCGCCGCGGCCGCCGGGGCCGGGCTGCCGGTCAAGGTCAACATGGTGGTTAAGCGCGGGGTGAACGAGCAGTCGATCCTGCCCATGGCCGCGCACTTCCGGGGCACCGGGCGCGTGCTGCGGTTCATCGAGTACATGGACGTCGGCACCACCAACGGCTGGCGGCTGGACGATGTCGTGCCGGCCGCCGAGATCATCTCCCTGATCGGCAGCCAGTGGCCGCTGGAGCCGATCGCGCCGGCCTACCCCGGCGAGGTCGCAGCCCGCTACCGCTACCGTGACGGCGCCGGCGAGATCGGGATCATCGCCTCGGTGACCAAGCCGTTCTGCCGTGCCTGCACCCGCGCCCGGCTCTCAGCCGACGGCAAGCTCTACACCTGCCTATTCGCCGGGACCGGGCACGATCTGCGCGGCCCGCTGCGCGCAGGTGCCAGCGACCAGGCGCTGCGCAAGCACGTGACCGCCATCTGGACTCGGCGCGCCGACCGCTACTCTGAGCTGCGCACCCACCAGACCAGCCGCACGAAGGTGGGCCGGAAGGTGGAAATGTCGCACATCGGCGGCTAGCAAGCCCCGCGGCAACCGGGGAAGCCTGCGCAGGAGTCCTGCCACGGAAGCGCCGGTGAGGAAGTGGACCCGCCCATGACGTACTTGATCGCCGAGCCGCGCATCGACGTCAAGGACAAGGCCTGTGCCTGCAACCACCCGGCCGGCTGCCCGGCAGACCGGGCCGCCTGGCCCGCGTGCAGGTGACGGCATGTGGCACCGGTTGGAACTCCGGCTGACCCCCGCTGATGTCGGCAAGCGGGTCGTGATCCGCTGGCGCCCAGGACCGGCCGGCAGCAAGCAGATGACCGACGTGCTCGGCATTCTCGAGCAGGCGGACGCCAAGTCCTTCGCTGTCCGCACCAAAGACGGGAACCTCATCGTGATACCCGCCGACCGCGCCCTCGCCGGGAAAGTAGTACCACCACCGCCCGCCAGCGGACCCCGCGCCACGCCACACCGTTGAGCCCGCGCAGGCCAGGTGCCGCCGGAAGACCGCTGACCTCACACTGACGCCGCCCATCACCCGGCACCCCAGGTCCCGCATTGAATGGCACAGCCGCCAGCCCACACGGTGCTCTAACCTCATCTGTCGCAGGAGAGACGGTGCCAGAACCGGTGATTCTTTTACAGCTTCGTCCGGGAAGTCACCATCGACCGGCAGCACAAGGTCGGCGCTCGGAATCGCCCCGCCGAGCCGCCTCGTTCACGCTGAGTCATCGATCATGGACTTGGATGGCCGCGCAGTCCCGCCGAAGTGTTCGGCGCGGCACGCAGCTCGTACAGCATGATCGCGAAGGGCCACGCAGAACAGGACGTTCGGTCGCGCCGGTTCGCCGGTGCGGGCGATCAGGATCCTCGTTCCTGCGGTCGCTGGCGACTCGGTTGGGTGGAGTCAGCGAGGCACGGACCCGGCCGCTGCCGGCGGGGACTGCGTTGCTGCCTGAGGGCCCGTCTCGTGCGGCGGTTCAGGTTGATCAAGTTGCTTGTGTCGGGTGCGTCGGTGCAGCGGCTCTGCGCAGGCTTGCCGTCAGTGCCCTGGGGCGAGGCCGCCGCCGGGGTGCACCGCCTCGGCCTGGCCGCGGCTGTTGTCCCGTCGTCCGGCGGTCTGGCCGGAGGCGCCTGACGCGTTACGGCGGGTTGCCTGGGCGAAGTTGCGGATGATCGTCTGGCCGGCGGTGGTGAGGATGGACTCGGGGTGGAACTGGACGCCCTCGGTCGGCTGAGCGGAGTGCCGTATTGCCATCGGGATCCGCCCGGTGGCGGTGGCGGTGACGGTCAGGAAGGGGGGTAGCGAGCCCTGGTCCACTATCAGCGAGTGGTAGCGGGTGGCCGGGAATGGCTGCGGCAGGCCGGCCAGGAAGCCGCGGCCGTCGTGCGCGATCGCTGACGTCTGGCCGTGCATGGGGCGGGGCGCGGCAACGATGCTGGCCCCGAACGCGGCGGCGATGGCCTGGTGTCCCAGGCAGATGCCCAGCAGCGGCGCCTGGCCGCCGCAGGCCCGCACCACGTCCATGCTGATCCCGGCGTCCGCGGGGGTGCATGGTCCCGGTGAGATCATCACGCCGGCCGGGCCGAACGCGGCGACCTGGTCGGCGGTCACTTCGTCGTTGCGGATGACCTCCACCCGGCAGCCGGTGGCGGTGAGCATGTGCGCGAGGTTGTAGGTGAAGGAGTCGTAGTTGTCGATCAGGACCGTGACCGGGCCGGCGCGTTCTCGTCGCCTTCCCGGCTGTGATGGGGGCCGGGGGCGGCCGGCGTGGCTTGCGGTGGCGTCTTGGCGGCGGGTGAGCGGCTGGGCGGCCAGGGATGCCGTCATCTGGCTGGCGACCGGGCCCGCGGGCCAGGCCGCCGGGCTGCCGGCGATCGACCGGACGGGCCGGATGCCGTGCACGGCGCTGGTGACGAACACCTCGCTGGCGGCCTGCAGCCCTGCCCTGGTTACCGCCGTCACGTTGACGCCCAGGCCCGCCAGCCGGGCCGCGCGCAGCACGGCGTCCCTGGTCACGCCGGGCAGCAGCCGCCCGTCCGCGGGCGGGGTGTGCAGCACCTGGCCGATCACCGCGAACAGGTTCGCCCTGTCGGTCTCCAGCACGTGGCCGTCGGCGTCCTCGATCAGCAGCTGCTCGCCGGGCTGCAGGGCCATCGAGGCGGCCAGCTCGGTCACCAGCCGCCGGTCGAGCCACTTGTGCGCGCCGAGGCCGCCCCCGATCACCGCCGGGCGCAATCTCACCTCCGCGGGCGGCTGGTCCAGGGGTACGACCTGCACCAGGGCCCGCAGCGGCCCGCCGGCTGGCTGCACGGTGATCCGCAGCCGCCCGGACGGGTTGCCGGCGAGCTGGGCCGCCAGGTCGCCGCCGAGGGTCGCGGGCAGGCTCTTGCCGAACAGCTGCCGGGCGCTGGCCTCCAGCCGGGCGACATGGCGGGCCAGGCCGCTGGTGTCCCCGCCGGTGACCAGCAGCGAGGTGAATACCCCGGCGGCGGGCCGCGGCCGCAGCCACGGCCTGGCCACGGCGCCGCCGGCCCGGGCCCCCGCCGCGGGCACGCCAGCCTCGCCGCCGAGGCGGCCGCCGATGGCGCGGATCAGCGGGCCCGCCTTGAGCAGGCACTCGGCGTACTCGTCGGCGGCGGCCGAGTCCGCGACGATGCCGCCGCCGCTGCCCAGCCACACCCGTCCCGCACAGAACTCGAAGGTGCGGATGGCGACGTTCAGCTCGAGGCCCGCGACCGGGCTGCGATACCCCACGGCGCCGGTGTAAACCTCCCGCGGCGTCGCCTCCAGCTCATGGATGATCTCCACCGCCCGCACCTTCGGCGCGCCGGTCACCGACCCGGGCGGGAAGGCCGCGCGGATGAGGTCGCCGTCGCCGGCCAGCGCGCCGAGCGTCCCGCGCACATCGGAGACCAGATGCCACACCCCCGGGTGAGGCTCGACGCGGAGCAGCCGCGGGACCTGCACGCTGCCCGCGGCGCAGACCCGGCTGAGGTCATTGCGCATCAGGTCAACGATCATCACGTTCTCGGCCCGGTTCTTGGCCGAGCGCTCCAGCTCGGCGCGCTGCCGGGCGGCCTGCCGTCGGCGCGGCGACCGCCGGTGCGTGCCCTTGACCGGCCGGGACAGCACGGTCCTGCCCTTGCGGCGCAGGAACAGCTCGGGCGACAAGCTAGCCACCGCGCCGCCGGGCACGCGCAGGAACGCGGCATAGGGCGGCTGCAGGACCGCCGCCGCCTGGCAGAACGCGTCCAGCGGATCCCCGTCGAAGGCGGCCTCCAGCCGCAGGCAGATGTTCGCCTGGAAGATGTCGCCCCGCCGGATGTAGTCCACCGCCCGGCTGACCGCCGCCTTATGCTCGGCCGCCGGCGGCGCCAGCAGGAAGTCTCCGCAGCGGTAGCCGCGAGCCGGACGCGAGCCCGCCCCGGCCCGGCGGGACAGCTCCTCGAACCGGTGCTCCAGGGCCTGTTCCCGGCCGGCGGTCCACAACGCCTCGAACCACCACTGCCCGGTGGCCCGGTCGCGGCGCAGCACATGGTCGTAGTAGCCAAACCACCACGCGGGCAGCTGCCGGGCGCCGCCCGGCGCGGGCGGCACTGGCAGCACCTCGCCGCCGAAGCCGAAGCCCAGGTAGCCGACCCAGCCGCCGCCGAAGCCGGGAAAGGCAGGATCCGCGCGCTCCGCCCGCAGCTGCCCGGCGCGGTCAGCGTGCCCGCTCGCGCCGCCGCCGGCCTCCGCGCCCGCGGCACGGGGGGCGTCAAGGACATCGGCGAGGGACTGGGGCGGGCTGCGCACCAGCGCAGGCTCCGAGCTGACCACATCCGCGCCATCGGCCCAGGCCCCGAGGAGCGCAACCGGATGCGCATCCGACCGCACCAGCCGCAGGACCTCGACCGGAGCCAGGTCCCAGCCCAGCGGGCGACACGCCACGCGAGAAGCCGAGCCGCGCCGCACCTTGCCTCCCAGGCAGCCAACCACGATATCCCGCCAGTGAACCAGCCGGCATCCGCAGGCCGCGGGCCGGACAAGCACCCGCCGCACCCACCGGCGGCAGGCCCCCGCCGCAACCATAGTCGCCTCCCGCCCGGCCGCGCCGGCGTCAGGCTCCGGCCAGCACCGCGAGCGCGCGCCTCCCGGCAGCGAACCGGCAAAGGGCCGCGTCCGGCCTAGCGCGTCGCCGATACCGGGCCCATGCCAGAACGAAGAGTCACCTGCGCAGACTGCGGAGCTTCCCAGATGTTCCCGGACGGCGACTGGGAGAAAGCCCAGCGCGCTGCGATCGATGCCCGGGCGCAGGCGCACAAACTGGCCGCGCACCACGGGAAAGCAGTCGCGGGCTGGAGCCTCGATCCGAACCCGGCCTGCGATCGCGACTAAGCGGGACACCGGACCAGCCCAGATCAGAACCCGGCAGGCGGGCCTTCTCTGATTCGGCCAACGACGACGTGTACACGCGGTCGGGTGCCCGCTGCGAATGCACCCAGAGCAGTCACCCGGTGATCCCGGCCTCATGCGGCACGCGCCACCTCGCCCAGCACGTGTGAAGGCGGTCACCGGAGGACCTCAGCGCGCCCGGGCACCTGGTGGGGCCATCTCAGGGAGCGGGCCAGCAATGGCCGGATCTCCCGGGGAGCCGATCATGGCGCGAGAACCTGAGTTCAAGATCTTCAAGAGCACCGAGGGCCAGTATTACTGGCGTCTTGAAGCCGCCGGCAGCCGGGTTGTCGCCTGGTCGGGCAGCCCCGCGCCGTCAAGCAGGCGTGCGTGAACGACGTGTACTGGATCAAGGACAACGCATCACAGATCATGATCTACGACTACACCGGGGAGTAGCCGCACGACAGGCACGCAACCCAGTGACCGGGATGCCCCGGCGACCCGCAGCGAGCGTGTGGCTGGCGGCCCGCGGGGCGGAAGGGCCGGTCACAGTCCAACGCAGCCATGCCGTGTGGGGTTGATGGACCGGACTACGGCGTCACGCGCTGGGCAAGTGCCGGGATGCAGAAGCGGTACACGAGGATAGAGGGCCACTACTCCCGGTGCGCCGCCGCGCCGGAGGCGAGAGGGACCGCAGCGGGGCAGCCCGGGGTTCAGCGGCCGCCCTCTTGGCGACGCCGCCAGCGCTCCTCCAGCCGCCCCATCGGCCCGGATCCCGCCTGCTTGGCAGCCCGCCGGCCCTTGGCGGCGCGCCGCTCCTTGCCCGAGCCCCTGGCCTGGGCGGGGGCGCGCCTGGTGGTGATGCCGGTCATGCGCCGGTAGCTGGTCACCGCCCACAGGCTGCAGGCGAGCATGACCACAAAGCCCGCCACCGCGATCAGGACGACATTGATCACCACCCCGGCGGCCAGCAGCCCGGCGCCGATCACGAACCCGAGCGCCGCCCCGACGACCCGGCGCCGGTAGTGCACCCGCGGGTCGGCCGCGCGCACGGCATCAGCAAACCGCGGGTCACCGGCGCGGAGCGCCTGCTCGATCTGCTCGAGCTGGCGCTGCTCGTGCTCAGAGAGCGGCACGATGCCCTCCATGCAACCCAGGCGGTGCGGGACGCTCTTGTGGGCGTTCGCCTGACGGCCTGGCCCATGTCCAGGGTACGCGCGCGAGTGCGCGCCTGCGGAAGAGCACATCGCAGCAGGGCGCGGGAATTGCACGCCGCTCGGGCCGGTGGCGTCACTGCGGCCACTCCCGCATTTCACCAACAGCCCCGCGCATCTACTGATCCAATCACCTCGGCGTATGTTGCCCGTCCCCGTGGTCGCCCGGCCGCCGGGCACGCTTGGACGCCGTACGGTTTACCCCGCGGTTCCGTGACAGGCTGGCCCCAAGCAATCGCGGGAAGCGCGGGCCCCGGCCGCCAAGGCGGGCACCGCATCCACAGCGAAGAAGGCCAGGATGGCGCAGGGCCCGGTGAAGTGGTTCAACGGCGAGAAGGGCTACGGCTTCATCGCGGTCGAGGGCGGCCCGGACGCGTTCGTGCACTTCAGCGCGATCGCCGGCGGCTGCCGCAGCCTGGGGAAGGGCAGAAGGTCGAGTTCGACATCACCCAGGGCCAGAAGGGACCCCGGGCGGAAAACGTCAAGGTCATCGACTGAACCCATCGGCAGGGGACAACGTCGGCGCCACGGCAGATTGCCCCTCACCAAGATCAACGGCTGCACTGCGAAGGGCCGCGATCGGCATGTCACCAGGTGCGCCTGCTGGGTCATGGATTGCGCAGAGAGCTCTCGTCAGACTCGGCGATGCCGCCGGCCTCGACGGCCCGCAATCCCCGGCCGAGACGCTCGCGAGCCTGCCGCAGGAGCTTAAGCGAGTTGGTGAAGGTGCTCTGCGCAGCGGCGCGCTCCAGATCAGCCTTGTGCTCTTCGATCAGGTGCCTGAAGGGCCGCAGCGACCTCGTCGGCCGCCTTGAGCGCTTGATAGATGGCCCGTTCCCGCGCGATGTCGTCCACCATGCGGCGATTATCCGCGCGGCCGACCCCCCCAATGAGTCCGGGCACCGGGCGTCCCCAGCAGCGATGTCCGCACCATGCCGCTGATCGCTTGGCCGGCGCAGGCACGCGTCACGGGGTGATCATTTTGTGGTGGGCTCAGGTTGGCGTGTCAGTTGCTGCTGGCGGGCTGGCCGCCGGGGTGGCCGATGTCCCCGGATGGCGGAGTCTGGCGCGGCTGGCGAGCAGGTGGCGGTAGGCGCCGGCGTAGACCGCGGCCGCGGCGCTAGGGGTGAACTGGCGTGCATACGCCCGGCCTGGGCCGGGGTCGGGCCGCTGTCCGGCCAGGACGCGCGACAGCGCCGCTGCGAGGGCGTGCGGGTCATCGGGCGTGACCAGGACGCCGCGGCCGTCGCCCAGGGTGCGCGCCAGGCCATCGACCGCAGTGCCGACCACCGGGACGCCGAGCCCGAGCGCCACCACCGCGCTTTGCGACCACGACTCCTCCCGTGAGGGCACGACATGGACGGCGGCCCCAGAGACATAGCGGGACGGCTGATAAGACCAGCCCGGAAAGCGCACCACCCTCTGCAGCCCGCGGGCCCGGATCAGCCGGATCAGCGCCTGGCGCGCGGGGCCGTCGCCGACCAGGTAGGCCGGCGGGGGCACGTCGAGCAGGGCGAGCGCCTCAACGAGCACGTCGGGTGCCTTGTCGGCGCGGAACCGGCCGGTGAAGGTCAGCCGCGGCGAGGCCAGCCCCGGCCACGGCCCGGCGGAAAGGCCCTCCACCGACGAGCGCCCCTCGCGCAGCCGGCCGCCGAGGCCCAGCCCCGCCGCCCACGCGCTAACCGCCGGCCCATGAGCAAAGAACAGGTCGACCCGGCGCGCCGCAGCCCGGGCCTGCGCGGTGCGGTCGCCGCCCGGCCAGGACATCTGGTTGTGCTCGCTGGCCACCAGCGGCACCTGCGGCGGCACCGCCCGGGCCGCCGCCCACCAGGCCCCCACCATGTGCGCGTGCACCAGATCCGCGGGCGCCAGCCGAGGGCCAAGCCAGTCGGCAAACCCGGGCTCAGGCGTCCACTGCAGGCTGTCCGGGTTCACCAGCTCGCTCATCCGAAACGCGTCGGCAGCAAAGCCGTAGCGGGCAGCAAGCGCCACCCCAGACGGTGTCGCGTCACCGGCCAGCAAGGTAGTCGCCACGCCGTGCCGGCGCAGCGCCGCCGACAGCAGCAGCGCCGACAGCTGCGCCCCGCCGGGTTCCAGCACGCCCAGCACCCGAACCACCCGCATCGGCCGCCCACCCCCAGCGCGGTCACCCTTCCCGAACCCCGGCACCAGCCCCGCCCGCGCCACGCCGGCGCGACAGCGCAGCCCCGGGCACCTGGAATGCCGACAGTAACCGCACGCCAGAAAACTCCCTTCACCCAGCGCCGCACAGCTCACAATGGCAAGCTCACGCCGCTGAGGGCGCGCGGCGCTGAGCCAGTGACGGGCTAATGAGCAGCCTCGTACTGGCGCATGACGTCGCTGCTGATCCGCCCGCGCTCGGAGACTTTCAGGCCAGCTGTCCTGGCCCAGGCCCGCACGTCAGCGCGACCGGCCGATGAGCCACCCGAGCGACTGGCACCACCGCGACGGCCGCCACGCGGCACCCGCCGACCAGCCTCGATGAACGGGGCAAGAGCCCTCTCAAGCCTGGCCCGGTTCTTCTTGCCGAGGTCGACCTCGTAGGTTACGCCGTCGAAGCCGAACGAGACCGTCTCAGCGTTCTGGGAGCCATCAAGATCGTCGGTGATGATCACGGACACGCTCTTGGACATGGCACTGATGGTCGGCCGCGGCGCGAGCGGCTGTCAACGCAACCCACCGCGAAAATGAGCACAAGCTGGACACGGTCAATTGCAAGCGGCCGGCTTCACGCGGCCGCTGTGCAGGGATATCGGCAGGCTGGTCCAGTGCCGATCACCACATCGGGGTTGGAGGTTTAGTTCTCTACTTGCCACCTGGGTCCTCCAGCATCGGCCGATTGCGCCATGGGCTGGCCGATGCCGGATGCCGGCGCAAACGACCCCGCCCGGGGCCGGCTCCTGGCGCGACGCTCGGTCACCGCGAGACGCTCGTTCTTCAGCTGGTCACAGACCGTGGCGGAACCTGGCCACGAGCGGGCGCGCCTAGCCGCCGATCTGTACGCCCCAGCCTCCGCGGCAGCGACGTCCGGCGAACACGCAGATCGAGATGATCTGCGCGCTGTTGCGAGTCTCCTCGGCGCCGGACTGGAATCGTCTGAACTACCTCGTGGGCGCACGCCACCCTGGGCGCTGGCCGGGACGGGCCGGGCAGATCATTATTCGGGGCTGTTCAAGGTTTGGCGGCTGGACCTTGTTGGTGCGGTCTGGCCCTACCTGGTGGGGTGGAGCCGGTGGGTGAGCGCGGTGTGGCGGCGGCCTGCTCCGGGGGTGCGGACGGCCTGGGCCAGGGCGCGGCGGGATCCGGCGAGGACGATGAGTTTGCGGGCGCGGGTGACGCCGGTGTAGAGCAGGTTGCGTCGCAGCATCATCCAGGACCAGGTGGTCAGCGGGATGACCACGGCGGGGTATTCGCTGCCTTGGGAGCGGTGGATGGTGACGGCGTAGGCGTGGGCGAGTTCGTCGAGTTCGGCGAAGTCGTA
>Ga0070711_100001587_pt1 | contig 12517 bp, 14 predicted proteins | sample LARL53metaG_FD_65452 | JGI IMG/M metagenome (GOLD analysis project Ga0070711, IMG submission 65452) | Corn, switchgrass and miscanthus rhizosphere microbial communities from Kellogg Biological Station, Michigan, USA - LAR L5-3 metaG | ecosystem: Host-associated > Plants > Roots > Rhizosphere ... | reverse complement strand
TTATGTCGAGATGTATTAGTAGTTATTGCTATAAAATTGCATTTTAATCAAGCAAATGAAGACCGAAAAGAAGATTGCATACGTAGCCACTCCTTTGCTTTCCAAATCTCCTCCATTGCTAACTCATGGCCGCTCTCTTGCCAACTGAGTGAAATATTGGCACCAGCTATTTTGAATAAGCCAAAAAACCTCTCTGCCTCTTGCCTTGAAACTATTGGATCATAAAGTCCAGAAGACATCAAGATATGCTTGCCATTAAGATCTGGCAATTTTTCTGGCACATGTGGAACCATAGCACGAAAAAGGATCGCAGAAGAGAGTATTTCTGGACGAAGCAATAGCATACTGGCTGCTATGTTTGCACCATTAGAATATCCTACAGCTATTATATGTTGCAAATCAAAATTATAAGTTTTTGATGCGTCAATTACAAAGTCTGCTAGCTCATTTGTACGGAATTTCAAATCTTCCAAATCAAAAACTCCTTCTGCTAGTCTGCGAAAGAATCTTGGTGAAATGCCGTTTTCTAATACTTTCCCTCTAGGACTAAGTATTGCTGCACTTTTATCTAACTCGTAGGCCAATGGAATTAGGTCTTGTTCATTTCCTCCAGTACCGTGAAGTAAAAGAAAAGTTGTAAATGCTTTTCCTCCTGTTGCTAGTTGTCTTGCTCTCTCGTCGCTCTGTATATCTTTTGGCGGTATAAAGCGATGTATGAAACTAAGATGGCTTTTTGTCTTGATCATTTTTACCAGCCACTTTAACGAAATTGCTGCTGTTCTTTGTTCAAGACTAATTGTCTTTTCTCCTTTATAGGGAAACGCACTGGCGGTAGAACTCTCTCAAGATCCTTACGCATGGGCTCGAGCCATTTGGGTAATGTCAAATGTGTTCCAAGTTCTTCTACTTTTTCGTCAACTGTAAATCCAGGAGGATTGGTAGCAATTTCAAAAAGTACTCCGCCAGGTTCGTGAAAGTACACAGAATGAAAGTAGAGTCGGTCAATTACGGGAGTTGCATTTATCCCAGCTTTTACTATATTCTTGCGCAACACTATTTGTTGTTCATCAGAAGGCGTGCGCCAAGCTACATGGTGTACTGACCCAATACCTATAGCGGCCTGCCATGTATGAGGAAGACAAATAACATCAACAATATTGGCACCTCTTACATTTCCTTCTTCTCCTTTTTGCTGAGGAGAAGAAGACGATGATGTAGTGGGAATTTCATATCGGAAGCGACTTCCATCTTGACTGGTAGGGACAAACCCAAGCTCATCTGTCAAAACAGAGGCAGTACGTTCATAGCCTTCTTCTGATAAAGTCACAGAATAAAAACCTCTTATTGCATGTTCAATAGGAATTGGACCTTCTTTCCATACATTAGCAGTTCTCTCTTCGGCAGACTTGTGAGCTACAAGTTCTAGTTCTAGCCCATCTGGATCATGAAACGTTATTACTTGTTCATTCTGAAATCGTTCATACGGACCACGAAACTCGGTCTTTTTATCCTTAAATCTATCAATCCAGTAGTTTATAGAATTCTCGGGTATGAGAAACGATACTGCAGATACCTCACCTGTTCCTCTATGCCCTTTAGGTATGTTTGGCCAGTGAAAAAAAGTAAGAATAGTACCTGGACGTCCTAACATGTCACCATAATAAAGATGATAGGAACTAGGGTCGTCTTGATTCACTGTAAGTTTCACAAGCCGAAGACCAAGTATACCAGTATAGAAGTCGATATTTTTTTGAGGATCACTAGTTATAGCTGTAACATGGTGTATACCTAAAACATCTATTTGATCATGATTCTTCTCCTTTACGTTAATTTTGGTGATATCTTGTGTCTGTTCCAATATTATTTTATTCTCCTCCAAGCTATATTTTGCTTATACGTCAGTAATGATTTCGACATATATTCAAGATACACCAATTTTGCTATATATGCATCGTAGTTATCTCAAACTAACTAGATTTTAGTTTGTATAGTTAGTTATTCTGAACTTATTACCATAGTTAAATAATATTTTGATGAATTAGTATATGGTTACAACACAATGGTCGCTAATCAGAGGAACATTTTGGTAACAGGTGCAACAGGTCAGCAGGGTGGTTCACTAGCTAGATTATTACTGCAAAAAAACATAAAGTACATGCCCTTACTCGAAATACTCAATCACCTGCAGCTCAAGACCTCAGAAATAGAGGAGCTAAAATATTAAAAGGAGACCTTGATGATTCTGATTCACTAAAGCGTGCAGTAAAAGATGTACAATCTATATTTCTAATGGGAACACCATTTGAAGATGGAACTGAAGGTGAAATTCGCAGAGGGAAATTGATGGCAGACATAACCAAAGAGAATAATATCGAGCACCTAGTCTATAGTTCAGTTGCAAATGCTGATAAAAATACAGGTATTCCTCATTTTGAAAGCAAATACAAAGTCGAGCAGCATATTAAACCTTGGAATTCCTTATACTATTATTGGTCCCACATTTTTTATGGAAAACTTGCTTGGTCCAGGATTAGAGCAGGGTCAACTTGCTTTACCTTTATCTCCATCTACCATTTTACAACAAAGTGCTCTTGAAAATATTGGAGTTCACAGCACTAGTGCTTGAACGTCGTAAACCATTTTTAGGAAAGAGAATAGATATTGCATCTGATGAGGTTACGGGAGAGCAAGTCGCTAAAATTTTATCAAATGAGTTAGGACAGAGGATTAGATATGTACCAGTTCCATTAGAGCAAGTCTATCAAGCAAATGAAGATATGGCTCGTATGTATGATTGGTATGGGAATGGAGGGACTGGCATAGACATATCAGCTCTTCACCAAGAATATTCTGAAGTCAATTGGCTCTCGTTTAAAGACTGGGCCAGATCAAAATTAAGTGATAATACACAACATTACAATGACAATAATAATAAACGTTAGAGAGTGAGTTACGAAATACCTTCTTATAATAATCCAATTATATCAAAGTACGCAATATGCTTTCTTAGCCTTACGTGGGATGCTAAAATATGATTACATTTTATATGTTATTGCATAATTGCAAGAGCCGAATGACATATACTAAACAATAGGATAGCAGTAAGCACGTGTAAAAATGTCAGACAAGCATCAAAAAGAAGTTACCTCTGTGATATGCAGGAACATAAAGTCCGGCTACGAGAAGGATTATGACGACTGGCTTCGACGCTATTTGAAATATGAAAGGAGGGCTCCTGGATACCTTGGTACAACAATAATCTTACCCGGGGGCGCTAGCTCAAATTTACGATATATTATTCTCCGCTTTACTAATAGCGAATTAATGGAAGCATCGAAAAATTCAGCAGAATCCCAGAATCTATTAGAGGAAGCTAATAATTATTCTACACTACATTACGAGACATCCACGGGTCTTGAAACGTGGTTTACTCTACCAAACTTGAAAACCCTTGGCCAACCTCCGCCACCGCCTCGATGGAAAATGGCAATTGTTGTATTCATTGCAGCATACATTATTAGCTCTCTATCACGATATATTCTTAGTCCTTTTATAGGACAGTGGCCAATACTTGGAAATGCCGTGATTTATGCCGTAATACTAGTAGTTTCACTAACCTATTTTGCAATGCCTCTTATGAGTAGGTTGTTGCGACACTGGTTGTACCAGAGAACTGTATGACACCTGCACCTCATCGTAATAATTCCTTGAAGGATAATTGTATAATAGAGTTGAAAGTCCATCCTCTGAAGTATCGCAACTAATGCTGAGATGTTACCCCTTTATGCGTGCCGTCAGAAATAGTTTTTTATTGGACAGACCGCAGCAGCGTTATATATTCCACGAAGATAAAAAGTGATAAATAAAATAACATACTGGTCTTTTAGATATGAAGGCAGCCATTTTTGAAAAACCAGGTTTGGAGAATTTAAGGGTTACAGATAATGTAGAATTGCCAAAAATAAGCGATCATGATATACTGATAAAAGTTAAAATGGCTGGTGTAAATCCGATAGACAATTTTGTAGTTTCAGGAGCACTGCCAAAAATAGATCCTCTTCCACATGTACCGGGAGCTGAGTCAGCTGGTATAATAGAAGAAATTGGAAGTCATGTCAATAATAATAATTTCAAGAAAGGAGATAGAGTAATTGTGCACAACAAAGTATTTGATGGAACTTGTGATATGTGCCTAAACGGCCTTGATATGATTTGTAGAAACGGTGGGTTGATCGGTGCAATTACTAATGGTGGTTTTGCACAATATATAGCAGTACCAGAGAGGAATGTGTTTAAAATACCTGACGATATAGATTGGGATTTGGCTGCTAGCTTACCTGTAACTTCTCTGACTCCATATCATGCCCTAAAGGAAGCATCATTAAAAACAAATGAATTTCTGGTAGTCTTTGGTGCATCAGGAAATACTGGAATGATAGCGGTACAGCTAGGCAAGAAAATGGGAGCAAAAGTTGTCGCAGTCTCCAAAGATAATTGGATAAAGACTGATTTTGGAGCAGATTACATTATAAGTGATTACGATAAAGTAGTTGAGAACGTAAAAAATATTACTCAAGGAAAGATGGCAGATGTAGTAGTTAATTCTCTAGGTATAAACACATGGGATAGTAGCTTTGCATCTGTTGATATCAATGGAAGATGGGTAGCATTCGGAGGTTTAACTGGCGCAGATGTTAAACTAAATGTGCAGGCTCTATATTCTAAACAAATAAAACTAATCGGGTCTACTGGAGGTACAAGAAAAGAACTACACGATCTCATAGACATATCATCATCTAATCAACTAAAAGTCAGAGTATGGAAAAAGTTTAATCTTGAAGAAACTAAAGAAGCATTACAGTCATTATTTGCTAAAGAAAGAGACGGCAGAATTCTTTTGGATATAGATTAGAGAGTCCTTAACCGAGGACGGCATTATTATGGATATCTTCTAATACCAGAATGCCAGATATAGTAGCTAATTGAAGTTTATTCCTATTCTTTATTAGATGTATGCTAATTTATGTAGTTTGCATATACTAGCCAGCATACGTATTAGCCTAAATGCCAAAGAGGCTCTTTTAGCGATTCTATCTAATATATGTTTTTATAATGTAGCCAATTCGGAAAGTTCAGAATGAACATCATATATAAAAAAGTAAGCACTTCTTTGTGTCTAAGTATTACATTTTCTTCCCATTTGGATTTACTAATACATCTCCATTTGTCTCATCTACTTTTACAGTATAAGAATTAAGGTTTGTTGCCCATACTGTTGCATCTGAAACTTTTCCATTTCTAACATCAAATACTGCATAATGCCATGGACATTTAAGGTCGTATCCATTAAGCTCACCTTCGTCCAAGGGCCCTCCTTCATGAGTGCAGATCTCATCGATAGCATATACTTTTCCTTCAACCATGGATAGAACGATTTGTTTTCCATTGACCTCTACTTTAAGCATGGCTCCTTCCTTTAAATCATCTCTATTTGCCACCTTTTGAAACTGTTCTTCAGACATAACTGTACTAATTACCTATGGGATGTATATTATTTCAGCTGTATTTAATTGTCAAAATTTTTCATTGGCAAATTATCATCAATATATAGACAACCATATGCCGTTAAATTAATTATTATTGTATGGTTGTATGTGTATCAAAAACAACATGGTTTGACCGAATTTTCGCTTTTTCTCTTTCTTTTTGAGTAAATTAAGTTAAATTGTTTTTCTGCCCACAGACGGTCTAGAGGATCAACAACTGATTGCACGGATACAAGTGCTGCTGCCCGTCATTTTTGTTAGTTTGATTTATCGCCTGATCAGGATAGGCTACCACCTCCTTGCCATCATGGATTTCGGCAACTGTGAATGGGACATCATCACCCCATCTTGGAAAGTTGACGAAGATGCATCCATAATCAGTCTATCCATATAATCTGCAGGCTTCTCTATGTCCAAAATGAGGCACGGCGACTCATGGTGCACAGTCAGAAGACTGGTAGGGGGAGGGATTTGCTCATAAGAATGGTTTGGACCTTATAGAGTCAGTGTCTCAAAACGAACCATTGTATTGCGTGAAAGGATACAAAGCAAGGAGTAATGGAATGCATGCACAGGCTGGGATAGTCCATTGAAGCTAACGCAGTCATACCAGAATCAGCTCGAATTATCCTAAATTCATTACCGTACTTGCTACGCAAGTCACGCTCAACGGATCTTAAAACCTGTGGATCATCGTCAACAGTCAGAATTACAGGTTCATATTATTATTACCATATTATTATAATGATAACAATCTATTTACACATACGTACAGACGGTATTTTTTTGGTCCATTCGCTACTACTTCTACCATATTAGAAACAACCTAGGAAGTAGAATAACAAAAATAGTAAATAACGTAAAATATAAACAAAATAAACAGTAAATAAACAAGCAAGAGTCGGGCTATTAATAACAGATCTTAACCACTTAAGGACCTCATAATAGGTTCATGCGTTATAGTAAATGTCAAAGATGCGGTTTTGAATTTAACTCTAGTAGAATATTATTATTCGATAAGAGAGAATCTAGTAATAATATGAATTCTGTGACTTGTGTTCCAGTTGCTCAATATTTTGTTGAAATTCGTATTTCCATCCTTCTGGCAAAGCATTTATTTTTATCGCACGTCTCATAGTTTCAATATTATCTAGATGATCCCTAGTTACATACAGGCGAACAATATCTTTCACAGTAACATTATTTTTATCTCTATCGATAGTCTCTATCTTGTTACCTATTTGGACTTGTCCTTCTTTTAATACCTTAAAGTAAATTCCAGGTCGACCACTTGCCAAAAACCTCCTAACTACATCCATACGTCCAAACCTCACACCAAGTTTATAACATGGCATTCGAGGTTGTGTTGCTATGAGCTTGGCAGATCCTATTTGAAACTGATCACCAACATTAACGGTATCCTCCATTAACCCTTCCGTCGTGAAATTCTCCCCAAACATTCCCCATATAATATCAATGTTAGGAAATTGTTTACGCCAGTAGTCATAATGTTCGGCTGGATATGAATAAACTGCCTTATCCACTCCACCATGTACTGTCAAATCAGCCTGTTTATCACCTTCAAGATTAATCTTTCGTAACATAATAGGATCTTTGACTGGATCCTTGAAAATTGCAGTAGTTACAGTTTGCCCATTAAAGAGTACTTTCTTTGGAAGCCCTACGTTCACTGAAAGCACTTTCATTGCTAAACAATAGAGATAACTTGTTATTTATTAAGAATTGTATTATACACTCTCAAAGTCCGCCGCCGTCATACATACACAATCAATCTGATTTTTCCTTATTATTATTGTAAGTTGATGATGATGTCATTTTACCTATGGCTTGGCACAAAAAGGCCGCAGATTTATTTTCTTCATATGTGTCTTCTGCTCTCATATTATGAACATTTTCAGCGTGTTCGGAAATATGCTTTAAGACCTCATCTACTGTTTTACCGTCTGCTACGTAATTGCATTCTAATCCCGACTCTTTGCAAGATAGTTTTATCATAATATCTTTTGTAAGAATTCTTTCATAACTAGGTATTAAAGTATTTCAGTGTGAGTCGATCCTGTTAAGCTGACAGGTTATTACAGTAGCATAAGCCAAAGCCAAATCAACACTCTTTGGTTTTATGCTTTTCGATCTCTATCCATTAATGTTATTGTCATATTTACTATCTATATTAGCTCCTCATTGCCATTTGCTCTTTAATATACTTAATATTGCTATTACCAGTTAGTTATATAGGATTCTCTCCTAACCTCTCATACCCTCTCTTGTGAAGCTGCAAAGTTATTAATGCAGTTAACGAGAACAACGATTTAATATTCAACTGGAAGAAGATAACCCTGATGATTTACTAGGTACCAAGATAATCCCAAACTTATTCAGAATAATATAATTGATTATTTGATATTCCTAAAGAACCCACCTGTTTCATTAAGGTATGCCACAAGAAGCTAGCAGCGATTCTGACATTCTATGATCTAAATGAACTTGTGTTAAACAAGAAAAAGATCTATAGATACCTTGGTGAAGAAGAAAGGCCAATTGAAAACAGAGGCTATACAACAGAAGAAATAGCAAAGATGCTTAAGTCTGCGATGAGAGAGTCAAAGCATTATTATTGTTTTTGTCTTGTACAGGTCTAAGAATAAGAGCAGTAGTTGATTTGAAACTAGAAGACCTAACAAATATTCCTGATCATGATCTTTACCAGGTAAAAGTGTATTCTGATTCAAAACGGCTCTGTTCATTTAACCCTTCTCTGAAGAATCATCTCATTATGCATATCTATAAACAGATTCATCCAACGCATCACATGTTCTAGTCTACACTTATTTTTCTACAAGGAAGAAAATAATCATCAAAACTTTCTGTTCTATCTTTAGCATAGTGGATTGTACGCTCAATTATGCTTAATACCAAAATTTTGTAATTATATACTAGTTTTATGAGATCTATTGCTAGTTAGTTGTTATAACTATTAGCAACTGCTGAATGAATTAGTTTTGTAGTAGATAATTTGAACACTTACAAAAAATCCGCAACTAATAAATCTGTTAGATTATAGTAAAACATTGCTAAATTGGGTTCCAAGATTGAATCAATATCCAAATTGTCTGTAATTAAACTAGGATTCGTTATAGCAACAATCCTTCTGGTTTACACCTCTATTATTTATGAAGCATTTGCTCAGCCCAAATATTCAGCTCCCAATATTGCTGGCGGCAACGGTCCTCAAAAAACTGCAATATCTACATCATCTGTCATACTTCCTTCCAATAGCAATAATAACACTTCTATAAGTTCAAATACAACAAATCCTGGAAACGTTCCAAAACAAACAGCAATAAATACATTTAATGCAAGCGGCCTAATAGATACACTGATCTCAAATACAAGTAAAGTTAATGCCAGCAGTAACAACAACAGCAGTAATAGTAGTACTAGCAGCACTGGCTCAACCTCAGCATTGATTACACAGCAGAAAAGACTTTCAACATACTACATTTTGGGTGGATATTGGAGTTTAGATGTTGTAGTTGGAAAAGTGAGGCAGCTAGAATCTAATTTTACCATGGTACATCTGAATGGAACAGGTTATCACACTCATCAACTAACTAATTTCAAACCTAATTCTGTTGTTCCTGTATTGCTTGATCCAAAAGGGATGACTTTTATTGGAATTATGGACATTAAACTTAATGGTCATTATAAATGGTATGGTGTCCAGACCACAATTGCAATTAACAAACTTAATACAATCGCTATCTATCCAAACCCAAAGTATACGGCTAATCATTTCAATGGCCAGCCAATTTTTGGAATAGTCACCTCAATCAAAGACCAAAATGGAAAAGAGTTAATAACAAAATCTCACTCACCTTAGATCAATAGTAACGACGACATTATACTTCCTGTAGCAGACAACAACAATATCTTCAGCAATCTTGCAAAACATTTGAATATACTGTTGATTTAAATGGAAAGCAAATCTTTCCAAACGATACAATAAAACAAGATATTGTTACTAAATACAAATCTGCAGATTATAATATCAGCAATTTAAATTACAAACTGCTTGTTTTAATATTACTGCGTCAAACATTAAGATACACGTTAACCCATCAAGGATTGACCAAACAATGACAAGAGTGGATTTTACAGTCATGATAGCAGCTAATAATGAATATGTATTCGCAAAGACTATTTGTCCACCTATTCCTACGTTGGAAACTGCAACATAATATCTATTGGAAAAGACCAAACAACTGCTGAAAGAGTTAACTTTGAATGATTTCTTACCTAAGTGAGGAAGGCAACTTGGAGAGCAACGACAACTTGACTAGGTATGAAATGGCCAGAGCACGAAAAATATCATAACTCTGGATGGACATACCGTGGTGTTAACTGCTCCCCAGAAAACATATTCGTCAGCCAGAGTTTGTTGTGGTCGAAAGAAATGTTTGTAATACTTTATTGAATTTATCTGGATATTGAAACATTAATGGATGCCCTGCACCTTTTATTTGTATAAGCCATGCTCCAGGGATTTTTGCTGCAATAACTAAAGAGTTAGCCGCTGGTAAACCTCCGGCAGTTTTTCCATCATCAGTTCCAGTTATGACCAAAGTTGGTTTGGATATGCTTCGAAGCTGATCACAAACACCACTCCAGTTGGTTGCGAACCAGCTTTGGGTTGCATTAAGCTGCCCTATCATAGTATTGGCAGTAAAACCAGGCGGGGGGGTACTAATTCCCCTCGTCAGGTTATTTATAAACTCCCTAACCAATTTAAAAGCTTCAGTCTTCAGTGGATAGATACTCTCTTTTCCACCACATGCCGCAGCATATAGTATAAGCCTCTTAACCTTTTCTGGATGCGTAACGGCAAGCTGTTGAGCAGTAAAAGAACCCTGAGAAAATCCAAGAACGTCTGCTTTTTGTATCTTCAGAGCGTCAAGTAAACCAGCTGTATCATTTGCAAATCGCTGAATCGAGAATGTTTTGGAACCAGTTGTTGTATTTCCAACCCCGCGGTTATCAAATATAATTACCGTGTGATTTGTGGATAGATTTTTTAAAGTAGATGGTTCCCAAGCATCCATGTTCAATCCACCACCACTAATAAGTAGAAAAGGCTCACCTTTACCAAAGATCTTATATGCGATATCAATATCTCCTACATGGACTTTTTTTACTGGTATACCGTGTATGTTTAGTGAGTTTGTAACATTGGAGTGCATTTGATCGAGTTGACCATATACAAGATTGGTAGTACCAAAATAACTATTATTACTAATTGATATTGCAGTACTTGGGATAATAAGTATAAATGCAAAAGCGATAAAGAAAGACATAACAACGCATAGTTTCCTAATATGTTTGTGATTTGACATATCCTTTGATAGGGTGGGAACTATTTAAGAAATCCTTGGATGGGGTTTTTGTACAGGTTTTACTTAAGAAATCTATCTTCTGATTCATGAGGCACATACCATAGATACCTATTCTCATTTTCCTCTTAGAAAGAAGTCATAACAACTTAACCTTGGATGCAGTTTAACGAAAAATCCTCAAATACAAGTATCAGATTACTAGTATCGCAAGTTGTATAGAACAAAGGCTATGATGCTGTCTATGAAATTATTTTTGATAGGTATACTTGGATTATCCTTTCTATCTGTAAGTATTTTCAACCAACAAGACCATGCACTAGCTCAACAATACATCCAGACAATAAAATATAGAAGTTTAGTTATAGACTTGGGCAATGGAGTAAAGACTAATGCTCAATTAGCTCTTCCCGCTATAGGTAAAGGACCATTTCCTTCTGTGCTGCTTGTTCATGGTTCTGGGCGAACAGATATGAATGAGACTGGGCCAAATGCTACCGTTTTGGCAAATATCCCAATACCTTTCAGAGAGAGGCTTTGCAGTATTACGGTATGACAAGAGGGGTATAGGTGCAAATCATACAATTGTAGATAGTAACATATGGGGAAATGCAACATTTAATGATCTAAAACGGGATGCACAGAGGGCTTTAGCCGTCTTAATAAACCAGTCAGAAGTTGATCCAAACGAGATAACGATACTAGGTCATAGTGAAGGTACTATACTAGCACCTAGAGTTGCAATTGACAATGCAACAAAAGTCAAGAATATAGTACTGATGGGAGCAGTAGCTCAGAACAGTAGTGATATAGCATACCTCCAAGGTGTTAGCCTGCCACTTCTCTATGCTGAAAAGGTGCTAGACCACGATCATAGTGGAATGCTGTCCATATCGGAAGCAAATCAGAATCCCGTTTTCAGTACTCTGGCTGGAAATCTTACACTACTTCTGGAGACTACTAACGGGACTAAACACCAATTAAATCCTAAATACAATACAAATAATGATGCCTACATAAGTATTAATAATGAACTTAAACCCAAACTAATAGCGCAACTTAAATCTCTCTCAGTTGTAACGCCAGGTAAGAAGTGTACTGGTACATGTCCTATTTGGTTTAGATCACACTATGCTTTGGAACCCACTTTGAATATAATAGGCAATGTTCCTCCTAAAACAAGTATTCTAATACTACAAGGTGAGAATGATACACAAACCCCAGTACATCAAGCATTTCTTCTACAGCAAGCATTGATAGATAAAAGACATCCAGATCATACATTGATAACTTATCCTAATTTAGGACATCTATTCTATCCTTCGTCTGAATGGCAGACTGGTTTTGGCCCAATACAACAAAATGTTTTAGCAGATCTTTATTCATGGCTTGAAGCTCATTCTGGGTTTACACGTACTCCTACTGTTATGCCCTCGTTCTATTCTTCTTCCTCTTCCTCTTCCTCGACTAATTCTACTACTAAGTAAATGATTTCTGACTCGTCTCTTAGCACTAAAAAACTGCATTTGTAGTTATTGCTATTTCTCTACACATAAAAAGGAC